>Ga0081538_10006509_pt1 | contig 10274 bp, 12 predicted proteins | sample TabmetS5T2R1_FD_71022 | JGI IMG/M metagenome (GOLD analysis project Ga0081538, IMG submission 71022) | Tabebuia heterophylla rhizosphere microbial communities from the University of Puerto Rico - S5T2R1 | ecosystem: Host-associated > Plants > Roots > Rhizosphere ...
GCCGACCAGCTCGAGGCCGTCGCGGGGCCGCCAGAGGGCGAGCACGCCGAGGTCGTTGCGCAACGCCGGATCGATCGCGTAGTCGTCGAGGGCGTCGCCGAGGTCGTACAGAACCGCGCCGCGCGGGGGGAGCTCGACTCCGTGGAAGACATGGGCCGAATGACCCGCCACCGCGTCGGCTCCCGCAGCGAGGAACTCGTGGGCGCGCTTTCGCTGCCAGCTTGCGGGCCGCGGCGACATGTTCGGCCCCCAGTGCGGAAAGGCGACTACGTAGTCCGCCTCCTTCCGCAGCCGCGCGAGCTCGGCCGTGATCCAGTCCGGGAGGCCGCGACGCAGCTCGGCGTGCGCGATGCCCGGACGCCCCGGCGCCGAGGCGAACTCGGCCGGATGATCCGAGCTCGCCAGAACCCCGAGGCGCGCGCCCCCCGCCTGCACGACGGCTCCGCGGCGAGCGGTCTCGATGTCGAGTCCCGCGCCCGTCGCCGGCACGCCGGCCGCCCGCAGGTGGTCCAGGGTGTCGGCAAGAGCGTCCACGCCGAAGTCGAGCGTGTGGTTGTTGGCGATGCCCGCGACGGTCGTGCCGATCGCGCGCAGGGGCTCGATAGCGGCCGGCGGGGCGCGGAAGAAGAATGGCTTGCCCGCGATCAGCTGGGTGGGCGCTCCTCGCTCGGACACGCAGCACTCCAGGTTCAGCACGAGAGCGTCGCACCCGCGGCAGACTTCTCGAACCTGAGGCGACCAGACCTCGGCGCCGGGCTCGCGTGCGAGCCGCTCGGCGACCTTGCGGCCCAGCATCACGTCACCCAGGAGGCCGATCGTCGGTGTGTCGGTTGTCGCCACCGGCGGTTTCTCGCGCTCCGTTGGCACCTACGGAGTGATCTGCTCGCCCGCCCCTACGTAGGAACGGGCTCAGTCCGACCCTACCTACGCATCGGAGACAGGAGCATGAGAACAGCCCCGGAAGAGCGCGGCGACGCGTCGCGTCCCGCAATGGAGGAGCTCGCGAACGATCCCTCGTCACGCAAGCGCTTCTTCAAGATGATGGGCGCCGCCGGAGCCGCGAGCGCCTTCGCCGTCTTCCTCGCCGCCTGCGGCGATGACGACGACCAAGAGGGCTCGGCCGGCAACGCCATGGCAGAGCAGAAGAAGGAGACGGCGGGCGGACGGGACCTCCAGATCGTCCAGTACGCCCTGACCTTGGAGCACCTCGAGACCGACTTCTACAACGCAGTTGTCGACTCCGGCGTGGTCAAGGACAAGAAGCTCGCCGAGACGGCCAAGCTGATCCGCGACGCCGAGCAGGCCCACGTCGACACCCTGACCGGTGTCGTAAAGGACCTGGGTGGCACTCCCGTGCGTCCGCAAACCACGTTCGAATCGGTGCTCGAGGGCGGCGAGATGAAGGTCCTCGAGACCGCCGCCGCCGTGGAGAACCTCGGCGCGGCCGCGTACCTCGGTCAGGCGGGGCGGATCAGGTCGAAGGACCTTCTCGCAGCCGCGCTCTCGATCCACAGCGTCGAGGCGCGCCACGCCGCCGCCCTGAACCAGGTTGTGGGCAAGACCATCGTCCCCGACGGCGCCTTCGCGAAACCGGCCTCGATGGCCGAGGTCCTACCGCTGGTGAAGCCGTTCCTCGCCTAGCCGGCGCGGACACAGAAAGGAATGAGACTCATGTCGAGGGAAAACCTCGCCGCCCCCGAGCTGGCGGCGATCGACGTCAAGGGAGTGACCAGGCAGTCGTTCCTCGTCCGCGGAGCCCTGACCGCCGGTGCGGTCTACGGGCTCGGCACGGTGGGGCCGTTCGTACGCCACGCGATCGCCCAGGAGGGCGGCGGCGACGTGGAGGTCGTGAACTTCGCGCTCACGCTCGAGTATCTCGAGGCAGCCTTCTATCAGCAGGCGCTCGAGCGCGTCAGCGGGCTGTCGGGCGACGCCAGGACGCTCGCCACGACGATTCGCGAGAACGAGAACGAGCACGTAAAGGCGCTGCAGGGCACGGTCAAGGCGCTCGGCGGCAAGCCGGTTAAGGCGCCGGGGGTCGACTTCGGCGACGCCTTCGCGAGCCAGCAGAGCTTCCTCATGTTGGCCCAGACCTTCGAGGACACGGGGGTGAGCGCCTACAACGGGGCCGCGCCCGCGATCAAGTCGAAGGACGTGCTCGGCGCCGCAGGAAGCATCGTGCAGGTGGAGGCGCGCCACGCGGCCGCGATCCGCGCTTTGAACGGCGAGCAGCCTGCCGAGGGCGCCTTCGACCCGGCGCTCGGCGCGCAGGAAGTGCTCAAGGCCGTCCAGCCCTTCGTCAGGAACTAAGGAGGCAGGCATGCTGCCCGGAATCGGACCCATGGAATTGATCGTCCTGCTGGTGATCGCCCTTCTCATCTTCGGCCCCAAGAAGCTGCCCGACCTCGGGCGCTCGCTCGGGGGCGGGATGCGCGAGTTCAAGAAGTCGGTGACGGGTGCGGACCGCGAGGAGCTGCCCCGCGGCGACGCCCCAAAGTCATAGGGGACCATGCGGCGCATCAGGCCGGTCACCCACGAGGACCGGCTGTCGGTGATCGACCACTTGGACGAGCTGCGCTCGCGCCTGGTGGTCGCGCTGGCGGCCTTCCTCGTGGCATTCGCGCTCAGCGTGTGGCAGAGCGATCTCGTCCTGCAGGTCGTGAATGCACCACTGCCGGACGGGCGAGAGCCGATCACGCTCGCGCCGGCCGAGCCTTTCATCCAGACGCTCAAGACTGCGGGCTACGCCGCCCTGCTGCTGGCGTTGCCGGTGATCCTCTATCAGGTGTACGCCTTCGTGATGCCGGCGTTCAGCCCGGCAGAGCGCCGCGTGGCGCGGCCGCTGCTGCTGATGGTGCCGGTGCTGTTCATCGCCGGGGTCGTCTTCTGCTACCTGGTCGTCCTCCCGCCCGCCCTTGACTTCCTGCTCGGTTTCAACGCGTCCCAGTTCGACACTCAGCTCCGCGCCAGCGATTACTACGACTTCGCCACCCTCACCATGCTGGCCCTCGGCCTCGGGTTTCAGGTGCCGGTGGGTGTGCTCGCTTTGACGCGGCTCGGCGTGGTCACGGCCGCGAAGCTCCGGAGAAGCCGACGCTACGCGATCGTGGTAATCGCGGTGCTCGCGGCGCTGCTGCCCACGCTCGATCCGGTGACCCTGCTGCTCGAGATGCTGCCTCTCCTCGCGCTGTACGAGCTAAGCATCCAGCTGGCGCGCGTCTTCGAACCGCGTCCGGTGGACGCCGCCGCCGTTTCGGGTGGCGCCGGCTGAGATCGGGCGTATAGTGGACGGGACGGGCGCTGAGCAGCGTTCCAGCGAAGCGAGTGCCTGAGTCCCGCACGAGGGGGCGGACCGGATGGTGCGTAGCCGCCTTACCGAAACCTCCTGCCGGCAGAAGACCTAGGCGCAGGAGAGAGCAGGCACGGACCGACGTGACGCATGGAATCGAACCTCAGAACGGGGACGACGGCGCGCTGGCGGTCGCCCAGTCCCGCAGCGACTCGACCGTATCTCTCCACCTTTGGGGCGAGCTCGACATGGCCACGCAGGAGCAGGTCGAGAACGCTCTGCTTCGAGCGGAGGACTCCGACGCCACGGTGATCGAGCTCGACTTCGGCGGGCTGACCTTCATGGATTCGTCGGGTGTGCACGTTGCGGTGGACGCCCAGCGGCGGGCTAGCGAGAAGGGTCACACGCTGGTCCTGCTTGAGGGCTCGGAGATGGTCCAGCGCGTCTTCGCGTTGACCGGTACGGATGGTCTGTTCGGCTAGGGCCTGGGCTACCGCTGCACGTCGAAGGCGTGCTCGGCGACCATCGTCTCGCCGGTCGGCTCGAGCACGAACAGCTCGACTGCGATGTCGGGGTCGGTATGGACCTGGCTCATGTAGGCGCGCACGGTGCGGCCCAGCGCCTCCTCGACGATCCCTGAGAACTGTCGCTCCATCACGGCCTGGAAGCGCCGCCGGATGTCATGCACAGCGGACGCCTCTCCGGCATCGATGAGAGTTCGCTCGACGATGGTGAAGCCACCCTCGAGGACGCAGATCACAGTGTCGTTCACGAGGAAGCTCTTGGCCTTCACGGGGCCCCGCCCGTAGAACTCCTTGTGGAGTGACACCAGCGCGCTGGTGATCTTGGCGAGTCCTTCACCGTAGCTGCCGCTCGCTTCGGAGGTCAGGTACCACCACCCCCTTCGGCGCTCCAACGCTGAGGTAGACGAACGAACGCGCCCGGACGGAGGCGCCGTCGAGGCCAGGGCGCGCTCGGTGAGCAACATGGTACCGCCGGCCCGCTCGCTGCATACGGCCATTTTCGGCCCAGTTGCAGGCGCTCCGCCGATTAAGGTGCGCGAATCGCCTCGCAATCCGAGCGTGCATCCGAGCGTGATCCCGGCAGCGGCGCCCCTAAGGGGTCGTCTTTCAGCCTGTGGCCGCTCAGCCGTGTGCGCTTCCGATCGGAGAGGTCCGATCGGCACTACGCCGGTGCTATCTACGGCACCCTCCTGGTGATGGCGCTGCTCGCCGTCGAGGCGGACGACGACCCGGCCGGGCAGGTGGCGCTGGCGGTCGGGGCCACGATGCTGGCCTTCTGGCTCGCCCACGTGTACGCCCACAGCCTCGGCGTGCGCCTTCGCTCGGGTGAGCCGCTCTCGTGGACGAACCTGCGCATCGAGATGGCCAATGAGTGGCCGCTGGTGCAGGCAGCCGGGCCGGCGGTCGCTGCGCTCCTGCTTGCGGCGGCAGGGCTCTTCGACACCGGGACCGCGATCGTCATCGGGCTCGTCCTCGGCATGGTCGAACTGTTCGCCTGGGGAGTGTTGCTGGGCCGGCGCCAGGGCCTCGGGCGTGGCCGGGCGATCCTCGTGGGCGTGATCGACTGCAGCTTCGGACTCGTGATTGTCCTTATCGAGGTCCTGGTGCACTGACGTCCGTTCCTCAGGGAGCGAACTCGCCGGGACCGCTGCTCCCTTCACCGGTGGAGCCCCCTCCGCCCGAATTCGGGTCGGCTGGAGGGGCGGGCTGGGCGGCTGCGGGAGCCGGCGCCGGCGAGGTCACAACGCCCGGCGTGAACTCGTTCGCCGGGTCGGGCGGCGGCGGTGGTAGGGGCTGCGCAGGCGGCGGCGCCGCCGGCGACGGGGCGGGAGCGGGCGCCGGCGTCGGACTGGGGGCCGGCTGAGCCGGCGGGTGGGGGTCCGGCATCGGTGCCGGGGCCTGGGCAACGCTGACCGGCACCTCCTCCTTCACCGGTTTGGGCTTGGCCCGCCGTTCCGGCTCGCGTTGCTCCAGCTGCGCCCGAGGCGGCCCGCGATGGTTCGCGAACTGCTCGATCGCCGTGCCGCCGCCCGCCATTGCCACCGCCGACGCCGCCACCGCGGCGACCTTCTGTCCGGCCGCCAGCTCCGCCAGCGTGTGCGCCCGCTCCCCGAACGCCGCCGCCTTCTGCTGGGTCGCCCCTAGGGCCGCTTCCATCTTCTGCTGGGTCCCGACCATGATCGACTCGAGCCAGCGACGCAGCGGCCCGGCACCCCCGATCGCCAGCGCCGCCGGAGGCACCAGTGCCGCCACCCGAGCCGGCAGTGCCCGGAACGCCTTCAGCCGCGCCCGGCACGCGAGGCAGGTGCGCATGTGCGGACGCAGCAGCGCCAGGTCCTCGGCCGACGCCTCGCCGTCCGCCAGCGCCGACAGCAGCGGCGCGAAGCGCTCGCACTCGGCCCCTCCCTGGATGCCCGCCAGCCGGCGTGCGAACGCCTGCCGCCCCTCGGTCAGGCAGCGGTTCACCTTCGTGTACGTCCAGCCGGTGATCTCGCAGATCTCGCGGTACGAGTAGCCCTCCGCCTTCAGCCGCAGCGCCCGGATCTCCTGCGGCTTTAGCTGACGCAGCGCCTCGGCGCCCTGGCTGAGGCGCTCGTAGCGCTCCGCCTGGTCGTGGGTGATCGCAGGCGGCGTGGGGCGGTCGCCGAGGCGGCCGTCGTCGGTGACGGGCGAATGGCGTTCGCGCTGGCGCCGGAGCGCGAAGCATTCGTGCTTTACCACGGTTTTCAGCCACGGAACGAGCTCGGCCTCGCTCGCCGTTGGCCCTTTGGTGAGCAGGATTTCGAACGCGCGTTGGTAGGCGTCCTCGGCGTCCTCCGGGGTCGCGGCGTAGCGGCGGGCGGTGGCCAGGATCTGAGCGCCGTGGCGCTCGAGCAGGGCCAACGCAGCCGGGTCTAGATCCCGCCTAGCGGGCCTGCCGCCCGCACGCTGGCGCCGTGGGGTCTGCATCCGCCTGGTTCAGCCGCGATCCTGCACCAGCTCGCCCCGGCGTGTGCGCGCCGAGCACGCAAACTGCGGAGATTTCAGGTCGGAGCGGCGCGACACCTAGCCGGTGCGCTTCTCATCACGCCGGCGGCGGAGCTTCATGGCTGTACTCCTTGAGTGCTGGAGACCGCTGGGCGACCATACGACTGCTGGTAGGGTCCGTCAACTGCCAGCGATCCCGCAAAATGCGGCGGTTTCCTGTGTGGCAGCCTCGGGCGCGAAATGTGAACGGAATCGCCCGCGCCGCTACATTGGGCCGGTCGAACTGTTTCACTAATCGCCGACTGGAACGAGTCGCTTGCCCAACGGCCTGGTCAGAGAGCTAAGGGAGGTCGAACCGGTCTCCCTCCCGGACCGCGACGTACGCGCGCGGAAGCCGCTGCTCCTTCAAGCGGTCCTGCGGTTCGAGACTCTGAGAGCGGCCGCGCGGGTGGGCACTCTTGCCGCGCTCGACCTCGCCGGACTCTTCCTCGCGATCTACACCGCGCTGGTTCTCAAGACGGCGATCGTCAACCCCGATCAGCTAGGGCAGATGTGGGGTCAGGCGAAGGAGTACTTCCCGCTCGCCGGCCTCGTGATGCTGCTGCTGTTCGCCCGCTCGGGGCTCTACCGCGAGCGCGCCCAGCGGCCCGGTTTCACGAGGGTGATCGCCTCGCTCTTCCAGGTCACTGTGGTGATCCTGATCTACGCCGAGATCGAGGGCGAGCCCTTCCAGTCGTACTACATCTTCTACGGCTCGCTCTTCTTCGCGCTGCTGTACGTGTCGTCGCTGCGCTGGCTGTTCGAGCGCGCGAGCGGGGCGGTGCTCCGGGCCGCCGGCTACCGCCGCCGGGCGGTGCTGGTTGGGTCGGGACCGAACATCCAGGCGGTGTCGTACGCGCTGGGCGAGTCGAACGTAATAGAGCCCTACGGGTTCGTCGCGCGCACGCCCGTCGCGCTCGTCGACGGCCTGCGCGACTTCCGCTCGCTCGAGCAGCTCGAACGGCATTTCGACGCGATCGACGAAGTCCTGATCGCCGACGCCGACTTCCCGCAGGACGAGGCCGTCGAGCTCGTCGACCGCTGCCACAGGCACGGCGTGCGTGTGCGGGTGGCGCCGTCGACCATGGAGATCCTGATGGAGCGGGTTGAGTTCGTTCCCGGCCAGGCGTTGCCGCTGTTCGAGCTCAAGCCGCCGGTGTTCGACGGGATCGACTTCGCGATCAAGCGGACCTTCGACCTCATCGGCGCCCTGTTCCTGGGGCTGGTGCTCGCGCCGGTCATGGCCCTGGCGGCGCTGGCCATCAAGCTGAGCTCGCGCGGCCCGGTCCTGTACCGCTCGATGCGACCGGGCATCGGCGGGCGCCCATTCTCCTGCCTCAAGTTCCGCACGATGGTCCAGGGGGCCGAGCACATCCAGGACCACCTGGAGAACCGCAACGAGCTGCACGGCGCGATCTTCAAGATCCGCAACGATCCGCGCATCACGCGGGTTGGGCGCTTCCTGCGCCGCTGGTCGCTCGACGAGCTGCCGCAGCTGTTCAACGTACTGCGCGGCGAGATGTCGCTCGTCGGTCCCCGGCCGCTGCCCCAGCGCGACTACAACCGCCTCGACGACTGGCACCGCAAGCGCTACCTCGTGTTGCCCGGCATGACCGGGCTGTGGCAGGTCTCCGGCCGCTCCGAGCTCGACTTCGACGAGCTCGTGCGGCTCGACTTCCTCTACCTCGAACGCTGGTCGGTCTTCCTCGACCTCACGATCATCCTCAAGACGATCCCCGCGGTGATCCGCCGCCGGGGAGCGTGGTGAGCGAGCCGTACGCCCCGGACAACCTGCTCGACCGCCACTCGGACCCGCGCACGCTGCAGGTCCACTACGAGCAGGAATACCGCCGCGAGCGTGTGCTGCTTGAGCGCCGGCTGGGCTTGCACGGCGGTGAGGTGCTGTCGGTCGGCTGCGGCTGGCACCCGGGGCGTCACCTGTTCCCAAGCCCGGCCTGGCGAATGACCGGGGTCGACGTCGACGAGGCGAAGGTACGCCACCTGCTGGACACGGGCGAGCTCGATGCGGGCGTGACCGCGCCTGCAGGAGAACTCCCGTATGAGCCCGGATCGTTCGACGTCGTCCTCTATCGGCTGGTGCTCCACCACATCGCGTACCAGGCGCCCCTCGGCCCCGTCTTCGACGAGGCGGCGCGCCTGCTGCGTCCGGGCGGAGCGCTCGTGGCGGTCGAGCCCGGCCTCTGGCACCCGGTAGGCGCCGGGCTGGCCCTCGCCAACCGGATCGGCCTCGGCCCTTGGGTTCACGGAACGCCGGACGACATTCCACTCTCGCCGCGCGCCCTACTCGCTGCCGCTCGCGCGGCGGGGCTCGAGCCCGAGCTGCACGCGGTCACCTACGGTTGGCGGCGGCTGCCGCCGCCCCTTCAACGGGCCCTGCACTCCCTCGACGCGCTCGGTTCCCGGCCGCGGCTAGCGCCCTTCGGGCACACGCTGATGGTGATCGCGCGGCGAGCGGGCGTCTACGGATCCACCTAGGGCGTCCTATAGGCGCCCTATGTGGATCGGTACGCCAAAAAGGTCGCCTGGCGAACGGCACTGCACCCCCCACCCAGCCCCAGCGCGGCCGGCACCGCCAGCGACCCGCCGAGCGCCACCAACTACTGCCGCAACGTCGACTCCGCGGGGCCAGCCGACCCCCTACAGCCCCCTCCGATACTCCACCAGCGCCAGCCCGAACTCGGCGTCGTCGAAGGGCTCGCCGGCAACCTCCCAGCCCTCTCGCTCGTAGAAGCGGCGGGCCCGCCCCTGGCCGGCCGGGGTGAAAAGGCGCATCGCAGTGAAGCCGCGGCGGGCGGCCTCCTCCAGGGCGCGGGTGTGCAACTCGGTTGCCAGTCCCGAGCCCCAGAGCGACGTGCGCACGAAGAGCAGCCACAGGTGGGCAAGGCCGGGGTCGTTCGATGCGTGGCGCGCCTGCGCGGCCGGCATGAAGGCAACGTGGCCCGCGGGCCCAACCGAATCCTCGGCCAGCACGCACCAGACGGCGGGATTGCCCAGATGAGTGCTCAGCCACTCGCGCTCCTCCTCCGCGGAGGGCGGCGCCCAGCCGGGAGGAGCGAAGGCCCGGTACCCCTCGAAGCCCTCCCGGTCCAGCTGCGCAATCGCGCCGACGTCTTCCAGTCCGGCGGGACGAAGCTCCCAGCTCATCTGGAGGCGAGGATATGCAACATGGCCAGCCGCTACGACGACGAGCTGTGGGAGCTCGTGCCCGTCGAGCCCGGGCCTCCCCCGAGGCACCTCGTCGACTTCGTGCGCGGCCTGGGCAACTCCGACAGGGCGCTCGACCTCGGCTGCGGCGACGGCCGCCTGAGCGCCGAGCTGGCCACCGGCGATCTCACGGCCGCGGACGTCTCGGCGGTCGCCCTCGAGCGCGCGCGCTCGCGCCTCGCCGGCGCCCGGCTGGTCGAGCTCGATCCGGACGCGCCGCTTCCGCTCGACGACGCCACCTTCGACCTCGTGCTCTGCGCCGAGACGATCGAGCACGTCCGCGACGTGCAGCTGCTCCTCTCGGAGATCCGCCGCGTGCTTCGCCCCGGCGGCCGGCTCGCGCTCACCACCCCGGCGAACCTGCCGCTCGGCCGCAGGCCCGATCCGCTCTCACCCCACCTGAGGCAGTTCACGCGGCGCTCGCTCTCGCGGCTGCTCGACCGGCTCGGCTTCGAGCTCGTCGAGCTGCGGCGCCGCTCCGGCACGCTGCTGGCCGTGGCGCGGCGCCCCTAGCGCCGCTCGCTGCCGAACCAGCTCTGCTGCACGGCCGAGGTCGCGTCCGCCGCTTCCATTTCGGCTATCGGGTGGAAGAACTCCCACTCGTAGCCGAACGGGTCGAGGCAGGAGAAGACGCGCTCGCCCCAGGCCTCGTCCATCGGCTCGCAGGTGATCTCGCAGCCAGTTTCGGTGCAGTAGGAGTAGGTGGCGTCGAGGTCGTCCACGCCGAGCCC
>Ga0081538_10006510_pt1 | contig 10271 bp, 10 predicted proteins | sample TabmetS5T2R1_FD_71022 | JGI IMG/M metagenome (GOLD analysis project Ga0081538, IMG submission 71022) | Tabebuia heterophylla rhizosphere microbial communities from the University of Puerto Rico - S5T2R1 | ecosystem: Host-associated > Plants > Roots > Rhizosphere ...
ATACGAGAGCTAGCAATCTTGCCTGATAATTGCACTGGTGTTGTTGTATTGGTAGTGGTAGATGAAATTAACTTGTCGACGCCTTCTTCAATATCTTCCGCCATACTTCCGATTCCAATTTGCGTCAAGTCCTGGGTTTTGTCAATTATGCTGCTGCTGCTGCTCGTCCCATTCTCACTGCTAGCATCTTGATTGGTGACAATCGTAGTAGTGGTAGTACCACTACCACTAGTGGTTGTTTCCCCACTGCTAGCTATTGCAGAAAATGGAGAGAAAAGCGATAATGTCGTCATTAATATCGCAATAACCGTGAAATATCTGGTAGTTTTAGTCGCCATATTCATGCTCCACTCATAATGACATGCTAGACCCTTTATAGATTCTCATGGTTTTATCTAAACTCAGTAACATAATCTTTAATTCAGAAATGTCTTTTGACAGAATAACCCCCTAGTTCTCATTGGTTCATTTACCCTTATTTTTCATTACAATGAAATTTGGTTTTAGATTCTGAATTTTAATTGAGAATACAAGACCATATCTCATATTAACCATGAGTGTGTGAACTTCGACAATGAATCTCCGTTCAACAGGAAATTCAGGAGAAAAGAACCGAAAATGGCCAAAACTGGCTATGTTGGCAACAGCAGCAGTGCTACTGTCGGCAATATCCTTTATTGGAATAGGGGCTATTCCGCAGCAGGCGTTTGCGCAGAATGTCGGCCAGGACCTTACACAGTCGGGAAGCCAAAGTGCCACTGCAGGCGGGAACATCACCCAGTCTGGTGCGCAGGCATTTAATCAGGACGCCATAGCACCCGGGAACGTCGATCAGAGCGTTGACCAGAGTTTCGATCAGTTCGCAAACTCGACAGGGCCATAAGCAACAACTTAAAGCAATAACAACAAGCTAGTTATTGCCATACACCTCCTTTTTTTCTTATTCTTCTTTTACCACAGCGAAAAAGACAGCGAAAAAGGAAAGCAAAAATTAATTGCAGTGCAATTAACTTTAATTCCAAGTGTCTTTCTAACAGAATAATCACCCAGTTCTCTTTGATTCATTTGGCTCTTATTTTTTCCTGGCCTTGACATTCAGAATCTAAAAACTGAATTTCGAATTCAAATACAAGACCGCATTTCATATTAACCATGAGTGAAAATAGAATCTCACCTCTCTTTGTGCTCAAAAATCTGACGCGCCTGTCGTAATTCTGAAAGCTATGTGGTTTGCATAAATTATGTAGAGGCTACATGACGCTCAAACGGCAAAAAGAACCACTACAATGTAAAGCTTTTGAGAGGCTACGGAGCCTCAATTGCTCTAAGGAATCACAAAACATTTTTGAAGAATGGTTTGTTACTCAAATTCCATACGAGCGAATTGTAATTGCCGGCAAGGGTACGTTTCTACAGAAGCAATACAGCTGCTAACAGAACATAACCTTAACGTCATTTTGCTAGATTCATTTGGCAATCTAGTCTGCAACATGGGCAGAACAACTCCTTTTAGAATTGCACCCGCAATGGAAAAAGGGGTATGGAAGCTTGCTTAAGTAGGAAAAACTGCATCATTCTACCGAATTATAGCAGCGTTCGTGATCATGTGACTAAAACACGAAAGTTATTCTGCTATTATGCACCAAACCTCAAATAAATGATACCTTAGATCCAAGCCACGATGTTATCTCCAAAGACAACAATAGCAGCACTGATAGCAGCACTCTCCGTAATAGCAACAGCCTCTGCGGTACCAGCACTCATTCCACAAGCATTCGCCTTTGTAGAAGACGACAATAACGACGACGGCAACACTGTAACGGCCACCCAATCGAACTCGTTTACGGCGAACGTTGACCAGTCAATAAGCCAATATGCCGGATTCGACGACGATGATGATGGTACGACAACGATTTCGCAGGAGGCAAGCCAGGGCTTCTGTCTACAATCCAATCAGCAGAATTCTGCAGCTGGTGATGATGCTACCAACACCGGAGTAAATGCTATAGTCGCAAATGACGAGAGCGCAGTAGACTGCTCCTAAGCAAGCAAAAAAACAAGCAAAAGTATCTAATAGAAAAAATAGGGAACATCATCATCATCCTAGTAGTTAATCTAGGACACGAAAAGAAAAAAAGGGAAGACGCTTCCCTCCATCCACTCTTTTTCTGGTTGTCATAAAACACCTAAGCTTGACATTGTAATGATTCTTCTTACCAAGAAAAGTGTCATGATGCTATGTAGTTTGCGTAAATTATGTAGAGGTTACATGACGCTCAAAGGGCACAAAAACCACTACAATGTCAAGTTGTTGCGAGACCCATTATCCGCTGCATCGACCAGCCGCAGCAACGAGCGCCGCATAGTTATGCCAAAGTAAATGCGTTCGCCTTATTTCCTAGTAGGTGTTGTGAGGGGATGTGATTTGCCGTTGCAGGTTGGCTAAGGGCGTTTATATATTCTGGGAAAATTTCAATAATATTGGCAATATTCGAAAATTAGCTTGCTTTCGATCTCCAAATTAGCTTATTTTTTGATGTCAATAAGAGAATGTGGATGATGCAGCAAGTGACAATTACACAAAATGCGTTTAGATTTAATTACATATCTGCATAACGCAAGTCTGGGCAGCGGGGGTTGTAGAGCCTGGCCAAATAGGCTGAAAATATTGGAGACGCGGGACTTAAGATCTCATAGGAAATGGGTTATCCCGTCCCTTAGGGGTTCGTGGGTTCGAATCCCACCCCCCGCACCTTTTTTGCACGCTTCAAATCCCTAGTTCTTCTTGCGCTTGGAACTTTCTGAAATAATATAGAGCGACTATCTACTGGTAGGACTCGCTCCTCTTTTGCCTTTAAGGCCGTCAAAGCCGGAGAAGCTGGAATAGGGTCTTCTGCTGCCGCCAACGACTTGCCAGTTGGCAGTTATTATGACCTGACCGCCAGAGCTATGGATAGGCTCTCCGTCAGCTCCAACAAGAAGCGTGGATTGGACGGCCGCTATGGTCGCTGCCTTACCTTTTGTTTCGCTGATTATCTGCTTTACCCTCGTGTCGTTCTTGGCAATGTTGATGCCTGCTCTTCCACGTCGTTTATGGCATAATAGATGAAGGTGTTGTCATCAAGGGTAGAGGCTGCTTGATTACCCTGGCGTCAGACCTGAGCGACATATGTTGCTAGCCAACAGCGCGTGAAAGTCCTTGGCTTGGTCTTCGGAGAGCGAGTTGGTCGCAATCAGCACGCCTCCGACAGCCAGAAACATCGTGATGATGACAAAAAGCGGGATTAGCTCTTTTTTCACGCTACTGCAAAAAATAGTCGCATTAAGGACGTATTCGCCAAATGGCTACTACTACTGCTGCTAATATGCCGCCCTGCAGAGGTTCTTTTCCTTGTGGTCCGCAAAGTGCATCTTACAAAAGTCGTTATCGCAGTCATAGCAGTGCCAGCCTGACAGAGTATAGCAAACTACGCACTTGCCTATCGGCTTGTTGTAGTCGTAGTCTTTCCTTGGTTTTGAAGAAGATTGTTTTTGCTGTCTTGGCTGCGGTTTCATAATGAGATTATGCCTCAGAAGAAGAAGACTGAATGTTTCTCAGGATGCGCATCAACTAGGGTACCTCAAAAATACTTCCGCGGATGGAAGCAATGCCGTCCAACGGTCACAATTAGCAACCCTATTATTTAAGTATTGACGTTCCATCTGAAGATTTATTTATCTTTCAGAAGCGCTATCGATCCGCGACAATGGTTCCTGCAGCAGCCAAAGGCAAGACCATAATTGAAGTCACGGTTGTCGGGAAGGACCGCAAGGGCGTGGTGGCCGATATTACTAACTTTATCTTCAAGAATGGCGGCAACATTGAGAAGATAAGCCAGAACGTCGTCCGCGGCCTCTTTGGTATGCAGCTTGAGGCGTCGTTCATGCAGGCGGACAGGAGGAAGCTTGATGATGGGCTGAAGCAGCTGTCAAAAAAGCTCTCGATGGAGATCAAGGTCCACTACCAAGAACCAAATAGGCTGCAGAATGTCGCGATCTTTGTCAGCAAAGAGCCGCGCTGCCTTGACAGGATTCTTGAGGCCAAAAAGAAAGATGAGATAAAGGCCAACATTGCAGTTATTGTCGGAAGCGATAGCACGCTCAAGTCGGTGGCTGACGACGCAGGCATTCCATTTCATGCCGTAGTGCACAACGACCAGGCGGAAGCGGAGAACAAGATCCTGCAGCTCACCGAGCAGTACAACGTCGACCTGATCGTGCTTGCAAGGTACATGCGTGTACTGACTCCAAACTTTGTCTGGCGCTACCCTAACAGGATAATCAACATCCATCCATCGCTATTGCCGGCCTTCCCTGGCGCATACGCCTATGTGCAGGCATACGAGCGCGGCGCCAAGATAATGGGGTGTACGGCCCACTTTGTGACAGAAGACCTTGACCAAGGACCTATCATCTCCCAGAACTCGTTCAAGGTGTCGGACAAGGACACGCTTGACACGATAAAGAAAAAGGGCCAGGAACTCGAAGCCTCAACCCTGCTTGATGGAGTCAAGCTGTACCTGGAGAACAAGCTTGAGGTGTACTGGGGCAAGGTACACATCGCAGGTGAAAACAATAACAGCTAAGTTCTTAACGTGGAGAGCACTGATTTTTCATACATACATGTCCATACCGGTCTTTGGGATGAGCGAGTTTGACTTCAGGAATGCGCTCAAAAAGATCAAAAAGGCGATAATCCCGGTAGGCTCGCTCGAGCAGCACGGCAGCCATCTGCCCGTGTCGACAGACTCGCTTATCGCTGAATACATCGCAAGGCTTGTCGGTGAAAGGACAGGGGCATTTGTCCTGCCGGTAATTTCGTACGGCGTGTCATTTGAGCACAAGCCGATGTTCAACATTTCCCTGCGCAACTCTACGCTGTCGACAGTGCTGTGCGATGCGTGTGTTTCGCTTGCTGAAAACCGGATAAAGCAGATAGTCATCTTGAACGGCCACTACGGCAACATGGGCGCGCTGCAGTACATCGCTCAGGAGCTCCACCGCGGGATCTCAAGGCATGTCAGCGTCCATACCCTGCACTACTGGCACGCGCTCGATCATGAGTTTGACCACGCAGGCGAGGTCGAGACCTCACTTGTTCTTGCGATAGCTCCGGAACTCGTGCGAATGGACAGGGCGGTGCCAAATTCCAAGAGGCTTTCAAAGTCAAAGGCTGCCTACAGCAGCATAACGAATGCACCTGGCTCGTTCCCCAAAATAACCGGCAACGGCGTCTGGGGAGACCCGAGGAAGGCGTCTGCGGAAAAGGGGAAAAAATGGATCGAAAAGATGGTCGCCGGGCTTGCCAAGACGATAGCCGAGTTTGGCAGCTGAGGAGGCAGCCTGTCCTGCCTGCCCGCCCGCATGCGAGATGCAATGAAATTTTAATATATGCCTATATTGCGCTCTACGTATAGGTAGAATACTAGTTGTCAGTAGATATGGCGGTAAAGGTTCTCGATGAGAGCCTTGGAAAAGTTGTGCTTATCAAGTTGAAAGGTGGCAAGGTAATTAGGGGGAACCTCCACGGGTTCGACCAGCACATGAACCTGTTGCTTGAAGACTCGGTGGAGATCTTGGAGGAAGGCAAGTCAAACGATCTGGGCACTATTGTTGTCAGGGGAGACAACGTGGTCATCATATCCCCTCCGCCAAAGTAGCACGAGGAGGGTGCTGAGAAGAAGAAATGACGAAAGGCACTACCTCGATGGGCAAGTTCACCCGCAAAAAGACCCACATACGGTGCAGAAGGTGCGCCCACAACTCGTACCACAAGCATGGCAAGCGATGCGCCAAGTGCGGCTATCCTGATCCGAGGATCCGCAAGTACGATTGGATTAAGCGGCAGGTCATTTAATATCAACAGAAAGCTTTTCTGTTGGCTTTTGGCTAGGCAATACGACAACAACAATGATTACAGAAATTGCGCTTATCGCCGGAACGACGGCGGCGGGAGCGATCTCGGCTGCGGTCATTGAGAAACTATCGCGATCAAAAGCTGCTGGCGGCAACAAAAAGATAAAGTCTCAGGAAAGGTCGTCTACGCCCACCACTGCCCGGGCGGAACTTGTATCGCTATTATTTGAAAAGACCCTTACATCAGAGGCCATAACAAGGGTTTACGAGGCAGCTCAGGAGGGCAGGATTGACCGCTTAGAGCGCGATAGGCTCTTGCTGAAATACAGGCAGCAGCTCGACCTGCTTAACCAAAAGGTTGCCCATCTGCAGCCGGTGGCAGACTATGCCGACCTGTCAGAGCTTCGCAACAACCTTGCGTCGCTCCTTGGGGACAGGATTTCAGCACTCGACCAGAAGCTACTGGAAATGTCCAAGAAAAACGGCATCTCCAAGGATAATAGCGTGGATGCAAGGGCGCAGAGGATAATCGCCGAGACCACGAAAGTGCAGCCGCTGGTAGTCGACCAAATGCCATTCAAGTCGGAAGAAAGGAGCATAAAACAATTGCAGAGTGAGATAGTGCAGGCTCTGGAGCGCCTAGAGCAGGTTGAAATAGACAAGGATTAGAAATAGTGCTGGATCTTCTTTTTTCATTCCTGCACGCAGGTAAGCCTGTCCAGGATTGGCGGCGGTACCGGAATGCAGTTTACAATTCTCATGACATTATTTCAGTACAGTTAGTGAAGCAAGGGTTGTTGCAAACCAAATGTGGCTTTACATTGGATCATTACTTTGATGTTCTAGATGCTGCAAGATAGGGCGGCTATGAAATAGGGCCGCTCTGTGATTTCCACCACATAATTGAAACTTCAAAGAAGTTCATATTATTGAGGCATGATGTCGATCTCTCGCTTAGCTATGCTTTAAAACTGGCCAAGCTTGAGGCGGCTCACGGACTGCATGTGATATACTTTGTCCTTTTGCATACAGACCTATACAATGCAATGTCTGAAAGCGGGACCAAGGCTCTGCGCCAGATATCTGACATGGGGCACAAAATAGTTCTCCACATAGTCACTAGGTTCTTTCGGCTCGACAAGCCGTTCCTGAGCCAGATCAGAGAAGGATGAAAGATACTCGAAAGCATTACGAGACAAGAAGTGGTCTTTATTTCGCAGAACACTCCGATAATAACACCAGACTCCCCCCCAAAGCGAGTTTACTTCAAGGCACATTGAGGCAAGAGACCCAAAGGTACTTGAGTATTTGAAATACATCAGCGACAGCAGGAGGAACTGGCGGCAGGGGTGCATGTGCCATCATACAGGCGTGGATGACAAGATCCAGATTCTGGTGCACTTAGAATGGTGGGGCGAAAAGAATGTGCTGCTTAAACACATTCTCCTTTCTATCAAGGATGCTCCGAAGACTGAAATTGACCGGCTTTCTACGATTGCGGTAGCAAACCTGCAGCTCCATAAGGACAAAATGTTCCGGGGGTTGGTCTAGCGGTGGCAGTAAGCAGCAAGCGCGCAAAAAAAGAACAGCAATAGCTCTAAAAAAATTATTGAATACACTGGCAACTGTAAGGTTCGCGACGAGTTAGAAGGTAAACAGCCTGTTATAGCAGAAATCGCTCCCTTGCGGCTAGCTGGCGCAGCGGATCTTGCGTTTGGCAAGAGCCTAGAACAGATCATCAATTCCAAATCCGTGATAATATTGTGCCCACTGGGGCTCGATACACTCATTGAAGAGAAGGTGCTGATATGCGTCGACAATCCGTGGCTTTGGTTTATCCACATCATGAAAAAATTCTTCCACATTCCGCGGCCTAGAATCCAGATTAGCAAGAACATCTATCGGAATGAGGAGTAATGCTCGACAGGAAGGGTTCAGCTATGAAAGAAATGAGAAAGGAGAGCTAGAAAAATTCCTCAACTGGGAGGCGTAATTATTGGCGATAATGTGGAGGATAACGGGGCCAACGCGTGCATAGCGAGAGGAAGCTTGGAAGACACGGTAATAAGTGAAGGCACAAAAATGGACCAGCTTGTTCATATCTCACACAATGTCAAGATCGGAAAGTATTGCCTGATAACTAACAGCTTGTACCCTTGTTGACAGAGGGGCAGAACTGGGTGATTATGCAACCATTTGGGCCGGAGCCGTGATCTCAGATCATGTGAGAATAGGCCATCACACAGTCATTGGCGCAGACGCAGTTGTCACAGCCGATGTCAAACCATATGAAACCGTATGGGGGTTCCGGCAAGAAATCTAGAGTATGTTAAGCGGATTAGAAGCAGAACAACCACTACGCAATAGCGGAGCATATTACGAGCAGACGATTTAACATTCAAGAATCACTCTCCAAATTTTACATCATCACTGTCAATTGTGTTGGAAATATTTGGAATGTCGCAGGCAGTATGCCTATCGGCTCGCCGTCGATCGTAATGGTGACCTTCCTCTCCTTCGATCTGATGAGGACTTTTTTTGCCTTTGCGTACAGTATGTTGTCCTCACCGGAATAGTCGCCCGCCTTCATGTTTATCATCTCGTCGAGCATCTTGAAGCTTCCCGAGTCCTTCAGGACGACTAGGTCAAGCAGGCCGTCAGACACATCGGCATCCCGCGCCGCCATAAATCCGCCACCAAGGAACCTTCCGTTGGCTACCACTCCCATAGTCATGCTGGTCGACTTTTTCCGGCCATCAATAAAAAATTCGCAGAGGTTGCTCTGGTACGCCGGCACAGTGGTTACGATGGCAGCCATGGTCGACACGAGCCTATTCTTTACCTTTCCCCTCACCTTCTTTGACCTGTCGATTATCTCTGCCGCAACGCCCATCTCTGCAGCATTTAGGAAAATCCTCGGCGGGAGGCGGGTGCCGTACTCGGGGTCTGTGGCAGATACCACTATCACGTCTATCTTTGCCGGTGACCCTCCGACGAAATTCTGGCAACACTCGACGACGTCTGCAGGGAGCCCGAGTGACTTGGAAAGGACATTGCGAGTGCCGCACGGGACTATACCCATTATAGCATCCGGGTTTATCCGCTTGAGGGCAAGCGAATGGAAGCGGCGAATGCCTGGATTTTCTTCAAAAAAGCCATTTGCAACCTCGTTTATCGTTCCGTCGCCACCGAGAGCGACTACCTTCCTGTAACCCTGGCGCAAGAAATCCCTCGCAAGGGCCGTCCCGTGCCCCTGCTCTTTGCTGAAAGCTACCTTGACGCTGCCGCCGAAAATGTCCTTGATCCTTGAAAAGAGGTCGTCCCAATTTTTGCCTGTCAGCCCACTACATGAGTTTGGGTTGACTATAAGCGCAGTGTCAGTTGCATTGAGCATTTTGCGCTGCGCGCGGACGGCAGAGCCTGCGTTAACATTTTTCAACAATAGGATATAATGTCAGGTATCGCTCATAAGGGTAGGCGTAGCAGAAAAATGAGGAAACGAACTGTTGCTGCTGCTACTGCCTTTTCTGTACTTCCTGAGTGTTTGGAACTGCTTCCATCATGTCCTGCAGCGAATTGGTGATATTGAGAAAGTGCAAGCCCTTCTGGGTGGTTCTGTAGATCTGTTCGCCCTTATCGTACGCCAAAAGGCCATTTTGTTCAAGCACCGGCAGGTATTCCTTTAGCTGCGCATACGAAAGGTACGCCTTGTACATTATCTTGGTCCTGGTCGTGCCAGACGCTGCAGACTCTAGGATTCTCGAAGCGATTTCAGTTCTACTTCTATATTTCATTCTTCCTGGCGTTTCTATCAGCTTTCAGATATATAAGAAAGCGTAGTTAATCTTTGGAAACATTATTCAGGATGAGACCTTCATTCTTGGAAGACCAGAAAAGCAAAATAGTGCTTGGAATTCTCACCTATTCGTTTGGTAGCGCGCATTATCGACGGCAAGGTCGTTGCCGAAGACGTAAAGGCAAGGGTGAAAAAGGCTGTTGACGAGCTGAAGGCTAGCAGGGTTCAACCCTGCCTTGCGACAGTGTTGGTTGGGGACGACACCGCGTCTGCGACATACGTCGGCAGCAAGCAAAAAGACGCTAATGAAGTGGGCATTCTCACCCGGGACCACAAGCTTGCGGCCACCTTTAAGCAAAGTGAGCTAGTAGAGCTTGTGCAGCTCTTGAACAACGATCCCGCAGTTCACGGCATTTTGGTGCAACTGCCGCTGCCCTCCCATATTGACGAGATTGACATCATTAATGTGCTGAGCCCGCTCAAGGACGTGGACGGCCTGACGCCATACAACGCAGGTATGCTGCAGAACGGCACGGCGCTCCTGAAGCCCTGCACACCCTCCGGCGTAATCGAGCTCTTG
>Ga0081538_10006511_pt1 | contig 10270 bp, 11 predicted proteins | sample TabmetS5T2R1_FD_71022 | JGI IMG/M metagenome (GOLD analysis project Ga0081538, IMG submission 71022) | Tabebuia heterophylla rhizosphere microbial communities from the University of Puerto Rico - S5T2R1 | ecosystem: Host-associated > Plants > Roots > Rhizosphere ...
CCCCACCGGGGATGGACATGATCGCATCACAGACGCTCCTGCGCAACGCTTCAATGATGCAAAGTTAAGGTCAACGCTAGAAGTGGAGTAAGTAGAGCGCAGCCACGCTAGAAGTGGGGTAACAAAGCGCGGCCAAGGCCAGTATAAAGGCCGGAGCCCGAAAGCCCCGGCCCGATGATTCCTACTCCTACCAGCCTTCGCCAGAGCCCTCGCAGTACCCGGCGTTGGACAACACCCACTGACGGAACGCCTCCCCTTGCTCGTTCCATAGCTCTATGTCCCTATGGACGAAGTGGATGCGTACCACACTACTCTCGTCCCTGGTTATGTACTCGATGTTGTCCAGGTTGACTACCTTGTCGCCCACCCGCAGCAACCTACTCATGGTCCACCTCCTTCCTCCTAAGTCGAGGGCCGGGGCACCCCGAAGGATACCCCGGCTCAAGACCAGTGTTTACCGGGGGTAAACAGAATTCCCCCCGTTTTGCTGGAGTTAACAGTGTTTCCCCTGACCCCATTTCTGGCTCCTCTGTCAAGGCGAAGTTCGCAGAAACTTTCTTCTAGGCACTTGGGTGCATAGAGTTCTTCGGAGGTGCCCTACCTGTTACAGGTGTATGATTTACCCGTTGCACGTAGCGGTGAGGCATCTACGCTGCCTCGCCTACCTGAGGAGAGGGAGGAGACATACATGCCGGACTTTTCTGTCGGGGTCCCCGAATTCCAGGACCTTCTTGAGTGGGTCGACCAGCCGCCTCCGACACAGGCTCGCGATACGCACGCGCTCCACTTCGTTCTCGAAGGAATGGGGCGCACCGACCGTCTAATATACGCCGGTTTGATGTTCTTTCATCCAGGATCCCCTACAGCGCCCAACTTCGAACAGCAGCCCGGCTTCAGCGGGATCGCCAGGCCACTTCTGGACACGCCTAACTGTCAGAAGCTTCCTCCACTGGTATCGCCAGAAGAGAGGCCCGACCACCAGTTTGTTCAGGTCGAGGTGCGCTTCAGGCCTCCCCAAGTCTTTGCGACATTATCCTTTTTTCAGGCTGCAATTACCGGACTTCCCGGAGAACAGGTGCGTTCTGAGGAATTCGACCGGGTCAACATTGATGTCATACCCCACCCACCGACTCTAGAAATGAACCCGCCAGACGGCTGGCGGGTAGCTTTTTCCCACAAGACAAACGTCCTATTAGGTGTCCCGTAGGGCTACCCCGTAGGGAGCTAACTGCGCAGAAGTCATAACAGGCGAAGTTCGCAGAATGCTTTTTCCCGGCAATTGGGTGAATAAAGCGAGAGGAAGGGCCGAGGCTTCGTGACCCCGGCCCCTTTCGTTTAAGTGGGCGTTCCTTTTGCGGCTACTCTCTGGCAAGGGCCTAATGCTGCTCTTGGGCCTGTCTTGTGATGTACTCGACCATCGCCCTAAGCTCTCCCCTGAACTTCTCCTGGCTGTAATCGACGCCGTGCATGTAAGCGCTCGCACCGGTCACGCTCTGAACGACCCAGCTGGCCTCTCTGATGTGCTCCTCTCCCATCTCGTTCATCGCAAACTGCGCTGAGTGGAAGGGCACTCAGTAAGGACAGTGGATAGCCGAAGCTGCCCCGAACGCGACCAAGGCCTTGTCGCGTGCCGAGAGCGTGGTGTCGCTCAGTACCCAGTAGAGCGTGTTGGTGTACTGCTCAAGCACTGGGTCTGGCATCTCATTCAAGACGTCGGGCACGAGCCCGAAGTTCTGTGCGAACTGATCGAGGATCTCTTGCCTATTAGCCATTGGTCACCTCCTTTCCCCTCTAGACCCTCTGCCTACATGATGCCACGAACATTGCAAAGGCGCCATGGTTCCTGTCCTGCGAACTTGCGAGAAATAGCAACAAGCGAAGTTCTGAGAATTACCCTTCTACGAGCTTGGGTGAATAAGGGCAAGTAGAAGGACGGAGCCCCTTAGCAAACCTCGTCATAAACCCTGGGTTCTGGCGCGTTCTTGGTGAAAGCGGTCCCAAACGGATTGAGACGGCCGCTCAGAGAGCTGATCGGAGCGCGATGGCTACGCGTTGCTACCGTTTGACGGCTTTCTGAGCGCGCCAGGTCGGCGCGTTCGGGGCCCGGTTTTCGCGTATCACCAAAAGTGCGACAGAACCAAACCCTGCGACACATAGGCAGATTTAGGGTGGCGGGAAATCGGGCTTGTGAAAAGCGTGAAATCCCAAAGGTATCGGTCTCGGGCACACTCGACCCCAGATTTTTCTGCCAACGTTACTTCCGCTATGTGTCGCGCACTTAGCACTTAATGGCGAGGTCTGCCCCTTAGGACCCCAGCCCAAGTTTCGCGGATTGGCTATTTCCGGCTAGCGACGCTCTTGGGACTCGTCCCACTCGTCCCGGACATTCGCCTTGACTCCCCCTGAGCCAGGCTGCCCCACTTCCTCGGGGGCGGCCTCCTTGCGGTCGTCTCTCCTGCGCCTGCCTCGCCCGGCGGCTTCGTCCAGCTCGTCGGTGACGTTGTCCTTCGTCCCGCCGGCCTCCTTAATGTGGCCCGTTGTCTGGGTGCTCTGCTCAGCAGAGTGGGCTGCGTAGGTGCCGCTCTGCTCGATAGTGGAAGCACGCTGGAGGTCGTAGTAGGAGTAGACCTCATTCTCGAACTCAGGCGTGATCTCACGGTCGTCATCGAAGGTGGGGCCATTCTTGAGCGTCTCCTTGTCTGCTGCGATCTCGATGAGCTGCCGCGCGTCGTTGAGCCTTGCCATCTGGAACGGGATCAAGGTGGTACGCGTCCCAAGGAAGCCCATCTTCACGCCTATGTACTCGGGCTGGTCGCTCTCGTCGAGGAACAGGTCGTCTACGTTGCCTATCTTCTCGTAGTCTTGGTCGTAGACCGTGTAGCCTGCGAAGCGATGAGCTACTTCCTCCGTGAACTTGTCAGTGCGTGCTTGGCGCTCCAAGGTAAATACCTCCACATAAGATGCTCGGTGCCAACATAGTATTAACAGCCCTACCCGTTCTCCTGGCAAAGCTAAACGCGACTGCTGAATAGTAGTGGACTGGGGCTATGCGAACTTCTGAGAACTCCGTTATGAAACTGTCTGAAAAGGGGTTCTGAGGTACTCGCTCGGTAGGATACCGAGCATGAGAAAAGCATACCAGAGCGACCTCTCCGACGCCGAATGGAGCTGCCTCGAACCCCACCTGGCCGCACCGAAAGCCACCGGACGTCCCAAGATGCACGCCACTCGCGAGATCCTGAATGCCATCTTCTACGTCGTTCGCGGCGGTTGCCCCTGGAGGCTGTTGCCCAACGACTTCCCTCCCTGGAAGACCGTCTACCATTACTTCCGCTCCTGGCGCTTGGACGGGACGTGGGAGAGGATGCACTCAGCCCTGCGCGAGAGGGTTCGAGTCCGTCTGAAGAGGAACCCTCAGCCCAGCGCCGCCATAGTGGACAGCCAGTCGGTCAAAACGACCGGGGTGGGCGGAAAGGAGCGCGGGTACGACGGAGCCAAGAAGGTCAAAGGAAGAAAGCGCCATCTTCTGGTGGACACGCAGGGGTTGGTGCTCGAAGCGAGGGTCCACAACGCCAAAATCCAAGACCGCGACGGCATCAAGCTTCTGCTCGAAGCATCCTCGCCCGATCGCCTCCCGCGTCTCTCTCACGTGTGGCTGGACGCCGGATACACCGGAGAAGACAAGGGCGCCGGCTGGGTGCAAAGCGTCCTGGGCTGGACGGCAGAGATCGTGCGCCACCCTAAGAAGCTGGCTCCGGAGGAGGTGATGAGGGCGTGGCTCAGGGAGTTCAACAAGGAGGGAGTCCCCATCGATTTGGATAAGCTGTTGCCGGGCAAAGGCCCGAGGCCCTTTCTGCCGAAGAGATGGATCGTGGAGCGGACCTTCTCTTGGCTCTCTCAGAACAGGAGGATGAGCAAAGACTACGAGAGGCTACCTGAAAGCTCAGAAGCCTTCATCTACGTGGCTATGAGCCGCCTGATGGCCAGGAGATTGGCTCGCTCATGAGGGTTTTCAGACGGTTTCAAGGCGAAGTTCGCAGAATTTCACTTCCACGCACTCGGCGTCTCTCTCCGCGAGAACATAGACACGACGACACCGGGCGGGAAGCTCGTGTTCCACGTGTTCGGGGCGGTGGCGGAGTTCGAGAGGGACCTGATCCTCGAGAGGACGATGGCGGGGCTGGAGGCGGCGAGGGCCAGAGGCCGGAAAGGCGGCAGGAAGCCCGCGATGGACGAAGGGAAGATCGCGCTGGCATCCAAGCTCATACGCGACAGGGAGACCCCAGTGTCAGCGGTGTGCGTGGCGGTGGGCGCCTCCAGGGCGACGCTCTACCGCTACGTAGGGCCCCATGGCACCCCGCGGGCTCGATAGCAGCGGTAGAATCGATTCCTGGAAGGCGAGGTAGGCAAGGCATTGGACCCGCTCGTATCGACCAAGCTGCGTCCGTCGCAGTCCCGTCCAGGGCTGGTAGCGCGCTCCCGACTCGCGAACGCTCTGAACCCGGAGGCGGGACGAAAGCTCACGCTGGTCTCGGCGCCCGCGGGCTTCGGCAAGACTACGCTCGTCGGCGAGTGGTCGGAGGAGCGGGCGGACGAGGGGCACCGGGTCGCCTGGCTCTCTTTGGACGGGGGAGATAACGACCCGGTCAGGTTCCTGTTCTACCTCGTCGCCTCGCTAAGGAGGGGCACGGGAGAGGAGAGGTTCGGGGAAGCCATACTCTCCGCGTTCCGCTCGCCCGAGCCGCCGCGTATCGAGGCGTTGACGGCGGCGTTCGTCAACGAGGTGGCCGCCATCCCCGGCGGGCTCGACCTCGTCCTCGACGATTACCACCTCATCGACTCCGAGGACGTCCACCGGATCGTCTCCTTCGTGCTGGAGCGCCTGCCGAAGGGCGCGCACCTCGTCGTCTCGGGTCGAGCCAACCCGCCGCTGCCCCTCGCCAGGCTGCGCGCCAGGGGCCAGATGGCCGAACTCGGGGCGGCCGAGCTTGCCTTCACCGAGGACGAGGCCGGCGCCTTCCTCAAAGGCGTGATGGGCCTGGACCTCTCCGTGGAGGACATCGCGAAGCTGGAAGGGAGAACGGAAGGCTGGATCGCGGGTCTTCAGCTCGCCGCGCTCTCGATGCGGGACCGGAAAGACTCCTCCGGCTTCGTCGAGATGTTCTCGGGCAGCCACCGCGACGTGCTGGACTTCCTGGCCGAGGAAGTCTTGGAGAGTCAACCCGAAGCCGCGAAAGAATTCCTGCTTTCGACCTCCGTGCTCGACCGCATGAGTGCCCCTCTGTGCGACGCTCTCACTGGTCGCTCGGACGGCCAGGCGATGCTGGAGAGGCTGGAGCGGAACAACCTGTTCGTCGTGGCTCTGGACGACGAGCGCCGCTGGTACCGTTACCATCACCTCTTCGCCGACTTCCTGCGCGGCCGCCTGGGGCAAGAGAACCCCGAACTCGCCGCCGAACTAAACCGTAGAGCGGCGGAGTGGTACGAACAGGCCGGATGGTTTTCGGCCGCGATCGGGCACGCGTTGGCGGCGGCGGACCACGAGCGGGCGGCCCGGCTCGTGGAACGGACGGCGATGGAGGCCTGGAGCGGCGGGGAGGCGCCGACCCTGCGCGGCTGGATCGAGGCCCTCCCCGACGAGGTAGTGCGGCGCAGACCGCACCTGCGCCTCCACCACGCCACGACGCTACTGTTCACGGGCGCCGACCTGCGCGGCGTCGAAGACGCACTCGACGACGCCGAGCGCGCATTCAACACCGGGGAGACCCTGCGGGAAGCGGACGAGACGGAGCGGAGGAGCGTCCTGGGCGGGGTGGCGACCGTCCGCGGCTGGCTCGCCCGCCTGGAGGGGAAGCCCGACCTCGCCATCGAGCTCTCCCGGCGGGCGCAAGGGCTTTTGCCCGAGGACGAAACGATGCTGCGCGCCTTCGCCGCCTTCTGCTTGGGGGAGGCGTCCCGGTACGCCGACGACCTCCAGAGGGCGGGCGAGGCTTTCTCGGAGGCGGTAGGGATCAGCCGCGCCGCCGACAACCCGTCCGTGGCGCTCGGTGCGCTGAGCCACCTCGCGGGGGTCCGCGCCGAGCAGGGTCGTCTCCGGGAGATGGAGGCCATCCTCGACGAAGCGCTGCGCCTCGCGGAGGGACGAGACGTCGGTTTCGCCGCGGGGTCCGTGCTCGTGGGGATGGGCCATCTCCACTACGAGCGGAACGCCCTGGACGCGGCAGAGCGCGAGCTGACCGAGGGCATAAGGCTCGTCGAGCCGACCGCAGAGATCGGTACCCTGGTGGAGGCGTACGTCACCCTCGCGCGCCTCAAAAGCGCGAAAGGGGACGGCGAGGGCGCCCTGGAAGCCATCCGCAGGGCCGACCGAGTGGCCCGGAACTCCAGCGTCTCGGAGGCGAAAGCCAGAGCCGCGTCATGGATGGTACGCCTGCGCATTGCGCGCGGCGATTTCGAGGCGGCGGCCCTCTGGGAGGAGCGCGTCGTGAACCCTGGCGAAGGGGCAGGCTCCGCGCGGATCTCCGAAGGGATTACCCGGGCGCGGCTGCTGCTCGCCCGCGGCGAGCGCGAAGAGGCGTTGGGCCTGCTCCACCGGCTGCGTCGGGAGGCGGAGGCGGCCGGCAGGCGAGGCACGGTGATAGAGACGCTCACGCTGGAAGCCCTGGCGCTGTGGTCCAAGAACGAGAAGGAACGGGCCGTGGGCGCGTTGGCGCAGGCCCTCTCGCTCGCCGAGCCGGAGGGCTACGTCCGCACCTTCGTCGACGAGGGACCGCCGATGGCCGACCTCCTGACCGCGGTGCTCGAAGCCCGTCGGAGGGGCCACCTCGACTACCCGGCGCGCTACCTCGCCGGGCTGCTGGCGGCGCTCGCCTGGGACGCCAGCGCGCCGGATGCCGGCGAAAGTCGCCCCGAGCCCTTGAGCGAGCGGGAGGCGGAGGTGCTGGCCCTGATCTCCGCCGGCCGCTCCAACCAGGAGATCGCCGAAGAGCTGTTCGTGACCTTGAGCACCGTCAAGAGCCACGCCAACAGCCTCTTCGGCAAGCTCGGCGTCCGCAACCGCACCCAGGCCGTCGCCCGCGCCAGGGAGATGAACCTCCTCTAGTCCGTCGCCCACGACCGGAGACTTCCCGAACCGTCAGGCCGGGCGATCTCGAACCTCGGATCGAACTTTCGGACGATGCCGCCCACCCTGCCGCTCGGTAAAACCGGCCTTCGGGCTGCAGGCCACGCGATGAGCGCAGCGGGGCGCAGGCTTGTCCAGCGGTGCTCGATGCTCTGCGGCCGGCGCGCTCGACGGAGAGGCAAAGGAGAGCTCATGACGCACAGAAGTAGTGTTCGGTGTTTCGACACGGTCGTCGTCGGAGGAAGCCAGGCGGGCCTGGCCGTGGGCCATTACCTGGCGGACCAGCGCAGGGACTTCGTGATCCTCGACGCGGGCCACAGGGTCGGGGATACCTGGAGGGGGCGTTGGGACTCCTTGCGGCTGTTCACCCCCGCCCGCTACGACGGGCTTCCGGGCATGCCCTTCCCTGCGCCGGGCGGCTACTACCCGACCAAGGACGAGATGGCCGACTACCTGGAGGCCTACGCCTGTCGCTTCGACGTCCCGGTTGGGACCGGCGTGAGGGTGGAGTCGCTCGGCAAGAAAGAAGACCGCTATCTGCTCGTCTCGAACGCGGGGCGCTTCGAGGCGGAGAACGTGGTCGTGGCGAGCGGTTCGCTCCGGCAGCCCAAGATCCCCGCGTTTGCGGCGAACCTCGACCGGTCGATCGCCCAACTCCACTCCAGCACTTACCGGAACCCCGCCCAGATCCCCGCGGGCGACGTCCTCGTGGTCGGGGCGGGCAATTCCGGGGCCGAGATCTCCGTGGAGTTGGTTGCCGCGGGACGGCGGGTGTGGCTCTCCGGCCGGGACGTAGGCCGCATCCCCTTTTTCGGCAGCCGGCTCTCCTGGTGGATCTTCGGCAACGTACTGACCTCGGAGTCCAGGTTCGGCCGCAAGCTCAAGGAGGGCGGCGGGGGAGGCGGGACCCCCCTGATCCGGCTCAGGCCCAAGGACGTCCTCCGCGCCGGCGTCGTCCGGGTGCCCAAGGTCGAAGGCACCGCGGACGGCAGGCCGCGCCTCGAAGACGGTAGGGTCCTCGACGTAAACGCGGTGGTCTGGGCCACGGGCTTCGGGCCGGATTTCGCCTGGATACGGTTGCCGGTATTCGGCGAAGACGGCCACCCGGTCCACCACCGGGGCGTCGTAGAGAAGGAGCCCGGGCTGTACTTCGTGGGGCTGCCCTTCCAGCACACCCTGACCTCGGCGCTCATCGGCGGGGTGGGCGCGGACGCCCGGTACGTCGCCGAACACCTGCGAAGCCGAGATCGGTCCCGCGCTGCACGGCGACGGTCCGCGAACCCTGCCGCCCTCCCAGGCGACGCCCCGTCCTGGCCGAAACCGTCGCGGGACCGCTCGCGCGGAGCGTGATGCCCGACCATCTCCTGATCCTGCTCGCCCGCGTCCTCGGCATCGCCGGCGTGATGCTCGTGGCCGCGAGCGCCGTGCTAGGGGTGTTCCTCGCTTCGCGCACGGCGCAGCGGCTGCGGTTGTTGGGGGGGCGCACCTTCCGCGTCCACCGGCGGATATCCGTCATTGGGGCGGGGCTTCTCCTGGCGCACCCCGTCCCGGTCGTTCTCGCGCGGGAGACGACGGGGTTCGGCCCCGCGGCGGTCTTCGTGCCGTTAGCCGCCGAGAGACTGGCATTCAACATCGCCTTCGGCGCGCTCGCGCTGGACGCTTTGCTGGTCGTTCTGGCGTCCTCGCTCCTGATCAAACGCCTCCCGCGCAAGGCGTGGAGGAGGCTGCACTACGGAGCATACGCCGCCCTCGCCTTCGGCCTCTACCACGGCCTGTTGATCCCCGACGACTTCGGGCTGAACGCCCGCAACGCCCCGATGAACCCCCTCGCCATCGACAAGGTGCTCGTGGAGCTGGCGATCGCTGGGGTTGTGCTGGCCGCGGCGTGGAGGGTCGTCGCCGCCGTCCATCGGCGAGGTTTCACCTTCGCCGTAATGTCCGGGACCCATAGCGGGACATGGCCTGGCCGAAAACCCCGGACCGTGTCCGAGCAACGAAGCCACCGTTCGCGAAGGACACTTCGGCTACGCTGCGACAAGAGGCTGGAGTTTCCGTGGGACCCGTCGCCGTTTCGGGGGACGCGCTCCGCCGTACACGGTCCTCCAACCGCGCCGACCAACCCCCCGTTGTGGAAGCCACACGCGAGCCGTATCCTTGCCTGGTGGTTCTGAACGCTGTACACAAACTCCGCGGTGGCGCGGAGAGGGTGGACTCGGGGAAAGGATCGGCATGAGGGAACTGATCGCGGACTTGTTCGTGACGCTCGACGGCTACGGCTTCGGCGAAGGGGCGCCGGCCTCATGACGACGGTCGAGGCCAACGGCGTCACGCTTGGGGTCGAGCGTTTCGGCGACGCGGCGGCGCCGCTCGTTCTGCTTGCGGGCGGCACGACCATGCTCTCCTGGCCCGACGCGCTCTGCGAGGCGCTCGCTCGCGGCGGACGTCACGTCGTGCGGTACGACCTGCGCGACAGCGGCGCGTCGACCACCGTCGATCCCCAAGCTCCGGCATACACGCTGCGCGATCTCGCAGCCGACGCCGCGGCGCTGGCCCGCGGGCTCGACGACCGGCCGGCGCACCTAGCGGGCATCGGCGTCGGCGGGATGGTCGCCCAGGTCGCCGCGCTCGACCACCCGGACGCGTTCTCGGCGCTCACCCTCGCCGGGACGCGGCCCGTCGCACCGGGTCCGGTCGACGACGACCTGCCTGACCATGACGCGGCGACGATGGATCGGCTGTTCTCGCGCCCGATGCCCGACTGGTCCGACCGGGCTGCCGTGGCGGAGTTCGCCGCCGCCGGCGCGGAGATCCTCGGCGACGACCCCGCCGCCTCACGCGCGACTGCCGAGCGCATCTGGGATCGCACGCCGGGCACGGAGCCCGCGGTCCAGATGGCCAATCAGATGCGCATGGTGTTCGCCAAGCTCGACTGCAAGCCGCGCTGGCGCGAGCGTCTGTCCGAGCTCGCAATCCCGGCGCTCGTGGTGCACGGTCGCCGGGACCCGTTCTTCCCGGTCGGCAACGGCGAGGCGCTCGCGCGCGCGATCCCCGGTGCGCGGCTGCTCGTGCTCGAACGAGCCGCGACTGCCATCCCCGATGTGGCCGCCGGTGAGGTCGCCGCGGCGATGCTCGAGCGCTAGCCCGGTG
>Ga0081538_10006512_pt1 | contig 10270 bp, 9 predicted proteins | sample TabmetS5T2R1_FD_71022 | JGI IMG/M metagenome (GOLD analysis project Ga0081538, IMG submission 71022) | Tabebuia heterophylla rhizosphere microbial communities from the University of Puerto Rico - S5T2R1 | ecosystem: Host-associated > Plants > Roots > Rhizosphere ...
CTTCGGGGCGGACACGCTGCGCTGCTACATCCTCTTCATCGGGCCGCCGTCGGAGGACGCCGACTGGCAGGACGAGGGCGTCGGAGGCGTGCACCGCTTCCTGTCGCGCCTGTGGACGGTGGCGGTCGAGACAGCCGAGCGGACCACGGCCGAGGATGCCGTCGACGGCGCACCGTCGGATCTGCTGCGCAAGGCGCACTGGGCGATCGACAAGGTCACGCGCGACATGCGGGACCGTTTCGCCTTCAACACGGCGATCGCCGCGGTGATGGAGTTGGTGAACGAGATCTACCGCCGGCGCGAGTCCGCGCCGCCCGGGCAAGTGCGCTTCGCGGTGGCAACGGCCGGCTCCCTGATCTTCCAGTTTGCGCCCCACCTGGGCGCCGAGGTCTACGAGCTGATGACGGGCCGGAGGGTGTGGGAGGAGCCCTGGCCGGAGGCGGACCCGTCCCTGCTCGCGCGCGACGAGATCCAGCTCATCGTCCAGCTGAACGGCAAGCTGATCGACCGGATGTCGGCGCCCGCAACCGCCTCGAGCGAGGAGCTGGAGGAGCTGGCCCGGGGCTCCGACAAGCTGGTCGCGCGCCTGAACGGCAAAGAGATCGTGAGGGCGATCGTGGTGCCCGGCAAGCTGGTCAACTTCGTGGTTCGCTAGCCCCGACCCGTGGCCGGCGAGCACAAGATTCCAGTCGGTCCGCTGGTCGCGTCGATCGGGGCGGTGCTCCTGATCGTGAGCATGTTCCTCGACTGGTACGAGACACTCACCGGCTGGACGGTCTTCGAGATCGCCGACCTCGTGCTCGTCGGGCTCGCGCTCTGGTTCGTCTTCTCGCTGGCGGGTGGCCTCGGCATCGTCAAGGCGAGGGTCAATCCGGCAGCCGCGCTCATCGGTTCGATCGTGGTGCTCCTCATCGTCCTGACGCAGGTCGTCAACGATCCCCCAGCGGTGGCGGGCGGGGGTGGACCGGACAAGGAGATCGGCATCTGGCTCGCCCTGGCGGGCGCCGGCCTGATGGTCGCGGGCGCGCTGCTCGCCACCACGCACGTCTCGCTGGCGGTGGAGGCGCGGCGGCGCGACGCGGAGCCGGAGGAGCCGACGACGCCGCGCACCCCGACCGAGCCCCCGGCGAGGCCTCCCGGCGGGCCCGAGCGGCCCTCTCCGCAGGGGCGTCCCGAGCCGAGTCCAGGAGCTCCCGGCGGCTCCGAGCAGCCCTGAGCCAGGCGCCGTACGTATCAGTAGTGGGACCTGGCGAGGCCGGGCCCGAGGTCGCGATCGCGGCCGAGGCGGTCGGCCGCGAGCTGGCCGCGCGCGGCGCGGTGGTGGTGTGCGGCGGGCTCGGCGGCGCGATGGAGGCCGCCTGTCGCGGGGCGAAGGAGGCCGGCGGCACGACCGTGGGACTGCTGCCCGGGCTCGATCGGAGTGACGCGAACCCGTACGTCGACGTCGCCGTCCTCACCGGGCTCGGGGAGGCGCGCAACGCGCTCGTGGTGCGGACCGCGGATGCCCTGGTGGCGGTGGGAGGCGGCTACGGCACGCTGTCGGAGATCGGACTCGCTCTGAGGACCGGCAAGCGCGTCGTCGGCCTGCGGACGTGGGAGATCGACGGAATCGAGGCGGTGTCCTCGCCCGAGGAGGCGGTGGAGGCGGTTCTCGGGTAGCTCTCCTGGGACCGGCTCATAGACTCTCCTGATGTCGGTCTCCGATCCCGCCACCGGGCGCCGCCGCTTGGAGGGCGCCACGCCCCCTCAAACCGAGGCCCCCTACCTGGACGCCCTCCGCGACTACGCCGAACGCGATCCCGGCCGGCTGCAGGTCCCCGGTCACAAGGGCGGCCAGGCCGCCGACCCGGGGCTCGTCGAGGCGCTCGGGGAGCGCGCGCTCGCCCTCGACATCCCGGCTCTGACCCCTGGCATCGACCAGGGACCCGAGCCGACGCCGTTCCAGCAGGCGCAGCTCCTGGCGGCTGAGGCGTGGGGCGCTCGGCGCAGCTGGTTCCTAGTTAACGGCGCGTCGCAGGGCAACCACGTCGCGCTTCTCACCCTGGCCCACCTCGGCCGCGAGCTGATCGTGCAGCGCAACGCACACTCGAGCACGATCGATGCCCTGGTGGTCTCCGGAATGCGCCCGAGCTTCGTCGCGCCCGAGATCGACCCCGAGCTCTACATCGCGCACTGCATCACTCCGCAGACGCTCGCCGGCGCCCTGGACGAGACTCCGGGTGCGGTGGGCGCCACGGTCGTGTCGCCCACGTACTTCGGGGCCGTCGCCGACATCGAGGGGCTGGCCGAGGTATGCCACGCACGTCACGTGCCGCTGATCGTGGACGAGGCCTGGGGCGCCCACTTTCCCTTCCATGCGGGCCTCCCTGCCCCGGCGCTCTCGCTGGGCGCCGACCTTGTGGTCTCGAGCACGCACAAGGTGGTCGGGAGCGTCACGCAATCCGCGATGGTGCACCTGGGCGAGGGCGATCTGATCGACGAGGGGGTGGTGGACCGCTGCGTGACGCTGCTCGAGTCCACGAGCCCGAGCTCGCTTCTGTCCGGGTCGCTCGACGCGGCGCGGCGGCTCGCGGCCACTCGCGGTGCGGAGCTGCTGTCGCGCACGATCGCGGGGCTGAGCGAGGTCCGCGACACCCTCCGCGAGGTGCCGGGCCTGGACGTGCTCGACGAGCGGCTCGTCGGGGCTCCCGGCGTGCACGCATACGACCCGCTGCGCGTGGTGATCGACGTGCGCGGCACGGGCATGTCCGGCTACGACCTGGCGCGCCGCGTGCGCGAGCGGGACGACCTCTTCCTGGAGCTGGCCGGCGAGAACCTGATGGTCGCGGTGTTCGGGCTGGCCGAGGACGTGGCGGCGAGCGGCGCGCGCCTCGTCGCGGCGCTTCGGGAGGAGCTGCGCTCCGTGCCGGAGCCGGGCGATCGCGGCCTCGGGGCGTTCGCCCCTCCTCCGCCCTGGGGCGAGCTCGTGATGACGCCGCGGGAGGCCTTCCTCGGCCCGCAGGAGGTCGTCCCGGCGGTGGATTCGGTGGGCCGCGTAGCGGCCGAGTCGCTGGCCGCGTACCCGCCGGGCATTCCGAACGTGCTGCCGGGCGAACGACTCACGGGCGAGACGCTCGACTACGTCCGCCGCGCGCTCGAGCACGGCGGCAGCCTGCGCGGCGCGAGCGACCGGGAGCTGCGGACGATCCGGGCGGTCGTGGAGAGGTAGCTGGCTCAGACCGCCGTGGGGCCGGCTCCGCCGGCGCGCCTCAGCGGGCTGGGTGGGGGGTTGGCTACGAAGCGTCCGTATATCGGACGGAACGTGACGCAGCCCCTTTCTCCGGAGCCGACGAGCGGCCTGCTACCGCAGAGCAGGTGCACAACCTGACCGAGCGGAGCTAGCGGAGCACGCGCTCGCGGCGGATCGCCTGCATCAGGCAGTGCGCGCCCCCGCCGCCGAGGGTGAACGCGGCGAGCTCGGGGTCGAACACCGTCAGACCGAGCGCTCGTAGGCGCTGGTTGAGGTCAGTCGACTCGGCGCTCGAGAGCACGCGGTCACCGCCCAGGCTCACTCCGTTGACGCCGAGCCTCAGGGCCGCCTCGAGCGTGACGGGCACGATCTCGACGCCCTTCCGCTCGAGCCAGCGCAGGAAGCCGCTTCCAACCTGCTCGACGCACACCGCCGCCAGCTTCTCGCCGAGCATTGCGGCGAGCACGTCGATATGGAGGAAATGTGACGGAATGCGCTCGACTCGCACCTCCCATCCCTCAGCCTCGAGCCAGCCCGCGACCTGGCGGGCGGCTCTCTCCTGCGTACGCTCCTCGCCGGTGCCGATGGCGGCGACGCCGGGCTCGACGATCATGAAATCACCGCCCTCGAACGACCCGGCCGTGACCATCTCCCTGAGCGGAATGCCGCGCTCCTGGTAGAAGCGGATAACGGGCGCGTACTCGCCGCGCCGCCACCACTGGGCACACTGCGTGACGATCGGCCCGCCGGAGACGTTGATGCTCGAGTCGCGGGCGAAGACCTGGTAGGGGAGGGCCGGGTCGGGGTCGAGGAAGTGCACACGCACGCCGGCCTCCTCGTAGATCGAGACCATCTCGGCGTGCTGGCGTCTGGCGTCCTCGGGGCTGAAGACGAGCCCGCTGTCGAGCGTCGCGCGCGCAATCGCGCTCGCGGGGAGCCAGTGGAAGTTGTCGGGGCGGCAGAGCAGCACGTCGAGCAGGCGTCCATACTCCGAGTCGACTCCCCAGGCTGGTTCCGCGCGTGCCTTCGCTTCCATCGTCGGTCTCACCTCTCCTCGTCAGCGCCACGATTCTATGAGCGCCGTCGTACGTCGCCGGGTCGTCGTCCACGGATATGTCCAAGGGGTGTTCTTTCGCGACACGACCCGACGCGAGGCGCGGCGCCGGGGCGTGGCCGGCTGGGTCACGAATCGCCGCGATGGCGCCGTCGAGGCGGTTTTCGAGGGCGAGCCACACGCGGTCGCGGAGATGGTGCGCTTCTGCGAGCGCGGGCCGCGTGGCGCCGACGTGGCGAGTGTGGAGTCGACGGAGGAGCCGGTCGAGGGGCTGTCGGACTTCAGCGTGCGCTAGCGGACTGATTCCGAATCCACCGTGGCGGTCGGGCGCTACGGCTGGCGCGCGCCTTCGCGCAGCATGGCGAGGGCCTTGTCCACGCGCCTGTCGCGCGTCTCGTCGCGCTTCGCATCCGCGATCCAGCGGGCGTACTCGTTCCGGTGGGTGTACGAGAGTCCCTCGAACACCGCCCTGGCCTTCGAGTCGTTTTCGAGCGCGGCGGCGAGCGCGGGCGGGACCTCGACGGTTCGTGGGTGACGGTCGAGCTCGAGCGACACCTGCACCTGGTCGCCGATCGCGATCCCAGCCCGCTCGCGCAGCTCCTTGTTGAACCCGATGTAGTAGCGATTCGCGTAGACCGCGACCGTGCTGCGGAAGTTCGTGCCGTCGACGGTTCCGCGCACGGGAGCGCGCGCCCGGCCGAAGCGCTGCTTCACGTCGAACGGGACCTCCACCACCGGCCGCTCGCCGGCCTCGCCGCCGAGGATCGCCGTGAAGCGCTCCACGCGCTGGATCGTAGTTCTTTCGTCACACAGTGCACCCACATGTAACTGGCCCGCACCTACGGTGGCGGAGTGACCGAGCAGTCCCGCGGAACGGTGCTGGCATGGGCGGTTGCAGCGGTGCTTGCGACCCTGGCCGTGCTGCGTTTGGCGGGCGGCGACGGGGATTCGCCGCCGCCGGTGAAGCTCGACGGTGCCGGAGCCGGCGTGAGCAGCCCCGGCGAAACTGCGCGCCGCGCCGAGGCCGGCGCCCAGGCACGCTCCGGCGCCGGTGCCGAGGGGGTTTACGTTCACGTCGCGGGCGCGGTCCGTCGGCCGGGGCTCTTTCGGGTACGGGCCGGATCGCGGGTCGCCGCGGCGCTGGCACGGGCGGGCGGCCCGGGCCCGAACGCCGACCTAACGCTGGTGAACCTGGCGGCGCGCGTGGAGGACGGCCAGCAGGTCGTGGTGCCGGTAGTCGGTGCCGCGCTGCCAGAGGGGGCGGGCACGGGCGGCGGGGCAGCGGCCGGCGCCAAGCCAAGCCTGGCCAACGCGACGGTCGAGCAGCTCGAGGAGCTCGACGGCATCGGTCCGACGCTTGCGGAGCGGATCGTCGAGTACCGCGACGCGCACGGTGGCTTCCGGTCGCTCGGGGAGCTGCGGGACGTGGACGGGATCGGGGAGAAGCGCTTCGCGTCGCTTCGGGAGGCGCTCCAGCCGTGACGGAGCGAGGGCCCGGAGGCGCGGTGGGCGGGACGGGCGTTTCGTCGGCCCGTGATCCGGGCACCACGATGGTCAGCACGCGGGAGTGGGCGTGCGCATCGTGCCCTGCGGCCACCGCGCCGCCGGGCCGCAGCCGAGAGGACCTCCATGAGCCGAGTGGGGCGCCGCATCGCGATCTGGGCAATCTGTCTGACCGGGGTGCTGGCGTCGCCGCCCGCCGTGGTAGCCGTCGCGCCCGCTACGGGCTCCGCGCAAGCCGCCGCTCCGGTGGCGACCGATGGAGTCCGAGCCACGAACGGCGCGCCGGTCCCGGTCCTCCAATGGGGACCCTGTCCGGCGGCGACCCCCGAGGAGGAGCAGGCGCTCGCCGAATACGAATGCTCCGTGGCCCAGGTGCCGCTCTCATACAGCGATCCGGACGGTCCTTCGATCGAGCTCGCGCTCGGCCGCCTCCCCGCGGCCGACCAGAGTCGAAAGATCGGCTCGCTGTTCTGGAACCCCGGCGGGCCCGGCGGATCCGGACGGATTCCGCCGGTCTTCTCGGATGCTCTTCACGAGCGCTTCGACCTCGTTGGCTTCGACCCACGCGGGATCGCCGCGAGCACTCCGCTTCGCTGTTTCCGGTCGAATGAGGAGGCAATCGCCCTGTTCGGCTCGGAGTTCCCGATCACGCTCGCGCAGGAGCGGGTGTTCATCCGCGACAACGCGCGCGGAACGAAGCTGTGCGCGCAGAACGGGGGGCCGATCCTCGAACACATGAGCACCGTCAACGTGGCCCGTGACCTCGACCTGCTGCGGCAGGCGGTAGGCGACGACCAGCTCACCTATCTCGGATTCTCGTACGGCACCGCGGTCGGCGAGTACTACGCGAACCTGTTTCCCGACAACGTCCGCGCCCTCACACTCGACGCCGTGATCGATCCCACCGAATGGTCGTCCTCGTCCCGCGCGGTCCCCGTCGAGTTCACGCTCGGAGCCTTCTTCGGGACGAACCGCGCGCTGAACAGCTTCCTCGCCGCGTGCGCGGCCGACCAGCGCTGCGCATTCCGTGAACCGGGCGTGGGCCTGCGGCGCAAGTACGACCGGCTGCTGGCGCGGCTGAGGCGGGCGCCAGTGGAGGTCGCGTTCGACGGCGAAACCCTCGTCGTGAATTACCAGTTCGCGGTCCTGGCGACGCTCGGGTTGCTCTACAACGCATCCGACTCCACGTTCCTAGGCGAGTTTCTGCAGGCCACGTGGGCCGCCACGGAGCGGCCGGGGACCCGGGCTGCCCCTGACGCTAGTGATCTCCGGGCGGGCTTCAAACCCGTACGCCAGACGGTTGGGCGCCAGGCCGAGGAGTACCTCGGCCTGGAGTGGCTCCCGGCGGTGGAGTGCACCGACTCCGTCAACCCCACCAATCCGTTCCTGTGGCCGATCTTCGCCCGCCTCGCCGACCGCTTGGCGGGTCCCTTCGGATCGCCGTGGATCTACTTCTCCCAGCCCTGCGCAACGTGGCCTGCGCGCGATCCCGACCGCTACGCCGGACCGTGGAATCGCCCGACGGCCAACCCGATACTGCTGATCGGAAACTCCCAGGGCGACCCCGCGACCCCGTACGAGGACGCACAGTCAACCGAGCGTTTGCTGGCCAACGCGCGGCTGCTCACGCTCGATTCGTTCGGGCACGCCGCCCAGGGCGGCCTTTCGCGCTGCATCGACGAGGCGGTCGACCGCTACCTGATCGACCTTCAGCTGCCTCCGCCGGGACTCGTCTGCCAGCCGGACCTCGGGCCCTTCGACCCGGTCCCCGAACCACTCGCGCGTAAGCGGGCGAAGTTCGAGGAGCACCTCCCGCGGCCGCCGATTCCCCTCGCCGGCGGCTGAGGCTCGCCGAAGCTGACGGTCCGCGGCGCGCTTGTAGCACTCCTGGCGCAGAGGATTTACGCGCATGTGCTGAGACGTCTGCCCACCGCGCCTAGCTTCTTCGCCCGTGGCGGGCACGGTGACGCTGTCGAGAGCTGCGGCGCTCGTTCGCGAGCGTCCGTATCACGCTGCAGTCGGCGCGTTCGCCGGCGGTCTCGGATTGGCCGCCACCGCTCCTGGATGGGCTCTGCCGGCCGCGGCCGGAACCCTACTCATCCTGCTGTGGGTGCGAGCGCCCGCATCGGGTCTCGCCTGTGCCTCGCTGCTTCTCGTCGGGACCGGGGTTGGGGGTGCACGTCTCGCCGCCATCGATGCCCCGGCGCGCGGGCTGGAGTCGGGACGTGCCCTCGGCACCCGGGCTCATCTCTTGGAGCGGCCGCGCCCGTCGGAATTCGGATCGCGCGCGGAGGTCCGCGTCGTGTCCGGCCGGCTGAGCGGCGCCAGGCTGCTCGCCCGCGCCCCGCGCTGGGTGCGCTGGCCGAAGGGCCTCGCCGTCGGCGCCGAAGTGCGGGTGCGCGGAGTCGTCCGGCGGCCGCGCAGTGCGGACGACGCCGACTTCGACTTTGCCGCCCACCTGCGCCGCCGGGGAATCGCGGGAGAGCTGTGGCTCGACTCCGTGATCGCGACCGGCGGCAGGCGCGGCGGCGTGGCGGGCGTGCTCGACTCGATGCGTCGGCGGGCGGAGCGCGCAGTCGAAGCCGGGATGTCATCCAGCGACGGCGAGCTGGTCCGCGGCATGGTGCTCGGCCAGGACGAGCGCATCGAGCCAGCTACCCGCGAGGACTGGAGGGCGGCGGGGTTGGCGCACCTGCTCGCGGTGAGCGGCCAGAACGTGATGCTTCTGGCCGCGCTCGCGCTCCCGTTCCTGGCGGCCGCCGGGCTCGGCCCCCGGGCCCGGGGAATAGCTCTGCTGTGTCTGGTGGCGGTCTACGTGCCGCTTGCCGGGGCCGGGCCGTCACTGCAGCGCGCCGGGGTGATGGGCGCAGCGGGCATCGCAGCGATGACGCTCTCGCGACCAACCTCGCGTTGGTATGCGCTTCTACTCGCGGCGGCGGCCACCTTGACCCTGAATCCACGGGCTTGCGGCGAACCCGGCTGGCAGCTGTCCTTCGCGGCGGTCGTCGGGATCCTCACGCTGGGCCCGCCGCTGCAGCGGATGTTCACGTGGACCGCGGCCGCCCTGCTTCCTCGCACGGAAGGAGGGCGCGCGCCGCCGGGCCTGGATGGGCCCAGTCCGTCCCCGGGCCGGGATGCGCCCGGTCTGTCGCCGGGCGGCCGCGTCGCCCCGCTCGCGGATCGCCTCGGCCGGGGGCTCGCCGAGGGCGCCGCGATCACGGTCGCCGCGACGCTCGCAACGGGTCCGCTGCTCGCCCACCACTTCGGGTCGGTGTCGCTCGCCGGCCTGCCTGCCAACCTCCTTGCGCTTCCGGCCGTCGCTCCCGCCATGTGGCTGGGGATGGTCAAGGCGGGGCTCGGGCAGGTCGCGGCTGCGTTCCCGCAGGCCGACCTTGTCGCGCGTCTGCTGGGTCCGGTCGCGCGTCTGCCGGTCGCGTATCTCGCCGCGCTGGCCGAACGCTTTGCGGACGTACCGGGGGCTCAGGTCGGTGTGCCGCTGGGCCCGCCTGCCGGTGTCGTGGCTGCGTACGCCGTGCTCATGGCGGCGGCCGTCGCCGCCACGGCAGCTGTCCGGGCACTCGGGCCCCGGGCCGAGGAGCTGGCGGCAGCCTGGCGCCGACGCCCGCGCTCACAGCGGCTCGCCGTCGCAGCGGCCGCGCTTGCCGCGCTCTCACTGCCGGTCGCCCAGCTGATGTCCGGGCCGGGGGCGCCGGGCGAGCTCACGATCCGGTTCCTCGACGTGGGCCAGGGTGATGCCACGCTCATCCAGCATCCGGATGGCACGGCGGTGCTGTTCGACGGCGGTCCACCCGAGGCGGGCACCGCGCGCCTCCTGCGCCGAGCGGGCGTGCGCCGGCTCTCGCTCGTCGTCGCGACCCACGCGTCGCGCGACCATCACGGCGGCCTCGCGGAGGTGCTCGACAGCTACCCGGTGGACCTGCTACTCGACGGTGGCGACGGCAGCCGCGATCCGGGTTTCCGGGCGCTCCTCGCCGAGGCGGCTGCCCGCAAGGTGCGCCGCGTACGCGCGGTGGCGCCCATGATCATTCGGGCGGGCGGTCTGCGGATTGCCGTTCTCTCCCCGTCGCCGCGGCCGCGCGGCCCGCCGCCCGAGGATCCAAACCCGAGGGCGATCGTGGCGCTGGTGAGCGCCGGCGGCTTCGACCTGCTGCTGTCAGCGGATGCCGAAAGCGACGCGCTGTTGCCGCTCGAACTCCCCGATGTCGACGCCATGAAGGTGCCCCACCACGGGAGCTCCGACCCGGGCCTGCCACAGGTGCTCAGAAGCGTTCGCCCCGAGCTTGCGGCGGTCGAGGTCGGCCCGAACACGTACGGTCATCCGACCCCGTCTACTTTGGCGGCGCTCGAGCGCGCCGGCGTCCGCACGTATCGGACCGACCGCGACGGCACGGTGTCGGTCACTGTCGACGGCGGCGAGGCGGTGGTGTCGACGGAGCGGTGAAAGGGCCGACGGGCGTGACGGG
>Ga0081538_10006513_pt1 | contig 10269 bp, 8 predicted proteins | sample TabmetS5T2R1_FD_71022 | JGI IMG/M metagenome (GOLD analysis project Ga0081538, IMG submission 71022) | Tabebuia heterophylla rhizosphere microbial communities from the University of Puerto Rico - S5T2R1 | ecosystem: Host-associated > Plants > Roots > Rhizosphere ...
CCCCGCCGCCGATGGCTTCCGAGCAGGCCGGCGGGCTCCAGCCGGTGGAGCTGCGGCACCGCTTCTTCGAGTCGATGTTCGACTTCGTGGCCATCCGCCGGCCCGGGTTCCGCATCCCCAAGTTCGGCTACGAGAACTGGGTCGGGTTCGCCGCCGGGCCGTTCGGCTTCTACGACGTCGCCTTCACGGCCAACGGCGCCGTCCGGGCCGGGGTCTATCTGGACATGCAGGAGCGCACGGCCACCAAGCGGCTGTTCGACGACCTGGAGGCCGAGCGCCTGGCCATCGAGACCGCGGTCGGCCGCATCCTCTCCTGGGAGCGGCTGGACGACCGGCGCGCCTCCCGGATCGTCGACTACCGCGAGGTCCGTGATCTGGACAGCGCCCAGGAGCGGCGGGAGCTGGCTGACTGGGCCGCCGAGACCGTGGTCAAGCTGATGGATGCGCTCGACGACCGGCTGCGCTCCACCGCCCAGGTGCTCCTGTCCCGGGTCCAGGGCGGCGTCTAGGGCCACCGGGCCGTGACCGATCCGCCGGCGCTGGACCCGCTCGACCCCCTGGACCCGTTGGATCTGGAGGCGCTGGAGGCGGCGGCCCGGGCGCGGCTGGATCCCGGGGTCTACGACTACATCGCCGGCGGGGCCGACGCCGAGCGCACCCTGGCCGACAACCTGGCCGGCTGGTCGCGGCCGCGCCTGCGCCCCCGGGTGCTGCGCGACGTGAGCCGGGTGTCGACGGTCACGTCCCTGCTCGGCAGCGAGGTCCCGACCCCGCTGGCGGTGGCGCCCATGGCCTATCACCGCATGGCCCACCCGGACGGCGAGGCCGCCTCGGCCGCCGGGGCGGCCGCGGCCGGCGCCCTGTACGTGCTCTCGACCCAGGCCACCATGTCGGTCGAGGAGGTGGCGGGGGCCGCCCCCGACGCCGTCCGCTGGTTCCAGGTCTACGTGGTCCGCGACCGCGGCTGGACGGCCGACCTGGTCGCGCGGGCCGCCGCCGCCGGCTACCAGGCACTGGTCCTGACCGTCGACGTGCCCCTGCTCGGCAACCGCCTGCGCGACCTGCGCAACGCCTTCCGCCTGCCCACCGGCCTCAAGCCCGCCAACGCCCCGCCGGTCGCCGACGACCGCCAACGCGAGCTGGCCGTCGACGTGCTCGCCCAGGCCGGCCAGTTCGACCCCGCCCTCACCCCCGACACGATCGCCTGGCTGGCCGACCGCTCCGGCCTCCCGGTCGTGGTCAAGGGGGTCCTGCGGGCCGACGACGCGGTTGCCTGCGTGGACGCCGGCGCCGCCGGGGTGGTGGTCTCCAACCACGGCGGCCGCCAGCTCGACACCGTGGTCGCCACCGCCGACGCCCTGGCCGAGGTCGCCGCCGCCGTCGGCGACCGGACCGAGGTCTACGTCGACGGCGGCGTCCGCCGCGGCACCGACGTCCTCAAGGCCCTTGCCCTGGGCGCCCGCGCCGTGCTGATCGGCCGCCCGGTCCTCTGGAGCCTGGCCGTGGCGGGATCCGCCGGGGTCGAGCGGACCCTGTCCGCCCTCACCGGCGAGCTCCGCCTGGCCATGGCCCTGTGCGGCGCCGTCGACCTGACCGAGGTCACCCCCGACCTGCTCGCCTCCCCCTAGCGCCCGGGGGCTGCCACCTCCCCCGGTTGGCCTGTCACCAGTGATCGGTGTATGCTGGTGTTTCATCCCCAGGAGGCCCGGTGCACCCACGATGGCTCGACGAACGGTGAGGCGGTTGCCCGATGCCCAGGCGCCCGAGCCCGGGCGGACCTACCTGGACGGGGTGCGGGCGGCCGCCCCGATCGGGGTCGCCGCCCTCGCCTTCGGCGTCTCGTTCGGGGTGCTGGCCCGCGCCGCCGGCATGGGGCGGGTCGCCCCGGTGGTGATGTCGGTGACGACCTTCGCCGGCTCGGCCCAGTTCGCCGTCGCCTCCATCCTCGGCGCCGGCGGCGGGCTGGTCACGGCCATCGTCGCCGCGGTGCTGCTCAACCTCCGCTACGGCCCGATCGGGCTGTCGGCGGCCACCGCCTTCGAGGGCCCCTGGTGGCGGCGGGTCCTCACCGCCCAGATGATCGTTGACGAGTCCTGGGCCGTCGCCCAGCGCGACGACGGCCGCATCGACCGGCACCTGCTGATCGGCGCCGGCCTGCTCCTGCTCGTCTGCTGGACCGCCGGCACGGCCATCGGCGCGTTCGCCGGCGACCTGGTCGCCGACCCCGAGTCGCTCGGCCTCGACGCCGCCTTCCCGGCGTTGTTCCTGGCCCTGCTCTGGCCGCAGGTCCGCGAGCGGTCCCGCCTCCTGGCCGCCCTCGGCGGCGCCGCCATCGCGCTCGTCCTCATGCCCTTCACCGGCCCCGGGGTCCCGATCGTCGCCGCCAGCCTGGCCTGCCTGATCGGCGCGAGGCGGCAGCCATGAGCGCCGTCTGGATCAGCGTGATCGTGGTCGGCCTGGCCACCATCGCCATCAAGGCCGCCGGCCCCCTCCTGCTGGCCAGGCGCAGCCCGCCCCCGCGCGCCCAGGCCGCCCTCGAGCACCTCGCCCCCGCCCTCCTGGCCGCCCTGGTCGTCACCCAGGCCCTCGGCGGCCCCGACGGCGGCTTCGCCGTCGACGCCCGTCTCGCCGGCCTCGCTGCCGGCGCCGCCGCCCTCCTCCTGCGGGCCCCCCTCCTGGTCGTCATCACCGCCGCCGCCGTCACCGCCGCCCTGGTCCGCCTGGTCGGATGATGGCGGGCCGCCCGTAACGGTGCCGTGATGGCCGCGGGGGAGACTCCCCCGGTGACGGCGATGGAGCGGGGAGGGTCGCGGGTGGCCAGCACAGCCCAGGAGGCGCCGCCGCGGCCGGCGCTGACCCGGCTGGCCTGGGCCCTGTGCGCCCTGTCGGTCGCCCTCGCCCTGGCCGCCGTGGCCCTGGCCGCCGTCAACGGCAGGAGCCCGGCCGACCTGGTCACCGACCACCACGCCATCGGCATCCTGACCGCGCTGGTCGTGGCGCCCATCGGCGCGCTGATCGTGGTCGGTGACCGGCGCCACCTGCTGGCCTGGCTGTTCCTGGTCGAGGCCCTGTCCCTGAGCGTCTTCAACTTCACCCAGCAGTACGCGCCCCTGGCCCTCGGGCTCACCTCGCGCCAGCAGTCGCTGCCTGGCGGGGAGCTGGCCAGCTGGGTGACCAGCTGGGCCAACCTGCCCGGCCTCGTCATCGGCGTGGTGTTCCTGGTGCTGCTGTTCCCCGACGGGCGGCTGCCGTCGCGCCGCTGGTGGCCGGTCGCCCTGGGCGGCGCCCTGGCCGCGATCGTGCCGACGGTCGTCATGGCCGTCGGGACCTGGCCGCTGCGCGGGCCGGCGCTGGCCACCGCCGGGGCCGACGAGCCGCAGCTGGTGCTCACCGTCTTCTGGACGACCTTCGGGGTCACCATGGCCCTGGGGGCGGTCAGCGTGGTCGCGCTGGTGCTGCGGTTCCGGCGCGCCGGGGCGGTGCAGCGCCAGCAGATCAAGTGGTTCGCCTACGGCGCCGCCCCGAGCATCCCGCTCGGCATGTTCGCCCAGGCGCGGCCCTTCGGTCCCTACCTCGAGCTTCTGGGGGCGGCGTTGCAGCTGGCCGGCGTCGGCATCGGCATCTTCCGGTTCCGGCTGTGGGACATCGACCGGCTGATCAACCGGACCCTGGTCTACGGACTGCTCACCGTCCTGCTCGGCGCCGTCTACGCCGGGCTGGTCCTGGTCCTGGGGCTGCTGTCGGGCGGGATCGGCAGCGGGACGCCGAGCTGGGCGGTGGCCGGGGCGACCCTGGCCGTGGCCGCGCTGTTCCAGCCGGCCCGCCGCCGCGTCCAGCAGGCGGTCGACCTGCGCTTCAACCGGCGCAAGTACGACGCGGCCAGGACCATCGACCGGTTCAGCGCCCGCCTCCGCGACCAGGTGGACCTGGACACCCTGTCGGCCGAGCTGCTGGCCGTGGTCGACCACACGATGCGGCCGACGACGACGTCGCTGTGGCTGCGCCCGTCGGCCACCGGCCCGGCCCCGGCGTCGCCCCCGGCCCGGACCTGAGCGGGCCGGCTTGCGGAGCGGGCGGTCCCGCTGGCAGCCTCCGTGGCCGACGCGGGAGGCGGTATGCCGGACGACGGGCACAGCTTCGACCAGGCCACGGCCGTACGGGGCGGGCCGGAGCGCTGGACGGCCGAGGTCGACCCGGGCTGGACGGTGGCGGGGCGGCCGAACGGCGGGTACCTGCTGGCCCTGGTCACGCGGGCGGCGCTGGAGGCGGCCGGGCAGCCGCATCCGCTGGCCGTCAGCGCCCACTTCCTGGCCCCGTCCGACCTCGGACCGGCCGAGCTGGAGGTGCGCCGGCTGCGGACCGGCCGCAGCCTGTCGACGGCCCGGGTGACCCTGGTCCAGGAGGGCGCGGCCCGGCTGGAGGCGCTGGTCACGGCCGGGCGGATCGACCCCGACGCGGACCCCGGGTGGCGCCGGACCGGCGGGCCGGACGGGCTGGCGCCGGTGGAGGACTGCGTGCCCGGGCGGCCCGAGCTGCCCGGGGGCATGCGGGCCAACCTGCTCGAGCACCTCGACCTCCGGATCGACCCGGCCACCCTCGGCTGGCTCGCCGGCCGGCCGGGCGGCCGCCTGGACATGCGCGGCTGGGTCCGCTTCTCGGACGGCCGCGCCGCCGACCCGCTGGCCCTGCTCCAGGTGGTCGACGCGCTGCCCCCGACCAGCTTCGACCTCGGCCTGGCGAGCTGGGCGCCGACGGTGGAGCTGACCGTCTACCTGCGCGGCGTCCCGGCGCCGGGCTGGCTGGCCTGCGTCGTCCGCGGCCAGCTCTGGCAGGGCGGCTGGTTCGACGAGGAGGCCGAGGTCTGGGACTCGGCCGGCCGCCTGGTCGCCCAGTCCCGCCAGTTCGCCGGCGCCCGGCCGACGTCGTGACCCGCCTGGACCTCCTGGACGGCCCGGCGACGGCCGCCGTCAGCGACCGGCTGGTCGACGTCTACCGGGCGGCCATGGGGGCCGCGCCCTTCCACGAGACCGAGGTCGAGGCCGGGTTCTTCGCCGAGGAGCTGGCCGGCGAGCTCGAGGAGCCCGGGTTCGCCTGCTGGGTGGCCAGCGACGACGACCGGGTGGTCGGCTTCGCCTACGGCTACGAGACCCACGAGGTCCCGTCCGAGGGCTGGTACGGCCTGCTGCGCGACGCGGTCGGCCAGGGGCCGGACGGCGCCGTCCGCTGGCTGGAGGGCCAGTTCGCCGTCGTCTGGATCGCCGTCCGCCCCGACCGCCGCGGCCGCGGCCTCGGCCGCCAGCTCCTGGAACGGCTCCTGGACGGGGCCGCCACCGAGCGGGCGTGGCTGATCACCCACGACCTCGACACCCCGGCCCGCGCCCTCTACCGCTCCCTGGGCTTCCAGGAGCTGGGCCGCGGCCCCCTCGGCTGGCACGACGCCGAACGGGTCGTCCTCGGCGCCGAGCTGCCAGCGCGCCGTTCCCCCGGCGGCTAGCGCTGGAGGTTCTCGAAGATGCCGGCGGCGCCCTGGCCGCCGCCGACGCACATGGTGACCATGCCGTAGCGGCCGCCGCGGCGGGCCAGCTCGGCCAGGAGCTGGACGGTCAGCTTGGTGCCGGTGGCGCCCATGGGGTGGCCGAGGGCGATGGCGCCGCCGTTGACGTTGACCTTGTCGAGGTCCAGGCCGACCTCGCGGATGACGGCCAGGGTCTGGGAGGCGAACGCCTCGTTGAGCTCGATCAGGTCGATGTCGTCCAGGCGCAGGCCGGTCAGCTCCAGCACCTTTGGGATGGCCACGGTGGGGCCGATGCCCATGACCTCGGGGGCGACCCCGCCGACGGCGTAGCCCACGAACCGGCCCAGCGGGGCCAGGCCCAGGCGCTCGGCCCGTTCCCGCTCCATGACCACGACCGCGGCCGCGCCGTCGCTGCGCTGCGAGGAGTTGCCGGCGGTGACGGTGCCGCCCTGCTTGAACACGGGCTTGAGCTTGGCCAGGGCCTCGGCCGAGGTGTCGCGGCGCGGCCCCTCGTCGCGGGCGAAGGTGCCCTCGGAGGTGACGACGCGCCCGTCGTCGTCCAGGGCGTCGACCCGGACGGGCAGGGGCACGATCTCGGGGTCGAAGCGGCCCGAGTCGACCGCCTCGGCCGCCCGCTGGTGGGAGCGGAGGGCGAACGTGTCCTGGTCCTCGCGGCTGACCTGCCAGCGCTCGGCCACCCGCTCGCCGGTCAGGCCCATGGCCATGTAGTACTCGGGGTGGCCGCGGACGACCTCGGGGTTGGGGGAGAAGGTCGGGGTCGGCGTCGGGGTCGAGCTCATGTGCTCGGTCCCGCCGGCCACGATGGTGGTGGCGAACCCGGTCATGATCCGCTCGGCCGCGCTGGCGATCGTCTGCAGGCCCGAGGAGCAGAAGCGGTTGACCGTCTGGGCGGGCACGGTCTCGGGCAGCCCGGCCCGCTGGGCGGCGATCCGGGCCACGTTGAGCCCCTGGCTGCCCTCGGTGATGGCGCAGCCGAGCAGGACGTCCTCGACCTCGGCCGGGTCGAGCCCGTCGGCCCGCCGGAGCGCCTCGGCGATGGCCGCCCCGGCCATGTCGTCGGGCCGGTTGGCCCGCAGGGTCCCCCGGGGCGCCCGGCCGACCGCGGTCCGGGCCCCCGAGACGATGACAGCTTCCTTCATGGTTCCGATTCCCCTCAGTTGCGGACGACCTTGCCGGTCATCAGGAAGCCCTGGATCCGCTCCATCGTCCTGGGCTCGCGGAGCAGGGCCAGGAACGCCTCCATCTCCAGGTCGAGGATGTGCTGCTCGGTCACCCACTGGCCGAGCGACAGCTCGCCCCCGCACAGGACCCGGGCCAGGTGGCGGGCGACCACGCCGTCGTGCTCGCTGGCCTGGCCGGCCCACTGGAGGGTCTGCACGCCCAGCTCCAGGGCGGCCAGGACGGGCCGCCCGGCGGCGTACACCGCCGCCTCCTCGCGGGCCGGGGGCCGGTAGGCGCCGGCCAGGTCGAGGACCTCCCGCTTGGCCGCGGCCAGCTGGTGGCCGGCGTTGAGCACGACCACGTCGTGCTCGGTCAGGAACCCGAGCTCGCGGGCCTCGACGGCCGAGGTGGCCACCTTGGCCAGGCCGATGGTCTCGAACACCCGCTGGACGAACGGCAGCACGGGCGTGTCCGGGGCCGCCCGGACGGCCGGGGCCACCACCCGGCGCAGCAGCTCCTTGCAGCCGCCCCCGGCCGGGACGATGCCGACCCCGACCTCGACCAGCCCGATGTAGGTCTCCAGGGTGGCCACCACCCGGTCGGCGTGCAGGACGATCTCGGCCCCGCCCCCCAGCGTCTGGCCGTGGGGGGCGGCCACCACCGGCCGGGCCGCGTGCCGGAAGCCCATGAGCACGTCCTGGAGGCCCTTGACGGCCTCGCCCACCTGGTCGTAGAGGCCCTGGTAGGCGGCCATGCCGACCTCGCCCAGGTTGGCCCCGACGCAGAAGTTGCGGGCCTGGCTGGCGATCACCATGCCGGCCCAGCGGCCGCTCTCCAGCTCCTGGAGGGCCCTGGCCCCGAGCTCGACCACGGCGGCGTCGATGGCGCTGGCCGGGGCGTGCAGCTCGAAGCAGAGCACCCCGTCCCCCAGGTCGACCAGGCTGGCCGAGCCGTTCCCGGCGACCTCGCGCCCCTCCGCTCTGAGCCGGTCCAGGTCGATGACCTCAGGGTCGGCCGGGACGGGCTCGTAGGAACGGGTCAGGGGGCTGTAGACCTGCCCGTCCTGGTAGAAGCTCTGGTGCCCGGCGGCCAGCATCTCGGTCACCCAGGCCGGGACCTGGATGTCCAGGGCCTCCATGCGGGTCACCCCGTCGGCGACCCCGATGGCGTCCCAGGCCCGGAACGGCCCCAGCTCGTAGCCGAAGCCCCACTCGACGGCGTGGTCGACCTCGACCGGCGAGTCGGCGATCTCCGGCACCCGGCGGGCGGCGTAGGCCAGCGAAGGCAGCAGGGTGTCGCGCACATAGCGGGCCCCGCGGTCCTCCCCGGCCTTGTCGAGCAGGAACCGCAGGCGGGCCCCGAGGTCGTCGTGGTCGCGGGCCGCGGCCACGATCGGCAGGTCGGGCTTGGCCGCCGGCCGGTACTCGAGGGTGTCGAGGTCCAGCACGTCGAACACCGTCTGGCCGTCGCGCCTGCCCCGGCGGTAGAAGCCGCCCCCGCTCTTGTTGCCGAGCAGCCTGGCGTCCAGCATCCGCTTCAGCGGCTCGGGGGCGGGCAGGACGTCGCGGCTCTCGTCCGTGGGGGCCAGCTCGTGCAGGTTGCCGGCCACGGCAACCATCACGTCGAGCCCGACCTGGTCGAACAGCCGGAAGGTGGCCGTCTTGGGCCGGCCCACCAGCGGCCCGGTGAGCGCGTCGACCTCCTCGATCGAGTAGCCGTTGTCGAGGGCGTAGCGGACGTCGTGCATGCCGGCGAAGCTGCCGAGCCGGTTGGCGATGAAGTTGGGGCTGTCCTTGGCCACCACCGCGCCCTTGCCCAGGACCCGCTCCACGAACGCCCGCATTCCCTCCAGGACTTCGGGGTCGGTGTCGGCGGTCGGGATCAGCTCGACCAGCTTGAGGTACCGGGGCGGGTTGAAGAAGTGGGTCCCGAGGAACCGGCGCCGGAAGTCGTCCGAGCGGCCCTCGGCCAGGCTGGCCAGCGGCAGCCCCGAGGTGTTGGAGGTCACCACGGCGGCCGGGCCGATGGTCTTCTCGACCCGGGCCAGCAGCTCCTGCTTGGGCTCGAGGCGCTCGACGATGGCCTCCACGACCCAGTCGGCCTCGGCCAGGCGGTCGAGGTCCTCCTCGAAGGTCCCCAGGCGGATGCGCTCGGCCAGCCGGGGGCTGGCCAGGGCGGCCGGGCGGGCGGCCAGCATGCGCTCGAACCCGCCCTGGACGGCCTCGCGGTCCAGGTCGAGCAGGTCGACGGCCAGGCCGGCGTTGGCGGCGTGGGCGGCGATGGCCGCCCCCATGGTCCCGGCGCCGAGCACGGCCACGCGGCGGATGTCGTTGGTCAAGGACGCACCTCCAGGGAGATCGGCGTTCCGAGGGTACGCTCGAAGCGGAGCCAACCCAGCGGAGGGAACCCCGGCCATGAGCGAGAGCAACCCGGCCACCGACTTCTACCGTATCGACGACCTCCTCTCCGACGCCGAGCGTGAGGTCCGGGACCGGGTCAGGGCCTTCTGCGACAAGGAGGTCACGCCCGTCATCAACGACTACTGGGAGCGGGCCGAGTTCCCCTTCGAGCTGGTGCCCAAGCTGGCCGACCTGAACCTGGCCGGCGGCACCATTGAGGGCTACGGCTGCCCTGGGCTCAGCACCGTGGCCGCCGGCCTGGTCGGCATGGAGCTGGGGCGGGGCGACGGCAGCATCTGCACCTTCTTCGGGGTCCACTCCGGCCTCGCCATGACCTCGATCGCCCTGCTCGGGGACGAGGAGCAGAAGCGGCGCTGGCTGCCCCCGATGGCCAGGATGGAGCAGATCGGCGCCTTCGGCCTGACCGAGCCCGACCACGGCTCGGACGCGGTCGCGCTCGAGACGAGGGCCCGCCGCGACGGCGACCACTGGGTGCTGGACGGGGCCAAGCGCTGGATCGGCAACGCCTCCTTCGCCGACCTGGTGATCGTCTGGGCCCGCGACGACGACGGCAGGGTGGGCGGGTTCGTGGTCGAGAAGGGCACCCCCGGGTACGCGGCCAGCGTGATGTCCGGCAAGACGGCCAAGCGGGCCGTCTGGCAGGCCGAGATCACCCTGGACGGGGTCAGGGTCCCGGCGGCCAACCGGCTCGCCCACTCGCGCGGCTTCGCCGACACTGTCCGGGTGCTGACCGCCACCCGCTCCGGGGTCGCCTGGGAGGCGGCCGGCCACGCCCAGGCCGCCTACGAGGCCGCTCTCACCTACGTCCGGGAGCGGGAGCAGTTCGGCACCACGCTGGCCAGCTTCCAGCTGGTCCAGTACCGGCTGGCCAAGACGCTGGCCGAGGTGACTACCATGCAGCTGCTCTGCCTGCGCCTGGCCCAGCTGACCCAGGCCGGGCAGATGACCGCTGGCCAGGCCTCGCTGGCCAAGATGAACAACGCCGCCAAGGCCCGTCAGGTGGTCGCCGACGCCCGCGACATCCTCGGCGGCAACGGCATCCTGCTCGAGAACCACGTCGCCCGCCACCACGCCGACATGGAGGCCGTCTACACCTACGAGGGCACCGACGCCATCCAGAGTCTGATTGTGGGGCGGGAGATCACCGGCGAG
>Ga0081538_10006514_pt1 | contig 10268 bp, 8 predicted proteins | sample TabmetS5T2R1_FD_71022 | JGI IMG/M metagenome (GOLD analysis project Ga0081538, IMG submission 71022) | Tabebuia heterophylla rhizosphere microbial communities from the University of Puerto Rico - S5T2R1 | ecosystem: Host-associated > Plants > Roots > Rhizosphere ...
GACCAGGTCCCGGGAGCGGGTCATCTCGTCGCGGCAGACCTGGTCGGTGGCCCGCGACAGGTCGGCGTGGCCGTGGGTGTGGGCCCCGACGGTGACCAGCCCGGTGGATACCGCCTCGGCCAGCTGGGCCCAGGTGAGCGCGTCGGGGTCGTCGGGCCCGGGGCCCTCGCCGGCGACCAGGCCGGTGGCCAGGTACAGCAGGGCCGGGACCCGGTAGCGGACCAGCAGCGGCAGCACGGTGTCGTGGAAGTCGCGGTAGCCGTCGTCGACGGTCACCACCACCCCGCCGCCGGCGCCGCCGTCAAGCGCCCGGTCGAGGGTGAGCACCCGCTCGCCGGAGGCCAGGGCGGCGAGCTGGCGCTCGAACAGCGCCGGCGGGGTGTCGATCTCGCCGCCGAGGCCGACCACCCGGTGGTACAGCAGGACGACGACGTCGCCGGGCCGCCGCCGGGTCACGATCCCGCCGGGGAGCACGGCCGCCTTCACGGCCTTACGCGCGAGCGAGCCGCCGGTCGGCATCCACCCTCCGATCCCTCGTCGGAGCCCGGGTCGCCGCCGGCCGGGCCCGGCTGGCCGGGACGCACAGCAGGACCAGGAAGAAGGGCAGAAGCTGGGTGCGCTCGCGGGCCAGGATGCCGAAGTTGCCGATGCTGGAGAACGCCACCACGAACAGCCCCGTGAAGACCAGGATGAAGGCGACGTACGGGTAGCGGCGCAGGTGGCGGACGGCCTGCCAGATGGCCCGGCGCCTGGCCAGGGCGAGGCAGAGCAGCAGGGTGCTCTCCAGGGCGGTGATCGCCGCCTGGGCGTTGTGGACCTCGAACAGGAACGGCCGGAACAGGATCGTGACCGCGGCGTACGGCAGCTTGGCCAGGGACGCCCCGGTCGAGGGGGCCTCGAAGCCGGAGCCGCCCTGGTTGGTCCGCCGGCCGGTCTCGGCCAGCACCCCGGTGACGCCGTCCTGCGGGTCGATGCCCTTCTCGAGCAGGTACGACTGGGTGCGGCCGAGCAGCCCGACGGCCACCACCACGAGCGCGGCCAGGGCGAGCAGCTTCACCGCCGGGCCGAGCGCGCCCAGGCGCCGCGGCGGCCGGGCGAACAGGTAGGCCACCACCAGCCCGAGCACGACCATCCCCGAGACGTGCGCCCGCACGATCGCGCCCAGCCACATCGCCACCCCGGCCAGGGCGAGCCCGCGCCAGGGCCGGCCGGTCAGCAGCCGGGCCGTGCCGAAGGCGGCCAGGCCGAGGGTGAGCAGCATCCAGGCTTCCTTGCCGATGCTGGAGGGCCAGTAGAGCATCGACGGCAGGAAGAACAGCAACCGGGCGTAGCTGCGCTTGCGGCCGTCGGGGATGGCGATGGTGAAGGCCCGGTACAGGTAGAACATGCCGCCGAAGGCCAGCCAGGAGTACAGCAGGAACCCGGCGAAGATGCTCGGGCCGGTGACCGTGTAGACGATGCCGGTGAAGAACGAGATGAAGTCGGTGCCGCTGAGCGAGGCCAGGCCGGTCTCGAAGTTCCCGGCCCGGAAGCGCATCGCCAGGTCGACCCCGACCCGGTGGTACTCGAAGGCGTCGGCGTTGCTGTCGTACAGGGCGACCGCCACCCAGTAGCGCAGCAGCGACCCGAACAGCTTCAGCAGCAGCGCGGCCACCAGCAGCCGCACCAGGGTGGGGTCGCGCTCGCGCCGGGCCTGGCGGGTGAACGCCGGCCAGGAGGCGGCCAGCAGGACCGGCACCAGGAAGGCCACCACCAGGAGGCCGTCGAGCTTGGCCGCGATCAGGAACAGCAGGCCGAGCACGGCGAAGGAGAAGCCGAGCAGCCCGCCGCCGAGCCCGACGGCGACCCTGGACTCGAACGGGGCGACCCGCTGGGTGGCGGACACGCTCAGAACACCTCGAGGTCGCCGAGCGACAGCGCCCAGGCGTCGAGGCGGGTCGGGTCGGGCCGGATCCCGGCCGTGCGCGGGTTGGCGACCAGGAGGATCCCGGCCGGCGAGGGCAGGAACCCGCCCCGGCGGGCCGCCCTGGCCAGCGGGGAGCCGGCCGGGGGGTGCAGGGTGAGGTGGTCGACCGGGGCCACCTTCGCCACCCGGCCGAGCAGCCGCCTGGCCACGGCGGCGTCGCCGCCGGCCAGCACCTCGGCCACGGTCGACTCCCACAGCCCGCCCCGCGGGCGCACCCGGAACAGGGCCAGGCCGGCCAGCTCGCCGTCGCGCGTCTCGGTGACGGCGCGGTAGCCGAGCAGCGGCGCCGCCCCGTAGCGCCAGCGCAGGTACTGCGGCGTCCGCGGCGTGGCCAGCCCACCGGGCGCCGGCTCGCGGCCGAGCAGCGCCGCCAGGGCGGCCGTGTCCTCCAGCGCCGCCGCCGCCGTGGCCGCTACCACCGCCGGGGACTCCCCCGGGTCCCTGCGCCTGGAGGTGAGCAGCCGCAGGGGGCGGCGGACGCGGACCGCCACCGGCACCCGCCCGACCTCGCGCCAGCCCAGCTTGAGGTAGCCGGGGCCGCTCTTGCCGTTGGGGGTGTTGAACACCAGGTCGACCCGGCCCTCCATGGCGTCGAGGGCCGCCCTGGTCAGCCGGGAGAACACCCCCATGCCCTGGAAGTCGGGGTGGGTGGCGGTGTCGACCGCGCGTACGGCCTCCAGCACCCGCCCGCCGGCCCGGAACCGCCAGCGCATGAACGCCCGCAGGCCGATCAGCCGGTCCTGGTGCTCGGCGACCAGCAGCAGCGAGCGGCCGAAGGGGTTGTCCAGGTGCTTCCAGCGGAACAGCTCCGGCGGCCGCCGGCCGGCCGGGCCGCCGCCCAGGGCGGCCTCGAGCAGGCCAAGCACACGAGGAAGGTCCTCGTCGACGAACGGGCGCACCGATACGCCCACATCAGCCGCGCGTTGGCGCACACCAGCCCCCCGAGGTCGCAGGCTCCAGGCCCGGCGTCAAGTCTCGGAGACACCGACGTGCCCGGCCATGTGCATCCGCGCGAAGGGCCGCTACGCCTTTCGACCTACGCCCGCGTACGGCCATCGCGTGGCCGTGAGGTGAGTCGGATCAGGGCCGCGGGTCGATGGTGCGGCCGCTGCGGCCGCGCAGGCCGTGCCAGGCGCCGAGCAGGCGCAGCCCGATCCGCTCGGCCTTGCGGTCCAGCCAGATGGCGGCGGCGACGATGAACTTGACCTGCCGGTAGAGCCAGCCGGCGACCTCCAGCGGCGACCGGTGGTCGAGGGCCATGAGCAGGTGGTTGCGGGTCTGGTAGTAGGCCCGCCACGGCGGGCTGGGCCGGCCGTCGCCGCCCGAGCCGAGGTTGCCCCGGGAGATCAGGTCCTCGTCGAGCTCGAAGTGGGCGACCTCCCAGCCGGCCCGCTTCAGCCGGTTCGAGTACTCGACGTCCTCCAGCATCATGAAGTAGTCCGTCCGCGGGAAGCCGAGCTGGTCGACGGCGTCGCGGGCGACCACCGCCCCGTCGAGGGGGACGAAGTCGCTGAAGCTGAGCCGGGGCGGGTCGGTCGGGCGGCCGTCGGGGGTGGGGACATACGGGTGGACGTCGAGGTGCCCCCAGCGGATCGTCCCGCCGCTGAGCCCGATGATGCCGAACCGGTCCATGGTGCCGGCCACCCCCAGGCACCGCTCCAGGGTGATCGGGGCGGGCCGGCTGTCGTCGTCCAGCAGCCAGAAGTAGTCGCAGCGTCCGCGGGCGGCCTCGGCCATCCCGGCGGCCAGCCCGGCCCCGAAGCCCAGGTTCTCCGGGAGCCGGTGGTAGCGGACCTCGGGGAACTGCTCGCGGAGCATGCCCGCGGTGTCGTCGCGGCTGTCGTTGTCGACCACCAGGACCTCCGCCGGGGCGAACCGCTGGTCCCGGATCGCCTGCAGGGTCTCACGGAGCACACCGGAACGGTTCCGGGTCACGACCACGGCCGCGACCTCGGGACAGGCGTCATCGTGCAACTACGATCCCCCCCGGGGACGGTCGAGTGTCAGGACGCCAGCGACCTCGACGGCGCCGGGCTCCCCACAGTATCGGTCGATCCGAACGAATCTGCCAGGCGCATTGTCCGGAATGGCGGCTACGCGGGAGGACTATCGGGCGATACGCCGGTTGCGCGACGTCCGCCTGGCCACCACGGCCCCGGCCGCCACGGCCAGCCCCAGCTCGAGCGTGGCCAGGCCCAGCGCCGTCGCCGCCCGCTCGGGGCGGCCGACCACCCGGGAGGCGACCGCGACCAGGGCGAGCTGGGCGGCCAGGGCCGCCCAGGCCAGCCTCGGCCGCCGCTCCAGCGGGTCGAGCGGGCTCCGCCGCCGCGGGTCGAGGCCGCGCACGGCCGGCTCGACGGCCAGCAGGCCGAGGCAGGCCAGCCCGCCCACCACCGACCCGGGGCGGCCGGCCCCGCCGGCGGCCACCGCCCAGACGAGCACGGCGGCCACGGCCACCGAGCCGGCCAGCCCGTAGGCCGGCGGCGGCCGCCCCGGCGCCCGGCCGGCCAGCAGCGGCGGCCAGCCGAGCACCGCCATCGGCAGGGCGGCGCCGGCCAGGGGAAGGGCGGCCTCGACGTCGGGGACGACCGCCCAGACGCCGGCGGCGGTGACGGCCAGCAGCACCGGTGCCAGCCCGAGCCCCCGCCAGCGCCGGTCGAAGGCGGCCAGCGCGGCCGCGGCGGCCGCGGTGGCCAGCGCCAGCAGCGGCAACGGCTGGCCGGGGCCGGCCGGGGCGGCGACCGCGAGCCCGACGGTGGCGGCCGCGGCCGTGGCCAGGCCGGCCACCGCCGGCGGGTGGCGGCCGCCGGCCCGCCACCACAGCCACAGGCAGACCAGGGCGGCGGCCACGCCGGGCAGCAGGCCGGCGGCGAGCTGGCCGAGGCGGTCGGCGGCCGGGTCGAGCATCGTCTCAGGCCAGGAGCCGGGCGTAGACCTGCTCCATGCGCCGCACCGCCTTGCGGATGTCGAAGTCCCGGGCCCGCGCGGCCGCGGCCGCGCCCATCCCGGCCCGCAGCGCCGGGTCGCCGAGCAGCCTGGTCAGCCCGGCGGCCAGCGCGGCCGGGTCGCGCGGGGGGACCAGGAAGCCGTGGACGCCGTCGGCCACCACCTCCGGGGTGCCGCCGACGCCGGTCACCACCGCCGGGCAGCCGCTGGCCATGGCCTCGATCAGGGCGATCGGCAGGCCCTCGTAGGTCGAGGACAGGGCGAAGGCGTCGAAGCCGGCCATCAGCCGGGTGGCGTCGGTCCGGAAGCCGGCGAACACCACCGTGCCGTCCAGGCCGAGCTCGCCGGCCAGCCGGCGGGTCTCGGCCTCCAGCGGCCCCTGGCCGACCAGGACGACCCGCAGCGACGGGACGGCCCGGCGGACGATGGCGGCCGCCCGCAGCAGGGTGGCGTGGTCCTTGGCCGCCTTGAAGTTGGCCACGCTGCCGACCACCAGCGCGTCCTCGGGGATGCCGAGCTCGCCCCGGACGCCGCCGCGGCCGGGCGGGGGTCCGGGGGGCTCAAGGCTAGCCCCCCGGTCGATCGGGGGTCCGGGGGGCTCAAGGCTAGCCCCCCGGTGGAACGGGGCGGGAATGGCGGCCGGGTCGAGGCCGTGGTGGAGGGTCTCGACCGGCGGCATCGGCAGCAGCCGCAGCGGCCCCGGGTAGCGGATCGAGGCGCGCACCGTCTCCGAGACGGCGAACACGTGGTCGTTGCGGGGGAAGGTGGCCAGGTTGGCGGCCCAGGTGGCGCGGTGGTAGCGGCCCCAGAGGTTGTGCTCGGTGTAGACGACCCGGGTGCGGCGCCCGGCGACCGCCCGCACGCCCGCCGCCGCCACCGGCGAGTGGGCGTGCACCAGGGCGATGCCCTGGCGGCGGACCAGGGCCCGCAGCCGCCCGGCCCAGCCGGCCCCCTTGGCGCCGTCCAGGCAGTGCACCGGGAACCCGGCCCCGGTGAGCTCGGGGACCAGGCTGTCCTTCCACGGCAGCAGGTAGGCGAACCGGTAGCGGTAGCGCTCGGTGTCCAGGTAGGGGACGCCGCTCAGCAGCAGCTGCTCGGCCCCGCCCCGGCCGAGGCCCTTGATGACGATCAGGACACCGGGCACGCGGCCGCGACCTCCTCGTACACGCCCCGGTAGGCGGCGGCGACGCCGGCGATGCCGTACCGCTCCCGGCAGCGGGCCCGGGCGGCGGCGCCGAGGGAGGCGCGCAGCGCCCCGTCCTCCAGCAGCCGCAGCACGGCCGCGCGCAGGCCGTCGGTGTCGCCCGGCCGGACCAGCAGGCCGGTGACGCCGGTCTCGACCACCTCCGGCACCCCGGTGAGCGCCGTCCCGGCCACCGGGAGCCCCGCCATCCCGGCCTCGATCAGGCTGGCCGGCATGCCCTCGGTGCGGCTGGCGAACAGCACCAGGTCGCTGGCCGCGAGCAGGTCGCCGACGTCGCCGCGGCTGCCGAGGACCAGCACCCGCCCGGCCAGGCCCTCGCCGGCGGCGGCCGCCTCCAGCTCGGCCCGGAGCGGCCCCGCCCCGGCGAACAGGTGGACGTCCCCCGGACGCCGGCGCAGCAGCGGCGCGGTCACCTCCAGCTGCCCGAGCGGGTCCTTCTCCCAGGTCAGCGCGCCCAGCGACAGCACCGCGGCGGCGTCGGGGGCGATCCCGAGGGCGGCCCTGGTCGCCTCCCGTCCCTTGTCCGGGGCCAGCCGGGCCGGGTCGACGGCATTGGGGATGGTCACCACCCGGCCGGGGGCCAGCCCGAAGGCGGCGGCGGTCTCGTCGTGGACCGACGCGGCCACCGCCACCACCCGCTCGGCGCGCCGCACCAGGCGGCCGTACAGCGCCCGGCGGGGGCCGTTGGACAGCCACGAGACCGAGCCGATCCGCCGGTAGACGATCGGGGCCCGCCGGCCGGCGGCGGCCACGGCGGCGTACTTCAGCGGCTCCCCCCCGTGCGCCTGGACCAGGTCGGGCCGCCAGGACCCGAGCAGCCGGCGCAGGGCCAGCACGGCCCCGGGGTGCAGCGGCCCCCGCCCGGCCCCGAGGGCGGTGACGGGCACGCCGAAGCCGACGGCCCATGGGGGGTCGCCGTGCAGCACCGCGACCCGCTGGTCCAGGTCGGGCGCGTCGAGCGCGGCGACCAGGTCCGAGGCGAACACCTCGGCCCCGCGCCGCTGGCCGGTGGCGATCAGGTGGAGGATGCGCACAGCGAGATCCTTGTCCGAGCAGGCAACCTACAGGCTGGGCAGGCCGCCGCCGATCCGCAAGTGCCGTAGCCGCCGCTACCGCGACGGCGGCAGGTCGGGGCTGTCAGGCTGGATATACTTTCGCCTCGTCGCCGTGCCGTGGCGCAGGACCAGGAGGAGGACGTGCCGATCCGGGGCTCGCTCGAGCTGTTCCTGCGCTGGTCCCCGCTGCAGATGGCGTTCATGGTCCAGGCGGTCCGGCGGCTCGCCGTGCTCGCCTACCACGGCATCGACGACCCGGCCAGCTTCCGCCGCCAGCTCGGCTGGCTGGCCAGATCCATGCACCCGGTCTCCATGGACGACGTGCTCCAGGCGATGGCGGGCGGGCGGCCGCTGCCCGCGCGCGCCGTCCTGCTCACCTTCGACGACGGCCACCGCAGCCTGCTCGAGGCCGGCCTGCCCCTGCTCCGCGAGCGCGGCTTCCCGGCCGCCGTCTTCGTCATCGGTGGCGTGCTCGACACCGACCAGCCGTTCTGGTGGACCGAGACCGAGCAGCTGGTCCGCCAGGGCGGCCGGTCCGGCCGGCTCGGTGACCTCGACCCGGCGGCCACGGTCCGCAGGCTCAAGCAGCTGCCGGACCGCGAGCGCCTCGAAGTGCTCGAGGAGCTGCGGGCCACCGCCGAGGGCCCGCCGCCGCGGACGCCGCAGCTGCGCCGCGACGAGCTGCCGCTGCTGGAGGCGGCCGGGGTCACCGTCGGCAACCACACGGTGACCCACCCCTGCCTGCCCCGCTGCGACGACGCCAAGGCCGTGGCCGAGGTGGAGACCGCGCACCGGCTGCTCGGCGACGCCCTCGGCCACGAGCCCCGGACCTTCGCCTACCCCAACGGCGACTGGGACGGGCGGGCCGAGGAGGCGCTGGCCGGGGCCGGCTACGAGGCGGCGTTCCTGTTCGACCACCGGGCCAACCCGGCCACCCCCCGCCACCCCCTGCGGATCTCGAGGCTGCGGGTCAACTCCACCACCAGCCCCGGCCGCTTCGCCATGATCGTCTCCGGGCTGCACCCGGCGCTGCACCACGCCCGCGGACGGTCCTAGGTGGGGCCGTCGGAGGTCCGCAGCCGGCCGGAGGAGCTGGAGGACCTGCTCGACGACTGGCGCCGGCTGGCCGCCGAGGTGGGCGGCACCTCCTACTTCGCCTCCCCCGACTGGGTGCTCGCCTGGTGGGAGACGCTCGGCGCCGGCACCGCGGCCGAGGTCGCCGTCTGGCGCGGCCCGTCGGGGGAACTGGAGGCGGTCGCCGCCCTCGCCCGGGCCCGCCAGCGCCTCCACCGTCGCCTGGCCCTGGCGGTGACGGCCTGGACCAACCTGGGCAGCGGCCCCGGCGCGGCCGACCACTGCGGCTGGCCGGTCCGACCGTCCAGGGCCGGCGAGGTGCGCGCCTTCCTCCAGGCCAAGGCCGCCGCGGCGCCGCTGCTGCTCAGCGAGCTCGACCCGGAGACGGGGGCGCCCCTGGTCCCCTCCGGGGCCAGGCGGGTCGCCAGCTCGGCCTGCCCGCGCCTGGACATCCCGGCCGACGGCCAGCCGTCGCCGTTCTCCTCCAGCTTCCGCAAGCAGCTCCGGGCCTACGGGCGCAAGCTGGAGCGCCGCGACGTGAAGTTCCGCTGGGTGGCCTGCCAGGAGATGACCGAGGAGCTGCTGGAGACCCTGTTCCAGCTGCACGAGCGGCGCTTTGCGGCCAGCGGGCGGCCGACCAGCTTCGACCGCGGCCGGGCGGGGCTGCACCGGCGGCTGATCGCCCGCGCCGCGCCGGGCCGGGGGCCGGCCATGGTCCTGGCCGAGCAGGACGGCCGCGCCGTCGGCGCCCTGTACGGCTTCTGCTGGGGCGAGGTGTTCGCCTACTACCAGACCGGCTGGGAGCCGGAGTGGGCCGACGCCAACCTGGGCACGGTCCTGGTCGCCGAGGCCATCCGGCTGGCCGGGCTGGCCGGGGCGAGGGTGTTCGACTTCCTCCGCGGCGCCGAGGCCTACAAGTACCGCTTCGGCGCCACCGACCGGGTCGACGGGACCTTCCTGGTCCCCTCCGGCGCGGGCGGCCGGGTCCTCGACCTCCGGTACCGCCTGGCGGCACGGCGGGCCAGGGCGCGGTCGTAGAAGCCGAGCATCTGGTCGGCGACGTGGTCGACGGTGAAGCGGGCCATGAACCGCGCCCGGGCGGCCGCGGTGCGCCGCCGGGCCGCGTCCGGGTCGGCCAGGGTGGCCACGATCGCCGGGGCCAGCCGGGCCGGGTCGGCCGGCGGGACCAGCACGGCGGTGTCGTCGTCGGCCGCGTCCTCCAGGGTCGGCAGGTCGCTGGCGACCACCGGGGCCTCGAGGGCCATGGCCTCGATCAGGACGTTGCTGAGGCCCTCCCAGCGCGAGGGGATCACCACCGCGTCGGCGGCGCACAGCAGGTCGGGGACGTCGTCGCGGGGCCCGAGGAACACCACCGCCTCCTCCAGCCCGAGGCGGCGCACGATCGCCCGCAGCAGCGGCGTCTGGTTGCCGTCCCGGCCGGCCACCGCCAGCCGGGTCCCCGGGACCCGTCCGAGCACGCCCGGGAGCGCCTCCAGCAGCGCGTCGAGGCCCTTCTGGTGCTCGTGGCGGGCGACCGCGACCAGCAGCGCGGTGTCGGAGGCGACGCCGAGGCCGGCGCGGACACGGGCCCGGCGCGCGGGGTCGCGCCGGCCCAGCCGCCGCGGGTCGCGTCCCCGGGGGATCACCTCCAGCCGGTCGCGGGGCACGCGCAGCCGCGGGGCCATGACGTCGGCGATGTACCTGGTGTTGGCGTGGAACCTGACCACCCGCCTGGCGGTGACCGCGTCCACCAGCTGGGCGCCGTGGAGCTTCCAGCGGCGCACGCCCGGGGTGGCGGCATGGTCGGCGCCGTAGGCCACGTTGACCAGGCTGGAGACGACCGGGACCCCGGCCAGGCCGGCCCCGATCCGGCCGGCGACGTCGGCCTCGAACAGGGTGGTGTGGACCAGGTCGGGCCGGCGGGCGGCGATCAGCCGCTCGGCCCGCCCCGCCCAGCCGGCCCCCCCGCCGGGCCCGTCGAGCGGGAACAGCCGGGCCCCGGCGGCCCCCACGGCGGCGGGGG
>Ga0081538_10006515_pt1 | contig 10265 bp, 8 predicted proteins | sample TabmetS5T2R1_FD_71022 | JGI IMG/M metagenome (GOLD analysis project Ga0081538, IMG submission 71022) | Tabebuia heterophylla rhizosphere microbial communities from the University of Puerto Rico - S5T2R1 | ecosystem: Host-associated > Plants > Roots > Rhizosphere ...
ATTCGGCCTTGCCGCAATGTACCGCGTAATGAAAAAATCAGGCGCAGAGAGGGTTAGCGACGACGCTGCAGACGAGCTGAGAAAGGTGCTAGAAGAGGTTGCCGAGCGAATCGCCAAGCAGGCGGTCGACCTGTCGGTGCATGCGGGCAGGAAGACCATCAAGGCGGAAGACGTGAGGTTTGCTGCCAAGAACGTGATAAGGCTCTAGCTTTATTCGTGCTCGGCGTCCCTGAACGAGTTGGGCTGCGGCAGGTCGTATTTTCGGATGTCAGCGTGGCCCGTCAATACCCTGTGCGCTTTGACGTCTGAAGGGAACGCAAAAACCAGCTTGCATTTTTGGCAGACCCAGATATTCTCTTGTACTATTTTCTATCGAGATCGGATCCGGCTTTCATTCATTTAAACGCTGATGACAAAAAAGAAATAAGATGCAAAAAAGTGGAAATGCCGTCTTTTTTTGTGGGAGCATTTCTCTATTACCTGACTATAGGCTTTTGCTGTCAGAGGTGTGTAGCGCACTACCTTTTTCGCGTCGTGCTGTGGTTGACGCGAGTAATCGTAGTGTGGCTTGTAGTGGCTGTGGTTGTGATCGTCGTGGTGGTGGTTGTTGTCGTCGTTATGACGACGCTCTGCCTCTGAATGCATAATATATATTGTGGTGGTGCTCTTCGGATAGTTTCTTCCTTATCTTGTCTAAAAAGCCTATTGAGGTTGGGGGATTCTATGCCTGCTCCTATAAGGAGGCTGTTGATGTGAGAAGTGACATATGCACAAAGCCTAAATCGGGGCTATAAAAGGCGAGATTCGGCAGGCGTGGTGCCTGCCGGGAAAATTGAGAAACGCCCTACCAGAAAGTGTCTCTAGCACTGTACAGAGACCGTTGGCAGGGCGGTAAAGGGATTACGGGTTGATACGTTGGGCATTCGGTCTCGCCGTGTTGGTCTGGTCTTATGATCTAAGCATGCTAGGCATCCGGAGAACAAAAGGCTCATTGATCAATTATCTATGGACAAGCTCTATAGCAAAAGATCAAACTGTGAGAATGGCTTTCTTGAGATCGTAGAGATCAGGTAAAAATTCTTGCACTTGACACACTTCCATCCTTCGAGCGTTCCTAGAAAAGAGTATATTCGGTATGCCAGACGAGCTCGCAGCCGCGTTCAAGACAATGAAGCACGTGAGCAGCTTGGCTGCAGGAGAAATAAGGTGGAACGAGCATTTTCTTACAGAAGAATCCTAGTCGCTGCTAATAAGCCAGTAAGAGCAGAATACTACTCCCGTGGATGAAACCGGATGTGACGTGTATCAGGTTTCGGCTTGGTATACGCTCCGCAACCGGAGTAATCCGCGGGATTTTTCACATCTATGCTATCACTACAGTGTAGGACGCATATAAGAGGATCCTGAGACAGCAAAAATAATGATGACAATATGACATTGCCAACAACAACAATAACAACATGTTATAAGCAAGCTCGAACAAATATTCCTTGTCAGGAATTGGATGAAAATACCAAGCGGTTCATGATGCAGACGGTGATGTGGATCGGCATCTACTTTGGAATATCTCTGGTCGTTTCGTTCTTCGTGCCATTCCCGTATTCTCTCATGGTCATAATTGCCGTCGTAATCGGCCTTGGATTTTACAGGAGGAGGCGGTATTTTCGTGGCATGGGCGGCAGCGGTCAATCAGGCTCTTACTTTGGAAGCATGTTCGGCGGGCAGCAAAGGAATAATGTCAACTATTACTGCATGAACTGCGGAACCAAGCATAACGAGGCTGCATGCCCAAATTGCGGATCGAAGCTAAAGAAAGCAGGCTTTTAGTGTATGTATCAAAAATGATGGTCCGAATTATCTTATCAGCGCAGTATAGTATACTTGTTCCTTTCCGTCATGCCAGATTTTTCTTGCGTCGACGACGTTTGTCTTGCTCAATTCAGTCAATGCGATTGACAACATTATGATGTCATCTGGCTCAAGCTTGGCGTCTGGAAACAGGTTCTTGAATATCTCTGCCCGGGTATACGCTGTGTTATTATTTTGCTTGAGAAAGTTTTCAATTCTGGAAGTAAGGGACTCTGCCAGCTCTGCCCTTTCAAATTCTTCCCTGCTGATCGGCATATGGGTTGAGTGGAGCCGTCAATCTATATTTAGATAGTAGATACTTTTTCTGAAAGTAAAATCGCTCTGTGCCATGTGATGTGACCGATAAATCACTTGAAGAAAAGAGCGCCAATAGTGGATTCGAACCCGGTGCCTCGACGTGTGGGCTTATGCGCCCACTGTCAGGCATATAATATTTGGCAATCAATGGCATATTTAAAAGGCACTGCCGCTTCAGTGTTGTGTTCTGTTCTGTTCTGTTAACTCGGCGTTTGCTCGATTTAAAAATTCTTCCTGTCAACGACACCGTCACAGCCGCTACATACAGACTTAACGGTCAACGCTTGTGTGCTTACGCTATACAATCTACGGCTGGCAAGGGGACAGTAGTACAGGCGCTCTCCACTTGAGCTAATTGCGATACCGTCTGAACCCATATTAGCAGCCTGCTTTACGGATCCATCTTGTTGCTTGACCAAAAATGGTCTGCCTTCAACTATCGGAACAAAGTCTTCAAGGTTTTCAGCCTTGGTTGATGGATGGTCGTTGAGCCGACGCCAGCTTTCATCTGATTCCAAATCGACAACGATAATGCCATTCGGTCCTTGTTGTGACGAATCGGTGATGAACGCGATTTCCCTTTGCCATCGCCTTTGCCATGCCTTAGATCAAAACGCACATCGTTGAGGTAAGTGCTGGGCAGAGCAACATCTTGTGGAAAGAGAATCTTCTTGACGACCTTGTTTATCTCTAGATCAACGCAAACCAGCTCCACAGGCAGGCGCGATTCCATGATGGCCGCGACTTGCGCTGCAAGCCCTATATGCTCTCTTTCGCATCCCAGTAAATGCCCACCCTGTCATGCTGAGATAAGGCCCAACAATACGGGTTTACCATGAGCGAGCATTCTATGGGAATGGCTGTATAGAATATCATCTTGGCGCGAGAAAATGGTAATTGATGTTTGCCTATCAGTCTGCATAATCTATGTATTAGTTTTACATACAATGGTTAACTGCGTTGTGCAGACCTCAGGTTTGTTTGCTGGGCAGCATGCAGATGGGTTGTAAAATAACTTCATTCATCAGAACTAAGTTTTAAGCTAATAAGGTCTGCAAGCGTTAACTTGAACCGCTTTTGGCTCAAAAGGCCAATTACCTTATCGTGGATATCTGTAACCGGTCTGATAATATTGTAATTCTCAACACATTCGAGGACAAGATCACCATCATGTATGAGGCTCGCTACCTCTTCATAAGATAGCCACATGCCAGTATGCATTCCTCTACAAACCCTGCAAGGCACATCCCAGGGTCCTTGTAAAAATGCAAACATATTGTCCAATATCTCTTGTCGTAGCTCTTCAGCCTTCGGCTCTATAAATCCCGATTCCACCCTTCTTTGCACTTCAACTTGGATTATTGAATTCAATCTCTCTTGAAGTTCCCTTGGCAGTATCGGCGTCGATGGTGATGTTGCTGGAGAGGGTGTCGAGCTCCTGTCGTCGTTTCCGCTGCTGAGCTTTTCTATCATCTGCTGCAATGCCTGAGCAGCTGTCTCAGAAACAAGCCTTGGCTTTTCTGTCCTTTCCCATTCTTCTTTCTTTGAATTGAAGAGCTCGGCAGCTCTTTTCTTTATCTCCTCCTCCTTTGAGTTTAGAAACATCTTTTCAACCTCTAACAGCTTTTTTGTGCCGGGCTTATCATCAGTTGTGGCAGCGCCCCCACTGTTGATATTATTAGTCTTGTTACTTCCTTCCTCAGGAAGAATGAATTTGAGCTGTTCAAGTTCTCCTATCCTCTGACGCAGCTTGGCAATCTCTTCTTCGGCACGCGATAGCTTATCTAAAGTCTCGACGTACCCTTTCATGCCTTCTGTTAATTTTTTAATTTCGTCTGAGGCTTCCTTGTGAAGTATTAGTGCGTGGTTCAGTTTTTTCTCGAGGAGGTCCCTCTCATTTTTCACTTTGCCATAGTTGTTGATCGCGTGGATTTCCTTAAGTTGCGTATCTATCTCATGAATGACGCGTTTATTTATATCGTCTCCAAACGTGTCGCTAATACTTCTTGTGTCGCCGTCGATCGCGGCGTCATCGTTTTCACGCGTCAACAGCGGTTGCACCTACTGACTCTAGCGCCATTATCGCCCCGTTTACGAGAACTAGCGCTTCAATGTCGCGGTCTGCCTCAAAGTTATGGCCTGGTACAAGCATTGCGTATCGCTTCTTTATCTTTGAGTGATTCCCTTTGGCGATCAGTATGTTCTTTGCAGCCGTGAGGAGTACAACGGCAAACCCTATAGGAATCTTGATGGCCTCTTCTGGGTAGGTCGTTATTGTCCTGATAATTTTTACAAGTTTGAGGTCGCTTGCAAGATAGGCAGCCGCCTCTTGTCTTCTGCCATACTCTACTGATGCCTCTTTCATATCCGCTATCTGTTTATCGTATTCATCAGCCATTTGCTTTGCTCCATCGGTAAATGCTTTAGTTATCTCGTTTGACATGGGGTTGAGAAGCCCGGTGACTGAATTTCTAATTGCCCCCTGTTGGCCCTTGAGCTTTTCGATATCTTCCTGCAGAACTTTTACCTCTGAGCTCAGCCTATTCTTTTGGGCTGAGAGGTCTTTGATGTCGTTGTATCCTGCCAGTGCATTCATAACCTCGGTGGGGTTGCCACACTTTTTGGCAAGCTCGCTTATGTCGTTGAGCCCAGCTGTAGTAAAGCCGTATCGGGTTATCAGGCCCTTGCATATTGCGATCGCTTCCCTGAGGTGGGTGTTCTCTGCCATCGCGATTTTAGCATCCTTTTCCGCCGTCTGTCGCTTCTTGGTAGCTTCCTCTAGCAACTCCTTTTCCCTCCTCAATTTTTCATTTATCGACTCGAGGCTATCAAAACTGGATAGCGCATCCATCAATTGATTGACATCGCCCTTTTTGTACTTCTTTGCTACCTCGGATATCTTCTGCAGATGTTGTACCTTGATCCCCGCTCCTGTTTCGATTTGACTCTTGTATTCGAGCAGTTCTTTTGCCTGAGCAAATGATACTTGCCGCTGCTTCATTTCTCCATACGTTGAGAGCACGCCCTTTACCCCGCCGACAATATCCGGACTCTGGTGTACGTCTGCTAGAAACGAGGAGAGATCTCCAACTGTGACATCTTCTGGCAGGCCATTCTTGACAGAAACACCCGTCCGGATATCCTCAAAGCCCAGATCGGCCCTGACCATGCTCTCAATCAATTCCGCTGCTCTCTTTTTGAGGCTGTCATCATCATCAATCTGGATGCCTCTGACTATCTTTTTTATCGTGTCCTCCTTCAAGTTCCCGCCTGTAAACCTAGATATTTCTCCACTCGTGTAGCCATGCCTTCGGAAATACTTCAACAGGTCATCCCTTTCGCTCCGCTCTCTTTCCTCACTCAGCCGAGGCTTCCCTGATAGTTCGATCAGCCGCGAGAGGTTAGTTTCAAATTCATGCTCTGACGAGGACGACGGTGCTTGTGCCTTGTTCCCGTCATCATTACCATCGTTGGATCTCACGATATCTAACAAAGAATGAGCGCTTAATAGCAGACGGTAAGAAATTTCTTATTCTTGCGTACACATAAGGGAAGAATAAAAGGGAGAAAATAGAGCAGCGTAGGAAGAAGGGGATTAGCATTGCAGTCAAGGGGGAATAGTAAAACAAAAGGAGGGATTAACGCTGGATTATCAGGATCCTGTCATAACACCCAATATGGTGACTGCATGAGAGTATCCAGAATCAGGGTACAATGCCGCCGTTGCTAATGCACGCTAGCACCCTTTGAATGATGAACTAATGCACTTTTTAGGCAAACCTAATGCACTTAACCAAAGTGGTGCCTTTGGCGCAGACCGCCGGGCTTACATATGCTCATATGGTCGCCCGTGCCTCTAGAGAGAGCTATCCTGATGTTCATTGAAATCTGCTCTTTATGGTGCTTCTAAAAGCACTGGCAACCCTTGGACCTGCGCACTCCTGAATTGATTTGCAAAAATGTGTTCTTCTTCTTCGTCATTCTACAAGCCGGAATTCCGCTAAAGAGCCTCGGTTATGAGGCCGAGCCTATCGGTGAGCTCCATGTTTTGGGAATAGTCAACTGGACATGTGATTACTGAGACTGCATCATCCTCAAGTGCAGATTTTAGAGTTGGAAGGAGCTCATCTGCGCGATTGATCCGATATCCCTTCGCTCCGAAGCTTTCGGCGTACTTTACAAAGTCGGGATTTTGAAAATCGACGGAAGAATGATGCCCTAGTTCCAAGTCCATTTTCCATTTAATCAATCCGTAAGATTGATCTTCCCAGATCATGACTACAATAGGTACGTGCTCTCGTACGGCTGTTGCCAACTCCGAGCCTAGCATGAGGAATCCACCATCTCCGATGGCAGCAAGCACCTTGCGTTCTGGGTAGGCGAGCTTGACTGCTATCGCTCCTGGCAAAGCGAACGCCATAGTCGATAGCCCATTTGAAATCAGACAGGTATTGGGTTTGTAGGTTGGATACAGCCGAGCCATCCACATCTTTAGTGCACCTGTATCAACCAGTACAATATCTGACTCTCCAAGTGCAAGACGGGTATCTGAGACTATTCGCTGTGGTTTAACAGGGAATGAGCTATCTCTGGCTCCCTCTTCAAGTTCTCCTCTAAGCAGATCCATAATCTTGCAGTTTTCCGCTTTCAGTCCTTCTTTGGCTCTCACGGCTTTTGCAAGCTCATCAAGTGCCATCGATAGGTCACTCTCAATGCCAACTTCAACAGGATAGTGTGCGTCAACTTCCGCAGGATATCGGGAAATATGGATGATCTTCTTGTCCCCCTTTGGGTTTATACGTATTGGGTCAAACTCCTGTAGGTCATAACCAAGACAAATGAGTACATCTGCCACATCGAATCCAAAGTTGACATAATCACGCCGCATAAAGCCGACGGTGCCTAATGCATTTGGGTGCATATCTGGAAATACTCCCTTTCCCATGAAGGTGATTGCCACAGGAATGTGAAGGTGTTCCGAGAACCGAATTAGTGCATCCTGGGCATCATCGCGTGCAGCGCCGTGACCTGCAAGCACAATAGGAGACTTTGCTGCCTCCAATACCTTCGCCGCCCTAGAGACCTGCGACGGAGAGGGAGCACTGTCATACACTTGCGATGGAAGTAATGGTTGAAGAGCTGGTGATACCGACATTTCTTCAAGGTCTTGCGGGATACCAAGATAGCAAGACCCAGGACGTTCTGTCTGCGCAACCTTGAACGCCTTTCTTACCATTTCTGGCACTGCGCTAGGAACTTTTATTTCTGCTGCCCACTTCGTTACAGGTTTGAACATACCGACTAGATCAACAAACTGATGTGTTTCCTTGTACTGGCGGTTAAGGCCGACTTGTGCGCTTAAAGCAACGAATGGGACGCTGTCTGTATAGGCATCCGCGGTTCCCAATAACAGGTTAATGGCTCCAGGTCCGAGCGTTGCGCTACATACGCCAGCCTTGCCAGTAACGCGGCCGTACATTTCCGCCATAAACGATGCAGCTTGTTCGTGATGAACTAAAATGAAGCGAATCGACGAGCTGTTTAGTGCATCTATAAAATGGATGTTTTCTTCGCCAGGGATGCCGAAGACATATTTGACGCCTTCATTTTCGAGGCATCTGACTACAAGCTTTGCAACAGTTGTCGCCTCTTCACCTGGCGTCACTTCTTCTTCTGCTACTTTGTCTTCCATGCCTGCTGCATTATCTAACAGGCTCAATCATAAAAAGCCGCCCTTGCAGATTTGGATTCAAAATGATTTTTATCCAAATCCCTCTGACCTTAGATCACAAGAAACCTTTTTAGCTACCCGTTACATTCAAAAAAGAGACTAGCAAAGAATCCACTTTTTGGAGTGATATCACTGCTAGTCCCGACGGGCCCGCCTAAATTAAAAAACGTTCAAAAAATGGACCCAATCACCTAAACAGGTTTGTCTTTGCCAAGGCTTATTCGATCCCCTAAGTTGCTGAATTGTATTTGAAACATTAAAAATACTTTGATAACTACCTTTATACGATTTTTCAGTGTTGGGCCTTTGCCCTTTCATCGTTGAGAGCAATTGTTCCATCTAATAAAAAACGGAGACAAGACAAGATTAAGTCATAATTGGCAACTTTAACAAACAATCACATTACGAAGAATTGAAGAGTATCGATAAAATTGCATCTTCTCATAGAATATCGAATACTGGTGCCTTGTTACCGTATCGTCTCTCCTCCATCGACAACAATAGTTTGACCATTGACAAAAGAGCAATAGCCAGACGCAAGCATTAATGCCACCCCTGCAATCTCTTCTGGCTTACCAGCTCTTCCAAGTGGAATTGAAGACACAATATCTACTCTTTGCTCGGTAGTCAATCTCTCCCAATTTCTCTGCGTGGCAATAGTTCCTGGTGCTATAGCATTGCACCTTATTCCATACTTGCCAAATTCAGCAGCTATATGCTTTGTAATTCCCAAATTAGCTGCCTTGGCCACTGTGTAAGGTGCGCCCTTTATGTATCCACTTATTGCAGGAGTTGACGAAATGTTGATTATAACGCCGCGCTTCTTCTCCACCATTAAGGGCAACACTTCACGACAGCATCTATAAGTGCCTTGAGTATCTACATCCAACACCCTTTCTAAAATTTCATCAGATATCTGTTCAAATCCTACGTCCCATATATCATCTAGAATTGGATAGCCCGCATTATTCACAAGCACATCTATTTTACCATATTTGTTAATTGTTTTGTCAATCATATTCTTTATTTCTGAAACGGAGGTTACATCTAACTTCAATCCTAACGGGTCTGTACCATACTCTTTTGAAAGCTCACCTGCAACATTTTGAGCTTCACTTAGACTTCTTCCTGTGACAACGACATTGGCTCCTTGTTCAGAATAGAGATTTGCAATGGCTCTTCCATTGCCTTTAGTCGAACCTGTTATGACTGCAACCCTCTCATTAAGTAATTTCACGTGGTTATCAGACACCAAAAATCTTAACAACTTGCAATTATTTATTGGCTTCACAAAAGATAGCCATTATTATCATGTGGATATTTCTTACAACAGGAAGAATCCTAGAAGGAGTAAAAATTCAGCAATTGCTAAAATGAACGATTTCTATCTCTGTATCATCGTCATCGCAGAAGATAGCAGAATCTAACATCGAGATTCCATATAACTAATAACTCAAAGACTCTGCCGCTAGAGTTAATATCTTCTAGATAAATACTAAAACTGTGACTCGCCACATATTAAGGAGATTGAAAAAATGACAGACACTACAAACAACTTGAAAAGAATATCATGGCAATCTGAGAATTGCCTGTCATGCAGATGGTTCTCACCCTCCGATCCGATAAATGCAGACATTTTAACAAATGGAAGATGTGTGCATCCTGAACTTCAGAAATACAATTTGATTATCAGTGGAAGGGACTGGTGTAATTTGTTTGAGGAAATTTCCCAAGAACAGATCGATCAAATGCAAGAAAAAGCAATGAAGAAAGAAGGATAAGAACGTCTCAGAAAATGTCAAACATGACCGTCCGAAGTATACAAATTCTTGACATATTAATAATAATAGTAATTGGCAATTCAAGCAAAATAAGTTAATTTAAGTAACTGACTTGAAATTAATAAAATGAGGACGATAAGTTGAATTATATTTTAACAAGAACCGAATATATTGAAATGGGTAAATCATACTATTGAACCCCTTTACATACAGGACCCCCCTTGGGTCCGCCCTCTAATTCTATCGGGGCTCGATCTTGGAAGTTTTTCTCTCAAAATCCCTCGGTCCTATGTCGAAGAAACCTTTTTAGCTCTCCTTTATATTCAAAAAGACTAGCAAAGAATCCATCTTTTGAAGTGATATCACTTCACGGCCCGACGGGCCCGCTATGATATCACTCCTAAAATAGTCAAACAAAACTATCCACTTATCTTTTTTCTTAGAGGTCGTGGGTTCAAATCCCGCCCGGTCCATTTCTATCAATCTGGAGAACTACGGTATCAAATCAGGCTCATTTTTAGCAGGAATTTAGTAGACCATTTAACAGCTAGCCGCTCTAGAAGGATCCAAAAATAAAAGGAAGGGAA
>Ga0081538_10006516_pt1 | contig 10261 bp, 12 predicted proteins | sample TabmetS5T2R1_FD_71022 | JGI IMG/M metagenome (GOLD analysis project Ga0081538, IMG submission 71022) | Tabebuia heterophylla rhizosphere microbial communities from the University of Puerto Rico - S5T2R1 | ecosystem: Host-associated > Plants > Roots > Rhizosphere ...
TGATGTAGGTTATATTTAGGTGCGCGAGAATCCTCGCCCTTATCCACCGACGTGCCTAATACTACTTCGTTAAGTACTCGAGAGCCGGTAAAAAGACTCTCTTGGAGGGTACCTGATAGAGAAAAGCCGCGCTGTAGACCCCGATTTGGCGCTTTTTTGGCCCGAACAGCTCTAACGATCGGCGCCATTTGCTACGAATCTAGCGCCGCTCTGAGGCCGAGCATTGATCTAACGAAGTAGTACTAGTTTGCGGTGCGAAATGCCCATATCTATGGGTAAGACTGTTCGCGCGCCACCTTTGAACTCATGCGGCCTGCCGCGCTGCCTGCGTCCGGGATATCTGCCTCAGATTGTGGGCCAAGATGCCCCACCCTACCCACCTCTCCATCCCTTCTTCTGCGTGATCGAGACATACATCCAGCCCGAAGGCACGATCTAGCACGCTGATGCGTCCCTCGATCCCTGCTCTGAAGCGAAAACCCCGCTTGAACCAGCGTTGGTTCTCATGGTGTTTTCGCTTCTCGGAGAGCTTGCCGTTCTTGGGCAAGACCACGCGCTCCACCCCCGCCTGATGAGCGGCTTTCTCGTTCTCTACCGAATAGAGACCTCGGTCGCCGGCCAAAAGATAGGGCGCTCTGCCGAAGCGCTCCTGATGGGTCTTTAGGCTTTCGGGAAGTCGCGTGCGCTCCGAGCCGCTCTCTGAGAGGATCTCATAGCGACTGATGATTCCCCCGTCCACCTCGTCTATGAGAACCTTACGTCCGAACTCCCTTGGTTTTCCGGCCTTGTGGCGGGTGATGATCTGGGTGTGCTCCTCGAAGAGGCTCAAGAGTTTCTCTGAGGCTGGTAGGTACTCTGCTTGGAGTACCCGACGAGTGGCCTGATCAATCCCTCGCTCCACCAAAGACAGGAAGTGCTCAAAGCGCTCAAGCAGAGCTTCGGCTCCACCTACAGTGTGAGTTTGCAGCGCTTCGATGACTTGTGTCGCCTGAGAGCAACTTGCCTGGGTAATCGCGATCAGCCTTTGGTAAGCCTCTTTGAGATCCTTTTTGGCCTGCTCGCCCTTACGCCGGGCGATCCTGTGCAGCTTTTGAGCCACTCGCCTGAGGCTGCGGTTGCGGGTTCGGAAGACCTCTTTGCCTAATCGGTCGATCTCCTCGGTTGGAAGCACCTTCCTCGCTCTCCTCAACAGTCGGCTTATGACTCGAACTCCATCGCCAAGCAGGGCGCTGTCGGTGGGATGATGGATGTTCGTTTCGACCACTAGGCCATCGATCCTCAACTTCCTTGCGCGGGTGGCTTTTAGAGAATGGGCCAGCTCGACGGCACGCTCGTTTAGGGCACCGACCGTCTCGGAGCCGATCACGTTCGCCCAGCGGATCAAGGTGGTGTCGTCGGGGACACGCTCCAGGTAGAGCCTCGTGAACTGCCTCAAGACGATCGAGTCGTTGACGAAGCGCTCGGTTTGTTCGTAGCTGAAGTTGTACAGCCGCTTGACTACGAGCATCCTCAACACGACCTCCACGGGCGTGGAGTGGCGCCCCAGCCTTCCCGAGTTGGGATAGCGTTTTAGAAGGTTGGCTTTCACGAGGCTGAAGAGTTCGTCGTCATCGAGCAGTTCATCGAGGCGGGCAAGCTCCGGCTCCAACCGGAGATCGAGCTTGGGGACCAACTCGAAGAGGTTCACGGGGTCGTAGCGATCGACTATCATGGTGGTTGGCTCCGGTCCTGTGGGTCTTTTGCGCATAGGAATCCTACAGGACCGGCCTATTTCGCACCGCAAACTAGTACTACACCCGTTGCCCAAAGGCTTCTTCGTTTCATGGTAGTCCTCCTTAGTAGTACTCTCCTGCTGGTGGGTCGCCGTGCCCGCCGCTGGGGCCAGAGCGCCCTTAAGCGAATGGTATTGGCCTACTTCTTCTCCTTTCGCTAAAGGGCGGGGTCATCAGCCCCGCCTAAAGTTGATCAACGCGCCCACGGTAGCACTAGGCGATGAATTCCCGATGAATTCTTGGCCAACTTCGGAGAATTCTATGAAAGCGAAGTTCGTTTTGTACACAGCTGTGTACGCGGACACAACAATTAGCCCGCATAGTCCCGCCCCGAAAGGGGGTGGCCTCGAGCGGGGCTCGAGTCTCCGTCGGGTATTATGCGCAAGGAGGGCGGAGCAGCGAGGGGGATTAGGGCATCGGGGCGGGGCAAAGCGAAGGGCCGGAGCCCCTAGAGGGGGTCCTGTAGGAGCCCTGACCCCATGAAAGAAGCCGGTGCGCCGAGCACGAAGTAAGTTGCAATGCTTACGGAGGTGTGCGCGCCCCACCGGGGATGGGCATGATCGCACCACCCAAGCCCCCGTGCAACGCAGAGGGGACGCAAAGCGAAGGCCGCGCCAGAGATCTTGGCCAGATGGGCGCGACCAACAATAAAAGCATTATAGGGGCCGGGACACCCCGAAGGATACCCCGGCCAGAGCACCTACTCTGCGCAGCGGCGGCACGGAATCCGCTCGTAGGCCTCTACTTCCTCGCCCGTCTCCTCGCTGAGGTAGGTGTAGCCCAGGTAGACGTAGCCGCCCATGCAGGAGTGGGGGTGATCCTGATCCTGGTCTACAGCTTCGCTAGTGAACGGATCGCCGGCTGGCGATATAGTGTGTGTGGCCATGAAGCTTATCCCTTCGTGGTCCGGGCCTCGGGAGCTCCCACTCGCCGGGGCCACTTCTTTATCTGACAGCCGAATCTTAACAGCTGGCCCCGGTGGTGTCAAGGGACCTAGGGAAATTTTTTCAATAATTTCCCTAGAAAAGCCTCTTATCGTGTCGGGATGTAGTACAATGGGTCCGTATCTACAACGGCGGAGGTTTGCGCGTGGAGAAGGAGATGAAGGAATTCCAGGACCAGAGGGTCAAGCTCCTTGAAAGGCTAGAGAAGCAGCTTAAAGCCGAGATCTTCACGAACACTGTACGGTTGGCGTTGGTGGAGCGGGACGCCCTGTATCCTGAGGAGCTCTCCGAGACCGAGCTCATTGCGATCCTGGTCAGGAGCTGCCGCCTCTTACGCGGGTGGACGGAGGCCGAACTGGCTCGGCGTAGCGGTGTGACGTTTGAGACCGTCTCCCGAGTCGAAAATGCCAAGCATAGGCCACACAAGATGACCGTCGAGAAGCTCGCCCAGGCCTTCGAGGTTCCGCCCAAACAGCTCGACCCCGAGGTGGTTTTCGCGCGCTGGCCTGCCGTCTATCAGACGGTGGTGACGGAACGCGAGGTCCTCGATGAGCAAATGCGCGAGGCCGAAGAAGCGGCGACGAACTAGGCAAAAAGGAAGCCGGCCACCCAGGCAGGAGAGCCGGCGAACCCAACCAATACAGGAGGATGTTACCGCATGGAACAAGCATACACAAGCTCCATCCGCTACAGGGGCGTCTCCTTCACACGCCTGATTGACGCCGCTAAAGAGGCTGTCTCCGTAATCGACTTGGCAGATAGGCTCTGCGGTCCTGGCCAGATGCGGCGCGTTGGCGGCGAGTGGGTCGGACGCTGCCCGCTGCCGGATCACGAGGACCGCGTACCCTCGTTTAGCGTCAATCCCGACAAGAATTGCTTTTTTTGTCACGGGTGTGTGAGAGGCGGCGACGTGGTGGAGCTGGCGCGCCTGGCGTGGGGATACGACGAGCGAGAGGCCCACGCAGCGGCGGCCATGCTGCTTCTCGAGTTCGGGCATGACGTGCCGCAGCGGCCGCCGTCGTGGTTCGCCCGTCAGGAGCGCCAGCGGTCCGTCCGTGGTCGCATCGACGCCGAAAGGCTCGAGCACGTCAGGATGCTGGTCTTCAGGCTGATCTGGATGCCGTGGCTCAGGCAACTGCCCGAGTGGGTGCGCGAGGAGGCGACCGAGAGCGCTTGGGCGTCCTCGCGCCCGATAGCCCTCCGCCTCTACGAGCAGAGGAGGGGCGCATGAGCGGGTTGCCCCCGAAGTTCGCCCGCGATCTCGGGGTCGAAGGCGATTCCCTTAACGCCATTAACGCCATTAACGCCATCCTCAGGGATTTGCCGGCCGCGCCGACCTTCCCGGTGGACGCCATGCCGCGCCCCTGCCGGACGCTGGTAAAGGAGGCCACCTCGGCCATAGGGTGCCCGGCGGAGTTCGTCGCCCTGCCGATGATCGAGGTCGTCGGGAGCGCGATAGGCAACTCCCGCGTCGTCCGGCTCAAGGCCGGGTGGGAGGAGGGACCGACCGTCTACGGGGCCGTGATAGCCGAGCCCGGCGAGAAGAAGACGCCGGCGCTCAAGGTGGCCCAGGCTCCCGCGACGAAGCTCCAGGCGCGGCTGCGGGACGAGTACCGCAAGGCGGTCGAAGAGCACAAGAGCGACATGAGGGAGTACGAGGTGGAGAAGCGGGACGCGTCCAGGGCTGGCGAGCCGGCGGGACCACCACCGCAGGAGCCCACAATGGAGCGGACGGTGGTCGAGGACACGACGGTCGAGGCCCTGGCCGTGATCCTCGAGAGCACCCCGCGGGGCGTGGCGGCCATGAAGGACGAGCTCTCGGGATGGGTCCGGAGCATGGACCAGTACAAGCAGGGCGGTCGGGGCGCGGACCGTCAGTTCTGGCTGTCGGCCTGGTCGAACTCTTACGTCGCCGTGGACCGCAAAAGCCGCCCGGAGCCCATCATCCTGCAGCGGCCGTTCGTCGGCGTGTTCGGGGCGATACAGCCCGGCGTGTTGCACGAGCTGGGGACCGACCGCGAGGACGGTCTGCTCGACCGCTTCCTGTTCGCCTACCCCGAGCCCGTGCCCTCCGAGTGGAGCGACGACGAGATCTCCGATGAGGCGCGCGACGGCTACGCCAGGTTGTACGGCAAGCTGCGCGGCCTTCACATGCCGGCGGACGAGTACGGGGACCCGGAACCGACCCGTGTCCACTTCTCCCCCGAGGCAAAAGAGCTCGTCAAGGAAGCCATCAACGAGCTGCGCCAGGAGATGTACTCTCCTGGCTTCCCCTCCCGCCTCAAGGGGCCCTGGTCGAAGCTGGAGGCCTACCTCGCCCGCCTGTGTTTGATCCTGGCGATGTGCCGGGTGGTCGACACGGGAGCAGCCGAGAGGGTCGAGGAGACCGACGTGCTCGCGGCCGTGCTTCTCGTGGACTACTTCAAGAAGATGGCCCGGCGCGTCTACGTCCGGATCCACGGCGACGACCCCGACGACCGGCTGACAGAGGACGTGGCGGGGTTTTTGAGGGCGCGCGGCGGCTCCTGGGACGGCCAGCCCTCCGAGTTGCACGACGAGCTCAAGAGCGGGGCCAAGCCGCCCACGCCCGACGCGCTGAGCAGGAAGCTCAAGACCCTGGCCCAGAAGCACCGGGCGTTCGCCTTCGAGACGACCAACAGGTGGGTCAAGGAGCTCGGCAATCAGCGCCGGTTCGTGACGCTCTCGCTAAGGAATGGCGTTAATGGCGTTAATGGCGTTAATGGCGTAAACGGAGGCCAAGAGGAGGAAGTAGATGGTTGAGGCAGCGCTTGAGCCGGTCGTGTGTGAAGCGTGCGGAGAGGAGATCTCCAGCGAAGAGCCAGGGGTTGTGCTGCGCCACAACCCCACCCGGACCTTTCTTTGCTTTCACGGACGATGCGCCCTTGTAGCTTACCGGGCGGCGACAGTGATGCCCTTCGAGTGGACCTTCTGGTATCACCGCCGCGGCGGTCAGGAGGCGCGCTCTAAGGTCATATAATACCCCAGGAAGACACATCTCCCCACATGGACGCCCCAGGGCCATCGGGACGCGGCAGAGAGGAAGATGAATGCACGAATCGGAACTAAGACTAATCCTCAGGGGCGAGGGGCGAGGCGATAGACGCTGGCCTCCGGGCAAGGCAGAACGCGACCGCTGGCAGCAAGTCGCAGAATATAGGCGGCGCGTGGAGAATGATGCGCAGGAGCTCTTCAGGTGGCGCATCGACCTGCATGTTCAGGCGAACGAGGGGGGCGCCCAGGCCACTCATGAACGGCAGAAGGTGTTCAGCCCCGTCCCGCTCGCCCGCGATTTAGCACGCTTTTCCTCGAGCCTTCTATTCAGCGAGGAGCCGAAGATACGCCTCCAGGACGAGATGTCGGCCGAACAAGAGCGGCTCGACGCATGGCTTGAGGAGAATCGGGTCCCCGAACTTCTCTTGGATGCTGGTGATAGCGTCGCCTCGGAGGGCGGCGGCGGGCTCCGAGTGACGTGGGATGATCACCTCAGCACCGAGTTTCCCGTGATCACCTTCCACCCCGAAGACAGCATTTTGTGGTCGACGAGGCATGGTCGCTACACGCAAGGCGGGGTGATCGCCATCACCCACGAAGAGGAACACAACTCCGCGATCGTGTGGAGGTTGCTCGAGAGTCACTCCCCCGGCGTGATCGAACGCCGGCTCTTCAAGGGCGGTAGCGATCGCTTGGGCAAGCCGCACCCGCTGAGCGCCGGCCCTCCTCAGTTTCGCGAGCTCCGGCCCTCGAGCAGAACCGGTGTGGATAAGCCCACGCTCGTTCGGTGGGCGAACACCCCTGGCGGCGAGAGCGATCTCGAAGGCCTCCTGCCCCTGCTTGATGCGCTCGATGAAGCAGCGACTGTGGGCCGCGTGAAGATGAGGGCGAGCCAGCCCATCACCTACATGCGGCGCTTCGAGACGCGTAATTTGGCCAGCTTGGGCGGCCTGCCGATGCACGGTTTGATCGCCATCGATGACTACCCTGGCAGATATTTGGGCTCCACCACGGGCGCGCCCGTCGAGAGCCCCTTCCCGGTCGAGAACTTGCTGCAGACCGTCCAGCCGGGCCTGGAGGCGCAAGAGCACCGCGCTTACGTGGAGCATCTGAGGGAGCTCGCCGTCACCATGGCCGGGTACTCGCTTGCATCTTGGGGCCTCGATCGAGAGGGCAGGGCTGATTCCGGGACGGCTCTCAAGCTGAGGCAGGTCAGGACACTACTGACGAGGTCTGGTAAGGAGAGGATGGCGAGGCAGGCTATCGCTGAGGCGTGTGCGATCGCCCTCGGCATGATGCTAGGCAGGAGCGACGTAAAGCCTTTGCTGCCACATGTCGAGTTAAGCGACGGCATGCCCCGCGACGGTGTCCAGGATGCTGAGGAGGTCGCCACCCTGCGCACGGCCAACGCCATCTCCACTGAGGAGATCGTACGCAAGCTCCACTCCGATTGGGATGAGGTGAAGGTCGCCGAGGAGCTGGCCAAGATAGAGGGCGCTAGCCGCCCCGAACCTAGCGAAGCTCCGCCGCAACTTAGGACGATAGAGGGAGGTAGCGAATAATGGAGTTCCCGCACACAGTCAACAGCCAGGAAGAGTTCGATAGGCTGATAAGCGGCCGCCTCGCCCGCGCGAAGCAGCAGTGGGAGAGCGAAGGCGGCATCTCCGAAGCCCGCAGGCAGGCCCAAGAGGCTGAGGCCAGGGCCGAGGCTGCCGAAGCTAGGGCGAGGGAGAGGATCGCTACCCGCGATGCTCGCTCGCTGCTACAGGAGATGGGGGTCGGCGATCCTGGTCGCCAGGAGCGGATCCTGCGCCTTGCGGACCTCAGCGCTGTGAGCTACGACGAGGCGGGCGAGCCCAACGCAAAGGACCTCCGCGACGCGCTCAAGCTGGTGCATCGCGATGTCCCGGAGATCTTCGGCGAGGGCGTCCAAGTGATCGACTCGCCGGCAGACGCGGGCGAGGGCGTCGGGGCTAGCGCCGATGCCCCGATCACGTCCGAAGAGCAGCTGGAGAAGATGAGCCCCGCGGAGATCAACTCGAGCTGGGATCGCGTCGCCGCCTTCTTACGTGGCGAGCGCTAGCGAGTGTAATGTAGTATAATACAAGGCACGCCGATACCACCGGCGGCTCAATAGTGGGCACAACTTAGCCTGTTTTTTCCCCTCTGCTAAGGAGAGTCCACTGTGCTCACTAATGCTGTAGCGCAGGTATGGTCTGCGCGCATCTTGGCCAAGCTGGAGAAGACCCTGATCTTCGGCCAGCCCCTGATAATCAATACGGACTACGAAGGCGATATCAGCCAGTACGGCGATCGCGTCCATGTCCACTCTGTTGCCGACCCAAGCGTCTCGACGTACACGCCAGGCACCACGACGTTGACGTATGAGGATCCGACCGACACGCGGGTCACGCTCATCATCGACCAGGTCAAGAGCTTTAGCTTCCGGCTAGAAGATGTGAACGTAGCGCAGATGCGCCCCGATGCGCTCGTGGATGAGCTCTCAATCCGAGCGGCCTTCAAGCTGCGCGACACCTCTGACACCTACATCGCTGGCCTCTACGCAGGTGCGACAAACACCGTGGCCACAAGCCAGATCACGGCCACGAACGCCTACGCAAAGATCGTGAACGTAGCGCGGCAGATGGATGATGCGGACATCCCCGAAGAGGGCCGCTTCCTCGTGGTCAAGCCGTGGATAAAAGAGCTCTTGCTGCAGAACGCTGACTTCCTGAGGGCGACTGAGGCAGCCGGCTCCCCCGCGGTCTTGAACGGCCAGGTTGGTACGGTTGCTGGCATCGCCGTCCTGTCCTCGCGCAACGTCGTCGACACAGGCAGCGCCCCGGTCGTAAGCCACTGTGTTGCGGGCCATAACTCCGGCTGGTCGTTCGCCCAGCAGATCCTCAACACAGAGTCTCTGCGCATCCCCGATCGCCATGCCACTGGCTACCGTAGGCGTGCAGCCCACGGTAGCCAGTGGCATGGATGGTGCCCGCCTGTGGGACGTGCGACTCAACCCGTAAGAGCTATCGACTGATACCGGGGCGCGCCATGCGACCTTCTGGCGAACGGCACGGCTGGGCCTTACGACGGTGCCCCGCGAGACCGTCGCCCCGGTTCACTTCCACTTCCACAAGCGAGGACCCCCGGGGGGTGAGCAGTAAGTGAGTCAATGCAGCTATATCAAAGACGATGGAGAGCGCTGTGGGGGGACAGCACAGGGGGCGCATGGCCTCTGCTGGAGCCATGACCCCGCCAACGCTGCCCAGCGTCGTAGAACGGCTTCTCGTGGCGGTAGAGGCAAGGCAAACATCGAGGCCAGGGCCGTGCGCAAGCTCATGGACGAGCTAACAGAGAAGGTGCTCGCTGGGGAGATAGAGCCCAAAGAAGCGCACGCTGTGGTCGCGCTGCAGAACATCAAGCTCCGCTCCATAGAGGTGGAGCGCAGGCTTGCTGAGAGTGATGTGATGGAGGAGTTCTCCAACCTGAAGAGCGTGCTCGAGGAGCATGGCGTCCTCATCGGCTAAAGAGATTAGGCGCTTCACGCAGGCCCTCGCGGCCACCATGGGTGCAGACGGCCGCATCCCCGAGGATCCAGTAGAGTTCGCGAGGAGGGTAGGGATCGTCCCTGACCCTTGGCAAGAGCGGGCCCTTCGCTCTGAACATCCACGCCTACTCCTCAATTGCTCGAGGCAGTCGGGCAAGTCGCGGATCGCAGCCACCATAGCCGCACATCGTGCACTCCGAGTAGCAGGCTCACTGGTCCTGATCGTGGCGCCTTCTGAGAGGCAGGCCCGTGAGACCTTCCAAGAAGCGGCCCGTGCCTACACGCGACTCGGTGAGACGGTACCTGCTGATAGCTACCGCAAGCTAGGAGTGGAGCTTAGGAACGGCAGCCGCATCGAGGCCTTGCCCGGCACCGAGAAGACCGTGAGAGGCTTCAGCGCGGTCGACTTGCTTGTCGTGGATGAGGCAGCTAGGGTAGCAGACGAGCTCTACTTCGCAGTAAGGCCGATGCTCGCAGTCTCAAACGGCCGCTTGATCATGTGCTCCACACCCTACGGCAAGAGGGGTGCCTTTTATGAAGCCTGGACCAATGGGGGCGATGAGGGGTGGCAACGCTTCGAGATACCAGCCTCGGAGTGCCCCCGGATCTCGGCCGAGTTCCTCGAGGAGGAGCGCAGGCAGATGCCTGAGTGGGTCTTTGCCCAGGAGTTCTGCTGTGAGTTCCGAGAAACAGACGATGCGGTCTTCACCTGGGAGATGGTCTACGGGGCTGTGGATGAGGGCGTCAAGCCCCTCGTGTTTGCCGAGGAGGCGTGGTGAGGTACTGGGTAGGCGCCGACTTCGGCCAAGCCTCTGACTACACGGCCGTCTCTGTGCTCGAGCGCGTCCCCGTCGAGGTAGGGGAGCGCGAGGTGGTGCGCAAGACGGGGCTTCTCACGCGTGAGAAGGTCACCGTTCCAACCCACGACCATGAGCTGCATCTGCGCTACCTCTCCCGCCCGCCCCTAAGGACCTCCTACGAGAGGA
>Ga0081538_10006517_pt1 | contig 10261 bp, 11 predicted proteins | sample TabmetS5T2R1_FD_71022 | JGI IMG/M metagenome (GOLD analysis project Ga0081538, IMG submission 71022) | Tabebuia heterophylla rhizosphere microbial communities from the University of Puerto Rico - S5T2R1 | ecosystem: Host-associated > Plants > Roots > Rhizosphere ...
GGCTACATCGTCACGAACTACCACGTGATCGAGAACGCGCAGGAGATCGAGGTCAATTTCTCGGGCGACGATCGCGTCCCGGCGAGAATCGTCGGAAGCGATCCTTCCACGGATCTCGCAGTCATTAAGATCGGCGCGCAGACCCGTGCTCTGACTCCCCTCCCCCTCGGTAACTCGGACACGGTCGCCGTCGGGGACGCGGTCGTCGCCATCGGGAACCCGTTCGGACTGGAGCGAAGCGCCACCGCCGGCATCGTCAGCGCTCTCCAGCGCAACATCGTCGCGCCCAACGGCTACACGATCGACAAGGTCATCCAGACCGACGCGCCGATCAACCGCGGCAACTCCGGGGGGCCGCTCCTGAACGCCAACGGCGAGGTCATCGGCGTCAACTCGCAGATCGAGAGCGAGACCGGCGGCAACGTCGGGATCGGCTTCGCGGTTCCCGTGAACACCGTCCGCGAGGTCGTCTCGCAGATCAAGAAGACCGGCAAGGTCGAGCACGCCTGGCTCGGCATCGAGATGCAGGAGATCACCGAAGAGCTCGCCGATACGATCAACCTCCCGGTCCGAGCAGGCGTCATGATCGTGGGGGTCGTCGAGGGGAGCCCGGCCGACGAGGCCGGCCTCCAGGGCGGAAGCGAGCAGGTCATCGTCGGCGGCAGGAGCTACGTGTTCGGCGGCGACATCATCACGCACGCGGACGGTCAGGCCGTGACTTCTCACGACGAATTGCGCACAATGATCATGGAGAAGGAGCCTGGCGACTCGATGGTCCTCGAGATCCAACAAGCGGACTCGCAACGAACTGTGAATGTAACGCTCGGGCAGCAGCCCGCCCAACCGGGCGGCTAGCGTGCCCGCGGCCCCTCCCCCCAGGGGCTGACCGGTCGGAGGCCCGCACTGCCTGCCCGGGCCTCCGACCACCCTTTCCTCTCGCTCCATAGACTCGCGCGATGGTTCCGCACCGCTTCGGCGAGTCGCCGGCGTTCTCGATAGGCCTCGAGGAGGAGCTCTTCGTCCTCGACGGCGAGACCCTCGAGCCCGCCCCGGTGCCTGAGGGCGTGCTCGACGGCGAGCGCTTCAAGCCCGAGCTCTTCACGACGATGTTCGAGCTGAACACCGGCGTGTGCGCCGAGGTCGGGGAGGCGGTGGCGGAGCTGGCCGGGCTCCGGCTCGAGGCCCGGCGACGGCTACGGGAGCACGGGCTCGAGCTCGCCGCCGCCGGGACGTGGCCGAGCGCTGTGCTCGGCAGGCAGCCGGTGACTCCGCTCGAGCCGCTGCAGCGCTTCGCCGACTACGCGGGCTCGGCCGCGCTCCGGCAGCACTGCTCCGGCCTCCACGTGCATATCGGCCTGGCGAGCCCGGAAGAGTGCATGGGGCGACTCGAGGCGGTCCTCCCGTGGCTTCCGCTCATCCTCGCGCTCTCGGCGAACTCTCCGTTCGTCGGCGGCGAGGAGACCGGCCTCGCCTCGACCCGCGCCGAGCTGCTCATGCTTCTGCCCCGAGCCGGCGCGCCGCCCGTCTTTGCCGGCTACGAGGGCTGGGCCCGCTTCGCCGAGCTGCTGGTCGAGCTGGGCCTCGCCGACGACCTCATGCGGCTCTGGTGGGACGTTCGGCCTCATCCTCGCTTCGGGACCCTCGAGATCCGCATGCCGGACCAGCCGACCAGGCTCGCCGTGACCGCGGCGTTCGCCGCACTCGCCCGGGCGCTCGTCGGGTGGGTCGAGCCGACCCGCGTCCTTGCGGATCGCGGGCTCTACGCTCAGAACCGCTGGGCGGCGGCGCGCTTCGGGGCGGACGCCGGCCTCGTCCGCCCGGGGGCCGGCCGGCTCTGCTCGCCGGGCGAGCTCCTCGCCGAGCTGCTAGCGCGCGTCGAGCCGACCGCCCGCCGCCTGGGCGGCGGCGACTTCCTCGGCGAGCTGGAGGGGCTCGACCAGGCCGGCACGCAGCTCGAGACCGGGCGCTCCGCCGGGATCGGCGACCTCTGCCGGAGGCTGGTCGGGCTCACGTACGATGGCCTCTAGTGGCGGTTCGGTCGGAGACGATGCGGGTGACGGGGATCCGTTGCGAGCGCTGCGTGCTTCGGCTCGGCGGGGCGCTCGAGACGCTTGACGGGCTCGAGTCCGCGACCGCAAACCTCCTCGGCGAGGTGACTCTTGCGTGGGACGAGGAGCGGGTGGGACGAGAGGAGATCGTCGCGGCGCTTGCCCGCGCCGGCTTTCACCCGGCCTCAGGCTGACCACGCCGCCGGAATACCTCCTGGGAGCAGGGCGTTTGCTTGTTAGTGTCCGACGAATGGCAGACGCCGAGACCGACGCCCGCCGCCTGGCGACCGAGGCCCGTGACCGCGTCCGCTTCGAGGAAGAGGTGCTCGGCCTGGCAGACCAGGTCTACCGGGTTGCGCGACGCCTCGTGTCGAGCCGAGAGGAGGCCGAGGACCTCGTCCAGGAAACCTACGCCCGCGCCTTCCGCAGCTGGCGCTCCTACACGCCCGGCACCAACCTCCGGGCCTGGCTCATGCGCATCCTGACCAACCTCAACATCGACCGTGGGCGGCGCGAGCAGCGTGCGCCGGACATGCAGCCGATGGAGGAGGGCGACTACTTTCTCTACAACCGCCTCGAACAGACGGGGGCCCCCGACGACGAGGAACGGGTCGTCGAGCGTCTCTCGCAGGACTCGATCGTCGAGGCGCTCGCCAGCGTCCCACACGACTTCCGGGACGTGATCGTGCTCGTGGACATCGGAGACTTCTCCTACCAGGAGGCGGCGCAGATCCTCGACGTTCCGATCGGCACCGTCATGTCCCGCCTGCATCGAGGGCGGAGGATCCTGAAGGGAGAGCTCGCGGAGTCGGCAGTGGGGGAGGAGTCGTGACGCCGTTCGAATCGATCTGCGAGAAGTGCGAGGAGCTGATCCAGCCGTACCTCGACCGTGAGTTGAGCGAGCGCGAGCGCCTGGAGGCCGAGACCCACCTCGCGGACTGCGGGTACTGCAGCAAGCGCTACCGGTTCGAGGTCAGCCTGCGCGGGTACGTCCGGCAGGCCTGCTGCTCCGAGGAGATGTCGCCGGAGCTGAAGGCGAAGCTCGCGTCGCTTCGCACTCCGCTCGACTGACCTCGGCCTGAGAGGGCGCGCCGGGCGCTACTCGGGCTGCGGGCAGGGGCCGTCGCCGCTCTGGACGGAGAGGGCGTACGTCGGGTCGCCGACGTGGCCGGGGGCCATTCCGTAGGTGAAGAGGCTGAGGCAGTCGTCTTCGCGCGAGAAGTCCACCCGGAACGAGCTGGGGGCATCCTCGCTTTCCTCGGCCTCGGTCCCACTCGCCCGCACGACTCTCGTCTGCGGCTCCCAGTCGGGCTGGAGGTTCTCGACGTAGAAGGCGACGACGTCTTCCTGGCGGACTTCGGGCGGAGGCTCGTAGAGCGCGCTCGTGATGATCTCATCCGGGAGCGGCAGCGCGTCGTCGCCTGTCTGGGTCTGCGTGATCCGCTGGATCTCGCGGGCGCCGGGATACGGCCGAAGGGAGTCGAGAATGGCCTTGTTCGCCTCGGCCCGGCCCGAGTCGAGCTGCTGCCAGGCGGCGTAGCCCATCCCGGCTCCCAGGGCGAGTACGACGAACGCGGGGATGAGCACCGCCGGCCGGAGCAGCTTCCGTCTCACCAGAGGTCCTCTGGTCGGTCGACGTCCCCGGGAGCGCCGAGGTCGTCGCAGGCGACCAGCACCGGCTCGAAGGCACGAAGGCCCTCGTCGGGAACCGAGCCCCAGAGCTCGCGCCCGACGACGATCGGGTGTCCGCGGTCTCCGTTGTAGCTCGCCGCGACCAGAGGGGCGTTGCCGTCGCGCCAAGCCGCAAGCACACGGTCGACCGCCGCCGGCGAGAGATCGGGGCCGTCGGCGAGGACGACCACAGCCGCTCGGGCGCCCGGGGGGAGGGCGGCGAGCCCGCAGCGGAGCGACGCGCCCGGCCCGCGCTCCCACTCGGGGCACGCGACGACACGTGCCGTGCCGGCCGCCTCCAGCGAGTAGGCGCCTTCGACCACGACGACGTCGTCGACCGACGCCTCGGCGAGGCGTTCGAGCACGCGCGGCAGGAGCAGCTGCTGCTTCGGCGATCCGAACCGCGTCGCAGCGCCGGCAGCGAGCACGACGGTCCCTACCCGTCCATCACGGCCACGCCCAGATGCCTGGCACCTGGTCACGACGTTTTTGGGCGCGGCCGGCACCGCGCGCTCACCCACACGCCCGTTTCACGAGTCAGCTTGTCCGCCGCGGGCACGTCCAGGTGTCTGGCACCGGGGCATGGCGCTAGGGGACAGTGCGCTCGCCGGCGTCGAGCGTCAGCGTGAGGATGTCCGCGATGTGGAGGAGCCGGAAGGTCGCGCGACTCAACGTCCTCACTTCGGTCTCGTCCTCGGCCTCCGGCAGGGTCCGCCACAGATCGCGGGCGGCGCCGAGGAGCTCCGCGATCCGCTCCCGCTCCTCGACGTAGCCGTCACGCTCGGCGCAGGCGTTGAGGGCGAGCCCGAGCACGCCGATCGTGTCGGCCTGCCGCGTCCAGAGGAGCGGGGTGGCCATGGCGACATAGTGGTGGATGCGCGCGAACGCCAGCGGCTGCTCGAGCCGGCCGAAGCCACGGGGGTCCGTAAGCGGCCCCGGCGGATCGCCGTCGGCGATTCGCGCCGCCGAGCTGCCGAGCATGTCCCGGAGCTCGTCCTCCGAGAGCCCGGCGAGCAATGCCGTGCGAAGCGCGAGGAGCAGTGCGCCGGGCTGCTGGCCGTACGGGTAGTCGGACGCGTACAGCACCTGGCCGGGCGAGACGCGCGCGAACATGTCGAGGAGATCGATCGCGCTCCAGACCGAGGTGTCGAAGTAGACGCGCGGCCGCCCGGCGAAGCACTCGGAGAGCGCCGCCAGGTCGGCGATGCCGGCGTGGGCGATGATGAGCGAAGCCTCCGGGTAGGCCTCATGGAGCTTTCGGAGATGGTCGGCGATCGGCGGCAGGCCCCGCCCGCCGTGGATCAGGATCGGCACGCTCCGCTCGGCGGCGAGCGCGAAGACCGGCTCGAGCCGCTGGTCGTCGAGCAGGAACCCCTGCGCCCTGGGGTGGAGTTTGATCCCGCGCGCCCCGAGGTCGAGCACGCGTGTCGCCTCCTCGATCGGCTGCGCGGCGAGGTCGAGGCGCACGAAGGGTACGAGGACGCCCCCTGAACGTTCCGCCGCGGCCAGCGTACGGTCGTTGGCCGCGCGAAACGCCGGCTCGCGGTCCGGCTCGTCCATGCAGAACGCGAACGCGCGCTGCACCTCCCAGCGCTCGAGGAAGGTGATCAGATCCTCGTACGGCGCGGCCATGCCGTCGATGTCGCGCCCGACGTGAACGTGCGCGTCGAAGAGCACGGCACCCTCGGGTAGGAGGTTCCTGGCCTCGTCCTCGTACTGCTCGACCAGGCTCCGCGCTCGCTCGAGAACTGCTTCCATCCGAGTGAATCTACCCGGAGCGGCTACGATCGGGAGCCGTGCCCGACGTCATCATCTTCGGCGACACCATTCGCTCTCCCGAGCTTCGGCACGAGGTGCCTCTCGCCGTAGCCGACCCTTTCCTGTACGTGGAACGAGACGGGACGCGGACCGCCTACGTCAGCTCGCTCGAGGTTCCCCGGCTTCGTGAGCTCGATGGGCTGGCGACCGTCCCGCTCGAGGATCTCGGGCTCGACGAGCTCGTGGAGCAGGGCCTGGGCTGGCATCAGTTGACGACCGAGCTCGTGCTCCGCGCCGTCCGCGCCGCCGGCCTCTCCTCGGTGATCACACCGCGCGACTTCCCGCTCGAGGTCGCCGACTACTTGCGTGCCAACGAGATCGAGGTCGAGGCGCACGGCGAGCTCTTCGACGAGCGCCGCCGCGTCAAGACGACCGCCGAGCTCGCGGGGATCCGCCGATCGCAGCAGGCAGTCGAGCACGCGATGGACGCGATACGCGTACGCCTGCGGGCCGGCCCTCCGGTCACGTGCGAGGACCTCCAGGGCGAGGTGTCGCGTGTCTTCAGCGAGAAGGGAGTGCTGGCCGAGGATGTCGCCCTCATTTCCTCTGGGTCCGAGACGGCCATCGGTCACGAGCCGGGCCGCGGCCCGATCCACGAGGGAGAGCCGATCGTCGTCGACCTCTTCCCGCGCGATCCGGCCTCCGGCTGCTACACGGACATGACCCGCACCTTCTGCCTCGGCGAGCCGCCCGAGGAGCTCGTCCGCTACCACGCGCTCGTACGGGAGGCGCTCGACCTCGCCTATGCCACGATCCGCCCCGGAGTCACGGGCGCCGAGGCGCACCGCGCGGTCTGCGAGCTCTTCGAGTCCCACGGCTTCGAGACCCAGCTCTCGAAGGAGCCCGGCCAGGTGCTGGAGGAGGGCTTCTTCCACAGCCTCGGCCACGGCGTCGGCCTGGAGGTGCACGAGCTTCCGGGCCTCGGCAGGGTCGGCGAGGAGATCGTCGCCGGCGACGTGCTCGCCGTCGAGCCCGGTCTCTACCGCAAGGGCTTCGGCGGCTGCCGCCTCGAGGATCTCGTCCACGTGACCGAGAACGGCTGCGAGGCGCTGACGGACTACCCGTACGAGCTCGCGCCCTGACCTCTAGGCAGAGAGCGCGAGGAGCGGCTCGAAGCGACCCGGGTCGTCGAACGGCCCGATCACGGCGAGGTTGAGCCGCTCCTCGCGGATCACGTCCTGCGCGATGCGCTGCAGGTCGTCAAGCGTGACGCGGTCGAGCGCGGCGAGCACCTCCTCGGGATCGCGAATCCGTCCTTCGAGGACCTCGTCGCGAAGCCCGAAGGAGATCGTGCCCTTCGGATCTTCGAGCGAGAGCACCAGGCGACCCTTGGCGAAGTTGCGTGCCTTCTCCAGCTCGTCGGCGTCCACCGGCTCGGAAGCGATGCGCCCGAACTCGCGCACGATCGTCGAGACCGCTTCGTCGATGCGCTGGATGTCGACGCCTCCCTGGGCGAAGAGGGTGCCGGCGTCCGTGTAGCCCTGGTTGTAGCCGTAGATGTAGTACGCGAGGCCGCGGCGCTCGCGCACCTCCGTGAAGAGCCGTGAGGACATGCCGCCGCCGAGGACTGTGGCGAGGAGCATCAGCGCGTAGCGGTCGGGGTGGCCGAGCGGGTAGCTGTGAACGCCCGTGCGGACGTGTGCCTGGTCCGAGCTCTTCGTGTGCAGCTTGACGCGGGGCGCGTCCTGCTCCCAGTTGACCGGGTCGGGTGCGCCGGTCGCCCCGTCGGGGACGTCGCCGAGCAGCGAGGCGACGCGGTCGACGGCGTCGTCGCCCACCGCGCCCGCAAGGCCGGCGACCATGCGCGGGGCGCGGTACCAGCGGTCGAGGTAGTCGAGGAAGGTCTGGCGGGTGGCCGCGCGCACCGTCTCCTTCGTGCCGATGATGTCCCAGCCGAGCGGCTGGTCGCCGTAGAGCAGCTGGTCGTAGACGCCGTCGACGTAGTCCCGCGGCGTGTCGTAGTACATGTTCATCTCCTCGACGATCACGCCCTTCTCGCGCTCGATCTCCTCGGCGTCGAACTTCGAGTGGCGAAGCATGTCGACGAGGACGTCGAGCGCCTTGTCCCGGTGCTCGGCGGCGCACTTGACGTAGTAGCCCGTGTACTCCTTGCCCGTGAACGCGTTGAACTCCCCGCCGATCGAGTCGATCTCGCCGGCGATGTCCCGCGCGGTCGGACGGTTCTCCGTCCCCTTGAAGAACATGTGCTCGGCGAAGTGGGCGATGCCGTTCGTGTCCTTGGACTCGTAGCGGGAGCCGGCCGCGAGCATCACGAAGCAGGCAACCGACTTCGCTTGGGGCATGTCGGCCGTGACGACACGCAGGCCGTTGTCGAGCACGGTCTTCTCGAAGGTCTTCGGCATCAGGTGGACACAGAGCTCCTCTCTTCGTAGGCATCGAGGCGAGCGCGCCAGTCGTCGGGGACGGTTATGGGTGCGTTCGCCTCGTAGTCGTAGGCAACGAGCACGGACGAGGCCTCCAGCACGAGTCGCCCGTCGTCGCCCCGGATCTCGTGCTCCAGGTCGAAGCTCGTCGTCCCGACTCGCGTGACACGGGCGCCGAGCTCGAGCGTCTCGGGGAAGAATGCGGGTGCGCGGAAGTCGACCGCGATCCGGGCCAGGATCAGCGAGATCTCGTAGGCGAACTCGGGCCCGAGCACGGCGATCAGGTACCTGATTCGCGCCGTTTCCAGGTACGTCAGGTAGACGGCGTTGTTGACGTGGCCGGCGGAGTCGATGTCCCGGAATTCGACCTCACGGCGCAGGACGAAGCGGTAGCCCTCCATCCCGTCATGGTACTTTCGCGGCTTCGATGGCCGGCGAGCTCACCCGCAAGGCGATCTTCGCGCAGCCCGAGTGGCTGCGCGGCGTCGCTGAGCGCGTCGGCGACCGGCGACTGCCGGAGGGCCGCATCGTCTTCACGGGCTGCGGCACGTCGTTGCACGCGGCACAGACCAGCGGTTACGCCCTCCAGGCGCTCGAGGCGGTGCTCTCGCCGCCCGAGGCCGACCTCCTCGTCGTCCTCAGCCACGAGGGCGGGACGTCGCTGGCGCTCGAGGCGGTCGACGCCTTCTCGGGCCCGGTCTGGCTGGTCACCGGCAAGGACGAGAGCCCCCTCGCCGAGGTCGCCGACGAGGTTCTCGTGGTCACTCCAGAGGTGGAAGAGTCCTACTGCCACACGGCGAGCTACACGACGGCCGTGGCGGCGCTCGCCGCGCTCAAGGGCGAGGACATCTCCAACCTCCCGGCCGCCGTCGAGCGCATCCTCGCGGCGGAGCAGTTCCCGGTCTCCGGGCACCAGCGCCTCGCCGTCGTCGGCGCCGGCCGTGATCTCCCCACCGTGCGCGAGGCGGCCCTGAAGCTGAGGGAGGGCGTCCACGTCCCGACCGAGGCCCACGAGACCGAGCAGATCCTCCACGGGCACCTCGCGGCAATCGACGAGACCGTTCGCGTCTTCGTCCTCGAGGGGGAGGGCCGTGCCGCCGGCCGGGCCCGGGACGTCGTGCGCGCCCTCGAGGAGATCGGCGCCGACACGACCCTGGTCCCGACCGAGCACCCGGTCGTCGACATCGTCCGCTTCCAGCTCCTGACCTTGGCCCTGGCGGAGGACCGCGGAATCAACCCCGACACGATCCGCTGGGACGAGCCGCGCTGGGATGCGGCGCGGAAGTCGTACTCGTAGCTACCGCGACAGGAGCCAGAGCCCGGCGACGGTGTAGACGACCATCAGCGCCAGCATGGCGTACTGGCTGATTGCCGCCTTGCGGGGCGACTCGAAGAGCTCGACCGCTTTGTCGTGGGCGAGCACGAGCCCGGCGACATGACCGATCACGAGCGCCGCCACCTGCGCGTACCAAATCGTCTTCGGCTGAAGGACGGTGATCCTCGGCTGGACGTCGGCCGTGCCGAAGAGGTCCCACCCGAAGCCGAAGGGGTCGGAGGCGAACGGCGCCAGCCACTGGAGCTCCCGCACGAAGAAGGAGAAGTAGTGCGCGACCACGTAGGCGAGCGCGATCGGGACGAGGCTGCCGAGGAACGCGGCCGTGAGGTCGCCGTCGTAGTGCACCGCCCGCGCGGCAGTCCGCATTGCCACGATGTAGGCGAGCGCCACGAGCATGATCACGACCGCCAGGCCCGCCGTGGCGAGAAGCATGCCGAGCACGTCCGCGAGCTCCGGGGAGCTCTGGATCACTTCCGCCATCAGCCTGCCGCGAAAGTCCTTCGCCCAGTAGTCGGTCTGGCTCAACCCGTCGAAGGCGACCGAGCCGAGCATGACCGCTATGAAGGCGAGCGTCCCCGGCCGCGGGTCGACTTCGGTGAGCCCGGTGAAAGGCCAGCGAACGATCAGCCGGTCATTGCGCTCGGCAAAGGGCGCAATCCGTGCGAGTAGCCCGAAGTAGACGGCGAAGGCCTCGCCGTTCTCGGTCCACTCCTTCCGCCCGTAGGCGAGCATGCCGAGCCAGGTGATCGCGCTGTAGAGGAGGATCGCGAGGAAGAGCGCGCGCGGGTCGGCCGGATCCCAGTACGCGAGCTCGAGCGTTGCGAAGAGGAAGAGCAAGATCGCTCCGGGCCAGCGCCCGAGCCGCTCCGGATAGGCGAAGGGCGCCTCCCACCTCACCCCGATTCGCTCCGATAACCACGAGGCGGCATCGGCGGCGGCCCGCCAGGGGCTGAGCACGAACCAGACGTTTCCGACAAGAACGCTGAGCGCCGGCAGGCCGAGCC
>Ga0081538_10006518_pt1 | contig 10260 bp, 6 predicted proteins | sample TabmetS5T2R1_FD_71022 | JGI IMG/M metagenome (GOLD analysis project Ga0081538, IMG submission 71022) | Tabebuia heterophylla rhizosphere microbial communities from the University of Puerto Rico - S5T2R1 | ecosystem: Host-associated > Plants > Roots > Rhizosphere ...
GAGGGCATGCCGCTGACGATCGCGCATTCGGCCGACGATCGCGCGCCTTCGGCCGCGCGGCTGTTTTCGATCGCCTGGGATGGCGATCCCGCCCATGCATTGATCCTGCAAGGTAGCCAGGCCGCTGCGGCCACGCCCGCCTCGCCGGCCGCGCCGAGCGAAGGGGCTCCGCAGCCTGCCGCGGCGACGACGCCGGCGGCCGGGGCGTACGAGGCCATTCTCGAGACCGCGACCGACGGCATCGTGCTGTTCGACCGGTCCGGCGCGATCATCTCCAGCAATCGCAGCGCGCAAGCGCTGTTTGGCATGAGTGCGAGCGAGATGCGGGCGCAGAATTTCGCCGACCTGTTCACCGCTGAGAGCCAACGCGTCGTGCTCGACTATTTCGAGAGCCTGGATGGGCCGTTCGAAATGGAAGCGCGCGATCACGGCCGCGAGGTGTCAGGACGCAAACGCGCGGGCGGCCTGGCACCGCTGTCGATGACGATGGGACGCACCGACGGCGATCGCTTCTTTGCAGTGTTTCGCGACCTCTCGCAGTTGAAGAAGAGCGAAACGGACCTGTTGAACGCGCGCCGCAACGCCGAACGTGCCGCCGCGGCCAGGGCCGACGCGCTCGCGCGGATCAGCCGGGAAATTCGCGATCCGCTCAACACCATCATCGGCTTTGCGAACGTCATGACCGAGGAACGCTTCGGCATCCTCGGCAACGACCGCTATGCCGCCTACCTGAGGGACATTCGCGCCGCCGGCGAGCGCGCGATCGCCGTCCTCGACGACGTGGTCAATATCTCCAGCATCGAGAGCGGGCACCACAACCTCAAGCTGGTGAGCCAGAACCTGAACGACATGGTCGAGCAGTGCGTCGCCGTGCTGCAACCGCAGGCCAATCGCGAACGCGTCATCATCCGCACCTCGCTTGCACGCGCGTTGCCGCTGGTGATGGCCGACACGCAGTCGTTGCGCCAGATCATTATGAGTATCGTGACGAGCTCTATTCGCTGCTCGAGGGCCGGCGGACAGGTGATCGTGTCGACCGCAGCAAGCGAGAACGGTGGTGCGATCCTGCGGGTGCGCGACACCGGGCGAGGCTTGAGCGAGACCGAGCTGGCATCGGCGACGGGCTCACGCAACGAAGCCTCGGAGCGCGGCGCCGTCGATTTTTCGCTGGCTCGTGCGCTGGCCGAGGCCAACCGCGCGCAATTCCAGATCAGAAGCACGGAGAATTCCGGCACGCTGATCGAGATCGCGTTCGCCAACGTGCGCGCGCTGGCAGGTTAAGTACTTTCTGGAATGAATCTAAATTGAAATCATCCTAAACTGGAATCGGTCTAAAGCCACCGCATCGCGACCTTCCGGCGCAAGCTATCCCGCCCATTCTGAGATAGAGAACGCCTCGGACGCTCGCTTCGCCGCCGAAGCGAACGGGCCACTTTTAAAAACCTGCCGGAGCATCTGCATGTCTCGCATTCGCGATATTTCCGTCGCTGCGCTCAGCGCTGTCAGCATTCTCAGCCTCACCGCGGCGTCAGCGCTTGCCCAATCGGGCGAGGTTAACGTCTACACCTATCGCGAGGCCAAGCTGATCCAGCCGCTGCTCGACGCCTTCACCAAGGACACCGGCATCAAGGTCAACGTCATCTCGGCAAGCTCGGGTCTCGAGCAGCGCATCAAGTCCGAGGGCGCGAACAGCCCCGCCGACGTGCTTTTGACCGTCGATATCGGCCGCCTGGACGATGCCGTGAAGGCCGACGTCTCGCAGACGATCAAGTCGGACAAGCTCGACGAGATCGTGCCGCCGCGCTTTCGTGATCCGAACGGCCAGTGGTACGGCATCTCGATGCGCGCCCGCGTGGTCTACGCCTCGAAGGAGCGCGTAAAGCAGGACAAGATCACCTATGAAGAGCTGGCCGATCCGAAATGGAAGGGCAAGATCTGCATCCGCTCGGGCCAGCACATGTACAACAACGCGCTGTTCTCGGCCTATGTCGCCAAGCACGGCGAGGCGAAGGCCGAGGAATGGCTGAAGGGCATCAAGGCCAACCTGGCGCAGAAGCCGTCCGGCGGCGACCGCGAGACCGCGCGCGACATCGCGGCCGGCAAGTGCGACATCGGCATCGCCAACACCTACTACTGGGCGCTGATGAACAACGTCGAGGCCGACAAGAAGCCGTGGGCCGAGGCGACCAAGGTGATCCTGCCGACCTTCGAGGGCGGCGGCACCCACGTGAACCTCTCCGGCGTGGTGCTGGCCAAGAATGCGCCGAACAAGGCCAATGCGATGAAGCTGATCGAGTGGCTGGTCGAGGACAAGGCGCAGCAGATGTACGCCGACCTCAACTACGAGTATCCGGTGAAGGCGGGCGTTGCGGTCAATTCGACCATCGCGGGCTACGGCACGCTCAACCCTGATCCGCTGGCGATTTCGAAGATTGCCGAAAACCGCAAGGCTGCGTCGACGCTGGTCGACAAGGTCGGCTTCGACAACTGATCGCGCGCGGCGGCGAGTAATCTCGCCGCTGCAAGCTTCGACAAACGAGGCGCGACCGGCATGGTCGCTGGTCGCGCCGCCCGGTGGAACCCAACGTTTTGAGTCACCCTCGTCCGATCGCCTGGCGCGCCGCCGAACAGTTCGCTTCAGCGCTAGCGGTCTTGACGGGAATTGTGGTCGTCATTCCGGTGATCAGCATCGCCTTGCTGGCGCTGCAGCCCGCGACCGATCTCTGGCCGCATCTTCTGAACTATGTGCTGCCGCGCGCGGCGTTCGACACGGCGCTGCTGCTGATCGGCGTCGGAGTGCTCGCCACCGCGCTCGGCGTTGGGGCGGCCTGGATCATCTCGTCCTACGATTTTCCCGGCCGCTCCTCGCTGATCTGGCTGATGCCGCTGCCGCTGGCGATCCCCACCTATATCGGCGCCTATGTCTACGTCGAGCTGTTCGAGCCGCTCGGTGTCGCCCACAACGCGCTGTCGGTGTGGCTGCCACCGCAACAGGCGGTGAAGCTGCTGCCGTCCGTGCGTTCGCTCGGCGGCGCGATCGTCATCATCGGCCTCGTCCTCTACCCGTATATCTATCTGTCGGCGCGGGCGATGTTCCAGACCCAGAGCGCGGAGTTCGCGGAAGCCGCGCGGCTGCTCGGCGCGCGGCGGTGGCAGGAGTTCGTCCGCGTCTCGCTGCCGATGGCGCGGCCGGCGCTCGCCGTCGGGCTTGCGCTGGTGCTGCTCGAAACGCTGAACGACATCGGTGCGAGCGAGTATCTCGGCGTGCGCACCATGACCGTGTCGATCTTCACCACCTGGCTGAACCAGGGCAGCCTCGCCGGCGCAGCCCAAATGTCCTGCCTGATGCTGTTCGTGGTCGCAGCCCTCGTGCTGATGGAACGCTATGGCCGGAGGCAGCGTGCGTTCGCCGCAGCGGCCGAAAGCCCGCGCATCGCTGAGCGCGCCAAGCTCTCCGGCACGGCCGGCTGGGCGGCGTGCGCCCTGTGCTTCGTCCCGCCCCTGTTCGGCTTCGCCCTGCCCTTCGCATTCCTGCTGCGCGAGAGCATCGAGCGCAGCCTGATCGGCGGCATCGATGCCGGCCTCGTGCAGGCGTCCGGCAATTCCGTCGTGCTCGCCCTGACCGCAACCGCAATCGTGCTGCTCCTGGGCCTTGTCGCCAACATGGCCCATCGCTGGCGCGACAGTGCGGCGACGATGGCCAGCGTCGGCGTCTCGCAGGCGGGCTATGCGGTGCCCGGACTGATCCTGGCGCTCGGCCTGCTGACGCCGCTCGTGGCGTTCGATAACGTCATCAACGCCGCAGCCCGCAGCGTTGGCGCATCGGCCCCGGGGCTCTTGATCGCCGGCTCGAGCGCAGCGGTCGTGATCGCCTATGCGATCCGCTTCATGGCCGTGTCAACGGGGCTGACGCAGGCCGGCTTCGAGCGCATTCCGCGCGACTACGACGACAGTGCAAAAATCTCCGGAGCATCGGAGTGGATCTGCGTGCAGAAAATCTATCTGCCGCTGTTGCGGCCGGCGCTCTGGGGAGCGGCGATCCTCGTGTTCGTCGACTGCCTGAAGGAATTGCCGGCGACGCTGTTGCTGCGGCCGCTGAACGTGGAGACGCTGTCGACCTCGATTTACCAGTTCGCCAGCCGCGGCAGCTTCGAGCAGGGTGCGCTGGCCGCGCTGCTGATCGTCGCAGCGAGCATCGTCCCCGTCGTCTGGCTGACGCGCTTCGCCGATGTGCCGAACGGGCCGGCGTGAGGGTCATGTAGCCCGCATAAGCGAAGCGCTATGCGGGGCTGAATCCACGCAAGGGATGCCGGGTGTCGCTTCGCTCACCCGGGCTACGTTCATCAAGTATTCGTCAGCGCCACGCGAAAATTGGCTTCGGTATTCGCCTTGATCTGATCCAGCGTGACGCCGTCGGCGAGCTCGATCAGCGCCATGCCGTCCTTGCCGTGCTTGTCGATGGTGAACACGCCAAGATCGGTCACCACCATGTCGACGACGTTCGCGCCGGTGAGCGGCAGGCTGCAGCGGTGCAGCAGTTTTGGACCGTCCTTGGCGACGTGCTCCATCACCACCAGCACGCGCTTGACGCCGGCGACGAGATCCATCGCGCCGCCCATGCCCTTCACCATCTTGCCGGGCACCATCCAGTTGGCGAGGTCGCCGTTCTCGGCGACCTGCATGCCGCCGAGGATCGACAGGTCGATATGGCCGCCGCGGATCATCGCGAAGGAATCGGCGCTGGAGAAATAGCTGGTCGAAGGCAGTTCGCTGACCGTCTGCTTGCCGGCGTTGATCAGGTCCGCGTCTTCCTCGCCTTCGTACGGGAACGGGCCCATGCCGAGCATGCCGTTCTCGCTCTGCAGCTGAACGCTGATGCCTTCGGGAATGTAGTTCGACACCAGCGTCGGAATGCCGATGCCGAGGTTGACATAGAAGCCGTCGCGCAACTCCTTCGCCGCGCGGGCCGCCATCTGTTCGCGAGTCCAGGCCATGTGAGCTCCTTGGGACAAAGCGTGAAAGTTTACGCCGCCGGACGCGGGCGCGTGTTGCGGAATTCGATGCGCTTGTTGGCCGTGCCGACCTCGATCATGCGCTTCACGAACACGCCGGGCGTGTGGATATGGTCTGGATTGATCTCGCCGGCCGGAACCAGGTGCTCCACCTCGGCTACGGTGACCTTCGCCGCCGTCGCCATCATCGGATTGAAGTTGCGCGCGGTCTTGCGGTAGACCAGATTGCCTGCGGTATCGCCCTTCCACGCATGAACGATCGCGAGGTCGGCAAACAGGCCGCGCTCCATCACATATTTCTCGCCGTCGAACTCGCGTACTTCCTTGCCTTCGGCGATCAGCGTACCAACGCCGGTCTTGGTGAAGAAGGCCGGGATCCCGGCTCCGCCGGCGCGGATGCGCTCGGCGAGCGTTCCCTGCGGATTGAATTCGAGTTCCAGTTCGCCCGATAGATACTGCTGCGCGAACAGCTTGTTCTCGCCGACATAGGACGCGATCATCTTCCTGATCTGGCGGGTTTCCAGCAGGCGGCTGAGACCAATACCGTCGACGCCGGCGTTGTTGGAAACCACGGTGAGATTCTTCACGCCGGAGTCGCGGATGGCGTCGGACAACGCCTCGGCGATACCGCACAAACCGAAGCCGCCGGACATGATCATCATGCCGTCTTTCAGCAGACCTGCGAGCGCCGATTTGGCGTCCGGATAAACCTTGTTCATGATTGAAACCCGAGTGCTCGTCGGGGCGTGCCGCCGCCCGAATTCGGCTCTATAGGCGGTTTTTCGAAGGGGCGTCAATCAGACCAAGCGGACCCGAGTGGTCCGGCCTTGAAAGCGTCAAGAAAAACCATCAAGTTGCACAAAAGCGATGCGGTTCTGCAGGAATTTGACGTCGCGCATTTCTCGGTCGTTTCGGGACACCCTTTGCCAATACCCCATGGATTGAAACGCCTGGGACTGTCGGTCGCCGCCCTCTTGGCGGCAGCCATGGTCGCCGTGGTGGCGCTCGCGCTGCTGCTCGATCGCGAGTCGGTGCGGGCGGCCGTGGACGCGCAGGTGCGCTCCGCCACCGGCATGGACCTGGTCGCCGGCGGCGCCCGTGTCTCGCTGCTTCCGACACCGACGGTGATCCTTCGCGATGTCAGGCTCGGCGCCAGCGACGATCCTGCGCTGACCGTCGATGAACTGACCGCGAACTTGAGGGTGCTGCCGCTGGTGCTGCAGCGGTTCGAGATCGCCGATATCATCCTGTCGGATCCGCGCATCGTCGTCCGTCGCGGCGCCGACGGCCTGTCGAACTGGGAGCCGCTGATCGAGCGGCTCGAGGGCCAGTTGCGGGCCGGAGCCACTCCGGTCTCGTTCTCGGAAGTCCGCATCCGCAATGGCGCGCTCACCTATCACGACGCCGTCCGGCGCGTGTCGCAGACCGCGAGCGGCATCGACGTCTCGCTCGCCTGGCCATCGATCTCACGCTCGTTTGCGGCGACCGGCGAACTCACCTGGCGTGGCGAGCGGATCGACGGCAGCATCAGCGTCGCCAATTTCGCCTCCGCGCTTTCCGGCGAGCGCTCGGGCGTGCGCGCGCGTTTCTCCAGCGCCCCGGTCAAGCTTGCCTTCGACGGCACCGTCGTCAATCGCGAGAACATCGCCCTCGACGGCAATCTGACGGTCGATGCCGCATCGTTGCGCGACACGCTGCGCTGGGCCGGGCACGATCTGCCGAGCGGCGGCGCAGGCTTCGGCCGCTTCTCGCTGAAGGCGCGCGCGGAGGCCACCGAGACGTCGATCGCGCTGACCAACGTCAATGTCGAGCTCGACGGCAATGTCGCCGAAGGCGTCATGACCTACGGCAGCGACGGCCGGCAGACATTGCAGGGGACGCTGGCCGCCGAGGCGCTGGACATCACGCCCTACATCTCGACCGTGCGCATGATGGCGGGCGGCTCGCGCGACTGGAACAGGCAGCCGTTCGATCTGCGCGGCCTCTCCAGCAGCGATCTCGATCTGCGGCTCTCGGCCGCGCGCATGACGATCGGCAAGACGCGGATCGGCCGTACCGCGCTCGGCCTCAACGTCCGCAACGGCGCACTGATGCTGAGCGTCGGTGAGGCGCAGCTGTACGGCGGCGTCGCGAAGGGATCGTTCAACGTCACCCGCGCGGACACCAGCGCCGACGTGAAGGCGCAGTTCCAGCTCTCCGACGTGGATGTGGAAGCCTGTCTCGGCGAATTGTTCGGCATGCGACGGATCGCCGGACGCGGAACGCTTAGCGTGACGCTCGAGGCCAATGGCGCCAATCCCTTCGGGCTTGCCCAATCGCTCGACGGCCGCGCGACGCTGGTAAGCCAGAACGGCGCCCTCACCGGCTTCAACATCGAGCAGCTGTTGCGGCGGCTCGAGCGCCGCCCGCTGTCCGGCGCCGGCGACTTCCGGTCCGGCCGCACACCGTTCGACAAGCTCACTGTCGCGCTGCGCCTGAATGACGGCATCGCCACCACCGAGGACGTTCGCCTCGACGGGCCGACGGTGCAACTAACACTGACCGGCGCAACGTCGCTGCCCTCGCGCGAATTCGACCTCAAGGGAGTGGCAAGTCTGGTCCCCCCGGCAGGTTCCACGCGGACGTTCGAGCTGCCGTTCGTCATCCAGGGGCCATGGGACGACCCGTTGATCCTGCCCGACTCCGAGAGCCTGCTGCGGCGCTCGCCGGTCTCGGCGCCGCTGATGGACGCGGTGCGCGACCGCCGCGCGCGCGACGCCGTCAAATCGGCGATCGAGCGCCTGACGGGTGGCCAGCGGGCGGCGCCTGACGGTGAGCAGCCGGCGAAAAGCAGCACGGAATAAGGCTTGCGAATGCCTCGCCGCCCTTGAGGTTCGGTGAAGCCCACGGCAATACTCGCCTGCAAAGAGAAAAACCTCAGGCAGGAGGACGCCGTGGATCGCCGAAGCTTGTTGGCCGCGCTGGCTGGTTTGCCTCTCTATGCAACCGCCGACAACGCATTTGGCCAGTCCGGACCGCTCACGAAAATCATTTTTCCATTTGCGGCAGGCGGCGGCGGCGATGCGATCTGCCGGCTGATCGCCCAAAATCTCAGCCAGCCGCTCGACCGTTCGGTGATCGTCGAGAACCGCACCGGCGGCGATGGGCTGATCGGGATCAAGGCGGTGAAGGGGGCCAACCCCGACGGCACGACCATCCTCGTGACCACGGGCCCGACCATGTATCTGCTGCCGATGGTGGAGACCCAGCCGAGCTTCGACGCTGTGAAGGACTTCATGCCGGTCTCCCTGCTTGGCCGCTTCGAGTTCGCGATCGTCGCGAGCCCCGCCATCAATGTGAAGGATTTCAAGGAGCTCGTTGCGTGGCTGCGCGCCAATCCGCCACGGGCGACTTTCGGCGTGCCCAGCAACGGCACCATCCCGCACTTCGCAGGCTCGAGGCTCGAGGAGGTTCTCAAGCTGCAGATGACCCGCGTGCCCTACCGCGGCAGCGCGCCGATCGTGAACGACCTGATCGGCGGCCACCTGCCGTTCGGCATCGTCACGGTTTCCGACTCGATCAGCCAGCATCGCGCCGGCACCGTGCGCATTCTTGCCGTGCCAAGTGCCGAACGTTCGCCGTTCCTGTCCGACGTCCCGACGCTTCGGGAGAACGGCATCGATCTCGTTGCCGATTCCTATTACGGGATGTGGCTGCCGGCCGGCAGCCCTCCTGAGTTTGCCAGGCGGCTCAGCGCCGCCGTCAGCGCCGCGCTCACAAAGCCTGAAGTCCGCGAAAAGCTGCTGGCGATCGGCTTGATCCCGGTGGGCTCGACGCCGGAAGGCCTCACCGAAGAGTTGTCCAGGAACACCGCATTCTGGCAGCCAATCGTGAAGGCGACCGGCTACAAGATCACGAACTGAGCTTCATCACGTCACTTTAGCCGCGCGCGGATCGCGGCTAGCTCCGCCTCGTCCCAGATACCGATCAGGACGCCGCGCCGAACCTGCAGCTGGTTGTTGGCATAGGCGCTGATCTTCTCGTTGGGTGTAGTGATGTGCCCCTTCGGATGCAGCGCCCACTCGAACAGTTCTGCGCGGAGCCGCTCGATGACGGACGCGCATGCCGGATCGTCGCCGCGGTCGATGAATTCCTGCGGGTCCTCCAGGAGGTCGTAGAGCATCGGCCGGAAGCCCGACGCGTGAACGTATTTCCAGCGGCCGTCGAACACCATGAACAGCCGGCACTGCTCGATCGGCTGGTTCAGCTTCAGCCGCACGTCCTGCATGCTGTAGTCGTATTCCGAAAAGACGACCTTGCGCCAATCGGCGGGAGCTTTCCCGTGCAGCCAGCCCTGCAGCGACCGCCCTTCCAGGATGTGGTCCGGCGGCGTGCCGCCGAAATACTCGATGAAGGTCGGCGCGAGATCGATGCCCTCGACCAGCGCGTCGCAAACCGTGCCGCGGGTGGCGTCGGCTGACTTCGAAGGGTCGATCACGATCAGCGGGATCTTGGCGGACTGCTCGTGAAACAGATCCTTCTCGCCCATCCAGTGATCGCCGAGATAGTCGCCGTGGTCCGAGGTGAAGACGATCATGGTCGTCTCCAGCAGGCCGCGCCCCTCGAGAAAGCGCATGAGCACACCCATCTGGTCATCGATCTGGGTGATGAGGCCCATATAGGTTGGAATGACTTTTTCGCGGGCGCCGTCGCGCGCCATGTTGCGCGAGTAGCGCATGTCCATGTACGCGGCGAACACCGGATGCGCGTCCTGCCGCTCCCGGTCCGAGCGGATCACGGGCTGCACGTCGGTAAGACCATACATGCTCGCGTAGGGCTCGGGCGCGATGTAGGGCCAGTGCGGCTTGATGTAGGACAGGTGCATGCACCACGGCCGGCCGTCCTGCTCGGCCTCGGTGATGAAGTCCATCGCCCGTCGCGTCATGTAGGGCGTCTCGGAGTGCTCGTCCGGAACGCGCGCGGCCTTGTCGGCATGCACGAGCAGCCAGCCGTTCTGCAGCGAGCCGTCACCCGCAGCACCGGAGTTGGCCCAGTGCTCCCAGGGATTTTCCGCCTCGAAGCCCTTGTCGCGCAGATACGCGTCGTAGCGCGGCCGCGGCGCGCCTGTGGGATGCAGGCCATCGTCGCGTTCGTAAGGCTCGAAGCCGCATTGCGAGACATGCACACCGATGATCGAGTCGGGCGGAATGCCGAGCGCCTTCAGGCCTTCGACGTCGGCCGCCATGTGCGTCTTGCCGACCAGCACGTT
>Ga0081538_10006519_pt1 | contig 10259 bp, 11 predicted proteins | sample TabmetS5T2R1_FD_71022 | JGI IMG/M metagenome (GOLD analysis project Ga0081538, IMG submission 71022) | Tabebuia heterophylla rhizosphere microbial communities from the University of Puerto Rico - S5T2R1 | ecosystem: Host-associated > Plants > Roots > Rhizosphere ...
TCGCGATCACATCCCGCGTCGCTGTACCGAGGCCGCCTCGGCGCTTCGGCTCGCCGACGACAAGTATCAGTCGTCGGGCTCGATGTGAACTCGTGGCGTCGGGTCGACGAGACGGCTGAGGAGGGGAATTGGCCACCACACAGGTGACCTCGACGAGGCCAGCGGGGCGTCCGCTGAGGCGGCGCCTGCTTCCGCTGTACGCGGCGGTGTTCCTCCAGAACCTGGCCCTGTGGGTGCCCATCGAGAAGCTGTTCATGACCACGATCGGTTTCAGCCCGGCCTCGATCGGGGTCATGGCGGCCGTGTACGCCGTCGTCGTCCCGGTGCTGGAGGTGCCGTCGGGGGTGCTGGCGGATCGGTGGAGTCGACGTGGCGTGCTGATCCTCGCCTCGATCGCCGCGATCCTCAGCGTCCTTGTCGGTGGTCTCAGCCAGAGCGTTGCCGTCTACATGGTTTCCGCGGGCTTTCTCGGCGTGTTCTTCGCCCTGCAGTCTGGAACGCTCGAGTCAGTCGTCTACGACACCGTGCTCGAAGAAACAGGGGGCAGTGATGGGTTCGAGAGGACCATTGGTCGGGTCCGGCTCGTGGAGAGCGTCGCGCTCGTCGCAAGCGCGCTGGCTGGCGGTGCGATCGCCGCCGTCGCGTCGCTGCGGGCCACGTACTTCTTGACGGCTCCGTTGCTCGCGGGCGCCGGAGCGGCGCTGCTGCTGTTCCGGGAGCCACGGTTGCACAAGGCGGAAGCGGAGGAGTCGCTTCGCCGGCAGCTGGCCAGCACGTACCGGACGATCCTGGCGCCGGGTCGGCTCCGGGCCGTGGTGGCGCTGACCGTGGCCGGATCCGTCCTGATGCAGGGCATGTTGGAGTTCGGCCCCCTCTGGCTGGTCGCGTTGGCCGTGCCCGCCTTCCTGTACGGCCCGCACTGGGCCGGGCTCACCTCGGCGCTCGGCCTGGGCGGGCTTCTCGGGGCGCAGGCCTGGATCACGCGGCCGTGGGCGGTGGGGTTCCTGGCGGTCGCGATCATCGCCTGCTGCGTCGTCCTGGCCCTGAGCCAGCAGGCGCTGCTGGTGGTGGGCGTGCAGGTGTCGCTGACCTTGCTGGTGGTCGCGGTGAGCATCCCGGTGTTGCGGCGGCTGCACGATGCGGTGCCGTCATCGATCCGGGCCGGAGTGGCATCAGGGGTGGGGACGCTCACCTGGTTGACGTTCGTTCCGTTCGCGCTGGTGTTCGGAGCGGTCAGCGAGCGCGCCGGCGTGGCTCGGGCAGGCTGGCTCCTGGTGGCGATCGCGGCGGTGGCCGCGCTGCTGCTTGTCGTCGTGCTCCCCCGGGCCCCGGCTCCGGTTGGGGAGGCCGCGCCCGTCGTTCCGGCTCCGGCACAGCAGGGAGAGCCCGTGTTCGCTGTCGATCGGTTCGTCCCCCCAGAGGATCCGGAATGGCCGGGCCATTGGGCGAACCCTCCGGCCGCCTGGGACGCCCTTGGCGTCGCCGTCGACGGCGCCGGCGCCCTGGAACAGGCGCGCGCAGCCATCGCTGAGATGCCGGCAGCCCTGCGGAAGGTGATTGTCCTTCGCGACGTCGAGGGAGCGACGCCGAGTGAGGTGCAACGAGCCCTGGATCTTCGCCCCGAAGATGAGCTGGCCCTGCTCCATCAGGCCCGCGGCCTCGTTCGCGCGCGGCTGGAACGGTACCTCGAGGGGGGAGGGAGCAACGATGAACGATAGCGGGTCGGGGACCGATGACCTCCGGTGCATTGAGTTCGTCAGCTTGGTGACCGCATACCTCGACGGCGAGGTGGGCGAGGAACAGCGCCGACGGATGGACAGGCATCTCGAGGGCTGCCGAGGCTGCCGGGCCGCGCTCAACCAATTCCAGACGGTCATCCGCCTCGCCGGCCGGCTGAACGCGGCGGACGTCGCAGACGTCGACCCGCTGATCCGCGAGCGCCTCACGGCAACCTTGCGGGTACCTCGACGGCGCTAGGCGCCAAGGGAGTGAGCATCACCGCGCCCGCGCCCACAATCGACCAGCAACCAGAAGCGGAGGCACCTCGAGGGAGGGGTGGGTGAACCGCCCGGAATCGGCCGTGCATCAGAGGTTTCCTCGCGACCCCGTCCAGCGTGGCTTGGCGCGGGCCGTGGAGGGCGCGGCCCGGAAGGCCATGGCCGAGTCGACGACACCCGGGCTGGCCGTCGCGCTGGTCTGGCGCGGGCGGGTTGCTTGGGCGGCGGGCTATGGGGTGGCCGGCCAGGCAACCGGCGAACCGGTGACGCCCGCGACCCGTTTCCAGGCCGCCTCGGTCTCCAAGCCGGTGACCGCCTGGGGCGTGCTGCGCCTGGTCGAGCAGGGCCGAATCGGCCTGGACGAGCCGGTGGTTGGCCACCTGCGACGCTGGCGCCCACCACCGTCGCCGTTCCGGCCCGACCGCATCACCGTCCGTCGGCTGCTCAGCCACACCGCCGGCCTGTCGGTCCACGGCTATGTCGGCCAGACCCTGGATCGGCCGCTGCCCCCCATCGAGGCCTCGCTGGCGGGGGAGGCGGGCGGGAGCTTCCCGGTGGAGCTGCTGGACACGCCGGGCCGACGCTGGCTGTACTCGGGCGGCGGCTACAGCGTGCTGCAGCTGCTGGTCGAGGAACTCACCGGCCGGCCATTCGCCGACGTCATGCAGACCGAGGTGTTGGAGCCACTCGGCATGACGGCCAGCAGCTTCCGGTGGCACCGCACCGCGGCGACGGCGCGCCCGCACGACGCCGAAGGGGGCCAGCTCCCCGACTTTGCCTTCGCCGAACAGGCCGCCGCCGGGCTGGTCACCACCGCGCCCGACCTGGCCCGCTTCGCCGCCGCCGCGCTGCCCGGCCCCGCGGGCGAGCCCCCGGGACGAGGGGTGCTCCACCCGGCCAGGGCGCGGCTGGGCCTCACCGCCGCCCCCGGCACCGAGGGCCGCTGGGGGCTTGGGTACGCTCTTGGCCTGCTGCCCGACGGCGACCGCCTCGCCTACCACGAGGGCGCCAACCGCGGCTGGCGGGCCGGCCTGGCGCTGCTGCCCGACCGGCGGATGGGCATCGTCGTGCTGGCCAACAGCGACGCCGGGAGCGCCCCCATCAACGCCGTGGTGCAGCGGTGGGTGAGGCGCAACACGAAATCGTGATGACCCGATGAGCCCGGCCAGTAACGGGCCCACAGCTGGCTCGTGGCGGTCGTCCGTGGTTGGGAAGGCGTGCGATGGTTCAATGGCATGCCATGGGGAGTGATGGTGCGTGGATGACCGGCCGAATCCGTCTCGGCCGGAGTGCCCTGGAGGTGCCGAGGCTGGGCGTCGGGGCGATGACCTGGGGCAGCCCATCGGGCAGGAGCCGGTGGGGACCGGCCAAGCTGGCCTATGGAGGCACCCAAGGGCCGGAGGAGGAGCTGCTGGCCGTCGAGGCGAGCCTGTCGGCGGGGGTGGACCTGTTCGACACGGCCGCGATGTACAGCGGAGGCGCTTCGGAGCGGCGCGTTGGCGAGCTTGCCGAGGGCAAGAGCGTGGTGATCGCCACCAAGTTCCCGCCCGGTTGGCTGTCAACGGCAGAGGCATTCCCGGGTGCGCTCGACCAGAGCCTGGTTCGCCTGCGGCGCAGCACCATCGACCTGTATCAGCATCACTTCCCTTCGCGTCGCATCTCGATCCCGTCCCTCATGGGGTCCATGGCCGACGCGGTCGCAGCGGGGAAGGTCAGGGCGGTCGGGGTGAGCAACTATTCCGCACGGCAACTTCGCACCGCCCACGCGGCGCTGGCCGAGCGGGGGATCCCGCTTGCCTCCAATCAGGTGGAGTACTCCCTCCTGCACCGAGCGCCCGAGGTGAACGGGGTGCTGGATGCGTGCAGGGAGCTGGGGATCACGCTGATCGCCTACCAGCCGCTGGGGCAGGGAGTCCTCACCGGGAAGTATCGGCCGGGGGATCGGCCCAGGGGGATCAGGCGCTTCGGCCGATACTTCAGAAGCGATGCCCTCACCAAGGCGCAGCCGGTCGTGGCCCTGCTGCGTGAGATCGGTGAACGCGCTTCCAGGACTCCTGCCCAGGTGGCCCTGCGGTGGCTCATCGAACAGGAGGGCATCCTGCCGATCCCGGGTGCGAAGAACGGGAGGCAAGCGGCCAGCAATGCTGCAGCGTTGTCCTTCAGGCTGGTTGCTGCCGAGATCGAGGCGCTCGATCAGGCGACCACGGCGTGGCGGAGATGACGGTGGAGGCCAGGGCCCTGGTCCGTTTCGACCCCTCCACGGAGGCGATGGGAGCCTGCTCATGACCCGTTCGTTCCCTCGACTGCTCGGTGCCGCGGCCGCGGGGGCCGGGGTGGCCGCGGCCGGCTATGTCGGACTGGTCACCGGCGCCTGCCCGGTCGACCTGGGCATCGGCCGGCAGGTGCGGCCACTCGGCCCCCAGCTGGTCGACATGGCCGCCCCGCGCGAGGTGGTCTTCGACGTCATCGCCGAGCCCTACCAGGGCCGGACGCCTCGGGCGCTGGCCGACAAGCTCCGGGTGCTGGACCGCGGCAGCGACATGGTGCTGGCCGCCCACTTCACCCCGCTCGGCGGTCGGCTGGGCCTGGTCGCCCAGACGGTGGAGACGGTCCGCTTCACCCGGCCCGAGCGGGTCGACTTCCGCCTGGTCCGCGGGCCGGTCCCCCATGTCGTGGAGGCCTTCGTGCTCTCCGAGCAGGCCGGTGGCGCCGGCACGCGGCTTGCCTACGACGGGGAGATCGGGGCCGACCTGTGGTGGGCGGGGCGGCGCTGGTGTGGGCTGGTGGCGCGGCGCTGGGAGCAGGCGGTCGCGGATTCGCTGGCGGCGGTCAAGGCCGAAGCCGAACGACGCGCCTCGAGCGTCGTGAGACGCCGGCCCGCCGAGCGACCTCGTTGACCCACGTCGCCGCCGTTCGACAGATCACGACATTCCCCTGACCTCGGTCGATGCCCTCCTGCACCATCAGCATGCCCTTGGCCGCACTGGCGACCTGCTGCATCGCGCCTACCAGGTCGTCCTCGGCATCCAGGGCGGCCAGTGCGCTGAGGTTCGGGCCAGGGCCGCGGGATCGATGGGCATGCCGATCTCCTTCACCGGAGGGACCGCAGCAGCGCCGCTGACCCTAGTACGGCGGTCTGTACGGCCGGCAGTCTACGGCAGCGAGGCCTTCAGCCTTGATCCTCAAGATCCCGCACCGCCCGGTAGCTTGCATGCAGGTACGCCAGCGGATCGTCCAGGTCGGGCAACTCCAGCTGCTCGATCGTGCCTTCGACCAGCTCGGCATAGCCAACCGGCGCTGACCCGGCCAGGCGGCATGCCGCTCGTGGGCGGCTCCCCCCGAGCACCGGGCCCCATGGCGACTCGGCCGCTTCCAGACGGTCGAACGGGCCCCGGATCGGCGGGCGGATCTCACTGAACCGCTCGGCCAGGGCCCGGTCACCGACGGCAAGGACATGCACGACGAACGCGCGGGTCTCCTGCATGGCTTCCCAGAAGGCGGAGGTCGGGTCGATCAGGCCGAGCAGGCGGGCCGGCTGACCCTCGGCGACCAGGACCGAGGAGACCGTCAGGCCGGCCCCGCCCGGCAGCTGCCCAGCGGTCCAGACGGTGACCGGTGCGACCAGCCGCCCGCGCCACCGGCGCGCCGGGCTGCGACGGTCGGGCGGGGCGGCGAAGGGAGGCTGCCTCCCGATTCGGATCGGTTCGTTCCCGGTGGCCATGCCAGCATTGTGCCCGCCGTCCGTCCCGGTATCGACCGCCCTCGAAGCCACCGTCTAGGCCGTTGCGGTCATGGGCTGGAACGATGCGATCACGGCGACCGCCTCGACCTCGATGAGCAGGTCGTCTCGAACGAGCCGCCGGACCTCGACGGCGGTGCTGGCCGGTGGCTGCTGGGTGTTGAGGTACTGGTCGCGGACCTCCCGCACGACGGGGAGCTGGGTGGCGTCGACGAGGTAGAGGTTGAGCTTGACCACCTGCTCGAAGCTGGCCCCGACGGCCTGGAGGGCGGCCTGGAGGTTGTCGAACACCTGCCGCGCCTGGGCGCGGATGTCGCCCGGCCCGACCAGCACCCCCGCCGGGTTGAGGGCGACCTGCCCGGCGATGTAGACCGGCCGACCCGCCGTCACCTCCACGACATGGGTGTAGCCAGTCGGGCGGTGCATCGTCTCGGGATTGATGAAGTTGGCGGTGACGGGCGGCTGCGGGGAGGCGGCATCGACCATGCGAGGGTTCCTCTCTGCTCGAGCGTGCGGCTGACGGCGACGCAGTCGGTGGCGGACGCTCCCGGCCCACCCGGCTCGACGGGTGAGCCGATCGACCTGGGGTAGCATGCGCCCGCAGCACCGAGGTTTCATCGGGGGTGTGCGCACCGCCGCGCCGGTTGTGAGCCACGCTGCTCGGCGACAAGGAGGCCCCGGATGGGACGATTGGTCGTCAACAACGCCATGACGGTGAACGGCGCTTTCGAGGCGCCGTCGCCTCCGCCCGATGGGTGGCTGATCCTGGACGCCGACAGCAACCAGGTCTCGCTCGAGCAGGTCCTGGTGGCCGACGCGATGGTGCTGGGACGCAAGACCTACGAGGGCCTGGCCGCGGTCTGGCCGCAACTGGCCGACGACCCGACCATGGGAGTGATCGCGGACCGGCTGAACAGCATGCCCAAGTACGTCGTCTCCCGGACCCTGCGCGAGCCCCTGGAATGGAACGCCGCCCTGCTCGAGGGCGACCTGGTCGAGCGTGTGACCGCCATCAAGGAGCGGCACGACCTCCTGATCGTCTCTGGCGCCGGCGAGCTGGCCCACAACCTCACCACCCAGGGACTGGTCGACGAGTTCTGGTTCTGGGTGAGCCCCTACCTGTGGGCGACCGGGCCGCGGATCTTCGACGGCGTCGGGCCGGTCCGCCTGGAATTGATCGGGTCGACGACGTTTGGCTCTGGCGTGCTGCGGCTGGCCTACCGGCCGGCATCGGACCAGCAGGACGGCGGATCCAGCTAGTCCTCGGGACGCGCCGCAGGACGGTGCCTGCCGGGTGCCATGCACTCCGACAGGGGGCAGAGGGGACCTTCGCCATCGGCGATCGCGAGGGCCTTCGGGCTCGGGGTCCCGACCGGCCCGCTCGAAGCGGTCGGGGTGGGCCGAGCGCGCCATCACCTGTGGCGGCTCTCGACCACGCGGGGTCGCTTCGTGGTCAAGGCGCTCGGCCGGGACCAGGGGCTCGGAGCCGACGTCCGGGAGTTGCAGGGTCCGGTGCGTCTGGAGCTGGCCGCGCTGGCGGCCGGTGTGCCGATGCCCCGCCCGTACCTGGTCAGGGGAAGCGACGCCGGCGTGGCGGCGGTGCCCGTCCGTGGCCGGCAGCCGGTGCTGGTGGGTGTCCATGCGTGGGTGGACGGCAGCACGGCCACGGCACCAGGGTCGACAGAGTTGGCCGTCCAGCTCGGCGGCGCCCTGGCCGTCATCCACCGCATCGGCCTCGCCGGCGGCGAGGACGCGGAGGTGGATCCCTGGTATCGGGCCGCTCACGGTGCGGCCCATTGGGGCGGGCTGGCCGATCGAGCCGAGCAGGCCCGGCTCGGGTGGGCAGCTGGCCTGCGGGCCGCCCTGCCGATGCTGGCAGAGGTCGAGGCCCTGGCCGCGGCGAGGGCGGCGGAGACCGTGCCGCTGGTGGTGACGCACAGCGACCTGGTGCCCGGCAACGTGCTGGTCTCGGCGAAGGGTCGAGTGTGGATCGTGGACTGGGATGACGCCGGGCCCTGGAACGCGGCCGAGGAGGTCGCCGCGGCCGTGGTGAGCTGGTCGACCGGCCCGCAGGGCGAACCTGATGCGCGGGTCGCGCTCGCGCTGGTCGAGGGGTATCGGCGAGCGGGCGGCACCTTCGCCGCCGGGTCGCCGACGGTGTTGGCCGGCTCGCTGAGCGCGGCGGCGAACTGGCTGGAGCTGAAGGTGCGCTCTGGTCTCAGCAGCGCCGCTGATGCTCGCGGCAGCGTGCGGGCTGGCGCGGAGGTCGCCGAGGCCCTCGGGCAGCTTGGATGGCGGTGGACCAGGCTCGGCCGGTGGACGGAGCTGCTGTGTTGACGGCCGGACCGAATCGGCGTCCCCGGTGCGCCAGGAACCGGTGAACCACCGCCAATGGTCGGGTTCTCCCCCCCGCGAGGGAGGCGGGGGCGTCATCTCCCCAGCGCGGGCGATGGCGCCGTCCCGGGCCGGCTGCCAGCCTCAGACCAGTGGTGGCGTCGGCGATGGGAGACGATCGTGGAAGGCGACGGGAGACGGTGGTGGCATGGCGGGGAGGCCGCGTTCGGCGGGCTGCTGTTGCTGCTCGGGTTGTTGGTCCTGCTCGGCCAGGCCGTGCCGCTGGAGCTGGGACGGGTCGGCTGGCCGTTCTTCGTGATCGTCCCGGGCCTCGGCCTGCTGGGGCTCGGGGTGGCCGGTGCGGGGAGGCTGGGTGAGGTGCTGGCCATGGCCGGCGGCGTGGTGACCATGGCCGGCCTGGTCCTGCTGGTCCAGAACGCCACCGACCGGTTCGAGACCTGGGCGTACGCCTGGACCCTGGTGCTGCTGGCCGGGGTTGGGATCGGCCGGTGGCTGGTGGGGGTGGTGCGCGGCCGCCGGGACCTCGCCAGCGGCGGCGGCGGGCTTATCGCAGCCGGGCTGGCCGGTTTCCTGGGCCTGGCCGTGTTCTTCGAGGTCATCATCGGGATCGGCGGCCGCGGCTACCCGGGCACCAGCCGCTACGCCCTGGCGATCCTCCTGATCCTGGCCGGCCTGGTTCTGCTCGGCCATCGACTGCTGACGGCCAGGCGGCCGTGAGCTCATGCCCGCGCGCCGGCACGCGATCGGGCATCAGCCGTGCTCGTCGTCGTGGTGGTGGGGGTGCCGGTGGTCGTGGGGGCCCTCACGGGGCTCGGGAGCCGGCTGTCAACAGCCTGGCTGACCGTAGTTCCCGCAGCAGGCGGATCCGGTGCGGAGCTTCTTCCAGCTGTTTGCCAGCGTGAGCCGGACCCTGGAGGGCAGCGGGGCGTCGTAGCGGCTGAAGTTGGTGAAGAAGGCCTTCCCACCTGACCGTGCCATCGTGCTCGACCTTTCTCGCCGGCGGAACCGTCACCATACCCGTTCCCGGGTCCCGGTGGCTGGACGTGGCGGCGGTCCTGGCGTTCACCCAGACCCTGGGCCGGGTCAGCCTCGCCGGTAGCGGGCCACGGCCAGGGGGACGAACACGGCCAGGATCGCCGCCGACCAGGCCAGCGACCGGGTCACGTAGAAGCCGGCGCCGTGACCCAACAGGGCCTCGGCGGCCGGGCCCTGGGTGAGGACCCGGACCGCGTCGACCATCACCGTGATCGGCTGATGCTCGGCGAAGGCCTGCAGCCAGCCGGGCATGGTCTCGACCGGCACGTAGGCGCTGGACACGAAGGTGAGCGGGAACACCATCAGGGCGAGGCCCTGGGCGGCCTGGGGGGTGCCGGCGAACAGGCCAAGGGTGAGGAACAGCCACTCGAAGGCGAAGCCGAACACCACCAGCAGCCCGAAGGCGGCCAGTGCCCCGGTCAGCGAGCCGTGGAGGCGGAAGCCGACCGCGAAGCCGATGGCCGCGGTGATGAACAGGCCCCAGACCAGCACGGCGGTGTCGGCCAGGGCCCGGCCGGTGAGGACGGCGCTGCGGGGGATGGGCAGGGAGCGGAGCCGGTCGACCAGGCCCTGCTGGAGGTCCTCGGCCACACCGGCGGCCGCGCCCATGCCGGCGAACAGGACGCCGGTGGTGATGAACCCGGGCACCAGGAAGTCGACGTAGTCCAGGCCCCCGGCGCCGATGGCGCCGCCGAACACGTACCGGAAGATCAGCAGGAACAGCGCGCCCTGGACGGTCCCGAGGACCACCAGCTGGGGGGTGCGCAGGTACTTGAGCAGGCCCCGCTTGGCGATGCCGAGGGTGCTGGTGACCAGGGTCGCCGAGGGTGGTGTGGGTGCCGCAACGGTTGCCATGGGTCGTCTCCTCCTCAGGCCGCCGGCTGGCCGGCGGCGGTCGTCTCGTCCGGGTCCTTGCCGGTGAGGGCGAGGAACACCTCGTCAAGGGTGGGCGGCCGCAGGGAGATGTCGTCGACCGCCAGTCCGGCGGCATCCAGTGACCGCAGTGCGTCGCGCAGCCGGTCGGTGCCGGCCTCGACGGCGACGCTGACCCGGCGGGGGGGCTCCTCGACCTGTGCCTCGCCGTGGTCGAGGGCGGCCAGGGGGGCGGGCCCCCGCGGCAGGGCGCCGCGGGC
>Ga0081538_10006520_pt1 | contig 10259 bp, 10 predicted proteins | sample TabmetS5T2R1_FD_71022 | JGI IMG/M metagenome (GOLD analysis project Ga0081538, IMG submission 71022) | Tabebuia heterophylla rhizosphere microbial communities from the University of Puerto Rico - S5T2R1 | ecosystem: Host-associated > Plants > Roots > Rhizosphere ...
GTCGGCTGGCGCTGGTGGTCGGCCGCCGCGCGGTAGGCGGCGTTGACCTTGCGCAGGTCGTGGCCGCCGCGGTCGATGATGAGCCTGACGATCTCCTCGTCGGACATGCCGTCGACCAGCTGGCGCAGCGGCTTGCTGTCGAAGAACTTCTCGCGGACGTAGGCGGCGTCCTCGGCGGCGAGGGTCTGGAACTGCCCGTCGGGGGTGGCGTTGAGCTTGGCGACCAGCGCGCCCGAGGTGTCGCGGGCCAGCAGGTCGTCCCACAGCCGCCCCCAGACCACCTTGACGACGTTCCAGCCGGCACCGCGGAACAGCGACTCCATCTCCTGGATGATCTTGCCGTTGCCGCGGACCGGGCCGTCCAGCCGCTGCAGGTTGCAGTTGAGCACGAAGACCAGGTTGTCGAGCTCCTCGCGGGCGGCGACGGTGAGGGCGCCCTGCGCCTCCGGCTCGTCCATCTCGCCGTCGCCGACGAACGCCCAGACCCGCGATCCGGAGGTGTCGACGATCTCGCGGTTGTGCAGGTACTTGTTGAAGCGCGCCTGGTAGATCGCGTTCAGCGGCCCCAGCCCCATGGAGACGGTGGGGAACTCCCAGAAGTCGGGCATCAGCCGCGGGTGCGGGTACGACGACAGCCCGCCGGGCTTGCTCTCCTGGCGGAAGGCGTCGAGCTGGGCCTCGGTGAGCCGGCCCTCCAGGAAGGCGCGGGCGTAGATGCCGGGCGAGGAGTGGCCCTGGAAGAAGATCTGGTCGCCGTGGCCGCCCTCCTTGCCCCGGAAGAAGTGGTTGAAGCCGACCTCGAACAGCTCGGCGGCCGAGGCGTAGGAGGCCATGTGCCCGCCGACCCCGAGCTCGGGCCGGTTGGCGCGCGAGACGATCGCGGCCGCGTTCCAGCGCACGATCGCCAGCAGCCGCCGCTCCAGCTCCTCGTCGCCCGGGTAGTCCGGCTCGGCGCCCGCCGGGATGGTGTTGACGTAGTCGGTCACCGGTGCCGGCAGGGCGACGCTGAGCCTGCCGGCGTGCGCCAGCATCCTACGGAGCAGGTACTGCGCGCGGCCGGTGCCCTCGCGCTCGACGACGTCGCTCAGCGAGTCCAGCCAGTCCCTGGTCTCGTCGGGGTCCGGGTCGGGGACCTGGTTCAGCACCCCGCCCGCGGCGACCTTGTCACGCTCCTCGCTCACCGTTGGCTCCCAGGCTCGAAGGGGTGTCCTCCACTCCTACCTTAGTGGCCCCGGCCCCCTTCGCGCCGCAACTACGGCCAACTCACCGCGGCGCCGCCCGGCCCGCGCCGCGCGGCCGCCGGTCGGGCCCGGACGCGGCGGCGGCGAGCTGGGCGAGCACCACCCCGGCGACGACCAGGGCGCCACCGGCCAGCTGCGGCGGGGCAAGCCGCTGGCCGAGCAGCACCCAGGCGAACGCGGCGGCGAACAGCGGCTCGGAGGTCGCGGCGATCCCGGCGGTGGCGGCGCTGATGACCCGGACCGCGCCGACCGCCAGCGCGAACGGGAGCAGGGTGCCGACCACGCCGACCCCGGCGACGGCCAGGGCGACCCCCGGGTCGCCGAGGGCCTCCAGCGGCCACGACCACCAGGGCGCCACCAGCGACCAGATCGCCACCGCGGTCAGGAAGCCCCACAGCAGCGTGGTCGCCGGGTGCGCGCCGCGGCGGCCCGCGAGCTCGGCGGTCAGCAGGTAAGCGGCGAAGGTGATCGCGGAGGCGAGCCCCGCCGCCACGCCGGGCACGTCCAGGCCGCCGAGCCCCTCCAGCGCGCGGCTGACCAGCACCGCCCCGGCCAGGGTGATCCCGGCGGCCAGCCACGCCAGCCGCCCGTGCCTTGGCGCGGAGCCGGCCAGGGCGGTGACCGCCAGCACCATCGCCGGCCCGGTGTACTGCAACGACACCGCCACCCCGACCGGCAGGTGGTCGATGGCCAGGTAGTAGCTCAGGTTGACCGCGGCCACGCAGGCGCCGAAGCCGGCCAGCAGCGGCAGGGTGCCGGGCGGCGGCCGCAGCAGGCGGGGCGAGCGCCAGGCGAGCAGGGGGGCCAGCACCGCCACCGCCACCGCGACCCGCGCCTCGGCCAGCCGGACCGGCGGCACGCCGCGCTCGAAGACGTGCTTGGCGAACACCGCGGCCAGCCCCCAGCAGGCGGCCGCGACCACCACCCGGAGCAGGGCACCCAGGGTCGCGGCCCGGTCCGGACGGGTCTCGGCGCGCATCGCGCCCAGGGTAGGGGAACGCGCCGGCCACAGCGATCGGGTTGCTTGGACGCCCCGCCCGCAGGGAACACCTAAGGCAAACCGACGCCAGGAGGAAGGCATGGCTCGCTACTACCGGAGGCGGGGCTACCGCCGGCGCCACGGCTACCGGCGCCGCTCCACCCGCTACGGCGTCGACCCGCTGTTCTGGGTCGCGCTCGCGGTGGCGGTGCTGATCGCGCTGCTGGTGCTCACCCGCTGACCGCGGCGGTCAGGCGGCGGGCCGCGACCGCCGGCGGGGGCGTGCCGAGGGCCGGCAGCCGGTCGTGGAACGCCGCCGGGTCGCCGCCGACCCGCTCGCGCAGGTCCAGGATCTCGAGCTTGCCGAGGGTGTAGCCGAAGTACCCCGGGTCCCAGGTGCTGCGCACGGCCTCCAGCCTGGCGTGGTCGGGGTCGAGCCCGGCGGTGGCCTCGAAGTCCCTGGCCGCCTCGTCCAGGGTCATGCCCTGGGTGTGCATGCCGGCCGCGCACAGCAGCCGCGCCACCCGCCCCAGCGCGTCGGTGCGCATGGCGACCTCGGCCCGGGGTCGTCGGCGCGGAAGCCGGCCTCGAAGGCGGCCTCCTCGCAGTAGCTCGGCCGCCCGCGCGGCCAGCGCGGCAGGGGAGAGGTCGTCGACCAGCCCGTCGTAGGCGTGCAGCCCGAGGTCACGGCCCTGCGACGGGAACGCGGCGGGGGTCGCGTCGAGGATCGCGTCCAACCTCGGCCGGACTTCACCTGCCATGGGCGGAGTCTGGCATATACTCGGCGCGCCCGGCGTCGGCGCCGGGCGCCACGGGGACCAGCGAAGTCCGGCACCAACCCGGCGCTGTCCCGCAACTGTGAGGCCCCGCCCGCCCGGGCGGGGACGAGCCAGGTCGCCTGCCTCCGTGGCCACAAGCTCAGTCCTCGGAGGAAGGGCGGGTTGTGCGGCGGGATCCGAGAGGCCCTCGCATCGCATCCTCCGGCGGAAGGGAGGATGCGATGCGAAGGATCCTGTGGTGGCTGCTGGTCCTGGCCCTGGTGGGGGCCGGCTGCGGCCGCTCGACGTCCGGGCAGGGCGGCGGGGAGGGCGGGGCGGCCGCCGGGTTCCCGGTGACGCTCGAGAGCCCCGCCGGCAAGGTCGAGATCGGGCAGCGTCCCACCCGGGTGGTCTCGCTGTCGCCGACCGCCACCGAGATGCTGTTCGCGCTCGGCGCCGGCGACCAGGTCGTCGCCGTCGACGACTACTCCAACTACCCGCCGGCCGCGCCCAAGACCAAGCTGTCGGCCCTCGAGCCCAACGTCGAGGCGATCGCCGGCTACCGGCCCGACCTGGTGGTGTTCGCCACCGACCCGGGCGACCTGGCGGCCTCGCTGCGGCGGCTCGAGATCCCGGCCGTCGCGCTCCCCGCGGCCACCCGCCTGGACGACACCTACGCCCAGATCCAGCAGCTCGGCAAGGCCACCGGGCACCCCGCCGAGGCCGAGGCCCTGGTGGCCACCATGCGCGCCGAGATCCAGCAGATCGTCGCCTCGGCGCGGCTGGAACGGCCGCTGAGCTACTACCACGAGCTGGACAAGAACCTGTTCAGCGTCACCTCCAAGACCTTCATCGGCCAGCTCTACGCCCAGCTCGGCCTGGAGAACGTCGCCGACCGGGCCGACAAGGACGGCAGCGGCTACCCGCAGCTCTCCGCCGAGTACGTCGTCAGCGCCGACCCCGACGTGATCTTCCTGGCCGACACCAAGTGCTGCGCCCAGTCGGCCAGGACGGTCGCCGCCCGCGCCGGCTGGGACCAGGTCCGGGCCGTCAGGGACGGCGCCGTGGTCGAGCTGGACGACGACGTCGCCTCCCGCTGGGGACCAAGGGTGGTCGACTTCCTGCGCACCGTCGCGGCCAAGCTGAAGACGCTGGAGGCGGCGGCGTCGTGATCATCACCCGGCAGCGGCCGGACCGCGCGCCGGTCCCCTCCGGCGTGCGGCCTCCGGGCGTGCGCGCGGGGGTGCTGCTGGCCGCCTGCGCCTGCCTCGCCGGCGCCGCGCTGCTGGCGGTGCTCGTCGGGCCGGTGCGGCTGGACCCGGCCGGCGTGCTCGCCGAGCTCGCCGGCCGGCTGCCGCTGGTGGAGGTCCACGGCGGCCTGCCGGAGCGCGACGCGGCGATCCTCTGGCAGCTGCGCCTGCCGCGGGTGGTCCTCGGCGGGCTGGTCGGCGCCATGCTGGCGCTGGCCGGCGCCGCCTACCAGGGGGTGTTCCGCAACCCGCTGGCCGACCCGTACCTGCTCGGCGCCGCCGCCGGCGCCGGCCTCGGCGCGACCCTGGCGATCGCCTACGGCCCGGACACCTCCAGCTGGCCGGTCGGCCTGCTGCCGCTGGCGGCGTTCGCCGGCGCCCTGGTCGGGGTGGTGACCGCGTACGCCCTGGGGCGCTCCTCCGGCGGGCGCGACGCGACCTCGCTGGTGCTGGCCGGGGTCGCGGTGATGTCGTTCCTCACCGCCATCCAGACCTACGTGCAGCAGCGGGAGGCCGAGACCCTGCGCGAGGTGTACGGCTGGATCCTCGGACGGCTGACCACCGCCGGCTGGAACGAGATCACCCTGATCCTGCCGTACCTGCTGGTCAGCACCGCGGTGATCGTCACCCACCGCCGCCTGCTGGACGTGCTGGCCGTGGGCGACGACGAGGCCTCCAGCCTCGGGGTGCGGGCCGCGCGGGTGCGGCTCGTGATCGTGGCGGCGGCGTCGCTCGGCACCGCCGCGGCGGTCGCCGTCAGCGGCCTGATCGGGTTCGTCGGCATCATCGTGCCGCACACCATCCGGCTGCTGGCCGGCTCCAGCTACCGGCTGGTGGTGCCGCTCTGCCTGCTGCTCGGCGCCGCGTTCCTGATCCTCGCCGACCTGTTCGCCCGCACCGTCATGGCCCCGGGGGAGCTGCCCATCGGCGTGGTCACCGCCTTCTTCGGCGCGCCGTTCTTCGCGCTGGTGCTGCGGACCTCCAGGAGGACGCCGTGAGCGCGATCGAGCTTCGCGGCGTCTCGGTCGCCCTCGACGGTCGCCCGGTGCTGCACGACCTCACCCTGCAGGTGCCCAGCGGCGCCCGGCTCGGCCTCATCGGGCCGAACGGGTCCGGCAAGTCCACCCTGCTGCGCGCGGTCGCCGGGCTGGTGCGGCACCGCGGCCGGATCAGGGTCGGCGACGCCGCCCCGGCGGCGCTGCCCCGCAGGGAGCTCGCCAGGCGGATCGCGGTGGTGCCGCAGCACCCGGTGCTGCCGCCCGGGGCGACCGTCGGCGACTACGTGCTGATGGGGCGGACCCCCTACGTCCCCTACCTCGGCAGCGAGTCCCGGCGGGACCTCGCCATCGTCGCGTCCGTGCTCGACCGGCTCGACCTGACCGGCCTGGCGGGCCGCCGGCTGGACTCGCTGAGCGGCGGCGAGCGGCAGCGGGCGGTGCTGGCCAGGGCGCTCGCCCAGCAGGCACCGGTGCTGCTGCTGGACGAGCCGACCACCGGGCTGGACGTCGGCCACCAGCAGCAGGTGCTGGAGCTGGTCGACGAGCTGCGGGCCGCCCTCGACCTGACGGTGGTGAGCGCCATGCACGACCTGACCCTGGCGGGGCAGTTCGCCGACGAGCTGGTGCTGCTGGACGGCGGCCGGGTGGCGGCCGCCGGGCCCGCCCGGACGGTGCTGACCGAGCGGGTCATCAGCCGCCACTACCACGCGTCGGTGCGGGTCCTGGAGGACCCGGCCGGCGGGGTGGTGGTGATCCCGGTCCGCCAGGCCGGGCAGGCAAGCGAGCCGGCCGGGAGGCAGGTGGCGAGATGACGGAGGGGTTCGGGGAACCCCGAGGGGGTGCCCCGATGAACCAGGAACCGAAGCTGTGCAGGCCGCCGGAGACCCCGCCCGAGCGGCCGGCGCGGCGCCGCGCGCCGTCGCTGGTGCTGGTCAACACCGGCGACGGCAAGGGCAAGTCGACCGCCGCGTTCGGGGTGGTGCTGCGCTCGGTCGCGCGCGGCTGGCGGGTGTGCGTGATCCAGTTCCTCAAGTCGGGCCGCTGGCGGACCGGTGAGGAGGAGCTCGGCCGCCGCCTCGGGGTCGACTGGAACCCGATGGGGGACGGCTTCACCTGGGAGTCGGAGGACCTGGACGCCACCCGGGCGAAGGCGGTCGCGGCCTGGGCCGCGGCCAGCCGCGCGATCGCCTCCGGCGACTACCAGCTCGTCGTCCTCGACGAGGTCACCTACCCGATGAACTGGGGCTGGATCCCGACCGCCGAGGTGGTCGAGGCGATCCGCGGCCGCCCGGAGGCGGTCAACGTGGTCGCCACCGGCCGCGACGCCCCGCCGCCGCTGCTGGAGGTCGCCGACACCGTCACCGAGATGCGCAAGGTCAGGCACGCCTACGACACCGGCGTGGTCGCCCGGCGCGGGATCGACTACTGATGGGGCTGACGCTGCTGCTCGGCGGCGCCCGCAGCGGCAAGTCCGCGCTCGCGGTCCGCGCCGCCGGCGCCTGGGCCGGTCCGGTGGAGGTGGTGGTGACCGCCGAGCCGCGGGACGAGGAGATGGCCGCGCGGATCGAGCGCCACCGCGCCGGACGCCCGGGCCACTGGCGCACGGTCGAGGCCACCCGCGAGCTGGAGGCGGCGCTGCGGGACGCCGCCGAGGACGCGTTCGTGATCGTCGACTGCCTCACCCTCTGGGTGTCGAACCTCATCGAGCACGGGCTCGACGACGCGGAGGTGGCGCGCCGTGCGCGGGCGGCGGCGGCGGTCGCGGCCGCCCGGGCGGCGCCCACCCTGGCGGTCAGCAACGAGGTCGGCTCCGGCATCGTGCCGGCCGGGGCGCTCGCCCGCCGCTACCGCGACCTGCTCGGCGAGGTCAACGCCGCCTGGGCCGCCGCCGCCGAGCGCTCGCTGCTGCTGGTCGCCGGCCGCGCCCTGCCGCTGCAGGACCCCGTCGCCGCGCTGGTCGCCGCCGCCGACCCCGGGGCGGCCCGCGAACCAGGAGCCCCGGCCGGTGGATGAGGAGGTCGTCGGGCTGCTGGCCGGGGCGCCAGGCCCCGACGAGGCGGCGGCGGCCGCGGTGGCCGAGCGGGCCGCGAGCGTGCTGCGGCCCGCCGGGGCACTGGCCCGGCTCGACCAGCTGGCGGTGTGGCTCGCCGGCTGGCAGGGGAGCCCGCGGCCGGCGGTGCGGCGGCCCGCGGCGGTGGTGTTCGCCGCCGACCACGGCGTCGCACGGCAGGGCGTGAGCGCCTACCCCGCCGAGGTCACCGCCGCGATGCTGAAGGCCCTGCAGGAGGGTGCCGCCACCGCCTGCGCCATGAGCCGCGAGGTCGGCGCCGACCTGCACGTCGTCGACGTCGGCGTCGGCGACCCGACCGGCGACCTGGCCCGTGAGCCGGCCCTCAGCCACGCACGCTTCCGCGCCTGCTTCGAGGCCGGCAGGCGGGCGGTGGCCGCGCTCGACGCCGACCTGCTGGTGCTCGGCGAGATGGGCATCGGCAACAGCACCGCGGCCTCGGCGGTCACCGCGACCCTCCTCGGCGGCGCCGCCGGGGCGCTGACGGGCAGGGGGACCGGCGTGGACGCCGCCGGCTACGCCCGCAAGCTGGCCGCGGTCGAGGCGGCCCGCCGCCGCGCCGGTGGCGCTACCCCGCTGGAGGTGCTCAGGCAGGCCGGCGGCGCCGAGCTGGCGGCGATCGCCGGTGCGGCCACCGAGGCGCGGCTGCGCCCGCTGCCGCTGGTCCTGGACGGCTTCGTGGTCGCCGCCGCGGTCGCGCCGCTGGCGGCGCTCCACGCCGGCGCGCTCGCCAACGCGGTCGCCGGCCACCGCTCCGCCGAGCCCGGCCACCGGGCGCTGCTGCAGCGGCTCGGCATGGCGCCCCTGCTCGACCTCGGCATGCGCCTGGGGGAGGGGAGCGGCGCCCTGGCGGCCGTGCCGCTGCTGCGGCTCGCCGCCGCGGCCGTGACCGAGGTCGCCACCTTCGCCGAGTGGGGCCTGGAGCGGCCGTGAGGATGAGGCCCCGCGGCACGCTCGGCGGGCTGCTCGGCGCGCTTTCGTTCCTGACCAGGGTGCCGGCCGGCGCCCGGGTCGCCGGGCCCCACGAGCTCGCCCGCTCCGTGCCCTGGTTCCCGCTGGTCGGCGCCGTGGTCGGGCTGGCGGTCGGCGGGCTCTACGCCGCCCAACGCCTGCTGCTGCCGCCGCTGGTCGCGGCCGCCGTCGCGGTCGCCGCCGGGATCGCCGTCACCGGCGCCTTCCACGAGGACGGCCTCGGCGACACCGCCGACGCCTTCGCCGGCGGCCAGGACCGGGAGGGCACCCTGCGCATCCTGGAGGATCCGCGGCTCGGCACCTACGGGGTGGTCGCCGTCGCCGCCAGCCTGCTGCTGCGGGTCGCGGCCGTCGCCGCGCTGGCGCCCGCCGCGGCGCTGGCGGCGCTGCCCGCCGCCCACGCGCTCAGCCGGGCGGCCGCGGTCGGCGTCATGGCCGCCTTCCCGCCGGCCGCCGCGACGGGGCTGGGGGCCGCCTCCGCGCGGGCGCTCACCCGGCGGCAGGCGCTGACCGGCGTCGCCGCCGGGCTGGCGCTCACCGCGGCGCTGCTCGGCCTCTGGGCGCTGCCCGCCGCCGCGCTGACCGGCGTCGCCGCCCTCTGGCTGGGTCGGCTCTCGCGCCGCCGCATCGGCGGCGTCTCCGGCGACGTCCTCGGCGCCGTCCAGCAGGCGGGGGAGGTCCTCACCCTGCTGGTCGCCACCGCCGCCGGCACCTGGGGCTCGCCCGTATCGGCGGTGATTGCCTTAGTGTCTGGTTCTGCCTGAGCGGGTAGACGCCAGCGATGCAACGTCCTCGCGCCCCACCCCGCCACAACCCGCGTCCCACCCACAGCCTCGCCCAGGGAGGGAGTATCCGTGGCGGACACCAACCGTGGCGTGGTCTACACCGGTCCCGGCCGCGTCGTGGTCAACGACCTCGACTACCCCAAGCTCGAACTGGCGGAGCAGGACAACCGGCAACTGCAGCACGGCGTCATCCTGCGGGTCGTCGCCACCAACATCTGCGGCTCCGACCAGCACATGGTGCGCGGCCGCACCACCGCGCCGGAGGGCCAGACCCTCGGCCACGAGATCACCGGCGAGGTGATCGAGGCCGGCAGCGACGTCGAGTACATCAAGGTCGGCGACCTGGTCAGCGTGCCGTTCAACATCGCCTGCGGCCGCTGCCGCAACTGCAAGGAGCGCAACACCGGCGTCTGCGAGAACGTCAACCCCGCCCGCGCCGGCGCCGCCTACGGCTACGTCGACATGGGCGGCTGGCTCGGCGGCCAGGCCAGCTACGTGACCGTCCCCTACGCCGACTTCAACCTGCTGAAGTTCCCCGACCGCGACCAGGCGATGGCCAAGATCCGTGACCTGGCGATGCTGTCGGACATCTTCCCCACCGGCTACCACGGCGCCTGGACCGCCGGGGTCACCACCGGCTCGACGGTGTACGTCGCCGGCGCCGGCCCGGTCGGCCTGGCGTGTGCCACCTCGGCCCACCTGCTGGGCGCCGCCGTGGTGATCGTCGGCGACATGAACAAGGAGCGCCTGGCGCAGGCGGCCAGCTTCGGCTGCGAGACCATCGACCTGTCCGAGCACCACGACGTCCGCGAGCAGCTGCAGCAGATCCTGGGCGGCTCCGGCGAGGTCGACGCGGCCGTGGACTGCGTCGGCTTCGAGGCCCGCGGCCACGGTGCCGAGGGCTCCCAGGGTGAGGCGCCGGCGACGGTGCTGAACACCGTCATGGACATCACCCGCGCCGCCGGGAGGCTCGGCATCCCCGGGCTGTACGTGACCGGCGACCCCGGGGCGGTCGACGAGCCGGCCAAGGTCGGGTCGCTGTCGATCCGCATCGGCCTCGGCTGGGCCAAGTCGCACGCACTCCAGACCGGCCAGTGCCCGGTGATGAAGTACAACCGCCAGCTGATGATGGCGATCCTGCACGACAAGGTGCAGATCGCCAAGAACGTCAACGCCACCGTGATCCCGCTGGACCAGGCGCCCCAGGG
>Ga0081538_10006521_pt1 | contig 10257 bp, 10 predicted proteins | sample TabmetS5T2R1_FD_71022 | JGI IMG/M metagenome (GOLD analysis project Ga0081538, IMG submission 71022) | Tabebuia heterophylla rhizosphere microbial communities from the University of Puerto Rico - S5T2R1 | ecosystem: Host-associated > Plants > Roots > Rhizosphere ...
AATAACAACAACACTACGCTTATCAATGGCTGGCTAACCATAGGTAGCAGAATCTGGAGAAATAATATGAGCAACAAGGACGAGTCTGTCTTTTCAAAGGAGGCCCTGATGGGTACGCAGGCCGGCAAGGAGATAATGAAGCAAGGGTTGCTGCGGAGCAAGGGCTACAGGCAGTTCAACCAATACAAAGAAAAGACAGGGAACGAATTCCAAGGATTTGCGGATCGCTTCGTCATGTCGCTGCACAAGGCGATAGCTGCCGATGACAACCCTGCCGGCACGATATGTAAGTTTGCCGAGGAGGTGAACTCACCTGAGCTTGTGCCCGCAGGCAACGTGACAGACATCAAGGCAAGACTGTCAAGCCCTGAAGATCTTGGCGACAGGGTCAAACGCATACTGAATTCAAATTTTGTCAAGATGACGTTCCCAGTTTTCAACGCACTATTTGACGGCGCAACCCAATACTTTAACAACAGTATCTCTGAGGAAAGCAGGAACGCAGTGATAGACGGCCATATCATTGCCATCGATCTGTCAGAACCGATGGACAGGATTGTCGACAAGGACGAGGATCTGGAATACCTCGAAGACTACAAGTTCATGAACCCCTACATCCTTGCGATTGCCCGGAGCAAGATAGCGCAGGGAGGAGACATCGTCCTAAAGGCCTTTGAAGAAGGGTTCCGCGACGCCCGTGTCGGACAGTACATCGATGTGAAATTAAAGATAAAGCCAGCGTCAATAAGCGACGAGAACATGACCGAGTGCTACAAAAAGTACCGGGCCGTGATGGGCACGGCTGGCAGGAATATGGCGCTCAACCGCCGGCCGCTGGGCGACATATTCCATTTAGGAATGGCCAAGGCCGGCGAGTGCGTCGGCTGCGGCAACGAGATCGAGGATGCCATCAAGAACAACGCAGTCAAGGTGCCGTCATGGCCGCTCTACTTTGCCATCAACACCGGAGACGTCAGGCGCGGCTTTGAGCTTACGATGGCAAAGAGTGAGCTCTACCTTGACGAAGCCAAGATTGCGCTTGACATGCTGCCTGAAAGCTTTCAATTAAAGCCGTTCCTTGAATTCCTATTTCTTACTGTCAGGCATTACAACCAGCACTGGTACAACGAGCTTGTCCGCCGCGCGCCTTTCGAAGAGTTCCAGCAAAAGATAGAGAAGCTGATGTCATGAAATGATGTGGTCTGAGAAGCACAGGCCGAGGCAGGTGGAGCAGATGGTCGGCAACGAAGACGCTAGATTAGCAGTAGTCAAGTGGCTGGCCGGCTGGGTGAGCGGAAGCAAGCCGCTCCTGCTAGTAGGTCCGCCAGGCACCGGCAAGACTACGCTAGTGCACGCGCTTGCAAGGCAGTTTGACTACGACCTTGTGGAAATGAACGCAAGTGACACGCGCAACAAGGAGATCCTGCAGGCAAGGATAATGCCTATCTTCCAGAACACTGGCCTCCTTGGGCGAAAGATAATGCTCTTTTTGGACGAGGTGGACGGTATCTCGGGCAGGGAAGACTCAGGCGGCCTCGACACGCTCGTTGACCTCATGAAAGAGCCCACGGTGCCGGTGATAATGGCGGCAAACAAAAAATCGACCAAGATAAGAGACCTTGCCAAGGTGTGCAAGACCGTCGAGTTTGCCCCAGTGCCGCCGCGCCTTTTGACGCTCTTTCTTGACCACGTGCTGCAGAGCGAGGACTCCAAGCTTGGACCCGGCGACAGGATTTCAGTGGTCTACAACAGCAGGGGCGACATACGGTCACTTCTCAACAGCGCGCAGTCGCGGGATGCTGGCTATGCCACCGTTTCAAACAAGGACATTGTCGATGTCGATATTGCAGACGCAATCAACGGCTACTTTTCAACATCCGGTAGCGCAGAAGAAGCCGTGGCATACATTGCCAAGGCGGACGCGTCCTACTCTGATCCTCGGTACGAGGTCATGTCGCCGGAGGCCCGGCGCAGGGACATGATCGCCGCGCTCTTCTCAAGCATCGTCTCTTCGCATATAGAACACGGCGACCTTGATGCAATGCTAGACGTGCTTTCAAAGGCGGACATGATGGTCGGCAGGGCAAGCAGGAACAGGCAGTGGAGCCTGCTCCGGTATGTGAGCAGGATGATAGCAATAGGGCTGTACGAAAGGTCGCGCCAGAAAGGCATCAAGTACAGCCAGTATTCGATGCCGTGGCCGGTGATGGGCCCTATCTTTGCAAGGTCGCAGTCGACTAGGAAAATCCTGAGCGAACTTGCGCCCGCAATGCACATGTCAAGGAGCGCCTGCGGCTCGCTCGTGCTGCCATATTTCATTCGCACGCTGATAGATAACAAAATAGACCCAGTGAAATTTGCCGTCAACAACTTTCGCGACGAGTCGACAGGCGAGTCGATAGCAAAAGAGATGGAGAAGGCGAAAAGGAAATGAGCGAGAAAGGCGACTGGATAAGGCTATTGGTTAAATATAAGGGCAAGTGCGCAACCTGCGACAAAGAGATACCACAGGGCGAATATGCGCTCTGGTCGAAGAGCTCAAAGGCTATCAAGCATATCAAGTGCGATACTCCTGCAACCGCTGAAAAGAAGAAACAAGAAAAAAAGCAGCAAGCCCCAGAGCTTAACTGCTTTATCTGCGGCAGGCCTGCCGGATGGGCCGAATGTGGCTTTGAGGCCGGCGACTGCAATAGGATGGTCGTCTCGCAGGCGTGCATCTGCAACCAGTGCATGGAGGACAAGAATGCATACGGAAACTACCAGCAAGCTTTTCGCGCCAAGATGCAGAAGCTGCTGTTACCAAAAGTTAAAATTTGAATAGCTGAGAGCCTACCTTGTATCATGTCAAGCGAATACGAGCACAACGTGGGCAAGCTTTTGGCAGAAAAGAAGGAAAGGCTTGAGCAGCTGATGAAAAATCCGGAGGAGCACAAGAGCGAGATCGCCATGCTTTCGCTGGAACTTGAATCGCTCCAATCCCTCTTTGAGAACTATAACCTTGGCATGAACGTCTTTCGCAGGGCGCAGGGCGGCCGGTCCAGCCTCAGGGAATAGCCCTATTCTGTAATGAATTTATATAGCGACCTACTCGCATAAGTTACACTTCCATGCATGAAGAAAGAATCAAGCGGTTGGCTTCAATGAAAAAGACCGCCGAGAGTGGCGGCGGCGGCGAGAGAATCGAGGCCCAGCATTCTAAAGGCAAGCTTACTGCAAGAGAAAGGATTGCTCTTTTGCTTGACGAAGGAACTTTTGTAGAGCTAGACAAGTACGTCATGCACAAAAGCGACGACCCTGCGATCCAGAAATTCTACGGCGACGGCGCCGTCACCGGCTTTGGCACTATTGCCGGCCGGCAAGTGTTCGTTTTTTCCTACGATTTCACCGTGCTTGGAGGCTCGCTTGGCGAGATGACCGGCAAGAAAATCGCTAAGGCGATGGACCATGCCATGAAGGTGGGCTGCCCGATAATAGGCATAATCGACTCTGGCGGGGCGCGCATACAGGAAGGCGTCGCAAGCCTTGATGGCTATGGCGATATTTTCTTCAGAAACACCATGGCTTCTGGCGTAATCCCGCAAATCACTGCAAGCATCGGCCCATGTGCCGGTGGAGCCGTGTACTCGCCGGCAATGACTGACTTTGTGGTGATGGTCGAAAATATTGGCCAGATGTTTGTCACCGGCCCTGAAGTGGTCAAGGAAGTGTTGAGCCAGGAAGTCTCGTTTGAAGAGCTTGGTGGGGCGCGCGCCCATGCCTCGAAATCCGGCGTCTCCCACTTTGTAGCCAAGAACGAGTACGAATGTTTTGACAAGATAAAAAAACTGATATCGTTCCTGCCGCAAAATAACACAGAAGAGCCTGCGATAGTAGAGACAAGCGACGACCCAAACAGGATTGACATCAACCTCATCAACATATTGCCAGAGAACCCGTACCAGCAGTACGACATAAAGGACATCATAAAGTCCATAGTCGACAACGGAGACTTTTTTGAAGTGCACGAGCTGTTTGCAGAAAATATTGTAGTCGGCTTTGCAAGGATGGCCGGCAGGACAGTCGGCATCGTGGCAAACCAACCGATGTACCTTGCAGGCGCTCTTGATATCAACTCGTCAAGCAAGGCGGCGCGCTTCATCCGCTTCTGCGACTCGTTTAACATCCCAATAGTGACGCTTGTAGACACGCCCGGCTACCTGCCTGGCACTGACCAAGAGCACAACGGCATCATCAGGCACGGAAGCAAGCTGCTGTATGCGTATTGCGAAGCTACAGTGCCAAAGGTGACATGTATCATCGGCAAGGCGTACGGGGGAGCCTACATCGCGATGGGAAGCAAGAACCTGCGCGCTGACATCAACTATGCGTGGCCAAGCGCGGAAATTGCTGTGCTCGGCCCTGAAGCGGCCATTACGATTCTCCACAGAAAAGACTTGAAGAACTCGCCTAACGCGGCCGACAAAAAGAAGCAACTGGTAAAGGAATACCGCGACAAATTTGCAAACCCGTATATAGCTGCCGAAAAAGGTACTATTGATCTGGTGATGGATCCGGCGGAAACAAGGCCCATGATAATACGGGCTCTTGACGCGCTGGCTAACAAGAAGGAGCCGAGGCCGTGGAAAAAGCACGGCAACATCAACCTGTGATAGTGGTGCACCTGCCATGTCAAAAAAAATAACAAGCATCCTGATTGCAAACAGGGGCGAAATAGCCCTCCGGGTTATCCGAGCCTGCAGAGAGCTTGGCATCAAGTCTATTGCTATCTATTCTGATGAGGATGTCAGGGCAGTTCATGTGAAAAGAGCTGACGAAGCGTACCATATTGGACCTGCGGCTCCAGCACAAAGCTATCTCAACATGGCCAAGATTGTCGAGACTGCCAAGCAAGCTGGCGCAGACGCAATTCACCCCGGCTACGGCTTTCTGTCAGAAAATGAGAACTTTTCCGAGCTGTGCGAAAAGAACGGCATCATATTCATCGGGCCGACCAGCAAGGCCATGGAAATCACGGGCGACAAGATGAAGTGCAAGGAAGTGATGAAGAAGGCCAAGGTCCCAACAGTGCCGGGAAGCGACGGCATTATCGAGGACATTGAAAAGGCTGCAGACATTGCCCACAAGGCCGGCTACCCTGTAATGCTCAAATCGGCATTTGGTGGCGGAGGCCGTGGCATCAGGCTTGCCAAGGACGAAAAGCAGCTGCGGCAGGAATTTGAAATGGCGTCTGCTGAGTCGCAAGCGGCATTTGGCAAGGCAGCGCTTTTCGTTGAAAAGTACCTCCAGCGCATCAGGCACATCGAGTTCCAGCTGATAAGGGACTCGCACGGAAACGGCAGGCACCTTTTCGAGAGGGAGTGCTCGATCCAGAGGCGCCACCAGAAGCTCATCGAAATGTCGCCCTCGCCCGTCATGAACCAAAAGACAAGGGAAAGGATAGGCGAAATAGCAGTCAGGGCGGCAGCAGCTGTCGACTACCTGAACGCCGGCACAGCTGAATTCTTGCGCGACACGGAGGGCAACTTTTACTTTATTGAAATAAACTCGCGCCTGCAGGTGGAGCACCCAGTCACCGAGCTGGTCACGGGACTTGATCTTGTCAAGCTCCAGATAGCGATTGCTCAGGGAGACGAGATGCCGTTCAAGCAGGAAGACCTGAAGATGAACGGCTGTGCGATTGAATGCAGGATTAACGCTGAGGACCCGTTCTACGAGTTCGCGCCTTCGACTGGCTTGGTGCCAAGCTGCAACATACCGTACGGGCCGGGCATAAGGGTCGATACCTACCTCTACCCTGGCTGCACTGTCTCCGGCTACTATGACTCGCTCGTAGCCAAGTTGATTGCATGGGGCAGGAACTTTGAGGAAGCGAGGGTGAGGATGAAGAACAGCCTTGACGAGTTTACCATTGAGGGCATCAACACTACCATCCCGCTGTACAAGACGATAATGGACGAGCCCAACTTCATCAAGGGCGAGCTGTCCACCGACTACCTTGAGCGCTTCAAGATATTCGACAAAATGAACGAGGATGTAAAAGAGAGGGCCAAGGACAAGGCGTCTGCCGCTGTCGCAGCGCTTCTGCTCCAGTCGGAGTTTGTGAAAAAGGCCGGAGCCGCGCAGAATGCGACAGCGGCCAGCTCAAAGTGGAAGTCGAGGGGACCGATCAGTTAATGGAATTCAAAGTAGGAGACCTTGCGCAGCTCCTAGACGGCGAAGTGCTCCGTACCACTGAGAACAACTCCGTGCTCGTCAAGATAGGCGGCAAGCAGCACACCCTGCGCCTTTTAAAATCAGGCACCAACGAGTTCGAGTTCATTCTTGACAATGCTTTTCATCACGCCAAGATACTGCAGTCAGGCAGCGCCGAGGCAAGAATAATCCTGGACGGCCAGCCGCTGACTGTGAAAAAGCACTCAAAGCTGACAGAAGTACTTGAAAAAGCGTCTGCGATAGGCGGCGCCGGCGGTGGCGACCGTAACCTCGCAAGCCAGATCCCCGGCAGGGTGGTCAGCATACAGGCAAAGAGTGGCGCCGAAGTCAAGAAAGGTGACGTCATCGTGGTGCTTGAGTCGATGAAGATGCAGGTAGCGATAAAGGCTCACAAGGACGGCACTCTGAAGGAAATAAAGGTCAAGCAGGGCGCCAGCGTTGTAAGGAACGATGTGCTGGCAGTGATAGAGTAGAAGAAGAAGAAGAACAACAACATCTTTTGCTTTTGCCTCTAGTTGTTGCCGGCACCAGTTGCATTTGAGCTTGCAGTTGTTGTAGTAGTAGTGGCATTCCCTGCTGCTGCTGCTTCTGCTTCTGTCTGGTTGTTGGGGGCAGTTGCATTCGTGCTTGTTGTTGCTGCTGCAGTTGCATTACCGCTTTCAGTATCATTGGCAGCTGCTGTTGTGGTGATGCCCCTCAAAGAAGGTGGAATCTCGGCTTCTTCCGGAGATACTGGCGGCAACGGGGGCAGGCCATACCGCTCTCGCAATTCTACCTGCTGCTGCTCCATAACCCCAGTAGAGAAGCTTGGTCCGATGTAGCCAAATGAAATGTAGATGATTACGATGGCAGCCAGCGATACGCCCATGACAAGTATGCTCCATGCTACGCCAGTGAGGCGGTAGCCGGACTGCTTGTCATCGTCCTTATGCGAACTCACTTTATTTTCAATGGATGAAACAAAGGATTAGAATGATCAGAAAGATTCTTTAAGTAAACAAACTGGGGTTCTAGAAATAGTAGAATCTTTAGATCTTTTTAGCAAAACTACGACTCTGGTTTTTTGCACAAACTGTGTTCATCGAGATTTCATTATTTTTTTGATACTGAATCAACTTCGACACGTGGGCACACATTATATGCTACGTATTCGGATCACCCGGCGTCTGCACACGGAAGTATGAAATTGTCTGAAGGTGGCACAGACTGCTCTTCGTTGTCTATAGACGTTATGGTTACGCTGATGGTATAATCGTCGTTGTCTACCAGCACAGGTCCGCGAACGTGGTACGCTCCATCGCTTGCAACTCCTTCCTGATCCGTCAGATCAGGTCACAGATGGCGGGATCGTTGTGACGTTGCTCTTTGGCACAAATGACAATGACAATGTTATCCGCCTAGGTTCGCTTGAGTTGAAGGGCAGCGCGTCTTCTCCAATTAACATGTCATATTCTGGCCGCCCTCAAATTCGCTTCCCATCTTGATACTGCCTTTTGATAGCGGGTTCATGCTGTCGTAGTAGTCATAGGTTCCTGGAATCGTGAACTTGTGAATAAAAGAGCCATCGTTAGGATCTATCAAGTCAGAATCAAATACTGCTTCAGGAGGCACGTCTGAGTTGCTGGCGTTGACGGCAACAGAATGCTCGGACTGGTCATCGTTGAACCATATGACTGACATATTTGCAGGAATCGAAATGATTGCCGGTCAAATGGTTTCCTCAAGCTCGAATTGACTTTGTTTTTTCTTCTTCTTTTCCTATATGAGATTTCCTTTAGCTGTGCGTGTGAAAGGAATATCTTGTACAATATCTTGGTTCTCGTGGACTCACATTATTTGCTGCATCTAGAATCTGGCAGACGATCTCTCAATTCTGTTCCTATGGGGCGCAGTAGTCAAGGTCAAAGAATAATTATTATTATTATTATCCCACTCCTAATGGTGGATAATTTCTTTGATGCTCAATGACATTGTGGTTTTCCAGCTCCACCTCACTTAGAAACTGACGGAGGCAAATCTTGCATTTTAAATTCTCCACTGGCTCATACCTTTTTTCGATTTTTTGCATATGCTAATACACGTGAACAACTACCGCGAATAACAAATTATATTTCGCTTAACCATGTTAATTTACGAGGTTAAGCGAGCGTTAAAAGCTGCCGGCTCGCAAATGTGTTATTGGTGAAAAAGAAAGATGCAAGGACCGGCAGTCCTGCAGTGGGATAAGGTAATACACAAAGGCACCAGATCCAGTAACGGGGAGCCGATTGGATACATTGCGGCAGAAGACGGTGACTCGATCATAGTGCTGTCGAGCCACTTCAACGAGTACCAGATACCAAAAGCCTGCGTCAATGCATTCGACGGATCCCAGGTATACCTCGACTTGCCTTTCAATGAGCTGGAACAGTACAGGGTGTAGTAGCGTCTGTAACCCTCCTTTTTTTATATAATAGTCATATACACGATTCAAGCCCGGCTTTTTACATATACGCCAGTCATCAGCCGGTCTTTATGCACCGTTTCGCTCAGTCTGCTGAAGACCATTGTCGGGCACCAGGCGATGGTAGTAAGTGAGGTCTTGAACAGGGCGCTGGGGTGGGTAAACATGCTTGCGACAAATTTCGCCAGCATGCGCCTGCGGAGCAGAGGCCTGAACACAAAGCCATGGGGACGCAGCATCCTATCGACCCTGTCCTTTGTCCAGTGAAGCTCCAACGAGATGACGTCTGCGTCCTTGATCGTCTCGATGCTTCCTCCTATGACCTCCGCCTCGAACCCCTCGATGTCCATTTTTATGAAATCGATCCTGTCCCTGACCTCCAATCGTGCAAGTATGTTCTCCAAGGTGTCGACTCTGAACGCGTACTTTTTGCCCCAGAAGCTGATCTCCTTTTGCCCCGGTTCTCCTGCCACGCCCACGTTCAGGGCGGTGACGTTTGGGCAGCCGTTCCTTTCGACGTTTATTTTCAAGAGCTGGTAGTCCTCTGCATTTGGCTCAAGAGCAATGACTTTTCCCTCAGGACCTACCCTTCTTGACGCAAGAATTGCAAAATCGCCTATTCCTGCCCCGAGGTCGACGACCAGATCGCCTTCTTGCAGCAGGCTGGCGGGGTAAGTGTCCAAGAGGAACACTTCGGCAAGCCCGATCAGGTGATCCCTGCTATTGTAAAAGAGCTCTACATCGTTATATCTGAACGACTTCGGCAATTATGGAAAATGATGCTGGTTTGACGATATAACGATTGTGACTTGCAAGAAAGGCTTTTTTGAAACATGGAGAAAAAAGAAGAAGAAAAGGCTATTGCTACTTTTTCGCTTTCTTCAGCGCGTCCTTTATCTCATTGTAATTCGGCTCGACAAGCGGATTGTCCGAGACCCATCTGTAGATCACCTTGCCGTTTTCGTCAAGGACGAACACCGATCTTTTGGCGGCGTTATAGTCCTTCAGCGCGGCGAGGTCCTTCATGACGATACCGTACTTTTTGATGACGTCGCGCTTGTAGTCAGAGAGCACCGGAAAGTTCAGGTGGCGGTTCTGGGTGAAGAACTTGTTTGCAAACGGCCCGTCGACAGAGATGCCGACAACGTTTGCGCCCAGATCGCGGAGCTGGTCAAGCGAGTCGCGCAGCGCGCACATTTCTGCAGTGCACACCGGCGATTCTGCCGCAGGGAAGAACGCGAGGATTGTCTTTTTGCCGCGAAGATCGCTTAGCTTGCGCGGCTTCATGTCCGGGTCTGGCAGTTCAAAATCTGGGGCCTTGTCGCCTATGTTTGGAACAGATGCGAGAGATGCGCTAGACATGTCTTAAAAGCTGCCGATTTCGCAATAAAAACATTTACGGTACAATATTATACATGGATAAATTTCGTGCCAGACTGCAATTAATTTTGTTATCATCAGGCAAAGGGGATAATAAAAGGTAGGTAGGTTTCGGCGTCTCGGTTGATGTCATCAGGAACGATGATGACTTGCACACAAGCCATTTTTTTTCTTCTTCACCATGATATTTGGTGAGGACGCCCGGGCAATGATGTGTTCCT
>Ga0081538_10006522_pt1 | contig 10256 bp, 11 predicted proteins | sample TabmetS5T2R1_FD_71022 | JGI IMG/M metagenome (GOLD analysis project Ga0081538, IMG submission 71022) | Tabebuia heterophylla rhizosphere microbial communities from the University of Puerto Rico - S5T2R1 | ecosystem: Host-associated > Plants > Roots > Rhizosphere ...
TACCTGGCGGATCGAGCGCTCGCCGCCGGCGCCCATCCAGATCGGCGGGTGCGGCTTCTGCGCCGTCGGCGGCTCGACCACGACCTTGTCAAAGGCCCAGTATCGCCCCCGATGCGAGAACGGCTCGTCGGCTGTCCACGCCTTGAGGATCACCTCGAGGCACTCGTCAAAGCGCGCGTCGGCCTCCTCCATCGGCACGCAGAAACCGGCGAACTCGTTGTACCGGTACCCCTTGCCGACGCCGAAATCGAGCCGCCCCCCGGACAGCAGGTCGAGGGTGGCCGCCTGCTCCGCCAACAACACGGGGTTGTGCCAGGGCAGCACGAGCACCGCCGTGCCCAGGCGCAGCCGGCTCGTGCGCGCGCCCAGCCAGGTCAACAGGTTGAGCGTGGCCGAGACCTGGCCATAGCCGGTGAAATGGTGCTCGACGACGAACGTGCTATGGAAGCCGAGCGCCTCGGCCTCGACGTTGTAGTCGATGAAATCGCGGAACCCCTCGCTGCTGTCGAACTCGGGACCGCCGCGCCGCGCCGCCGCACTGCCGAACAGGCCGAATTGCATGGTCTCCTCCTCTGGTGCCGCGTCACAAGGTGACGGCACTGCCGGCGATCGGCCTCATCCCGTCGCGTGATCGCCGGCATGCCACTCCGGCATGTTCTATCGGGGCCGTTTCCAGCCGAGCCAGTCGCAGATGGCATCCCCCATCACTAGCTCCTGGTCGCGCCCCTGGAGCCAGGGCAGTTCTTCCGTGAACATCGTCACGCACTGCCGGTATGAGCACGGCATGCGGGTGATATCGGTACCCCAGAAGCAGCGCTGCGGGCCGAACGCGTCAAAGATCTGCCGGATATATTGGTGGATGTTGCGGTAGGGATAGGGTTGGCTCGAATAGCTCGGCGCGCCGGAGAGCTTCACCGCGATATTGGGGTACCTGGCCAGGGCCAGCATCTCGCCGAGATTGGCGAAGGCCGCATCATCGGTCCCGGCACTGCCGCCACCGCCACGGCCATGGTGGTCGATATGCAGCTTCAGCCCGGGATGGCGCTCGGCGATCCTGCCGAGGTCGGCCATATGTCCAGCGGGCAGCGTGCCGACTGGCAGCCCTTCTTGCTCGCACGCCGCCCAGAACCAGTCGAGCGAACCGTCGGTCCACCAGCTCTGCTGGTGTGGCTGGTTGAAGGTGAAGCGGAAGCCGAGCATGCCCGGCCGTTGCCGCCAGTTTTTGACGATGTCGAGCCGATTCGGGCTCTGCAGGTCGAAATTCCCCAAGATACAGAATTTGTCCGGGTGTTGGCGCACCGCGTTGACCGCCAACTCGTTGACCGCCTCGCCCAGCGTGCTGGGCGGGTGGATCACCGCCGCGTCGACCCCGGCCGCCGCCATCTCCTGCAAGGCGTCGTCCACCGAGAAGGTGGGGATCTGCCGGTGTTGCGGCGACATCTTAGCATTTTCCCAGAGGTGTATTTGAGAATCGACGATCTGCATGGCGTTCCTCCTTCTGGTTACGTCTGTATGTTGACCCGTCTCTGCACGCGGCGGCGACATGCTCTCACGTCGGTCGCTGGGTCGGCGCAGCGCGGGCGACGCGTGTCGTCGGCCTTGCCGGTCCATTGGAGCAATTGTGGGTGCCAGGAAATTAACGCCTACCGGGAATTCCCCAGCCAGCCGAACTCGGAGATGTCGATGATGACGCCGTCGGGACCGCTCAACTTGACCTCCGCATGGCTGGGGCGCTGGCCTCTGCCAGACTGGCCGCGCCTTCCTGCAGGTTCGAGGGGCGTCAGCCTGGTGGCCCCCGCCCGCTCCATCCTCTCGGCGCATTCGGGCACGTCGTCGACGACGAAGCCGATGTGGTGAATGCCGCTGAAATCTTCCCCTTGCTCTCCCACGTCTGGGTCATCGCTTTTCTTGCATGCCCGGATGGTCAAGTTCAGGTCACCATCGCTGAGGTAGATGTGGGAGCTGCCGCTCCTCCCAACCTCTGTCATCCCGAGCACGTCTTTGTAGAAGGACGCGACCTTCTCCAGGTCGTGGGTGGTCAGGGCTATATGCTTGATTTTCGCCATGCTCTCGCTCCTCAGGGTGCGCCCGTTCTAGGATGTGTCACAGCCCGACTGCGCATGCAGTCCGGGGTGGGATCCAATGGCACAGCTCGGCAACACATGACGTCTTGCCATCGCCGCAGGTGGCCGAAGTATAACACGCGACAGTGCGGACAGACAATCGAGACTGCGTCTCGGGTGAGGCTTTGCACCAACGGCTAGGCAACATGAGGATCGCCGCAGTACTGGTGGCCCCTCAAAGGAGGAAACGCGGCGTCCCTGTGTGGGCTTCCCCCGTCGTTTCTGGCTTGTGTCGCGGCGTCGTCTGTAAGAGAATGAGGGCTGCAACTTGGGTTGATCATGGTAATCAGGTCTGACATTCCCCGTACCGAGGAGAGCCCCATGGCACAGTATATTCCGAGCCCAAGGGACTGGGTGCGCGAACAGGTCGAGCTCTACGAGCGCAGTGGCGGGACCGAAGGCACCACGCTGCGCGACACCGGGCTGCCCGTGATCATCGTCACCCACACCGGCAACAAGACCGGCGCCATCCGCAAGACCCCACTGATGCGCGTCAAGGACGGCGCCAACTACGTCCTCGTCGGGTCGCGGGGCGGGGCGCCGACCCACCCAGTCTGGGTGTACAACCTGCGCGCCAACCCGGCCGTCGAGGTCCGCGACCACACCGTGGTGCAGGCGATGCGCGTACGCGAGGTCAAGGACGAAGCCGAGCGGGCGCGGCTCTGGGCGCTCGCCGTCGCGGCGTATCCGCCGTACGCGGACTACCAGACGCGGACCACACGGCGGATCCCGCTCTTCGTTGCAGAGCCGGAACGCTAGCGAGACGAGTCGAAACCTGCTGAGGAGGGAGCGTCATGCCGACCGTGAATACCGTGTTGGGGCCAGTGGAGACGGCGGACCTGGGCTTTACCCTGAGTCACGAGCATGTGGGCACCAACGCCGCCGGCCTGCGCCACACGTACCCGGAATTCGTCGACCGCGAGGGCGTGCTGGAGCAGGCCGTGGCGGCGATGCGCGAGGCCTACCAGGCTGGTGTGCGGACGATGGTTGAGGTGTCGACGTTTGACCTCGGCCGGGATATCGGCCTGATCCAGGAGGTCTCCCGGAGGAGCGGCGTCCAGCTCATCGCGGCCACCGGCAACCATCTGGCCGTGCCGCGACCCTTCGGGGAGGTCTCGCCGGACGTCATCGCGCGCCTGTACAGCAGGGAGATCGAGGAGGGGATCGAGGGCACCGGGATCAAAGCCGGCATCATCAAGGTCGCCAGCGATCGCGGAGGGATCACGCCGCCGCAGGAGGTGATCCTGCGTGCGGCGGCACGGACGCACCATCGCACGGGCGTCCCGATTTCCACCCACACGTGGTCGCCCGACCGGGTGGGGGAGCAGCAAGTCCGGATTCTCGAGGAAGAGGGCGTGGACTTGCACCGCGTCTACATCGGCCACAGCAACGATGACACCGATCTGGGCTACCTGCTGGGGCTGCTGGAGAAGGGCGTGTGGTTGGGGATGGATCGCTACCCCGGCGGACGCATCCCCGGCACACCCGACTGGGAGCAACGGACCGCCATCGTCAAGCACCTCATGGACGCGGGCTACAGCCATCGCCTCATGCTGTCCCACGATTACTCGGTCCCCAAAGCCCGCCATGGGGCGGCGGTCCAGGAGGCCCGGCGCCGGGCGAACCCCGATGGCTATACGTTCATCCCCCGGCGGGTGCTGCCCCGTCTTAAGGAGCTGGGCGCCTCAGACCACGACATCCACCAGATCACGGTGGAGAACCCGCGTCGGTTCTTTGAAGGGAGCTAAGCTCCCCGCCGGTGGACCGAAGCTATCTATCATGACAATTCTTATGGCGCTTCTCGAATGATTGACAAGAAGTGATGAATAATGCGGGCGGTGGCCCCCCAAATGACGTGGCCATTGACATGAAACTCATAATCTTCGATCGTGGCCCCATCATCGCGGGCGCGGATATATCTGCGTCGTACGGTCGGATCAGCCAAGACTGAGAGTGGTGCGTCGAAGACGCTGGCCACCTCGAGAGGGTTCGGACGGAACGAGTACGGGTAAGGGATCAATCCGACGAAAGGCGAGATGGTAAAGCTCGTCGAGAAGGTCGCCAGGTCGTCTAGTCGCCCCAAGACGCTGACGTGCTCCGGCCGGAGCCCTATCTCTTCATAGCTTTCCCTCAGGGCGGTGGCTAGCAAATCACCGTCGGTAGGCTCAAAGGAGCCTCCGGGAAACGACACCTGGCCCTTGTGATGCCTGAGCGTCTCGGTGCGTTTGGTGAACACCAAGTGGTAATCGGCGGCGTTCCTGAACAGCGGCACCAGCACAGCGGCCTGACGGCGGGCGGGATCAGGGGTGACTACCACGGGAACGCGCTGGGTCAGAAACGAGCGGAGGCGGTCGTCAGCAGGGTTGCGGGGGGTCACTCGCGCTCATCCTCGGCGTCGTCGTCCCAGTCGGCGTCCTCATCTGCGTCATAATCCAAGACGTCATCCTCTTCGAGGGCTTCTGTGTATTCGCCGCGCGCGATGGCAGCGGCGATGCCGAGCTCTTCAATGGCGTCATACGCCACTTCAGCAACCTCGGGGTCGGCGTCACGAGAGCAGCGTTGTAGCGTATGCAGAGCACGCTCGTCGCCGATCTTGCCCAGGGCCCAGATGGCTTCCAGCCGGACGTCGCGGTCCATATCAAAGCACATCTTCTGCAGCGTCGGAACGGCTGAGATGATCTGCGCCTCGCCACAGGCACTAATGGCCTCGATGCGGAACTCCTTGTCCGACTCGTCCAACCCGCGTAAGAGGTAGCCATGCCAACGTTCCAGCCCACTGCGTCCCATGGCGAATAAGGCGCTCAGCTGCATGCGGTGATCAGCGGCAAAATAGCCTTGCTCGATGAGGTTCAACACCTTCGGGTCCTCGGTACAGAAGCTTAAAGCTTCGAGCGCGAAGCGGCGCACCGTAATGCTCTCGCCCTCGTCCGTGGAGGCTTCGAAGAGGGCGCGCTTGACCCGTTGGGCCAGGGGCTGATCCAATTCCTCCATGACGAAGCCTTCATACATGTACCGTCCTAGGACCATGGCGGCCCTGCCGCGCACCTCCTCATCAGTGTCAAACCAGAAGGTGTTGAGAATGCGGTCGAGATGCTCTTCGTCGGGGTAATACCACATGGCCTCAACTGAGCATCGACGGACCTCAGGATCAGGATGGTTCATGAGCATGGTATAAATGGGCGCCCGATTCTCGGAGTAATTCTCCTCCTCCGCTTCGCTGAGCTCGCGAATGCGCTGGCGCTGAGAGGACAGATCCAGCGCCGCAAATTCGGCCAGGAAAGCCTCTGCAGCCTGTGGGTCTGTCGATGCGTTGTGCGAAGAATCTTGTCTACCCGATTGGTCCCAAGAGTCCCTGTCCATCGCTCACCTACCCAATGCCATGAAGGATCACACGGCCGCCAGCGCGCAAGTACGCTCGCAGTGCTCCGAACTCATGATACCACATCAACCTCATGGCGCTAGCGAAATTTTCCCCCCAGGCTAGAAGAACCGGCGTCGCTCGCGATCGAGCTCCTGCGGTGGGAGTTGACTGATCTTGCGCTGCAGATCCCGGTGCCAGGCGTCGACTTTCGCCAGATTGCGCGTTTTGGTCTCCTCATCCAGGCCCGATGCTTCGATGAAGCTCCGCGCGCTTTCACAGAGCGCGCTGGCGCGTTGCAGATTGCCCTGAAACTCCTCCTTGCTGATCTTGACATAAAACTCGGTCACTTTGGCGTCGCGGAAGAAGCGTTGTATCGTTTCCCATAACCCCATTGTCGTACCCTCGTGAAGGTGAACGTAGGTCACCCCCCGGCCATCTGTCTACGTCCAGGTCCACGATCGTGGTGATCTGCGCCTCGTGGTCTCTTCGCTGCAAAGTCTGTAGGCTCACGCCCCTGACCTCATCGCCGGTGGTCGTAGGACATGGGCTTGCGCCCGCCGTGATAAATGGACACTTCGGAGACCTCACCACTCACCTCGACACGCTCCGTCGAGCGCGCATACCGAAAGCCATGGTCGCGGAGCCGGCGGAAGAAATCTCGGGCGATCGGTCGATTCGGCTCCGCCAGAATGAACTGTCCATCCGGCCCCAGGGCGCCATGCAGAAGCTGCACGAGTGGATCGAAGTTGGCGCGCTCATAGAGCACATCCGAAGCCATGATCACCGCATAAGTTTGCTTGAGGGTCGGAGCGTGCCAGTCGAGATGCCGGACGATTGCCGATGGGCAGCCGTTACGATACGCATTGTAGCGCGTGAATGCCAGCGCATCAGCCTCATAGTCGGTGAACGTCACCACGCCACCTTTGCGGCTGGCGGCGATCCCCGCCAACCCCAAACCGCAACCCAGCTCGAGCACCTCCAAGCCTTGCAGATCAACGGTTTCCCAGAGGTATCGCGCCAACGCCAGGGATGAGGGCCACAGGTCGGCCCAGTACGGAAGACGCTCATCGGGTCGAAACTGGATCTTCGGCAGTCGATCGAGTAACGTGTCGACATCTGCCACACGGAGCAACTCAATGGTCAAGCCGCCGCACACGATGTTCTGCAGAACAGTATCGTAGGAAGTCTCGATGGTTTTCTGGAGGTAGCGCAGACGGCGTTGCCGACGGTTCCCACCGGGAGCTGTCGGCTCAACAACCGTGTCCGCACGGGGGTTCAAAGGTGTGCTCACGGCCGTAGCACTCCGCGGCCGCTCGACCTAAAGGCCCAGGCCAGTCGCCACCGCTTCACGGTGGGTGTCGGAGTCATCGAAGGCGATTTCAGCCGCCTTGGCTCGTCGCGTATAGAGCTGCAGGTCGTACTCCTTGGTATAGCCGATGCCGCCATGGACCTGCTGTCCGTCCTTCACCACGCGGCGACACGCCTCATTGGTCCAGGCTTTCGCCACGGCGATCTCTCGCCCCGCCGGCAGCCCCTCGCTCAACAGCCAGGCGGCGTGATAGGTGACGTATCGTGAACCATCGACATCGATCACCATATTCGCCAGCTTGTGCTTAATGGCCTGGAAGCTGCCGATGGGGCGACCGAATTGCACCCGGGTCTTGGCGTAGTTGAGACTGATGTCAAAGGCCTGTTGGGCGATTCCCACCATTTCTGCACACTTGGCCACGGCCCCATACTGCAGGACCTGCTCGACCATCGACCACCCCTGGCCTGGGTCGCCTAGCACCTGACTACGGGGGACCCGAACATTATCGAAGACCACTTCACACTGATGGTCATCGGCGATCGTCCCCAGCTTGTCGATCGCCAGGCCTGGGCTCTTCGCATCGACCAGGAACAGGGTGATGCCACTGGCTGGTGTCGCGCCCGTGCCGGTGCGGGCCACGGTCAACACGTAATCGGCGACGTGGGCATAGGGCACGCAAAGTTTAGTGCCGTTCAGAATGTAGTACTCCCCCTGCGCTGCGGCGCTGGTCTCAATGCCAGCCGGCTGGCTGGTGGCTGAAGGCTCATGCCAGGCCATGGTGCCGACCAGTTCACCTTGCGCGAGCTTCGGCAGGTAAGCGCGCTTTTGCTGATCGTTGCCGGCCCATAGCAGGGGGAGCCCGACCTGCACGACGGTAGGCACGAACGGACCGGGGACCAGCGCCCGTCCGAACTCCTCTAAGAGCACCACCAGGTCCATCATGGTCGCACCACTGCCGCCGTATTCCTCCGGCAGCACCAGTCCGAGCCATCCGAGATCACCCATCTGCTTCCACAGGTTGAGGTCGTAGCCTCTCTCGTCTTCCTCCATAGCCCTCACCAGGCGAATAGGGCATTCTTTCTGAAGGAAATCCCGCGCGCTCCCCTGCAGCAGTTCTTGCTCTTCGCTCAAGCTGATGTCCATCGACGCCTCCGCTGTCCGACCCGGCTCTACACGCGGGCAAAGACCTTCATACACCCCACACACCGTGTTTACAGAGGGAGCGAGCAGTCCCAAGGCACCTACATGCGCCGGGTGCTGCTCGCAGAGCCAACCGCGTCGGCTATCTCGGCAATCCCAAGCCGCGCTCGGCGATGATGTTGCGCTGAATCTCAGAGGTGCCGGCAGCGATCGTGCTGGAGATCGAGGTGAGATACAGATTTTCGATCTGGCCCTTCAGCGGCGCCCATTTGCTGCCAGGTTTTAACTGCCCGTAGAGGCCGAGGAGATCCATGCCGACCTGCGCCATACGCTGCGAGAGCTCGCTCGCAAAGGCCTTCAAGGCTGGGGATTCGGGGCCGGGCACCTGCTTGCCGTTGATCGCCGTGGCGACGCGGTAGGCGATGGCGCGCGCGACGTCGACCTCGATCGCCATCTGAGCGAGTTTTTGCCGGATGAGGGGATTTTTCGACAGCGGCTGGCCATTGCGCGTCGTCTGTTTGGCATAGTCGACGAGGTTTTCCAGGATCCGTTTGGCGTGCATCGGGCGTTCGACGCCAGCGCGTTCGAAGGACAGCGTCGTGGTGGCCATATACCAGCCGCGATTCTTCTCACCCAGGAGGCCTGAGCGCGGTACGCGGACGTTGTCGAAGAACAGCTGATTGAAGTGGTGCCCACCCGACATGTCGATCAACGGCTGTACGGTGACCCCAGGGCTCTTCATATCGACGAGGAAGTAGGAAATCCCTTTGTGCTTCGGTACCGTGGGATCGGTGCGGGCGAGCATGAAGATCCACTCCGAGTGTTGGGCACCGCTGGTCCAGATCTTCTGGCCGTTGATCACAAAATCATCGCCATCCTCGACCGCCGAGGTCTGCAGGGAAGCCAAATCAGAGCCGGAATTGGGCTCGCTATACCCTTGGCACCATATCACCTCGCCGCTGGCGATGCCCGGCAGGTGCATCTTTTGCTGCTCTTCGGTGCCATACAACATAATGGTAGGGCCCAGATAGCGTACGGCATTGATGCCCACGATCGGGGCCCCGGCGTAGGCCATCTCCTCGTAGAAGATCACTTGCTTCCAGAATGGCCAATCTTGTCCACCCAAATCCTTGGGCCAGGAGACTACCAGCCATCCACGCTTCGCCAACTTCTTGGTGAACTCGTGCGCGAATCTGAACTGCTCATCATCGTCCTGATCGTAGAAGATCTCCTTGCCCCAGCCGGGCGGCAGTTCGGCTTTCAAGTAATCCCGGACTTCCTGGCGAAAGTCGTCCTCTTCCTGAGACCACTTCCAATCCATTATTTGCCCTCCCCTGCTGAGGGAATTCCACGACATGGAAGCTGGCTCGACAGCCTGGAGAAGCGCTTGATGTCACGACTCTATCGCTGCGATCGCCGAAATGGCGAGTTTCCGCGGCCGATACGGCGCCAGTGTAACAAGGCACCTGGATGAGGTCAAGCTTTTTGAGGACCGGGCACGGCATACATCCCCAGCCGCCGTGCCTGTCAGACGTGTCCGGTCCGGCCTGAGAAGGCGCTAAGGCGCCATCGTCGGGGGGTGGACATGGCCGTTGCGCTGTGCAGCCCCCGTGTCCGCCTCACGGGGCACGCGCATGCAACAACAATCCACCATGGTGCTGGATGGTCAGGTGGTAACACTGGCCGGCCTGCATCTTGGCATAAACGGCCTGGCCGAACGTCGTACGGACGCGCTGTGTTTCGGCATAGGCCGCATCCTCGATGAGGCGCCACAGATACCCCCACACGCGCTGTTGGGCGGCGCGGTCGATATCCTGACGGACGTAGGACTGTGGGATGCCGTCACCTGATCCCTCGCTGCGATAGAGCGGAAAACCCACCTGAGGCGCGATCTGTTCGGTAAAGATCCGTCGGAACAGATATAAACTCTTCGCTTGGCCGCTTCTGACGGCATCGCTCCCGAAGACGGTGACGAAGGCATCGATGTAGATCTCCTCGCCCGGCAGGGTGACGACCAGCGGGGAGAGGGGCTGTCCATTCTGCCGGAACTCCTGAAAGCGCAGCGTTGTGCGCACCGGTTCATCCGCCGGCCGCTGCTGATCGAGAATGCAGACCTCTGCCACGCGCTGCTCGCCGAGCAGGTTATGAAGATAGCGCTCATAGACGGTTTTCTCGTTCCATATCTGGTATACCCAATATCCTGCTGCAAGCATCAGCCCAAGCACGCCTATCAGGAGGAGCGTGCGCAGAAGAGCTAAGACGCGCTGCAGCACTGCCAGGCTGCGGGAAATTCTCCCCATGTCGTTCCCCTCCCCTCATCCCG
>Ga0081538_10006523_pt1 | contig 10255 bp, 8 predicted proteins | sample TabmetS5T2R1_FD_71022 | JGI IMG/M metagenome (GOLD analysis project Ga0081538, IMG submission 71022) | Tabebuia heterophylla rhizosphere microbial communities from the University of Puerto Rico - S5T2R1 | ecosystem: Host-associated > Plants > Roots > Rhizosphere ...
GCCCGGGCCCCCATCACCTCCCGCAACGCCCTCCCGGAGGCAACCCCCATCCACTGGCACGGCATGCCCCTGCCCGCCGCCGCCGACGGCGGCCCCCACCAGCCGATCCAGCCCGGCAGCACCTGGTCGCCGAGCTGGAGGATCGACCAGCCCGCGGCCACCCTGTGGTACCACCCCCACCCCCACCAGGCCACCGACGACCACGTGTACCGGGGCGTGGCCGGGCTGTTCCTGGTGGACGACCCGCAGGCGGATCTGCTGGCCCTGCCCGAGGACTACGGCGTCGACGACATCCCCCTGATCCTCCAGGACAAGCGGTTCGATGAGCAGGGAGAGCTGGACTTCGGCCAGCACCCACTCAGCCAGATCGGCCGGCTCGGCGCCGAGATCCTGGTCAACGGCACCCATGACCCCCACCTGACCATCACCAGCCAGCGGGTGCGGCTGCGGCTGCTGAACGCCTCCACCGCCCGGGTGTACAACCTCGGCTTCACCGACGACCGGGCCTTCGACCTGATCGCCACCGACGGCGGGCTGCTGCAGGGCCCGCACCGCACCACCCGCGTGCAGCTGTCACCCAGCGAGCGGGCCGAGATCGTCGCCGTCTTCCGGCCGGGAGAGCGGGTCGTGCTGCGCAGCTTTCAGCCCGACCTCGGCCTGGACGCCTTCCAGGGGCGCTTGGCCGGCGCCGACGACACCTTCGACCTGCTGCAGGTCCGCGCCGCCGCCGGACTGACGCCCTCGCCGCCGGTGCCCGCCCGGCTGGTCCGCCACCAGCAGCTCGACCAGGCCGACGCGGCCCAGACCCGCCGCTTTGACCTCAACGACGACGACGCCATCAACGGCATGCCGATGGACATGGGCCGCATCGACCAGATCGTCGCCCTAGACACCACCGAGGTCTGGGAGGTCACCAACCGCTCGGGCAACCTGCACACCTTCCACGTCCACGGCGTCCAGTTCAAGGTCGCCGAGCAGGCCGGCGCGCCGCCGCCGACCCTGGCCGGCTGGAAGGACAGCGTGTTCATCCCACCAGACAGCACCACGCGGCTGCTGGTCCGGTTCACCGGCTACGCCGACCCGGCCCTGCCCTACATGTTCCACTGCCACCTGCTCCAGCACGAGGACGACGGCATGATGGGCCAGTTCGTCGTCGTCCAACCCGGCCAGACCCCGACCAGCCTCCCAACCCATCAGCACCGCCAATGACCCCAGCGATGCTCATCAAGTCAAGCACTCGCGGAGGTGCGGCCGGCTCGACCAGCAGCAGGTGGACGAACAGGCGACGTCGTAGGCGCACGCACTCAGCCCGCTGCCGGGATGTTGTGGTTGTGGCGGAATAGGTTGGTGGGGTCGTAGCGGGCCTTGACCTCCACCAGCCGGTCCCAGGTCGCCCCCGGGTAGGCCTGGTGGACACGGGCCGAGCCGTCCTCGCCCAAAAAGCCGGTGTAGGCGCCGTCGTCGCCCTGGCCCAGCGCGGCCGCGAACCCCGCCAGCCACCCCTGGCGCCCCGGCTTGTCGGCCGGGCCCTGGGAGAAGCCGACCACGGTGGCCATGATCGGCGAGCCGCGGTGGGCGAACGCGGTGGCCTGGGCCGGGACCCGGGCCATGGCCCCGCCCAGCACCCGCAGCTGGGCCACCCGCACCGGCGCGTCGGAGGTCTGTAGGTGCTCCAGGATCGTCGCGGCGGCGTCGCCGCCGAGGTGGTCCAGGAACCTGGTGTGGACCACCGCGCTCGGGTGGACGCCGGCCTCCTCGGGTGGGTACATGGCCGGGTAGGGCATCGGCCGGACCTGGTCGGCCAGCGGGGCGGCCAGGGCCCGGAACGGCGCCAGCGCGCGCTGGCCGGCGGCGGCGGGGCCGGCGTAGCAGAGCGTGGCCAGCACGACCAGCCGGCCGTGCTGGTCGGGGGGGAGGAACGCCAGCGGCGGGGCGGCCATGATGTTGGCGATGGTCGACAGCTCCTCGGGGGCGGCCTGGGCGGCGGCGACGAAGCCGGCGATGACCTGTGGGGTGGCCGGCAGGATGAGCATGCCCCCCAGGACCTGGGCCAGGGGGTGGAGGCGGAACTGGAAGCGGGTGACGACGCCGAAGTTGCCGCCGCCGCCGCGCAGGGCCCAGAACAGCTCGGGGTGGGACTGGGTGTCGGTGTGGAGCAGCCGGCCGTCGGCGGTGACCACCTCGGCGGCGAGCAGGTCGTCGATGGTCAGGCCGTGCTTGCGGACCAGGTAGCCGACCCCGCCGGCCAGGGTGATGCCGCCGATGCCGACCGAGGCGGTGTCGCCGAACCCGGTGGCCAGGCCATAGGTCCCGGCGGCGGTGGTGTAGGCCCCGGCGGTCAGGCCGGGCTCGGCCCAGGCGGTGCGCGCGGCGGCGTCGAGCTCCAGCGTGCTGGCTGCAGGCACCGGCCGGGGCGAGGCAGGGCCGCCCACCCGCCGCGAACCGAGCACACCAACTCCGCACGACGATCACGGGTCACTGGAGCATCGGAGGACGGCTCGACCTGGGAGCTCGACTTCGACGGGACGTACACGAAGGTGACGTAGGCGACGGTGGGTCGCTGCCCGGCACGGGCGGGGCGGGCCAAGCCAGGCGGGACGCCACCCGACCTCACAGCGGGTCATTGCTTGACTCTCCCCCTGGGGGAGGCCCCAGACTCCTCCGCGGAGGAGGCGCGTGTGGACGAGCTGCTGACCATCGGGCAGTTCTCCAGGATGTGCTGGCTGAGCGTCAAGACGCTGCGTCTGTACGACGAGGTGGGGCTGCTGCCCCCGGCGCACGTGGACGTGGTCACCAACTACCGGTACTACCGACCCGAGCAGGCTCCGGTGGCTCGGGCCGCCGCCATCCTCCGGTCGCTGGATATGCCGCTCGCGGAGATCAAGGATGTCGTGACCGAGTCGGACCCCGACAAGGTCCGGGCCCGTCTGGACGCCCACCGGGCCGTTCTCCGGCAGCGGATCGAGCGTCATCGCGACATGCTCAGCCGCGTCGAGGCCTTCATCAGGAGGGGGGCCGTGATGACCTACGACATTGGCACCAAGGAGCTGGAGCCGGTCGACGTCGTCGGGTTGACTCTGCGGACCTCCCCCGAGGCCATCAGCACCGACGCCGCTGCCGCCTACGCCCGGCTGTATGAGGTCCTGGGCGGCGAGGGGATTGTCCCTGCCGGCCCGCCCCGTCTGGTGTACCAGCAGATGAGCGAGGACGCGTGGACGATCGAGACATGCGTGCCGGTCGCCGGGGCCACCGGGGCGCCGGGCGGCCTGACTCTGCGGCGCTTGCCGGGAAGCCGCGTCGCCGCGACGGTCCACGTCGGGCCCTACGACGAGCTGGGGATGGCCTACCGGGAGCTCGAGGTGTGGATGGGCAAGCAGGGCCTGACCCCATCGGGGCCGCCGTTCGACATCTACCTGAACGACCCGAGCGAGGTCGAGGACCCGGCCAGGTTCCAGACCGAGCTCCTCTGGCCGGTGCGGTAGGAGACGCCGATCATGCAGAAGCTCGACCTGGTCAAGGAGTTCGGCGACCTGTACCGGCCGCCCGCCCAGCAGCCCGTCCTCGTCCAGGTGCCCCAGCTGGCCTTCCTGATGGTCGACGGGGCAGGCGATCCGAACACCTCACCGGAGTACGTCCAGGCCGTGGAGGCTCTCTACGCCGTGTCCTACGGGGCCAAGTTCGCCGCCAAGCGCGGGTCCGAGCCGGTCGACTACCGGGTGCTGCCGCTGGAGGGGCTGTGGTGGAGCGAGGACATGGCGGATTTCCCGGAGGGGCGAAGGGACACCTGGAGCTGGACCATGCTGATCGCCCAGCCCCCGGTCGTCACCGCCACCCTCCTCGGCCAGGCGGTCGCCGAGGCCGGACGCAAGAAGGACCTTCCCGCGCTGGGCAGGCTCCGGTTCGAGCGGTTCGCCGAGGGCCTGTGCGCCCAGATCATGCACGTGGGCCCCTATGCGGCCGAGGGTCCCACAATCCAGAAGCTGCACGCCTTCATCGCCGAGCAGGGCTATGCGCGCCGCGGGAAGCACCACGAGATCTACCTCGGAGACCCACGCCGGACCGCGCCGGAGCGGCTGAAGACCGTGATCCGTCAACCGGTTGGGTCCTGAGGGTGTGCCGCGTTGGAAGTAGATTCGTGTAAGACGACGTCGGGTCGCCGTGGTGTCGGCCGATGATCGGCCATCCCAAGCTGTTCTGCTCACGCCGGTGGCGGTCGCCGTGCGGCGATCTCGCGATCGGCTGGCGGGTGGTTGAGGGGTTGGCGGTCCGGCGTCGGTGTCGTGGGAGGCGGGTGCCGCTCGTTGGGCGCCTGCCGGAGGGGGAAGGCGACCTCCACGGCAAGGCCGCCTTCCGGGGGCGGGCGCGCGGTGAGGGTGGCGTCGTGGGCGATGGCGATGGCGCGGACGATCGACAGGCCGATGCCGTGGTGGCCGTCGTCGTGAGCGGTGCGGTCACCGCGTCGTTGGAAGGGCTCGAACAGCCGGTCGGCCTGCGCCGGTGGGATCACCGGCCCGGTGTTGGCAACAGCGACCAGCGCGCGTCCGGCGTTGGTTTCGGTGGCGACTTCCACCTGCCCGCCGGGGAGGTTGTAGCGCACGGCGTTGTCGAGCAGGTTGGCAACCAGGCGCTCGACCAGCGCGGGGTCACCTGCGGTCGGGGCGGGTGCGAGCGTGGCCCGGAGCTCCAGGCCGAGCCGGTCGATCTCCGGACGCCAGGCGCGCAGCACCTGGCCGGTGAGCACCGACAGGTCCAAGGGTTGTCGGTGGTCGAGGCCGCGTTCGCTGCTGGCCAGGGTGAGCAGCGCTTCCAGCAGGCGTCCCTGTTGCTCGCTGATCGCGAGCAGCCGCCGGAAGGTGGCTCGAGACGACGTGAGGGTGGCGCCGGGGTCGCTGAGCGTCTCTTCGAGCAGGGCGCGCTCCAGGGTCAGTGGGGTGCGAAGCTCGTGGGCGGCGTTGGCGACAAAGCGCTTCTGGGCGTCCAGCGCCGCCTCCAGCCGGCCGAGGAGGCCGTCGACGGTGTCGGCGAGGTCCCTGAGCTCATCGCGGGGGCCGTCGACCGCCAGCCGCTGGTGCAGGTTGCGCGCGGAGATCTGCCGGACGGTGGTGGTCATCGTCCGCAGCGGGCGCAGGACCCGCCCGGCGACCAGCCAGCCGAGCGCGATCGAGATGACCACCATGATCGCCAGGGCGACGCCGGACTGGACCAGCAGCTGCTGGAGGTCGGCGGCGTGCTGGCGGGCCGCCTGGTCGCGGAGCTGCTGGGCGAGGCCTTGCAGCTGTGGGGGAATCTGGTCGCCGGTGCCGAGGCTGGTGCCGGCGCCCGGAGTCCCGAGCCGCCCGGGTGTGCCGTCTCTGACTGTGTCGTCTCTGATCAGGACGAGGTAGCCCGTGGAGCGGACGAGCAGGTAGGTGATCGCCAGCAGGGCGGCGCCCGAGGCGGCAAACAGCGCGCCATACAGCAACGTCAGGCGCAGGCGCACGGTGCGAGGCAGCAGGTGGGAGCTGACGGGCGGGCGAGGCAGGTCGAGGCGGCGCATGGCAGCTCAGATCCGGTAGCCGCCCTGGGGGACGGTTTGGATCACGGGGGGGTCGCCGAGCTTTGCCCGCAGGCGGTTGATGGTCGCCTTGACCGTGGTGGTGAACGGGTCGGCCGCCTCGTCCCACACCCGCTCCAGCAGCTCCTCGGCGGACACGACGCGGCCTCGGGCGGCGAGCAGGTACTCCAGCACCGCGAGCTCCTTGGGGCTAAGCGCCAGGCGCATCCCCGCGCGGGTGGCGACCCGCCGGGCCGGATCCAGCCGCAGGTCGCCGTGGGCCAGGATCGGCGGCAGCGGCGGCTGCGAGCGCCGGGCGAGCGCGCGGATCCGCGCGACCAGCTCCGCGTACGCGAACGGCTTGGGCAGGTAGTCGTCGGCGCCGAGGCTGAGGCCCTCCACGCGGTCCGCGATCGTGCCCGAGGCGGTCAGCATCAGCACCCGGGTGGGGCGCGCCGTGGCCACCAGCGAGCCGGCGACCTGGTCGCCGTGGACGCCGGGAAGGTCGCGATCGAGCACGACGACGTCGTAGTCGACCAGTGCCGTGCGCGCGAGCGCGTCCCGGCCGTCGCCGGCGACGTCGACCGCCATCCCCTCGCGGCGCAGGACCCTCGCCACCGACGCGGCGAGCTCGGCGTGATCCTCGACCACCAGCACCCTCATCGCCGACGCCTTGTTGGGCACGCACGACCCGCGCCGGGGGTCGGTCCGGTCTGATCCATGTCGGTCAGGATGCCCGATCCCCGGTCACAGCCCGGTCACAGGGGTTCGGACCGTGGTGTGACCGCCCCTTTCGTACAACGAATCCGACCGAACGTCCAGCCGGGTTGGAGGAGACCAGGCCATGAACATGCGAAAGCGGATCCGCGCGACCGTGGGCGGGAGGTCGCCCGCCGGGTCGTGGCGGGCCAGGAGCGCGGGGCTGCTGGTCGCGCTGGCGGCGCTCGCACTGGGTGTCGCAGGGTGCGGTGGCTCGTCGGGCGGCTCGGGTTCCGCCCCGGCCGCTTCCGGCGGAGGCGGCTCGGACTCGGACAAGCTGGTGCAGTACGCGCAGTGCATGCGCAAAAACGGGGTGCCGGGCTTCCCCGACCCGGTCAACGGTGAGTTCAACCTCCAGGTGACCCCGGGCGGCGCGTTGGACCCCACCTCGCCGCAGTGGAAGGCCGCGCAGCAGGCCTGCAAGTCGCTGGAGCCGCCCGGGCTGCAGAGCGGATCGGCGCAGAGCAACCAGCAGCAGAGCCAGGCGTTGAAGTTCGCCGCCTGCATGCGTGAGAACGGCGTGCCGGACTTTCCCGACCCGCAGACCCAGGGCGGGGGATTCATTGTGGGCGAAGGGGTCGATTCCAACTCGCCGCAGTTCCAGTCCGCGCTGACGGCCTGCCGCAAGCTGCAACCGGGCGGCGCCACCACCGGCGGTGGCTGATGAGCACGCCCACGAGTGCCAGCGTCCCTGGGTCGAGCGTGCCGGCGCCCAGCCCCTCCGAGCCCGATCCCCAGGTGCCGCGCAAGCCCAAGCGGTGGCGGCGGCTGCTCGTCAGCGCCGCCGTCCTGGTGCTGGTGGCCGCGGCGGGCGTGGCGGTCGCCGCGACCGACCCGTTCGACAGCGGGGGCGAGTCGCCTGGGGCATCGGGTGGCAGCACCACCAACGCCGCGCTGGCGACCGTCCGGCAGGGGACGCTGTCCGCCCAGGTCAACCAGAACGGCACCCTGTCGTACGCCGCCCAGGCCGACGGGTCGCCATACTCCGTGGTCAACCAGGCCAGCGGCACCTACACCTGGCTGCCCAGCGCCGGGCGGGTGATCCGCTGCGGCCAGGTGCTGTACCGGGTGGAGGAGACCCCGGTGGTGCTGCTGTGCGGCAGGACCCCGGCCTACCGTGACCTGGCCGAGGGCGACAGCGGCCGGGACGTGCGCCAGCTCAACCGCAACCTGGTGCGGCTCGGGTACGCCGACCGCGCCGACCTCGACCCCGCCTCCGACGACTTCGGCTGGGAGACCGCGGCGGCGCTGGAGCGGCTGCAGGACCAGCTCGGGGTCGACCAGACCGGGTCGCTGGGCCTCGGCGAGGCGGTGTTCCTGCCCGGCCCGTTGCGGATCAGCAAGGCGGTGGCCAGGCTCGGCACCAGGGCGGCGCCGAGCATGGAGGTCGCGCAGGCAACCTCGACCCGACGCCAGGTCACCGTGGACCTGAGCGCCTCCCAGCAGTCCCAGGTCAAGGTCGGTGACCGGGCGCAGGTCACCCTGCCGGACAACCGCACCACCCCCGGGGTCGTACATCGCCTGGGCACGGTCGCCACCTCCTCCGACGGCGATGGGTCGGGCGCGGACTCAGGGTCCGGGTCGTCGACCGCTTCGCTCCCGGTCTACGTCACGCTCAAGCGGCCGAAGGCCGCGGGCAGCCTCGACCAGGCTCCGGTCAAGGTGCAGATCACCACCGCCGGGGTCAAGCGCGCGCTGGTCGTGCCGGTCACCGCGCTGGTGGGGCGGGCCGGCGGCGGGTTCGCGGTCGAGACCGTCGACGCCCGAGGGGGCCACCGGCTGGTGCCGGTCACGCTGGGGTTGTTCGACGACGCCAACGGGCTGGTGCAGGTGTCGGGGGAGCTATCCGCCGGCCAGCACGTGGTGGTGCCCGCAACATGACCACCAGCCGAGCCACCACCACCCGGGCCGCCGGCACCGACCAGGCCACGCCCCGGCGCGACGGCAGCGGGCCGCCGGTGCTGGCGCTGGAGGCGGTCACCAAGACCTACGGCGCGCAGCCGCCCGTGCCGGCGCTGCGAGGGGTGAGCCTCACCGTCCGCCACGGCGAGCTGCTCGCGATCGTCGGGCCCTCCGGGTCCGGCAAGACCACCCTGTTGCACGTGATGGGGACGCTGGAGCGGCCCAGCGGCGGCACGGTCCGGATCGACGGGGTCGACGTGGCGGGTCTGGACGACCGCCAGCTGGCGGCGCTGCGGGCCCAAAGCCTGGGGTTCGTCTTCCAGCAGTTCTTCATGGCCGAGCACGCCACCGCGCTGGACAACGTCGCCGACGGGCTGCTGTACGCCGGCGTCGAGGTTGGTGAGCGGCGCCGGCGGGCCGCCGACGCGCTCGCCCGCGTCGGGCTCGCGTCCCGCCTGGCGTTTCGTCCCACCAAGCTGTCCGGGGGTGAGCGCCAGCGGGTCGCGATCGCCCGCGCGCTCGTCGGCCGGCCGGCGATCGTGCTCGCCGACGAGCCGACCGGCAACCTCGACAGCGCCACCAGCGCGTCGATCCTGGCGCTGCTGCAGGGGCTCAACGCCGACGGGGCGACCATCGTGGTGATCACCCACGACCGCGACCTGGCCGCCCGCCTGCCACGCCAGGTCCACGTCCTCGACGGGCAGATCGTCACCGACAGCCAGCAAGCCATCCACCACCGACCGGGTGAACAGCTGTCGAGCCGGGCCGATGGCCACGCCGCGCGCCTGCCCATGGGACCAGAACAGGACGGGCGATCATGAACGTCGCGTCCACGCTCGTCCCCGCCCGACTGCGGGTCGGCGACCAGGCACGCCTGGCCAGCATCGGGCTCCGCTCCCGACCGCTGCGGGCGGCGCTGTCGGCGCTTGGCATCGCCATCGGCACGGCCTCGATCGTCGCGGTGCTGGGACTGTCCTCCTCGTCCCAGGCCGGGCTGTTGGCGGAGATCGACCGCCTCGGCACCAACCTGCTGACCGCCGCCAGCGGGCAGACCTTCACCGGCCAGGCCGCGCAGCTGCCGCATGCGGCGCCGTCGAGGATCTCGCGGATCGCAGCCGTCGAGCAGGTCGCCCACACCGGCACCATCGCCGGCGCCAAGGTGTACCGCAGCCCGCTGATCCCCGAGATCACCACCAACGCGCTGCAGGTCAAGGCGGCCAGCCTGAACCTGCCGCCGGTGGTCGCCACCACCGTGGCGCAGGGTCGCTGGCTGAACCCCGCCACCGCCACCAAGCCGGTCGTGGTGCTCGGCGCAGTCGCCGCCAAGCGGCTGGGAATCGACCGCGTCTATCCGGGCGAGCGGATCTGGCTGGGTGGCCAGTGGTTCTACGTCGCCGGGATCCTGAGCCCGGCGGTGCTCGCGCCGGAGATCGACACCAGCGCCCTGGTCGGCTACCCGGCCGCCCAGCGCTATCTGGACCACACCAGCATCACCCGCGGCAAGCCGACGGTCGGCCCCCCGACCACGATCTACGTGCGCTCCCAAACCGACCAGGTCGGCGCGGTGCAGTCCGTGCTGGCCCAGACCGCCAACCCCAAGGCACCCAACGAAGTCGACGTCAGCCAGCCCTCCGACGCGCTCACCGCCCGCGCCGCCGCCAGGGGGGCGTTCAACAGCCTGTTCCTGGGGCTGGGGGCGGTCGCGCTGGTGGTCGGCGCGGTGGGGGTGGCCAACATCATGATCATCTCCGTGCTGGAGCGCCGCTCGGAGATCGGGCTGCGCCGCGCCCTCGGCGCCACACGGGGCCAGGTCCGCGGCCAGTTCCTGTCGGAGGCGATCCTGCTCGCGCTCCTCGGCGGCGCCGTCGGCGTGGCGGCCGGCGCGCTGGCGACGGTCGTCTACGCCAGCGCCAAGCACTGGGCCGTCGTCATCCCCACCACGGCTTGGGCGGGCGGCATCGCCGCCGGGGGCGCGGCCCGGGGGGGGGCCGGGCCCGGGGCCCCCCCCCCCCCCCCCCCCCCCCCCCCCCCCCCCGCGCCCCGGCGGCGGGGGGGGGGGGA
>Ga0081538_10006524_pt1 | contig 10254 bp, 7 predicted proteins | sample TabmetS5T2R1_FD_71022 | JGI IMG/M metagenome (GOLD analysis project Ga0081538, IMG submission 71022) | Tabebuia heterophylla rhizosphere microbial communities from the University of Puerto Rico - S5T2R1 | ecosystem: Host-associated > Plants > Roots > Rhizosphere ...
GTCGGTGTAGACGTGCGGGTGCGGGTTGCAGCGTTCGCCCGAGATCGCGTTGACACCCTCGACGAACTCGGAGCCCATCTCATAGAGGACCTTGTTGACTAGCGCGACGCACTCGTTCTCGCGCATCCCGGGGCGCATCGCGCGGTAGAGCTCCTCGTAGGCGGCGTCGACCATCATGCAGGCCGTGTTGAGCAGTGTGATCTCGTCCTGCGTCTTGATCACGCGCGCCTCCTGCATGAGCTGCTGGCCGTCGACGACCTTGATGCCGGCCTCCTGAAGCGCGAACAACACCGAGGTCTCGACCGCGTCAACTCCCACCGGCTCCGACAGCAGGCCGCGCTCCTCGAGCTCGACCTTGATCTTGTTAGCGACGTCCTCGGCCCGCCCGGACTGCGGTGACATTGCGCCGCGCAGCGTCGAGATGCCGGCGCGCGAGCGGCCGTCGCCGAGCCACGGGTTGTAGAGCTGGTGGTGGCGAGCCGCGGAGCCGAAGTCCCACATGATGGGCTCGTCCTCCTGAGGCAGAAGGCAGAAGCGGTTCAGCTTGTCCTGTGCCCAGGTGCCGATGTGGGTCGCCGTGACGTAGCGGATGTTCGTCATGTCGAAGCACAGCAGCGCGCCGAGCTCCGACGCCGCCAGCAGCGACTTGATGCGGGCGAGCCGCTCCCCGCGTAGCCGGTCGAAGCGAACGCGCTCCTCCCAGTCGACGCCCATCGTGCCGTATGTGTGTAGGGCCATCGCTCTGACTCCCCGTGGGTCGCCGCACCGACCCGAGCCGGTGCAATCGATTGCAAGCTAGCAGAAGAGGATCGTTCCCACAGGGTGCCGGAAAGCGCACCGCGTTGACGGCGCACATGCTGCCTCGATAGAGTGTGCAAACGTTTGCAGAGGCCGGGGCCACGAGGGAAAAGGATGCGACGCGAATGTCCGAAGGCGGTCTGAACGCGAAGAGGCTTGGCTGGGTGGGAGCCGGCCGCATGGGCTCGTCTCTGGCGACGCGCCTGCTCGCGGCCGGCTGCGACCTCGCTGTCTGGAACCGCACGCGTGCGAAGGCGGAGCCGCTCGCGGAGCGCGGCGCCATGCTGGTGGACAGCCCGGCCGACCTCGGCGACCGCGACATAGTCTTCACGATGGTCGCGGGCCCCTCGGACTTCAAGGAGGTCATCTGCGGCGACGCCGGCCTGCTCTCGGGCGAAGCCCATCCCGCCATCGTTGTCGACGGCACCACTGTTTCGCCGGAGGCCTCCGCTGAAGTCCGCGAGGAGGCGAGCGCCCGCGGCACGAGCCTGCTGGCCGCGCCGGTCAGCGGCAACCCCAAGGTCGTGGACGCGGGCAAGCTCACCATGGTCGTCTCGGGCCCGCGCGATGCCTTCGACGCCGTCGCGCCCTACCTCGACGTCCTGGCGGCAGGCGTGACCTACGTCGGTGACGGCGAACGCGCCCGGCTCGTGAAGATCTGCCACAACGTGATGCTCGGGGTCGTCGCCCAGTCGCTGGCCGAGATCACGGTGCTCGCCGAGAAGGGCGGCATCTCGCGCGCGGACTTCCTCGAGTTCCTGAACGGCAGCGTGATGGGGTCGATGTTCACCCGCTACAAGACCCCCGCGTACGTGAACCTGGACTTCACGCCGACCTTCACGCCCGAGCTGCTCCTGAAGGACTTCGACCTCGGCTTCGAGGCTGCGCGGGGATACAACGTCCCGATGCCGGTCGCCGCGGCGGCCGCCGAGCTCGTCCGCGGCATGCACGGCGAGGGCTACCACAACGTCGACTTCGCAGCCCTGCTCGAACTGGAGGCGCGCGCCTCGGGCCTCGACCTGCGCTCGGAGGGCGTCGACGTCGGCGACGGCCTCGAGGCTGCCGAGAGCGACGGAACGCCGGTCTCCGCGCGCGTGTAGCTAGAGGCGCGAGATCGTTCCGGCGTCGGCCCTCAACTGGCCAGGTCGGCGCAGCGCACGGGCGGTTGACCTCGATCGCGATGGTCCCTGTCCATCTGCTCGAGCGTCCTTGTCATCGCCGTCGGTTTGATACTGCCGCTCGTGTCCTCGTACGGCTTGTCGAGGAATCGCACCAAGACGAGGCCGGAGACGACGATTATCGCGACCGCGGCGATTAGCCCGGCTTGCGTGACCGCCCGCTCTTGGGGATCCGCGAACAGGCAGACCGAGCCGATCGCGACCACCGCGCCGATGATCAGGATCAACCAGACGATGGACGGCACCAAACCGGCAGCTTCGCCAATCCGTCCCTGCCGTCCCTGGCGCCGCTCCTCGTTCAAGGCGAACCAGTGTTCGAAGGCGGCGGCCTGCTTGGCGTCGGTTATCGGAATCTGCTCTGCGGCCTCCTCCATGGCCACGACCCGCGCGTCCACTACCGAACTGCCTCCGCCGTTCTGCATCGCGGGCCACCCGTCCGAGATGACCTCGCGGGCGTAGCAGATCACCTGCTCCTGCAGCTCAGCGCGTGCCTCCGGGTTAAAGGGCCCGGCGGCGTGGAACATCGCGAGCGTGGCCGTGGCCTCCTCCTCGGCGTCGCCCTTCGCGCCACCGTAGCTCTCGAATGCGATGAAGAACACGAAAGCGACGATCACCATGTACGCGGTCCCGGCCACCGTGTAGATAGCCGCCGCCGGAATCGGATCGTTTAAGAGCGTGCCCGCCGGCGCGCGCCGGCGGACGATGAGCATGCCGACCGCGCTTAGGGCAGCGGCCCCCACGATGATCAACGCCGCGAGCCAGGGCTCCATGATGGCTTACGCCCGGAGGAGGACGCTGACCACCCTACCTCAGCACCGGCCGGCACGCTACGGGTTGTATCGCGCGCCCGCGCCGAGTTGAGTTGGCCCTCAGGCCGCCGCGCGCTCCTGCCCGAGCTGCTCCTGAAGGACTTCGACCTCGGCTTCGACGCGGCCCGCGGCTTCGGCGTCCCGATGCCGGTGGCAGCAGCAGCAGCCGAGCTCGTCCGCGCGATGCAGTAGTAAGCGGCGGGCGCCGCGGCGCTATCGGCGAACGGCAGCGGTCAAGGGGTTGGGACACCGGTTTGGTCGGTTCGTCCTGACTTGTAGGGCTCCTGGCCCTAAAAGTCAGGACTTTCGAGCTACGCAAGCCGGACGCTCCGATGCGCACCCCTTCACTGCTGTCGTTCGCGGCTAGGCCGCCGCGCGCGCCACGGGCTGCCGCCGCAGAGGTGCGCGCGGCGCGGGGCGAGCGAACTCCGGGGGCGCAATCGCCAGATAGTGCTTGAACGACCAATCGACGAACCGCCGCGTCCGAATGCCCCGCAGCGCCAGTGCCAGCAGGCGCGGCGGCAGGCGCGGAACCAGGTGCTGCGTCTCGAGCATCCAGCGGAACTTCCATTCGTGCGAGGCGGAGAAATCGCCGTAACGCACGAGCGCGGACGCGACTGACTGGCGTCCCTCGACCACGCGGCGCAGCTCGCGCCCGCACGCGATGCCGAAGTACAGCGCCGTGCGGATGCCTTCGGCGGTCAGCGGCAGGCAGTGCCCCGCCGAGTCGCCGACGAAGAAGGTGCCGTCCTCGGTCGCCTCGCGCAGCTTGTGCGGGATCCAGTTGCCCTGGTAGCGGATCGGCTCGCGTTCCAGGTCCTCGGCGAGCAGCACGGTCGTGTCCTTGACGTGGAAGCGCGGATCGAAGGACCCCACGCCCACCCGGACCTCGTCCGAGGCCGGGAAGCTCCAGCCGTAGCCGGCGGGCACGTAACGACGGTCGATCCAGATCTCGAGCTCGTCGCCGGCGCCCCAGGGGTGCACCTCGAGCCCGCGCGACAGCGGCGCGTCGGGCGGCTGGTAGCCCGAGCCGAGCACCCGCCGCCAGCCCAGCGCGTCGACGACGATCGACGCCGCCAGGTCACCGCGGTCGGTGTGGACCACATCACCGCTGCGCCCGTTCACCTTGGCGACCTCGAACTGAGCATCCGACTGCTCCCACAGCAGCTTGCACAGCTCCGGGTAGTCGAAGGTCGAGAACGTCCACGGCAACTCCAGGACCGAGGTCCCGTGCGGCGTGTGCACGACGAGCCGCCCGAAGGTCTGACGATGCGCGCCCATCAGGTCGAGCTCGCGCAGCCACGCGGTTGGGATGCCGCAGGCGGAGGTCTGGCGCTCGCCGATCTCGTAGCGATCGATCACCAGCACGCGCGCGCCGCTGCCGGCGAGCTCGCGCGCGACGGCGAGGCCGGCGAAGCTCGCTCCGCAGATCAGAACGTCGTGCTCCCCGGCGAGCGGGGTGCGGTCGGCGCCGCGCAGGGTGCGTCGTGTTGGCATTGGGTTGAGGAGGCTACTGGTCGCAGGGATATCGCTAGGCTTGTCGCTTCAGTGCCGGATACACAGACGATTACTGCCCCCAAAGCCGTCGAGGGCTCGGATGGACTTCTCCTCGAGATCGATGGCCAGATAGTTCCCAACTACGACGCGACCATCGTCCCCTTCGAGGAGGGGGACGTCGTTTCGGGCCGCGTCGTCCGGATCGATCAGGACGAGGTCCTGGTTGACATCGGCTACAAGAGCGAGGGCGTCATTCCGATGAATGAGCTCTCGATCCGCAAGTCGGTCGATCCGCACGACGAGGTCGAGCTCGGCGAAGAGGTCGACGCCCTAGTCCTCACCAAAGAGGACCAGGACGGGCGGCTCGTGCTCTCCAAGAAGCGCGCACGCTTCGAGAAGGCGTGGCGCAAGATCGAGGCCGCGGCCGAATCCGGTGAGCCGGTCGAGGGGACCGTCATCGAGGTCGTCAAGGGTGGTCTCATCATCGACCTCGGGGTACGCGGCTTCCTGCCCGCCTCGCTCGTCGACATCCGGCGCGTTCAGAACCTGGACGAGTTCCTCGGCACGAAGATCGAGTGCAAGGTCATCGAGCTGAATCGCTCGCGCAACAACGTCGTGTTGTCGCGCCGCGCGGTCCTCGAGGAGGAGCGCAAGGAGGTTCGTCAGCAGATCCTCGACCGGCTGCAGCCCGGCATGGTCGTAGAGGGCGCGATCTCCAACATCGTCGACTTCGGAGCGTTCGTCGACCTCGACGGCATCGATGGCCTTATCCACATCTCCGAGCTGTCCTGGTCACACGTCAACCACCCGTCGGAGATCCTCTCGATCGGCGACGTCGTGCCCGTCAAGGTGCTCGACATCGACCGCGATCGCCAGCGCATCTCGCTGGGCCTCAAGCAGACCCAGGAGGACCCGTGGCAGCGCGTCATCGACACCTACCGGATCGGCGACGAGCTCGAGGGCAAGGTCACCAAGGTTGTGACCTTCGGCGCCTTCGTCGAGATCATGGACGGCGTCGAGGGGCTCGTGCACATCTCCGAGCTCGCGCACCATCACGTCGAGAACCCGCGTGAGATCGTCGAGCCGGGCCAGGACGTCCGGGTGAAGATCCTCGAGATCGACTCGGAGCGCCGCCGGCTGTCGCTGTCGGTCAAGCGCGTCGAGGAGCAGCTCCCGCACATCAAGTCGGCCGCCGCGGCAGGAGCCGCCGCCGCCGGTGAGAGCGAGGAAATCGGCGACGTGCCGGACCTCGGCCTGTCGGAGGACGTCTTCGCGGGTCCGCAGGTGAGCGGCGCCGACGATCTGCGCGCCGCCCTGTCGAGCGTCCAGCCGGCCGAGGCGGCCCCGGAGGCGACGGCCGAGCCGACCGCCGAGCCCGAGGCCGCCGCCGAGCCCGAGCCGGAGCCCGCCGCCGAGCCTGTGCCGGAGCCGCCCGCCGAGCCCGCCGAGGCCGAGCCCGAGCCCGCCGCCGACGAGCCCGACTCCGGCGAAGAGCAGCCCTCCCAGTAGCACCGCGGCCGTGGCCGTTCCGTTCGTCGGACTCACCGGCGGCCTAGGGGCGGGCAAGTCGACGGCGCTCGAGCTCCTGGCCGAGCTCGGCGCAGCAACGCTCTCGACCGACGCCGTCGTACACGAGCTGCTCGCCACCGACGAGCTGCGCGACCTGGTGATCGAGCGACTTGGGCCCGAGGTCGCCGCCGACGGCGTCCTCGACCGCTCCCGGATCGCCGAGCGTGTGTTCGCCGACGACGAGGCGCGCGCCTGGCTGGAGGGCACGCTCTGGCCGCGCGTCGGCGAGCGAGTCGCCGCCTGGCGGTCAGGCCTCGAGGGCGCCGATCCGCAGCCGCGCGCGGCGGTCGTCGAGGTGCCGCTGCTGTTCGAGTCGGGGATGGAGAGCGCGTTCGACGCCACGATCGCGGTGGTGGCCGACGAGACACTGCGCGAGGAGCGCGCCGCCGCTCGCGGCCACGCGAGCCTCGCCGAACGCGCCGGCCGCCAGCTCACGCAGGAGGAGAAGGCGGCTCGTGCGGATCACGCGATCCGCAACGACGGATCGCTGGATGCGCTCCGTTCGGCGCTCGCCGCTGTTCTAGAGCGTCTAGACGCGCAGTTTGCGTGATTTCCGGGGACCATCGTCCCTGGTAGTTGCCAAACTCGAGTATCCGCTCCATGAGCAGCCAGGCCGCACGCATGCCACGTCGTCGCACCCGCGCGCGCGTCAAGCGTCGCCGCGGAGCCGTGCTCGTCGTGGCGCTCATCCTGGCGGCTGGAGTGGCTGCGCTCGTCACCGGGCTGGGTCCGCTCGGCGACGCGGTGCGTGAGATCACGCTCCCGCTCAAGCACGACGACATCATCCGTCAGCAGGCCGCCGACAAGGACCTCGATCCGGCCCTGATCGCCGCGGTGATCTACGAGGAGTCGCGCTTCCGCGATCAGACCTCGCACGCGGGCGCGCGCGGGTTGATGCAGATCACGCCCGACACCGCATCATTCATCGCGCGGCACTCGGGGGGCGACCTCTTCGAGCAGTCCGATCTCGCGACGCCTCAGATCAACATCGCCTACGGCTCCTACTTCCTGCGCTACCTGCTCGATCACTACGACGGCAACGAGGGTGCGACGCTGGCGGCGTACAACGCCGGCATCGGCAACGTCGACAAGTGGGTCGCCGACGCCGGCGGCATCGACTCATTCGAGGTCGAGTCGCACGTGCCGTTCCCGGAGACGCGCGCCTACGTCGAGAACGTGCTCGGCACCAAGGGCGACTATCACGAGCACTACGCCGACGATCTCGGGATTTAACTTCCGAGCAATGGCGCTCCGGGTCGGACGCGGGTAGTCTGGCCGCGCGTTGACCGCCGGGCTTGCCGTGTCGCGTCGCAGCTTCCTCGCCGCAGCCGGCGGGGTCGTGCTGGCCTCGGCTGCGGGACGGGCCGGCACGGCGTTCGCGGGGCGACCTCAGCGCAGGCCGAGCCTGCGCGGCGGGCGCTTCGCCGAGGGTGTCATCTCGGGTGATCCGTCGCCGAAGGGGATCACGCTCTGGACGCGCGTCGCGGATGTCGAGGGGGCCGGCACGGTCGAGCTGGAGGTTGCGCGCGACCGCGGCTTCCGCAAAGTGGTTGCGCGCGAGCTGGTGAGGACCTCGGGCCGGATCGACCACTCGGTCAAGGCCCGCGTCGGCGGCCTGCGGCCGCACGAGCAGTACTTCTACCGCTTCTCCACTCGCGGCGAGAACAGCCCGGTGGGGCGCTTCCGCACCGCCCTGCCGCCGGACTCGCGCCAGCCCGTCCGCTTCGCGTTCTTCTCGTGCCAGGAGTACACCTTCGGCTACTTCAACGCGCACAACCTGCTCGCCGAGGAGGACGTCGACTTCGTCGTCAACCTCGGCGACTACATCTACGCCGAGGCCTACTACCGGCCGGGCGACGCCTTCGCTGGCGTGCGCGTCGATCCGATCGGCTTCTCTGAGACGCTCGACCAGTACCGCGAGAAGTACAAGCTCTACCGCACCGAGGCGTCGCTACGCCGCGTCCACGCCAACTTCCCGATGATCTCGATCTGGGACGACCACGAGGTCCAGGACAACTACGCCGGCGGCGCGGGGCCGACCGGCGGTCTCGCTCCGGAGCTTCGCTATTCGCAGCGCCGCCGCGCCGCCGCTTACCGCGCCTATTTCGAGAGCATGCCGACTTACCCGGTCGGCGACGGCACGCGCATCTACGGCGCCCGTCGCTTCGGTCGCACGGTCGACCTCGTGCTGCTCGACCAGCGCCAGTACCGGGACGACCAGCCCTGTGGCGACGCGCAGGTCGGCCCGCCCTGCGCGGAGCTCGACCAGCCGCGCAAGTTCCTGGGGCGGCGCCAGATGGACTTCCTGAAGAAGCGCCTCTCGGGCTCGCGCGCCGCTTGGAAGGTGATCGCGAATCAGGTGACGATCATGCCGACGCTCTATCCCGGCGGGGACTACATCGGCTTCGACTTCTGGCAGGCCTATCCGGGCGAGCGCCAGGACCTGCTCGGGCACATCCGCCGTCGTCGCATCAAGGACGTGGTGTTCGTGACGGGCGACATCCATACGTTCATAGCCGGTGACGTCCGGGTGAACAACGACGACAGGACGCCCGTGGCGACCGAGTTCGTGGGCGGCTCGATCACGTCGCCGGGGCTCGGCGAAGGCGGCGGCGGCGTGCTTCCGGGCGCGAACCCGCTGGACCCGCAGACGCCCGAGTCGATCATCGATCTGCTGCGCAGTACGAATCCGTGGGCGGTCGACGCGGACTTCGACCACCACGGCTACGGGCTCGTGACTGCGACCGACGACGACCTGCGCTGCAGGTTCCGGCGCGTCGACACCGTGAAGCGGCGCTCACGGACGGCGCTCCCCGACCGGCGCTTCAGCTACCGCATCACGCGCGGGCACCCGAGCCTGCTCGACTAGTCAGCGCGTCGCCTGCTCCCAGGCCGCGTATGCGTTCTCGACGGCGCGCTTTGCCTCGGCGTGACGCTCGGTCGAGCGCTCCCTGCTGGTCGGGCTGAGCCACTGGGAGGGATCGGCGAGCTCGTCCTCGATCGCGGCGAGCTCCTTCTCCGCCCGCTCGACGTTGCGCTCGAGCTCCGCGATCCGGCGCAGCTGGTTCTTCGATGGGCCGGCGGGCTTCTCGCGCCGGCCGTCGCGCTGCGGGCGCCTGCTCCGCGAGCGTTCGCCGCGCGCCCGCTCGCGCGCCTCCGCCTCGGCGAGCCTGCGCTCCTCGCGCACGCGCGAGTACTCGGCCCAGCCGCCCTCGTAGCTGCGGAGGTGCCCGTCCTCGAGCGCGATCGTGCGCGTCCCGACGGCGTCGAGAAGCGCCCGGTCGTGCGACACGAGCAGCACCGCGCCGTCGAACGCCGACAGGGCGTCCTCGAGCGCCTCGCGCGCATCGAGGTCGAGGTGGTTGGTGGGCTCGTCGAGGATCAGCACGTTCGCCCCTGAGCTCACCAGGATCGCCAGCGACAGCCTGCGCCGCTCGCCACCCGAGAGCCCGTCGAGCGGCTTCTCCACCTCCTCGCCGCTGAACAGGAAGCGGCCGAGCAGGGCGCGCGCCTTGCCCGGCGTGAGCCCGGTCGCGCGCTGAGCGGCCTCGATCACCGTCCCGCTCGTGCCGAGCTCCTCGGCGTGCTGAGAGAGATAGCCGAGCGTGACGTTGTGGCCGCTGCGCAGCCTGCCGCCCTCGAGCTCGCGGCGTCCGGCGAGCGCGTCGATCAGCGTGGTCTTGCCCACCCCGTTCGGGCCTACGAGCGAGACGTGCTCGCCGCGCTCGAGCCACAGCTCGCCGTCCTCGAGCAGCGTGCGCCCCGGCACCTCGAGGCGCCCGTCCTCCAGCTCGAGCACCACTCGGCCGGTGCGCTCGGCCGAGCCGAAGCTGAAGCCGAGCGAGCGGTTGTCGCGCGGGTCGCGCTCGATGCGCTCGATCTTCGCGAGCTTCTTCACGCGGTCCTGGGCCTGGCGCGCCTTCGTCGCCTTGTAGCGGAAGCGCTCGATGAAGCGCTCCATGCGGGCGATCTCCGCCTGCTGCTTCTCGATCTGCTTGCCGAGCTGGATCTCGCGGGCGGCCGCCTCGAGCCGCCAGCTGTGCCAGCTGCCCGGGAAGAAGCGCGAGCGGCCCGCCTCCAGCTCGAGCACCGAGGTACCCACCGCCTCCAGGAACCAGCGGTCGTGCGCGACGAGGATGACCGCGGCGTCGAGCTCGACCAGGTAGCTCTCGAGCCACTCGAGCGACGCGATGTCGAGGTGGTTCGTCGGCTCGTCGAGCAGCAGCAGGTCGGGGTCCGCGGCGAGCACGCGCGCGAGCGAGGCACGCGTCAGCTCGCCGCCCGAGAAGCTGGCCAGGCTGCGATCGAGCTGCGTGTCTGCGAACCCCAGGCCGTGCACGGGAGCGATCGCGCGCTCGCGCCAGTTCCAGCCACCGGCGTGCTCGAGCCGCCCCTGCGCGCGT
>Ga0081538_10006525_pt1 | contig 10253 bp, 12 predicted proteins | sample TabmetS5T2R1_FD_71022 | JGI IMG/M metagenome (GOLD analysis project Ga0081538, IMG submission 71022) | Tabebuia heterophylla rhizosphere microbial communities from the University of Puerto Rico - S5T2R1 | ecosystem: Host-associated > Plants > Roots > Rhizosphere ...
AGGGTTATCCTGTCCCCTAGGACAAGATCCCTGAAGCATGCAGAGCTAGACGTCGTCACCGACGACCCTAGGAAGGTCGGCCTCAGGAAAAAGCCGAGGGGGCACAGGCGAAACCTCCTGCCTCAGATGAGGGCGAGCTGAAACGAGAGACCAACTGGTGCGTTTGGACGGCTTGACATCTTGGGCACGCTGGAAGCTGAGCACTGTTCCGAACCAGTTGGACCTTCTCGAAGGTATGCCCACATCCTTGACACTGGTATTCAAAAATCGGCATCGTTTCACCTCCAGGTAATCAGTGCCCTCCGGCACCAGGTATGGCTGGACCCAACGACACGCCTTGCGCCACCTTACCACTCCAAAATTTCGAGCTCGATCTTGCGCTTGATCTTGGCGCCGGCCGCCCCGAGAATGACGCGTATGGCCTCTGCAATCCGCCCCTGCTTGCCAATCACCTTGCCAACGTCCTCCTTGGCCACTCGCAGCTCAATCACCGTCGTCCGCTCTCCGTCCACCTCCTTCACTTCCACCGCATTGGGATAGTCGACAATAGCCTTCACGATCGTCGTCACCAAGTCCCTCATCATGGCCCTTCCCCTCTGGAGACACCTCGTTCCGGGATATACGTTTACAATCTTAACATGCGCTGACCCACGAAGCTATAGCTATTTTTGTCATAAGAATGGATATAGAGGCCACTTGATAAGGCCTCATCGTCGCGAGACCTTCTCCCCAATGAGACTCGCGACGGCTTTTGGACCCTCCACAACGACATCCCGATAGAGCCGGATGCGCAATGGCCGAAAGGCTTCGGGTAACTCATTCGGTTGCAGGAGGTAGGTAGGGTTCGTGGGATGGCCGTATTGAGCTTGATCGACAGTAAACGTCTCGTAAATGACCATGCCACCCGGCCTTAGGGTGTTCACGATCTGCGGCAACAAGTCACGTTGCAGGTAATAGAAGCACGCCACAACATCGTAAGTGTCTGCGGGCAGAGTGGCGGTGCGCAGGTCCAAACGGTGGGCGTCAATGGCAACACCACTCGCCCGAGCCCGCCGAAGCGAGCACTCCACCGCGACATCGGAGATATCAACCCCAGTGACAGCAAAGCCTTGTCGCGCGAGAAAAATGGCATTATGTCCCTCGCCCATGGCCAACTCGAGTACCCGCCCCCTCGGCAGCAGCGCCAGATGCCCTCGTAGAAAAGGATGGGGTTCATGCACATCTCTATGGACACGCGAGACGTAACGGGCGTTCCATCGTTCACGTTCATCCATCATGGACTCCTACTACGCCGGCTCGCTCCTGTTCCCGCACCACCTGTCGCAGAGGGCGGACTCGCGGAGGTGGAAAACAGGACGACGGTGATCTGGTGAGGCATGTGCCTGGCAATACTCAAGCGTGTCGTTGGTAATGTGACGCTGCGGCCAGGCACTGTCAAGGAGCCTATGGATGCGGCGCTGGATAGGGCCTGAAATTGGGTCTAGCGAGGTAGTGTTGTGCCGTTCTTGACAGATGGGCGGGAGTGAGCTATCTCTAACGGGCAGAGCACTTTTCGGCTTGGTCTAGAGGAGGAGCGCTATGAGGACGATTGCGGTCGACCGCGCAACAGATGCGCTGATCATCACCGATGTGCAAAACGACTTCTGTCCGGGCGGAGCCCTCGCGGTTTTGAACGGCGATGAGGTGGTTCCGGTCATCAACCAACTATTAGAGCGTCGCTGGCTATCGGTGGCGACCATGGATTGGCATCCCCCTGAACACTGCTCCTTCGAGGCTTATGGGGGCCCCTGGCCCCCGCATTGCGTGCAGGGAACCGCGGGAGCGGAACTGCACCCCGACTTGGATGCCACCAAGATCGGGGTTGTCATCAGGAAGGGGTCACACCCCAACCGAGAGGCCTACTCGGGTTTCCAGGGTACCGAACTGGCCAAAATTCTCCGGGAAAAAGGGGTCAAACGGGTGGTGGTATGTGGAATCGCGACAGACTACTGCGTGCGGGCGACGGCAGAGGACGCCCTCCGAGAAGGCTTTGAGGTGGTAGTGCTCGAAGACGCGATTCGCGGCGTTGAAGTGAATCCGGGAGATTGCCAGCGTGCCCTCGATGAATTGCGCCAGGCGGGGGCAGAGCTGATCGTCTCTTCGGACCTCAGGTTTGACTAACGGCAACAACTTAACGGTCAGCACTGACCTGTTGTCTCGCCTTCTTGCCTGGGGTTGCGGCAGGCCATAAGGACGGCGGCGACAACGCCTCACAGGTGGTCCCGAGTAAAGAAGCCCCAGGGACGGGGAAAACAGGCTGCACGGTGCTGATCTCGCGTGCGGCAGTCGCTGCGATGGCATTGACGGACGGCTTCGATCCAGCCACGGCACGTGGGTTCTTGGCGATCAGCCGCTTGGCGAGATTATGGGCTTCCTTCATGAGCATTTCAGGGGCCACCAGGCGGTTGATCATGCCCCAGGAGCGCAACTCCTCGGCGCTGTACCGGTCGCCGGTGATCCGGTGATGAGGATATCTTTGGCCCGCACAGTCCCGACCATGCTTACCAAACGGCTAGTAGTGCCGATGCCTAATGGCACCCCGAGATCGACCTCCGGCAGCCAGAATTGGGCCCCGGCACCGCCGGCTGAAAATCGCCCACGAGCGCTAACCCCCATCCACCACCGATGGCATTATTCAAGCCGGGAATCCATCCATGCTGAGCCACCACATCTTCGGAGTGACTAACGGTGAGGGCTTAGGAGGAGGCTGGAGGCGTGGTGGACCGAATCATGACGACGTTCAACATGCGTCCTGAACGGGGTCCTTCCCGCCGGTAGGAATAGAACCATTGCAGATGGCAAGCCGTGCAAAGGTCGGCAGACCACACGTGTGAGGATGGCACACCGGCGGCGCGGAGTTGCAACAGAATGGCCTGTTGGAGATCAAGATACAGATGCGCCGGACGGCTGGGCCGATAAATCGCAGCGTCAGAGGTAAACTGGCTCAGGAACGGTTCAGCGCCGGCCTCGTCGACTTCGTAACAGCATCGGCCGATCCCCGGCCCAATCGCGACGAACACGGCCTCAGGCGAGACGTCGAAGGCCTGACGTATGAGCGCGATAGCGGCGGGTACGACTCCTGCTGCGATCCCTTTTCGCCCTGCGTGTACAATGCCCACGGCCGGCAGACTCGGCGCAGCAAGGACAACGGGGAAGCAATCCGCGGTAATGACAGCCAGGGGGAGATAAGGGCGATTGGTGAGCAAGCCATCTCCTGGCGTGTGCCGCACGAGCTGAGGGTCACACGCCTCGGTCAGGACAATCACCCGATGACCATGAACTTGCTGCAGCGTCGTGAGATCGTCGGCATTGATGCCGACTGCCTGACCGAATCGGGCGCGGTTCCGGAGGACGCACGTGCGACTGTCGCCGCTGCCGAACCCTAGATTGAGCGACGCATAGGGCGACTTACTCACTCCTCCAAGACGGGTGCTGAAGGCATGCATGATGAATCCACGTGCGTGCATCGGTCCACATGCCAAGAAGGGCACTCCATGTTTGGTCTCTAGCGCGAAAGCGGTCATCTTGGTCAGCAGACCTCACACATACGCTTGGCAAAAGCGCTGAAAATGATCTTCGTTTTACCGTCCGCCTTCGTTGAATGCTTCTGACCGACTCAGCTGTCGTTCGGGCTCCGGCTCAGTGCTCTGCGCCGCTATTTCACCCTCACCCGAACCCTGCCCCTCAAGGGGGAGGGCTGAGTGGGGGACCGCGTAACTGGCGGACTGTGTATAGTTGTCCTGCTTAGGACGCCTGCGAACGCTTACGCAGGAAAGTCGGGATCTCCAAGCTCTTATCATCCGACGATGGCACGTTGACCCGCTCGCGGAAGCGCTCGTTCGCGCTCGTACGGCGGAAGACTGGGGCGGCTGCACCATTGCCTACGGGTTGCGGGTCTGCTTGCGGCGGGGCAACCTTTGTCTTCTTGGTCGGCAGCACCAACGGGATTGCGGCAGTGGCCTCTTTGGAATAGCCAAAGCCGGTGGCAATCACGGTCACCCGAATCTCAGCCTGCATGTTATCATCGATCACTGATCCGAAGATAATCTGCGCATCTTCGTGTGCCACTTCCTTGATGATTGAAGAGGCTTCATTGACCTCGAATAGTGTCAAGTCGGGACCACCGGTGATGTTGATCAGCACTCCCCGCGCCCCTTCGATCGACGATTCTTCCAAGAGCGGGCTGGAGATGGCCTTCTGCGCCGCTTCGACGGCCCGGTTCTCGCCACGAGCGACACCTGTCCCGAGCAACGCCATACCCATTTCGGACATGATGGTTTGGACATCGGCGAAATCCAGGTTGATCAAGCCGGGGATGGTGATCAAATCGGAAATCCCTTGCACAGCTTGGCGCAGGACATCGTCGCAGATGCGGAAGGCATCGCGCAGCGAGGTTTGCTTGCCCACGACGTTGAGCAAACGTTGGTTAGGAATGGTGATGATGGTGTCGCAGGTGCTGCGGAGTTCACGTAAGCCCGCCTCCGCCTGCACGAGGCGGCGTTTGCCCTCGAACAGGAAGGGTTTGGTCACCACTGCCACCGTTAGGCAGCCCTTCTCCTTGGCGATGTTCGTCATGACCGGCGCCGCGCCCGTGCCCGTACCGCCCCCCATGCCGGCAGTGACGAAGACCATATCCGCCCCATCCAAAATACCCGAGATCCGGTCGAGATCTTCTAGCGCAGCACGTTTACCGATTTCGGGGTTCGCCCCGGCGCCTAATCCCTTGGTGAGCTGGCTACCCAACTGGATTTTGGTCGGCGCCAGGCTTGAGCTGAGCGCCTGCAGATCGGTATTGGCGACAATGAACTCGACCCCCTCGACGTGCGCTTGAATCATCGAGTTGATGGCATTACTCCCACCACCACCGATACCGATCACTTTAATTTTCGCGGGAGCATTGGTCTCTTCGTTTAATTCGAACATATGGATTCCCCCCTTCGACAGCCATTGGATGATTGCAGTTCAATCACATGAGACGACTCCTACTCCTTTCTGCTCATGAGAGCAACAAAATGGCCTTGGCCACATGGAAGATCACCAGAAGTTCGCGCACTCTCCGGCACTGTTGACCGTCGCACGGTTGCAAGATACTCAAGTAGCGGCCCCGTAGTGCATTCAACTTCACAACCGCTGTCGCATCCTCTGACTTACTTGCCTATGCGCGGCGACTTACTCGAAAAATTTTTGAAGCCATGCTGACATGCGACGGAACGCCCAGTTTACCCCTCGCTGATTGGAATGGTACATCTCGCCCGCCAGGAGCCGATCCCTGCCGAATAGGGCAAGACCGACACCGGTGGCGTACATCGGGGTATTGACGAGATCCGTTAGGCCACTGATCTGCGCTGGAAGCCCTAACCGGACAGGCATCTCGAACACCGCTTCGGCAGCCTGCGTCATGCCCGGCATGACCGCGGCTCCACCGGTGATCACCACGCCGGCGGCAAGACTTCGGTATAAGCCCTGTTGTTGGATACGCTGCAAGGTCAGGGCGAAGAGCTCCTCAACGCGGCACTCAATGATCTCTCCGATGAGTTTGCGTGGAATCGGCTGGATCTCCTTCCCCCCCAAACCCTGCACATCGATCATGTCATCAGCGTTGATGAGTGACTGCAAAGCACGCCCATACTGCCTTTTGATGCGCTCGGCCTCCGTCACAGGCGTGCGAAGGCCGACGGCGAGGTCATGCGTGACATGGTTGCCTCCCACCACAAGGCTGGAGACATACCTCAGGCTCCCCGCACCGTACACGGCAATCTCAGTCGTTCCGCCACCGATGTCGAGGAGCGCGACCCCCATATCCCGTTCATCCGCTGTGAGCACCGCCCTCGCCGATGCGAGCGGCTGCGCCACGATCTCCTGAATCCCAAGCTTGGCCTGATCCAACACCTTCTTGAGCGCCTCGATAGCAGGCACGGAGGCGGTGATCACCTGTGCCGACACACCGAGCTTCGTTCCCGTCCCGCCGATCGGAGCGGGGATTCCATCCTCCTCATCTAAGCGGTAGTGGATTGGCATGATGTCCAACGTCTCGTGCTGATCCGACCGCGTCTTTGAGCGAGCCATCTCGATCACTTGCTGAATGTCTCTCGGCGTCACCTCCTTTGCCGCTAACTCCATGGTCACTTCTGTCGTGAGGCCGTCCACCTGACCGCCCCCGATGCCGACGTACACTGCGTCGATGCGAGTTCCAGCCATTATTTCTGCATCTTCAACAACCTTGAGGATGGCCTCGACCGTGCTGTTGCTGTCGACGATGGTCCCTTTGCGCACGCCTTTCGAGGGGCGGCTACCGATGCCGATGATCTCAAGATCGCCCTCGGGAGTGACCTCACCGATAACAGCGCTGACCTTCGTTGAACCGAGATCCAGCCCGACCACTTGTCTATTGTATTTGCCCACTGTCCCCTCCCCTCCTCTGTAGTCGGCCGGCACCTTGGGTCGTCCGTGCAGTCGTCTTGACGATGATTTGATTCTCAACGGACACATCGACATACTCGGCACGTTGCGCCCTGCTCCGCAAAGTCTCGTCAAGCGCTGGGAAAACCTCCAGCTTCTTGTCGATTCCGACGAGACTGGCCCCCACGATCAACTTGCCTCGTCGTGTCCGGACCAGGAAACGCTCCGCATTCATGATGTCGATGTGGGTGATAACGCTCTCGCGAAAGAATGCGCTGTCATGGGCTTGGTCGAGCAGACGCAGCCCAGCCTGAATGGCCGGGTCTGTCAGCCGTTCTCCCAGCGACGGTGTATGCGACAGCCTGGCGACGAGTCGCGGTAGCCCAGCCGCCTCAGCAGGGGCGGCTGGGCTCAGGAGATAACCCTCGGCATCGACCAAATACCCGCTCCCGCTCTCTAGAACGGCCGTCGGTCGCCGTTCGTAGACGATGACCTCCAGCTCATTGGGGTAGACGCGCCGCACTAACGCCTCGCGAATCCATGGGTGTTGCATGATTCGCATGCGCACGCGCTCGACGCTGATGCGAAACAGACTCATCCCGCCGGTGATCTGAGCCAATTGGATGAGGTCTGCTTGAGGCACGCGCTCGGCGCCGTAGACGCGGACCGCTACGACATGGAAGGCGGCATGATCTCGGATGAACCAGAAGAGGCCTCCCCCCAGTAACACCGCCAGCACCAGACCCGGCGCCAGCCAGGTGATCAGCCGCATCGGCCAGGGGATACGGGGTCTCACGTCCAGAATCGCCCGCTTATTCCCCCACAATGCGCACCTCCTCCTCAAGGAGTATGCCTGTGGACGCGTACACGCGGCGTTTCACGTACTCGATCAGCGCCAGAACGTCTACCACCGATGCCTGACCGCGGTTGACGATGAAGTTCGCATGCTTGCCGGAGACCTGTGCATCTCCGATGCGAGAGCCCTTCAGGCCAAGTTGATCGATGAGGCGTCCAGCGTGTTCTCCCGGAGGATTCTTGAAGATCGAGCCCGCATTTGGGTAGGCCAGTGGCTGCCGCTCTCGGCGAGAGCGATACAGCTGCCGCACCTCCTCCCGCACCTCCGGGGAGGTGCCGCGTTCGGCCCGTAGAGTGGCTTCCAGAACCACGCCGTCCCCGGGCAATGCAGCAAAGCGATAGCCTACCGCTACATCCTCGGGCCTGACATCGACCATCTCACCATTTGGCAACAAGAGTCTCACGCACTCGACCACATCCCAGGTCGCTCCGACCTCGGTCCCTGCATTCATCACGACAGCGCCTCCCAGAGTGCCAGGGATGCCGACAGCAAAGGAAAACCCTTTCAGACCGTCGCGAATCGCCAGATGCAGGACACGGGTGAGGGGAACCCCAGCGCCAACTCGCACATGGACATGATCGCCGGGGCGTGTCTCCTGCTCCAGAGCCGGAGCCAGCATTGACACCTGGCTCAAGGCATCGCGCAACGACACCACGATGCCGCGAATACCGCCGGCGCGAACGATCAGATTCGAGCCCTTGCCAAGCCAGGTCAACGGCACTTCCCGGGCGGAGGCGCAGGTCATGATCGCTTGTAACTCGCCAACATCGGCGGGAACCAGCAAGAGGTCTGCCGGGCCACCAACGCGTAACGAGGTATAACGCGCCATCGGTGCGTTCACATAGCGCCTGCCGCGCATCCAGGCGAAGGCATGGCTCAGGGATTGTCGCGAGTGATCACCCACCCCAACGCTCACGCGGCCTCCCCCTCCTGCAGGGCCTTCAGCACTTCTTCGCCTACCTTCCAGACGTCTCCCGCGCCCAGGGTCAGCACCACATCGCCGGCGCGAATGTGCCGCAGCATCTCGGCAGCTAGGTCCTCTTGCTGTGGTAAGAACAGCGCCTGTGGATGCCCTAACGCCTGAACACCTTCCCAGATCTGACCGCCACTCACACCCGGAATGGGCTGTTCCCCAGCGCCATACACGTCGGTCAATAGCAGTACATCGGCGGTCAGCAGCGGTGGGCAGAATTCCTTCCAGAGTGCTTGCGTGCGAGTATAGCGATGCGGCTGGAAGATGACCATCAGTCTGCGGTCAGGCCACACCAGGCGGGCTGTGCGCAAGGTCGCCTCGATTTCGGTCGGATGATGACCGTAATCATCGACAACTGTAACCCCGCGCGCTTCGCCCTTCACCTCGAACCGACGGTGGATGCCACTAAAGTCGCGCAGTGCCTCCTGGATGCACACGAAGGGAATATCCAACTCCACCCCAGTGGCGACCGCGGCCAAGGCATTGCGAATGTTGTGCAGACCAGGAATGTTCAGCACTACAGAGCCCAGGACTTCCCCCTGCCTCGTGGCGACGAAGACACTACCGAACCCCTGCGTCCGGACCTCGTGTGCCGCGTAATCGGCGTCCCCCTGCAGGCCATAGGTAAACACCTTTTTGGTAAGACCGGGCAGGATGGCGCGGATATTCGGTTCGTCGGCACAAACAACGCAGAACCCATAGAACGGTACTTTGTTCAAGAATTGCCCGAAGGCCGTCTGAATCTCCGCCAGGTTCTTGTAAAAGTCGAGGTGCTCGCGGTCGATGGTGGTGACAACAGCCACCATCGGAGTCAATTTCAAAAACGAGCCATCGCTTTCGTCCGCCTCCGCCACCATGAAGTCGCCTTGGCCGAGCTTCGCATTGCCCCCCAGGCTATTAAGGCGCCCACCGATGACAAGCGTGGGATCAAGCCCCCCCTTGGCCAGCACCGTCGCGATCAATGAGGTCGTGGTCGTTTTGCCGTGGCTTCCCGCCACCGCCACGCCATACTTCATGCGCATCAGCTCGGCAAGCATCTCGGCGCGGGGGATGACCGGAATTTTGCGCGCTTTGGCCGTCACCACCTCAACGTTCTCTGCGGTCACCGCCGACGACACGACGACCACATCGGCCTGTGCCACGTTCTCCGCCCGGTGCCCGGGGTAGTACCCCACCCCGAGCCGTGCGAGCCGACGGGTGATGTCCGAGTCGGCGAGGTCGGAGCCGCTAATGGCATAGCCCAGATTGAGTAGCACCTCAGCGATGCCACTCATGCCGATGCCGCCGATGCCGACGAAGTGGATGCGCTTGACTTTGCGAAACATGTCACTCCTTATATGCGGCAGAGTTCGAGACAGAGGTGGGCTACGCGTGTCGCGGCATCGGGTTTTCCCAACGCCAGACAGCGTGCTGCCATGGCGGCGACGGCCTCGGGATGCGACAAGTAGTATCGAATCCGTTCGGCCAAGAGGGCACCGCTCAACGTCTGATCCTCAATCAACTCGGCAGCTCCAATGGCAGCTAAAGTGCGTGCATTATGCTCTTGGTGATTATTCGTGGCATAAGGGAACGGTACCAGCACGGCGGCCTTTCCAGTCACAGTCAACTCAGCGATGGTCGTGGCACCGGCCCGACAGATAACCAAATCGGCGGCGCCATACTCCCGAGCCATATCCTCAATGTAGGCGTGGACCACCCCTGGGTACTTTCGCTCAGCGTAGGTCATCTGGGCCGTAGCAAAGTCGTTTGAGCCGGTCTGATGCACAGTCCACAGGTGGTCCTGGATGTCGACGAGTTGCGTCAGCGCCCCCAGCATGGCCGCATTGAGCTGATGCGCTCCCTGGCTGCCGCCAAACACGAGGAGGTGAAAGCGTCCGTTGGGCTCGAGTGCACGGCCGCGCACCTGACAGATGGCGGGTCTGACCGGGTTACCCGTCACCACAGCCTTGCCTCGTGGGAAATACGTCACCGAGGCCTCGAAGGACA
>Ga0081538_10006526_pt1 | contig 10251 bp, 7 predicted proteins | sample TabmetS5T2R1_FD_71022 | JGI IMG/M metagenome (GOLD analysis project Ga0081538, IMG submission 71022) | Tabebuia heterophylla rhizosphere microbial communities from the University of Puerto Rico - S5T2R1 | ecosystem: Host-associated > Plants > Roots > Rhizosphere ...
GTACGGCGGCTCGGGCCCCCACCAGCCGCGCCAGTCCTCCTCCCACTCACCGCGGATCGGCCCGAACATGTTGCGGCCCATGACGTAGGCGCCGCGCGGGCGCATGAGCCAGCCGACGGCGGTCTCGTCGGCCTCGTTGGCGCGCTCGTCGCCGAGATGCCAGGCGTGGACCTCCCGTCCGCGCTTCCCGAGCGGGTGCTCGCGACTCTGGTCCGGCCCGGCGACGAAGCCGTCGAGCGAGATCGACATGTGGCAGGTGGTGTCCGGCATCGCGAGGCTCACGCGGCGACCTGCTCACCGAGGAAGGCGGCGAGCCCGTCGAGCAGCAGGCCGGTGCCGTGCTCGCGCTCCGCCGGATCCTCGAGGTCGTCGAAGAACGCGCCGTGCTCGGTGAAGACGAGCCGCGTGCCGTCGCCGTCGGGCCGCACCTCGACGGTCGTCAGCGATACGGAGATGAGCCGCCCGTCGAGCAGGAGGTCGTAGGCGAAGACGATCCGCTCGCCGTCGACGATGTCGTGGTACCGGCTGCGGAACTCGTGCAGCTCCCCGCCCGGATCGCGTCCCACGCTCACCTCGCCGCCGCCGACACGGAAGTCGAGCTCCCAGTTGGCGTCGGTCCAGCCCTCGGGCACGCCGAACCAGCGCTGCTTGAGCTCCGGGTCCGCGAACGCGCGGAACGCCTGCGCCGGGGTCTGGCGGAACCGTCGCTCGATCGTGAAGTCGTGCTGGCGGATGCTCATCGGCGGTCTCCTTGGTCGGTGGGAAAGGCGTCGTCGAGGACGTCGGAGAGGCGGTCGAAGTGCCTCTCCCAGATCGCGCGGTGCTCGGCGATCCACTGCTCGAGCGTGCGCATCGGGCCGGGCTCGAGCCGGCACCTCCGGACGCGGCCGACCTTCTCCGAGCGCACGAGGCCGCTGCGCTGCAGCACGTCGAGGTGCTGCATCACGGACGGCAGCGACATGTCCAGCGGTGCGGCGAGCTCGCTCACGGACGCCGCGCCGCGCGACAGGCGGACGACCATCGCGCGGCGGCTCTCGTCGGCGAGCGCGTGGAAGGCCCGGTCGAGCTGTGCTGCGTCGGCGGTCGGCATGAGACGCATCGTAGCGCATACTTAGGCAGCTACTTAAGTGTTCGGTCGCCGGTGACGGCGGAGGTCGAGCGCTCGCGTTGATCGTGCTGCTGCTAGCCGGCGAAGAGATCGGCGGCGGTGAGCAGGTGCACGTTGTCCTCGGCGGCGCGCGTCGTGAGCGGCTCGGTGAAGCTCTCGCGGGCGAAGAGCAGCAACGCGGCGTTCTTGGCGGGTGGCCCGAGCGCGTGCTGCTGGTCGAGGAGCGCGCCGAGCACGTCGGTGTCCGCCTCGCGCCGCCACTTGCAGGAGCCGACGAGCACGTAGCGGTGCCGACGGACACCGACGATGTCGATCTCCACGTCGCCCTTGCGCGACCACCAGGATCCGACCTCCTGCGGCGCGCCGGTGAGCTCCTCGCCGGCGTAGCGCTCCACCCAGGTGCGACAGCACTGCTCGAAGGCCGGCCCCATGACGTTGCTCAGGTCGGCGGCGATCTCGTCGTAGACCTCGTCGATGCGGCCGCTCTCCAGCCGGCTGCGGTTGCGCAGCACGTAGCGGAACCAGAACCGGAAGTAGGGGTCGGAGATCACGTAGATGGTCCGGTCGATCGTGCCGTCGCGGTCCAGCGGCGAGCGCGGCGAGATGTAGCCGAGATCCTCCAGGCGTTCGAGGCGGCGCCCGAGGTTGTTGGGCGTGATCCCGGCCCGCTGGGCGATCTGGTTGTGCGTCGTGGCGCCACTCGCGATCGCGCGCAGGATTGCCAGGTAGGTCCCCGGGTCGCGGATCCCCTCTCCCTCGCGCAGCAGGTGCCGCGGGTCGTCGTAGAGCGGCGCGTCCTTGGCCAGGATGCGCTCCTTGATCACCTGCTCGAGCGGGCCCGGGCCCGCCCACAGGTTGTACTGCGGCGTGCCGCCGAGCACCGCCCAGCGGCGTAGCAGCTCAACCGGGTCGTCGGTGTCGGCGAACGCGGCGACCTGGCGGAAGTCGAGCGGCGCCAGCCGCGGGCGGGCGGTGGCGCGTCCGTACAGCGGGGCACCCTGTTCGAGCAGCCGCTCCATCATCGTCAGCGCGCTGCCCGAGAGCACGAGCGTGATCGGCACGCCGTCACGGTCCCAGGCGTCCCAGTGGCGCTGGATGATCGAGTCCAGCGCCGGCTGTGCCGACTTGAGCCACTGGAACTCGTCGAGCACTACTGTCAGCGGCTCGCGCGCCGCCTGCTCACCGAAGAACGTCAAGGCGGCGTCCCAGCTCGGGAATGACAGCGCGGTGCTGCCGATCAGCCGTCGGCCCGCCTCCTCGGAAAGCAGCGCCAGATGCTGGGACTCGTCCTGCTCGTCGCCTTGCAGACTCACGACACGATCGCCGTCGAGCGTGCGGGCGAGCAAGAAGCTCTTGCCGACACGCCGCCGGCCGATCAGCACCACCAGCGACGGCGCCGTCTCCACCGCCCGCCGCAGCGTCTCGGCCTCTGCTTCGCGATCAACCAGCTCCCGCATGGCAAGGCACACTACCATAAAAGACTCTAATACAGTAGTGCGATCTATAGAAGACCATCACACGTGAGTGTGTGGAACCGTGGAGGACCGTTCCGCTTCCGCGGTCGGTGGTGTCTCAACGGGTACGTCACGAGAAGCGAACCTGAAGGAGGGAACTCGCCGCAATGCAGCTGCCGCCGATCGTCTCACCGCAGGAGTGGAAGTCCGCCCGCGAGGAACTGCTCGTCAAGGAGAAGGAGCTGACCCGCGCCCACGACGCGCTCGCCGCCGAGCGGCGGCGGATGCCGCGGATGGCCATCGAGAAGGACTACACGTTCGCCGGCCCGGACGGTCCCGTGAGCTTGCTCGACCTGTTCGAGGGGCGCCGTCAGCTGATCGTCTACCGGTTCTTCTTCGAACCGGGAGTGCACGGCTGGCCGGAGGGTGGCTGCACCGGCTGCTCGCGGCTCGCGGACCAGATGACCCACCAGGCGCACCTGAACGCCCGCGACACCACGCTCGCGCTCGTCTCCCGCGCCCCGCAGCCCGACATCAGGCGCTACCGGGCACGGATGGGCTGGGAAGACCGGCCCTGGTACACGATCACGGACGACTTCGACGCCGACTTCAACGCCCACGAATGGCACGCGACACTCGTCTTCTACCGCGACGACGAGGACCGGATCTTCCTCACGTACCTCCTCGACGGCCGAGGCGACGAGATGGTGGGAGGCGTCTACTCCTACCTCGACATCACGCCGCTCGGACGCCAGGAGGACTGGGAGGACTCGCCCGAGGGCTACCCGCAGGGCGAAGCCCACTCCTGGGTCAAGCTGCACGACGAGTACGACCGCGAGATCGCGTAGCTCTCGGCAGGCTCGACGCCACGCGGGTTTTCGCGTTGTCGACGACAGCTCGCCGGCCTACGCGCAGACGATCCGTCGCGGGCGCAGCGGCTCGGGCAGCAGCTCGAGGGCGCACTGGATCGTGCCGCGCGCCAGCGCGTCGCGCGCGCCCCGGACGATCGTTACGTCGCTGCTGACCGCGTGCCGGCGCGTCGACTCGTCGAACGCTGCGAAGAAGCGGTCGGCCCCACGGGCGAACGCCGTGTCGCCGAGGATCACCAGCGACGGGTCGAGCAGGTTGACCAGCCACGCCGTGGCCGCCCCGAGCGCGTCGGCCGCGGAGCGCAGGACGTCGTCGATCCGGGGGTCGTCCAGGTCCTCCAGCTGCGCGAGGTTCGCGCGCGCGAGGTCGGCGCCGAGCAAGGCCGTCGCCCGTTCCCGGATCGCCCAGCCGGCGGCAACCGTCTCCAGGCAGCCGCGGCGCCCGCAGGGGCACGGCAGGCCGCTCGCGACGGGGCAGTGGCCGAGCTCGCCCACGGCCCCACCGGCGCCGAGCAGCAGGTGTCCGCGCGAGAGGATGCCCGCGCCGATGCCGTGGTCGAGGAAGACGAGCACGGCGTCGTCGTGCTGCGCCGTGGTGTCGGAGACGATCTCGCCGACGACCGTGGCGGCCGACAGGCTGAGCAGAGCGACGGGCACACCGGCGGCGCCCTCGAGCGCGGAGCGCATCGGCACGTGGTCCCAGCCGTAGGGCGGGTAGGTCACCGTGCCGGCGTGGTAGTCGATGAAACCCGGCACCGCGACCGCGATCGACCCGAGCGCGACCGCATCCCGAAGCTCGCGTGCGATCAGCTCGAACAGGCGATCGGTCTCGCGCGTCATCGGATGCGCCCGCGCGTCCAGGATCTCGCCGTCGGCCGTCACGTGAGTGAGCTGCAGCTCGCGCCCGATCGCAACGGCCGCGGCCGTCCGCGCCCGGCTGTTGAACCACAGCAGCGACCCCGGGCGCCCGCCGCGCTCGGCGCCGGCGCGCGTTCCGGACTCGATCGCGATCCCGTCGTCCAGCAGGGAGCGCACGATCGCCATCACCGTCGGCTTCGTGAGCCCCGACGAGCGCACCAGGTCCGCGCGGCTCATCGCCCCCTGCTCGCGCAGCAGGCGGACCACCTGGGCGGCGTTCGCGGCTCGGACGTAGGAGGTGGAGTGGACGGCCATTGACACTCGCTGGTTTGGGCAAGTACATTGCCCTAACGGTCAAGGGAGGAGGCGGGATCTTGTCAGCACGACTTCTGGCGCTCGCGGCAGCGCTGTTCGCATCCGTCGCGTTCGCCGCGCCCGCGGGCGCGTCCGGCAGGCATCACGAGCGGCCCTCGACAGCCACGGGCGCCGGCGTGCCCGCCCCGGCGGTCAGCGGGCCGATCGCTCGCACGTCGCCCGTCGGCGACCCCGCGCACGGCTATCCGTTCCTGGCGACCGACGTCGACCTCGCGGCCGCGGGCTACGTCGAGCAGGAGTTCCAGATCGCGGGAGCGGCCACGCGCTACACCGACGTCGGGACCACGACCGGCACGGTGCTCAGCACGGGCCACCCGTACCGCACCCGGATCGTGGTGCGCCGTCCCCGGTCGCGCAAGGACTTCAACGGCGCCGTGATCACCGAGTGGTACAACGTCTCGAACCAGTGGGACCAGGAGGTCGACTGGTTCCAGACCCACGAGCACCTGATCCGCGAGGGCTACGTCTGGGTCGGGATCTCGGCGCAGCGGGCCGGCGTCCACTCCCCCACGGGCCTGCGCGCGTGGAGCCCGTCGCGCTACGGCGCGCTCGACGTCTCGGTGGGCGAGACGATCACCGACAACTCGCTGTCCTACGACATCTTCTCGCAGGCCGTGAAGGCGATCCGCAGCCCCGCCGGCACCGATCCGCTCGGCCCGCTGTCGGAGCCTGACTACGTGATCGCGACCGGCCACTCGCAGTCCGCCTCGCTGCTGCGCCAGTACTACAACTCGATCCTGCCGCTCTCGAACATCATCGACGCGGTCGTCCTGCACGGCTGGGGCCAGACCGTCCGCGACGACGTCGGGCGACCGGTGTTCCGCATCAACTCCGAGGGCGACGTCGCCAGCCTCGGCGCCTCCGTCCGCCAGCCCGACACCCCGCTGCGGCGGACCTGGGAGGTGGCCGGCGCCTCGCACGGGGACTGGAAGCTGATCACCGACTACGGCCCGCTGCGCAAGCGCGACATCGGCACCTACCCCGGTGGCTATCCGGGCGAGCCGCAGACGTGCGCGCTGCCGTCGCTCTCCCGCGTCCCGCAGCACATGGTCCAGAACGCGCTCTACGACCACACGCTGCGCTGGGTCAAGTACGGCATCGCCCCGCCGAGCGCGCCGCTGATCGCGACCAGCGGCACGCCCGCGACGATCGCCCGCGACGAGCTCGGGCTGGCGCTGGGCGGGATCCGCCTCGCCCAGCACGAGGTCCCGCTGCGGATCAATTCGGGCGTCAACACCGGGCCCGGCTTCTGCTTCCTCGACGGCAGCTCGGTGCCGCTGACCGATGCCCAGCTGGCGGAGCTGTATCCGACGGTCCGCTCGTACGTGGAGGAGTTCGTCACGGTCACGCTCGACAACGTCGAGGCCGGCTACATCCCGCGCTCGTTCACGCGCGACCCGGCGTGGTACTCGGACATCCGCGAGCTGATCGGCGACTATCACGCGGACGGCCGGATCGCCGGTCGCCTCGCCACGAAGCTGATCGACGGCGTCGGGCGCGCCGAGCGGGCCGGCACGGCCGGCAACGAGCTGGCGGCGATCGTGCACCTCGCCGCGGTCGACGTGCGGGCGCGACTGGAGCTGCGGCGAGACCCCGCCGTGCGCGACGCCGTATTGCGCCCGACCGACGCCCTGATCGCGCTGCTGGCGGCGGCCAAACGTCACTGAACGGCGTATGCGGGTCAGGGGCGCCTGACCCGCTCGCAGCGGCGGGTGCGATCGGCGTTGTCGACGATCGCCACGTCTCGGCGGCCCGGGCCGCAGTCGATCGTGTCGGCAGCATGTCCGCGTGCTCGCACACGGTCGTTGCCGGCGCCCGCCGCGATCCGGTCATGACCCGATCCCGAGTCGATCAGGTCATCTCCCGCGCCGCCGCTCAGGCGATCGGAGCCGGGTCCACCGAACAGCCGGTCGCCGCCGCGCCCGCCGAAGAGGCGGTCGGCGCCCTTGTAGCCGTACAGGCAGTCCGTGCCTCCCAGGCCATGCAGGATGTCGACGCCGCGGCGGCCGAGCATGAGGTCGCCCAGCGCGCTGCCACGGCGCCGGTCGTCACCGTTGGTGCCGACGATCACGGTGCTGGACTGCGCGCAGCCCGGTCGCGAGGGCGGGAGCGGCGCCGAGGGCGGCTGAACTGCCGGCGGCGGCGGAACCGTCACCGTCGCGCTGTCGGTCGTGGAGTTGCCGCAGTCGTCTGTGGCGCGGTACGTGATCGTGTAGACGCGGCCGTTGCCGGCTTCGTCGCGCTCGGCCCGCAGCCTGAGCGTGTCGTGGTCCAGGACCAGCACGTCCGCCGTCGTGTTCCCGTCGGCGTCCCCGGGAGCGTCGTCGGGCTCGTTCGACACAGCGGAGGCCAGCGTCACCGCCGGCGACGGGTCGAAGTCGTCGGCGGCGGCGATCGTCGCCTGGACGCTCACGTACTCGTGCGTCGGAGCCCCGAGGCGGTCGGGGGACAGCGAGACGTGGAGCGTCGGGGAGATCGCCTCGCACGAGTCGATGCCCACGCGGACCGCGTCGTGGTCGGACGAGCGGAATTCGTTCGGCTCGAACAGCGCGTCCTGGGCAGGCTGCTTGAACGTCATGTCGTAGTCGAACAGGTCCGGCTCATCGGCGTTGATGTGCCACTGCGTCGCGCCCGTGACGTCGTCGGCGAGCCCCTCGCTCGCGAGCGCGTGGTCGAGGTATCCGAGTTGGCCGTCGGACACGACCGAGTAGGCCGACTCGCCCGCGAATTCGCGCACGAGATCGGTGTATCCGCCGGCCAGCAGGGCGTCGATCGGATCCTCCTTGGCGTACGAGTTGAGGTCGCCGACGATGAGGACGTCGTCATTGCCGCTGCCGGTCGGGTCGGTCGCAAGCCAGTCGACGAGCGCCTCGGCGGCCGACGTGCGCGTGAGATTGCAGTCGCCGGATCCGTCGCCCGTATCGGGATCGCCGACGGCGTTGCAGTCCGAGTCCTTCGACTTGAAGTGGTTGACGACCGCCGTGAGCACGCCACCGCTCGCCTGCGACCGGAACGCCTGTGCCAGAGCCGGCCGGTTCAGCGTGTCGATGAAGCGCGGGTCGACCGAGGCGTCCAGGATCGCGTAGTCGCCGACCGGCGTCACGCGCGCCGGCCGGTAGACGAACGCGACCTTGGTGTCGTCCGTGCCGATCACACCCGTGTCCACGGAGGCGTACGTTCCCGCGCCGCTCGCGCCGTTGAGGCCGGCGACGAGATCGGCGACCGCGGCGTCGTTGTTCTCGATCCCGACCAGGCCGACGACGTCGGCGTCAAGCTCCGTGATCGTCGCGACGATCTTCGTTCGCTGCCGCTGGAGCTCCTCCGGGGTGTCGGCGCCGCGACCGTCCAGCGTCGTGAAGTAGCCGTGGACGTCGAACGAGCCGACGGTGAGGGTGCCGCCGACGTCCTCCGGCCCAGCCGGGCGCGGGTTGACGACGCTGTAGTCGGCTCCCTCGGTCGGCTGGATCCGGTAGAGGCCGGAGGCGAAGTCCAGCACGCCCGTCACGTCCGCCACGGTGTCCCCGGCGCGGTACCGATTGCCGAGCGCGAAGATCCCCCCGTTGGCGTGGGTCGCCGGATCTGCGTACTCGGAGCTGCGCCCGTCGTCGAGCGTGATCCGGCGGAGCGCATTGGACTGTGTGAGCGCGGCGGCCTCGGGCGACCCCGGCTCGTGCACAGCGGTCGGCTGGTACTGGCGCCCGTCGGTCAGGACGGTCTCGCCCCAGCGGGCGAAGCCGGAGGAATCGCCGATCGACAGGGGCTGCGTGATCGTGACCAGCATCCCCTCGTACTTCTCCCATGCGTCGAGCGACCCGTCCGGAAGCGCCACAGGCTTCGGGCTGACGGGCCGCTCGGTCGCGCAGACCGCGACGTTCGTCACGCTGCCGAGCTGCGTCCGGCCGAACGACTCGACCGCAGTCCCGTAGACGCGGACGACGTCGCCGGCGTCGACCGGGCTTGCGCTCGCCACGAACAGGCCCTCCGACGTATTCGGATCCGCATCGATGCCGGTGTCCTCTTCCTCGACGAAGAAGCCTCCCAGGCCCTCCGAACCCTGGAAGTCGCCGACCACGACGCCTTCGATGACGAACGGGAAGCCACGTATGGGGCTCTCAGGGCCGGGGCCCTGGATGTCGTGGATCGGCGTTGCCTCGCCGTCGCCGCACTCGCCGAAAGGCGGCGGGCAATCGTTGGCGGTGCCGGGCGTGATCGGCCTGACGATGAAGTCGATGTCGTTGCGGTCGGAGTCGCTGCCGTCCGTGCAGCGCGAGATCCCGGGCGCCCCGTCGTCGGTGCCCGCACCGGACCCCTCCGTGTAGGGAGCGCCCGTATCTCCCTCGTAGCTCACCGCGTCGACGAGCGTCGTGCCGAGCCGGAGTCCGAGCGCGTCGGGCGCGCCATCCTCGATCAGATCCGAGTCCGGGGCGACGTCGAGATCGCAGCCCGACTGGACCGCCGCGTTGGCGCAGACGAGGTAGTGATCGCCGGCCGCGAGCGAGACGAACGGAAGATCGAACGTCCGGTACACCGCCGCCCCACCTGCACTGCCGTCGACGAGCTCCAACGAGTACGGGTCGAGGTTGATCGCCGCGGCGCTGACGTTCTTCAACTCGACGAACTCCGTCGTGTTGGCCGCGTAGTCGACCTCGTTGATCACGAGCGTGGTCGAGGCTGCGGAGGCGGGCGCGGCCGACACGAGGCAGGCCGCGGCAGCGATCAGAAGTGCGCGCATCGCCGACGCGGACCGGCGCGGCGCGCGGGCGCCCTGGGCGTTCAACAAGGGGAGCGAGGGGAGCGGTCCATGGGCGAACCAGACCGGAACCCGCTGACATTCGGCTGACGTTCCCCTGACCCAGGGCGCCGCGTCATTACCTCAAGTCGGGGAGACAGCTTCAAGGCCGCTCTCAGCACGACCGGAACGGCGCGTGTTTCGGATTTGCTCCGGTCCCCGAGGCCGGCCGCGAAGGCGCGTGTTCCGGACGGCGCCGCGGGCTGGCTGAGCACTGTCGCCCGTCGTCCAACCCGATAGCGAGTGGCGCGTGGCCAATCTCGATGGACGACCGCGCTCAGGGGTTCCGTTCAAGCGCCGGATCGACGCGCGTCGAAGGCGACACGATGTGGCTGCCGAGATCGCGGCCCGCCAGGTCGATGAGCCATTCGTGTGCCGATCCAGGCCCGAGGGCGAGCACGTAGGAGTGATACGCGGTGCCATCGATCCGTGCGATCGGCGCATCGAGCGTGTTGAAGCCGAGCGGCTCGAGCGTTGGTTCGGCGGCATCCGGGTCGCGTGCGCAGGTGTAGATCCGGCAAAGTCGCGGGCTTGCCCGGAGGCATCGGTGGACCAGATCGAGCAGCAGCGCGGCGCGCGCCGGGTCTGGTGCTTCGCTTCCCGATGCCGTCAGGAGGTGCCGGACGTACAACGCGTTGCGGGCGTTCGGGAGGGGGTGGGCGCACTGATGCGCTGTCCAGCGGGCTGCGACGGGATCGCGTTCGAGCAGGTCGTTGCTGAGGCTGCTCGGCTCGCAGATTGCCGAGAAGGCGGCGATTGCGTCGTCCTGGCCTTGCGCGACGGTGAATGCTTCCGGCG
>Ga0081538_10006527_pt1 | contig 10250 bp, 10 predicted proteins | sample TabmetS5T2R1_FD_71022 | JGI IMG/M metagenome (GOLD analysis project Ga0081538, IMG submission 71022) | Tabebuia heterophylla rhizosphere microbial communities from the University of Puerto Rico - S5T2R1 | ecosystem: Host-associated > Plants > Roots > Rhizosphere ...
ACCGCAGGCGCCCGCCCCGGCCACCGCCTGGACCCCGCTGGGGGCCCAGGCCCCGCGCGCCCGCCTCGCCGCCGGCCCAGCCCCGCCCCCCCCCGCCGATCAGGCCGGCCGGCATTCGGCCGGGAACGGCGGTCAGCGTCACGATCACACCCGAGCCCTGGCGGGTCATGTGCCGAGCCGCGGCGGTCGCGGTGGTGAAGTTGGACCTGGTGTAGAAGGCGATGGGGCGGGCGAAGGCGTCGCCGGCCAGCTCCATCAGGGGTGTGCGGTCGGGCGCTGGGCCCGGGCCGATGGCGTTGAACGAGATGTCGACACCTCCCGCTCTCTCGACCACGGTGTCGAGGTGCTCCTCCACGGCTTTCTCGTCAAGAGCGTCGACGTGTGCTGTTTCGGCGACGCCGCCGGCAGCAGCAATTTCCTCGGCTACGGCATCCACCTTCGCCGCGTTACGTCCCGTCAGGAAGAGTCTTGCCCCCTCCCGTGCGAAAGCCTGGGCGACGGCGCCGCCAATCGCGCCCCCGGCTGCATAGATAACGGCGGTTTTGCTTTCAAGCAGCATTCTCGTCCTCCAATGGCGTGTTCATCGTTGCTCTTGTGGTCATTCCGCGGCGCCCGTCGCCGGAAGCGGTTCCAGCCGCTCGTGCGGCGCTTTCCGCGGCCGGCCGAGGAGCAGGAGCGCCAGCGCCACGCCGATCCCGGCGAGCACGACGCCGGCCACGAAGGCGGACTGGAAGCCCTCGGTCAGCACGACGAGCGGATTCGCACCATCGTGCGCTCCCAGGTAGTCCTCGGAGCGGGACACGGCGACCGTCGAGGCGATGGCCACGCCGAGCGCTTGGCCGATCTGGAAAGCGGTGTTGCTGAGGCCTGAGGCGAGCCCGGCCTCGTGCTCGGCGACGCCCGCGAGCGCCGCGACCGTGGCGGTGACGAATGCGAGGCCGATGCCGGGGCCGAAGACGAGCAGCCCGAAGAAGATGTCGCCGAAGTAGCTGCCCCCCACCGACACCTGCGTGAGCAGCAGCGACCCCGCGCCCATGAGCACTAGGCCCGTCGCGGCGACCGTCCTGAAGCCGACCTTGAGGACCGCGCCCTGACCGACGATCGAGCCGACCGCGGCTCCCACCGCGACTACCGCAGTGCCGGCGCCGAACTCGAAGGCCGAATAGCCGAGCACCTCCTGCGCGTAGAGCGTGAGGGTGAACGGCATGCCGAACGCGACCGTGCTGAAGAGGAGCATCACGAGATTGGCTCCGACGAGCGTTCGCGAGCGCAGTAGGCGGAGCGGAAGGAGAGGCGCGCGGTGCCGCGACTCGATCAGCGCGAAGGCGCCGAGGAGCGCGGCCGAGGCGGCGCCGAGGAGGATCGTTTGGGCATCTCCCCAGCCAACGTCGGGCGCCTCGACGACCGCGTAGACGAGCAGGACGAGCGCGCCCGTAATCGTCACCGCTCCGGCGGTGTCGTAGCTTCGCCGCGTCAGCGAGGCACGGCTCTCGCGCAGGAGCCCGGGCGACAGCGCGAGCGCGGCCAGGCCGATCGGCAGGTTGATGAAGAAGATCCACTCCCAGCCGGGCCCGTCGACGAGCGGGCCGCCGATCAGCCACCCCACGGTGGAGCCGATGCCGCCCATCATGCCCCAGATCCCGAGCGCCTTGTTCCGCTCGGAGCCCTCGGGGAAGGTCGTGGAGATGATCGAAAGAGCGGTCGGGGTCATGATCGCGGCGCCGACGCCCTGCAGCGCGCGTGCTGCAAGGAGCGCCGCCGGCGACCAGGCGAGCCCGCAGAGCAGCGACGCGGCCGTAAAGAACGCGACGCCGGCCATGAACACGCGCCGGCGCCCGAGCAGGTCGGCCGCCCGCCCGCCGAGCAGCAGCAGGCCGCCGAACGTGAGGGCGTAGGCACTCACCACCCACTGCAGGCCCTGCTCCGAGAAGCCGAGGTCGGCTCTGATCGACGGCAGCGCCACGAAAGCGATCGAGGCGTCGAGGATCACCATGAAGAAGGCGCCGCAGAGGAGTGCGAGCGCCCGCCAGCGGCGAGGATCGGGTGCGGGCCCGCGCGCCACGCGCGCGACCGGTGCGGACGATTCCATCATTGCTCTCCTAGTTGCTCGCTTCTGAACGCGGCTTCCGGTGCATGTCCGTTGTGACACCGGCGGGAGGGAGAACGGAACGGCCGGTCCGTTCAGGGACAAACTGGTGTCCTTATCGGTGATGACCGCGATGGGACAAGCGGATGCGAGAAGCTCGTGCCGGGCGACGCGCTAAGCGAGGCGACGCTGGCGCGGGCGCGTGCGGGCGACGACGAGGCGTTTCGCCGGCTCACCGACCCTCACCGGCGCGAGCTGCAGGTGCACTGCTACCGCATCCTCGGCTCGATGCAGGACGCCGAGGACATGGTGCAGGAGACGCTGCTCGCGGCCTGGACCGGTCTCGAGGGGTTCGAGGGCCGAGCCTCCCTGCGCGCCTGGCTCTACCGGATCGCGACCAACCGCTGCCTGAACGCGCTACGTGCCCGGTCGCGCCGCCCCAGGGAGCTACCAGCCATGGCTGAGCCGCTCGAGCCCACACGCCGGATCGAGCCGATCTGGCTCGAGCCGTATCCGGACTTCCTGCTCGAGGAGATGCCCGACCGCTCCCCGGGCCCGGCGGCGCGGTACGAGCACAGGGAGTCGATCGAGCTTTCGTTCATCGTCGCCCTCCAGCACCTGCCGCCCCGCCAGCGCGCGGTCCTCGTGCTGCGCGACGTGCTCGGCTTCCGCACCGCCGAGGTCGCGGAGATGCTCGACACCGGCGAGGCCTCGGTCAAGGGCGCCCTGCAGCGCGCACGCGCGACTCTCCGAGCCCGACTGCCGGCTGCCGACCGCGAGCGCGCCCCGCGGCCGAACTCCGCCGCCGAGCGCCGGCTGGTCGGGCGCTTCGCCGACGCCGTCCAGAGCGGTGACGTCGACGAGATCGTCTCGCTGCTCACCGACGACGCACTGCTCACGATGCCGCCCCAGCCGCTCGAGTACCAGGGACACGACGCAATCGCTGCCTTCCTGCGCCACCGAGCCGAGCTGCGCGGCGCGCCGCTGCGGGTCGTGCCCACCCGGGCCAACACCCAACCGGCCTTCGGCTGCTACCTCCCGGACGCGCACGCTGCGATCGTCCGCCCCTACGGACTGATCGTGCTCACCCTCGAGGGCGACGCGATCGCCGCGATCACCTGGTTCGCCGACACCGGCGTCTTCCGACACTTCGGGCTTCCACGGACACTGCCGAGCCCCTGAGGCCAAGCCGGTATCGCAACGCCGCTGATCCCCGATCCACCTAGAGAAAAAGGTCCCGCACCTGTCAACGAATGAGAGATGCGGGACCTTTGTTTTGAGATGCGGATGCGGACTTTTACGGCGTGCCGTCGAGCACGTGAATCGTCTCGACCTTAGTTGCATGCAGCTTGATCCACTTCAAGTGGCGCTGACCATTGCCGCCGTAATCAGTGCAGCGCAACTCAATGCGGCCGGGATTGTCGAACACGTGCGTCACTTGCATCACAAGCGATTCGGCCGTGAAGTTGTTCGGCAGCGTTGCGATCGTGCCATCGACGTTCTGTCCGGCAACGAGCACGCAGCCGACGTTACCGGCGTCGCCATTGGCGAAGCCCTTGGCCTGAATGTCGTAGCTACCCGCAGGCACATCCAGCTTCAGCACCGGCTCACGGCCGAAGCTGAACAGATCGTCGTAGGGATCACTCGTGTCCGGCAAGCTGTCGGCGAATTGCCGATACGTGGTGTAGATGTCACTCGGGCCACGCGGACCAGGCGCACCGTCCTGACCGTCCTGGCCATTCTGGCCGGGCGCTCCCTGCGGACCGCGCTGGTTCCAGGTGAGCGCCGTCTCGCCGGACTTGCAGTTGGTGACGAAGGCGTCGATGACGCGAACAGCGCCGCCCGACTTGCCGTAGCAGGCGTGGATGGTGCCGTCGCCGGAAGGAATCGCTCCCGTGGCGACTGAGATTCCGCCGATAGCCGCCAGGCCGATTGCTGCGGTGAGCGCGAAAGCGGCTCCTCTACGGAGCCGAATGCGACCAAGCATGTAGTTCTCCTTCATGGAGGGAATAAGGCGGGCCACTCTAGGAGCGGTTTGCGGAGCCTCGCCACGACTTCCGTCCGAATCTCCTACCCCACGTTAGGGACATGAGGTGAGACCAGTACGGGGTACACACAGAGCCGGGCAGCGAGTCCGACTGACTGAGGGCAGGCGCGTCGGTAATCCGGGCCAGGCGACGTCCAGGATGGCCGCTACGTGTCGCTTCCCATCGGGCCGGCCACGGCGATGGCGTTCCCGTCGATCCTCAGCGTGCGGTACGCGACCCGCCAGGTCGTCCCGCTGCTCGAGCGGGCGATCGAGCCCAGCCCACGACCCGCCCAGGAGGTGCAGAGGACAGGCCTAGGCAGCCACACGCTCGCTCCCGTAGTCGTAGAAGCCGCGTCCGCTCTTGCGGCCGAGCCGGCCCGACGCGACCATCCGCTTGAGCAGCGGCGGGGGTGCGTACTCGGGCCGCTTGAACTCCTCGTAGAGCGAGTCGCAGACCGAGTAGAGCACGTCGAGGCCGATGAAGTCGCACAGCTGGAGCGGCCCCATCGGGTGGCCGCAACCCAGGCGCATCCCCTCGTCGATCGCCTCGCGCGTGGCGAACCCGTCCTCATACATGCGGACCGCTGCCATCAGGTACGGCACCAGCAGCATGTTCACGATGAACCCGGAGCGGTCCTTGGTCTCGATCGGCACCTTGCCGATCCGCTTCGCGAACTCGCGCGCCGCCGTCAGCGTCGCTTCGCTCGTATCGAGCGCGACCACAACCTCCACGAGCTTCATCACCGGGACCGGAGAGAAGAAGTGCAGGCCCAGCACGCGCTCGGGATGCGGCAGGCCGGCCGCGAGCTGGGCGATCGGGATCGAGGATGTGTTCGAGGCGATGATGGCGTCCGACGCGAGCTTCCTCGAGGCGTCCGAGAGCACGGCGGCCTTGAGCCCCGCGTCCTCGGGGACCGCCTCGATCACGAGGTCGGCGCCCGCGATGTCGCCGAGATCGGTGGTGAGCTCAATACGGCCGAGCACGGCATCACGGAACGCCGCGTCGAACTTGCCGCGCTCGACTGCGTGCGCCAGCGAGGATTCGATCCTCCCGCGCGAAGCCTCCGCGTCCGGCTCGCTCACCTCCCGCACCACCACCGGCAGGCCCGCGGCCGCAACGGTCTCGGCGATGCCCGAGCCCATGAGACCCCCGCCGAGCACCGCCACCCGATCGATAGTCATCGCTCAGCTCCTTTCACGACAGCTGGGAACGACACCGTAGACGCCGCGGTGGAGTGGGTGAACCCGGCGCGCCGCGACGGCTCGATCGAGCCGACGCATCGGGGCCTGCGGACCGGGTCCGGTGCGATACTTGCGCGCCTGCGCCGGACCGCCGTGATCGTCATGCCCGCGCTCGTCGCGCTGGCCGTCGCGCCCTCGGCCGGCGCCGCGCCGGCGTTCGAGCCATGTCCGCGGCTGGGGGGTGAGTGTGCCACCGTGGAGGTGCCGCTCGACCGCGGGGGCACGGTGACGGGGAGCGTGAAGCTGCTGGTCCAGCGCTTCAAGCTCGGACGCCGGTCCGCCCGGCGGGCGGTGATCGTCCTCGCGGGCGGGCCGGGCCAGTCCGGCGTGGGCGGCCTTGCACAGCACCCGGGGCTGTTTGCGGCGGCGTCCAGGGGCCGGGACGTGATCGTGTTCGACCAGCGCGGCACGGGCCGCTCCGGCCTGCTGCGCTGCCCCTCCCTCGAGCGGTCGAACCTGCTGGACGCGGGCGACGAGGCGGCGGCCTGCGCCGCCCGGCTCGGACCCGCGCGCGCCTTCTACACCACGCGCGAGTCGGTCGCCGACATCGAGTCGATTCGTGGCGAGCTCGGCCTCGAGCGGATCTCGCTGTTCGGCATCTCGTACGGAGCGCATGTCGCGCTCGCCTACGCGCGGCGCCACCCCGACCGGGTTGAGAGCCTGGTGCTCGACTCGCCGCTCGAGCCCGAGGGCCTCGACCCGCTCTGGCGCCGGGCGGCGGCTTCCACGCCGCGCGTCCTGCGCGAGCTCTGCGGTCGCCGCTGCCGGCGCTTCACGGATGATCCCGTGGCCGACCTGCGCGCGCTCGTCCGCCGCCTCGACCGGGCGCCCCTGCGCGGCCGGCTGATCGACGCGAGCGGGCACGCCCAAGCCGCCTCGCTCGACCACGGCGATCTGTTTCTGACGTTCCTGACCGGCGACCTCGCCTCCGATCTCCGCGCGGCCTTCCCGGGCGCCGTGCGGGCCGCGCTCCAGGGCGATCCGGCGCCGCTGGTCCGGCTCGAGCGGCTCGCCGAGCTGAGCACCGAGCCGGCGCCGCCGCGAAACCTCAGCCTCGCGCTCCTCGCCGCCACCGCCTGCGAGGAGATGGCGCTGCCCTGGGGCCGGGACACCCCGCCCGACCCGAGCGTCCGCCGCGCCCTCGCCCAGGCCGCCGTGCTCGGCCTTCCCGAAGCGCTGCTCGGTCCGTTCGGGCGCCGCACCGCGCTCGACAGCGATCTGCTTCGGCTCTGCGAGCGCTGGCCCGCGCAGCCCGTGGACCCGATGGCCGCTCTGGGGCCGGTACCGGACGTTCCGATGCTGGCGCTCGTGGGCCGGGACGACCTGCGAACCCCGCTTGAGGGGACGCGGCGGGTGGTGTCGCTGTTCCCGCGCGGGCGCCTGCTCACCGTGGGCGGGGTGGGACACTCGGTGACCGGGACGGACGAGACCAACTGCGCGCCCCGGGCGCTCGGGGCCTTCTACGAGGGCCGCGCTATGCCGCGCCGCTGTCCCGGACCGCGTCGCGGCCCCCTGCTCGGGCCCCCGCCGCGGTCGCTCCGCGCCGTAGAGCCCGCCCCCGGCCTGCCGGGCAGGCTCGGGCGCACCATGGCCGCGCTCGCCCTGACCCTGCGCGACGTCCGCGACGACCCCGTCGCCGTATTGCCCCCGCTCGGGAGCCGCGTGTTTGCCCGCGGCGGCGGCCTGCGTGGCGGTCGCTACCGGATCGGTGAACGCGACACGCTCGTGATTCAGCGGGTCGCGTACGTCCCCGGCGTGCGCGTGAGCGGACGCCTACGCCGCTTCGGGCTCGGGCGGCAGCGCGGCCGGCTGCGGATCGGCGGGCCGGCTGCGCCGCGGGGGAGGCTCAGGCTGGGCGGCGGCGTGCTGCGCGGAACCCTCGCCGGCCAGCGGGTGCGCGTGCGGATGCCGCGCGTACGCGGCGGACGGATCGTCGGGTAGCCGAGGTCCCGGTCTGCGCTCAGCGCAGCGCGCGTGCTCGCGGAGCGCCGGCCGGCCGTGCGGCTGGCCGCACTTCGCCCGGCAACGATCCGAATCGCGAGACGCCGGCTAGCCACATCTCGCGTCGGCTCCTCACCGGCAATCCTCAAGCCATGCTGTTCGGCAAGTACATCAAGGAGTTCGACTGATGAATCCGCAGCTCAGACGATCCGATGCCGACCGGATGATCGCCGGCGTCGCGGGCGGGATCGCCCAGCGGTTCGGCCAACTCGACGCTCGTCCGGCTTGCGTGGGTGCTGTCCGTCTTCTTCGGCGGCTTCGGCATCCTGGCCTACCTGATCCTCTGGATAGTGCTGCCCAAGGGCCCCCCGCACACCCCCGCGATCCGAATCGCGGAGGAGCGCTACGCGCGGGGTGAGATCTCCTCCACCGAGCTCGAGCGGGTCCGAAGCAACCTCCAGGCGGCGTCATGACGGCGGTCCGTCAGCAGCTGACGATCAGGTGGAACGGCCGGTTCTCGGGCTGGTTGTTCCCGCCGGCGTCGGTGAGCACCGCCACACCGTTGACGTTTGACGGGAGCGAGGCCACGCTGACCCCGTTGTTGGGGGGCGGCCCCACGGCGGTAGGACTGCCTACGGTGGCGAAGTAGGCGCAGCCGCGAATGTCGGTGTCGAAGATGACCTGGTAGCGCCCCGGCCCGGTCCGCGCCGACGAGCTGACCGAGCGGCCGCGCACGAGCTGGCCGCCGGCGTTCACGACCGCGAAGCGAGCGGCGCCGTGTGAGAGCAGCGAGCTGGGGACGAGGCCGAGCGCCGATTCCTTGACCACGCCGCCTCCAAGCTTGTCCGGCCGTATGTCCTTGTAGGTGATGCTCTTGTTCCTGATCTCGCGACCATCGATAACTCCGGTGGCCAGACCGTAGGAGACACCTCCCAGGGACAGGAACAACGCGATCAGCGCCACGATCATGGCTGGCGACGGCAGGAAGCGACGACGCATCAGGACTCCTTCTTCATCCGGGCGTTTGGGCGCTGGTGCAAACCCGCGGACAACGCCGAAGTTGCTGCGCCGCCGAATCACGCGTAGCGGCGCGGCGGGACTGCGCCATCGGGATCAGCGCAGCGGCCGGAAGAAGCCGCGAATGTCGTCGAGCAGGAGGTCGGGGGCGTCTTGGGGTGCGAAGTGGCTGCCGCGCTCGTAGCGGTTCCAACTGATGATGTTGGCGTGGTCGCGGTCGGCAAAGCGCCGCACGGACTGGAAGTCCTCGGCGAAGATCGCAACGCCGGTCGGGGTGGTGGTGGGCTCCGTCGGGTGCTGGTTTGCGTGGGTCTCCTCGTAGTAGCGGCGCATCGACGAGCCGATGGTGTTCGTCAGCCAGTAGGCGGAGGCGTGAGTCAGGATGTCGTCCGGCTGGAGCCAGCTCTGGAAGAGCTGGGTCACCCATGCCAGCCAGCCGGCGGGTGAGTCCTGCAGCGCGTAGGCGAGCGTCTGCGGTTGGGCGGACTGGTAGGCGTTGTAGGCGAGGCCGCCGGCGGCGGTGAACTGCTCGAGAAACTGCATCGCGGCCTGGTCCTCTTGGCTCATGTCGGCGAACTCGGACGGATCTCCCGAGGGGAAGGAGAAGAGCTGGGTGACGTGGACTCCGACTACCCGCTCCGGGTCGTGGCGGCCGACCTCGGGTGAGATCAGCGAGCCTGCGTCGTTGCCGTGCGCGCCGTAGCGCTCGTAGCCCAGGCGGGCCATCAGCTCGACCCAAGTTCGCGCGATTCGCCGCGTGTCCCAGCCGGGGCCGGCGGTCGGGCCGGAGAAGGCGACGCCGGGTATGGACGGGATGACCAAGTGGAAGGCGTCCGTTGGATCGCCGTCGTAGCCGCGCGGGTCGCTCAGCGGCCCGATCAGGTCGAGATACTCGAAGACGGACATCGGCCAGCCGTGGGTGCAGATCAGGGCCAGCGCGTCCGGCTCGGGCGAGCGCACGTGGATGAAGTGCACCGACTGGCCGTCGATCATCGTCGTGAACTGGGGCTGGGCGTTGAGCCTGGTCTCCTGATCGCGCCAGTCGAAGTCCGTGCGCCAGTGCTCGACCAGCTCACGGACATACGTGAGCGGAACCCCATAGCGCCACGCCGCGTCGGGCAGCTCATCGGGCCAGCGCACCTGGGCCAAGCGTGCCTGCAGGTCGTCGAGGGCGGCCTGAGGCAGCTCGGCCCGAAACGGTCGTAGCACGGAATCTTCGGTTGACTCGGTCACGAGCGCTCCTTTCAGTCCGATACACTCTTAGCAGGAAAGTAACTTAGCATCTAAGGGATCTAGATGCCGAGAGGATCTTCCAAAGCGAACAAGATTGCCGTGCTGATCTCGGCGTTCCGCACAAGTGGCAACCTCGACCGCGCCTTTGACAACCGCGCCGCCGAGGCGCTGGGCGTCAACCTCACCGACCTCCACTGCCTGAACATCGTCGAGAACCGCCACGGTGTCACCGCCGGCGCCTTGGCGGCGGAGGCGGGCCTCACGACCGGCGCCGTCACCGGCGTCGTCGACCGGCTCGAGCGCGCCGGCTACGCCCGCCGAGCGCCCGATCCCGCAGACCGCCGCCGGGTCAAGATCGAAGTCACCGACTACTTCTATGCCCGCGCGGACGAGATCTGGCACCCGCTGGCCGCCGAATGGCACGCGCAGCTCGCCCGCCGTTTCACCGGCGACCAGCTCGATCTGATTACCGAGTTCCTGGACGCCACGAACGAGCTGACCCGCCGCCACCTCGAGCGCATTCGCCCGCCTCGCTAAGCGAAGGGCGTAGGGCGCAACGGCGCCGGGTCATCCCGCGGCGGGGTGAAATTGCCGCCTGCAGAGCACGCCGTGGGGATCGCGACTCCCTGTCGCCCTGTCGAACGCGCAGCCACATCAGCCGAGCTCGCGCTCGACCTCGTCGAGCCAATCGAGGAACGCGGC
>Ga0081538_10006528_pt1 | contig 10250 bp, 5 predicted proteins | sample TabmetS5T2R1_FD_71022 | JGI IMG/M metagenome (GOLD analysis project Ga0081538, IMG submission 71022) | Tabebuia heterophylla rhizosphere microbial communities from the University of Puerto Rico - S5T2R1 | ecosystem: Host-associated > Plants > Roots > Rhizosphere ...
TGGCTACGGAGCATACCCATTAACCGCTTGACCGCCTTTGCGCACGACAACGGGTTCGGCGCCTCAGCTGGAGACCGACACCGGCTGGAGCCGCCAGCTCTCCCCGGACCTGGTGGCCAGATACAGCTGGAGCTGCGGGTGTCCGGGCCCCGGCATGTAGAGGGACGCGGGAACCAGCCCGGCGAACGACCTCGCCGGCCCGCGGGCCTTGACTGGGTACAAGCCGGCCGTCGCTCCCACCTGGCCGTTGACCACGATCACCATGCGCGCGCCGGAGGGCGGTGTCCCCGAGGTCACGTCGCCGGTGACCAGCGACGGCACGAACGGGCCCTTGGGGTCGACCCTGTCGAACAGGTGCCGGTCGTTCAGCTTCACCGTGACCGGGTCACCGGCGACCAGCCGTCCGATCCTGGCGGGTGGCTCGTAGATCCAGTCGGCGGTCGCCCCGAACTGGTAGAAGCCGCGCTCGCCGTGCTGGTGGGCGCGGATCAGGGTGTCGGTCACCCCGTGGAGGACCTTCCGGAGGTTTGGCGGCCCGGGCCTGACGAGCTGCTCGCCGGGACGGTTGTAGAAGACCTTGTCGGTTCGCTGACGCCGGGGCGGTCCGTTCCCGGCGAAGCCGTCCACCCGCCAGGGAACGGTCAGGCCGACCATGTCCGCGAGGGTCGGCACGAGGTCGACATGCTCCCAGTTGCGGTCGTCGACGCGACCCTGGGTCTGGCCAGGCGCCTTGAGGAACATCGGCACCCACATCAGGTCGGCGGCGTTGCCGGAGCCGAGCACCCTGGTCTGGTTGCCGGGGGTGAACCCCTCGCCGTGGTCGGCGGTGAGCATGACCAGCGACGTGTCCCACAGCCCTTGACGCTTCAGGCGGTCGATCACCGTGCCGAGCAGCTTGTCGGTGTAGGCAACCTGGAGCAGGTGCCGCTGGTGCTGGACGGACTGGATGGCGTCCGGCCAGACGCCACGTGGCCGCTCGGGGATCGGGAGCGACTCGGCGTTGTAGACCCGCCCATCCGGCAGGTGCCTCCACGGCGTGTGCGGCAGGAGCAGGTGGAGGAAGTACAGCGTCGGCTGGCGGTCGGAGGAGCTGATCGAACGCACGAAGGTGTCGACCCGGCGCGGCTGGTCGTACTTCAGGTTGCCGAAGTAGGCGGTTGGGCCATCCTTGTCCACGGCCGTGGCGGCGGGGTCGGTGGGCGGATCGACCGGCCAGACGATGCTCTTGTAGACCCTGGCTGTCTCCTCGGCCAGGTCGGTGAACGCTGTCGGGGACCCGGTCTGGCCGCACTTGTCGGCTGGGCAGAGCTGGGTGACGGTCTCGAAGACCTTGAGGTCGTAGTGGTGCCCGAACAGGGTGAACAGGTTGTGCGGGTAGCTGCTGAGGTTGGGAGCGGCGGACTTGCGATCCCCACCCGGGTAGCGGCCGCTCAACATGGCCGGCACCGCATGCGGCGTCCACCCGCCGGTGCCGGTGGCGTTGCGGTACCAGGTCGAGCGGGCGGCGAACTCGGCGAAGTTCGGGTACACCCGCGGGTCGACCTTCCCCTGGCTGTCCAGCAGCGACATCAGCGGGAGCTCGTCGAAGACGATCATCACCACCGGGGGCAGCGTCCTGGAGGGGTCGGTCCGCACCGGCGCCGCCGTTGGCGTGTCAGGACGGGCCGGCAGCATCAGCGACGACGACGGTGAGACGGTGACGAACAGCAGGACGAACACCAGCGGCGCCGGGGACAGGTACCGAAGCCACAGCCGCAGCACCGGCCCCTTGGCATAGGCCCAGGCGACCGCCAGCCCCACCAGCACGGCCGCCACGGCCAGGAGCGTGCCCCGGATCGGCAGGACCCTTTTTCCTGTCCCGATGGCCAGCGCCGCGACCAGCCCGGCCAGCGCGGCCAGATGCGCCAGCCGCTGAAGCCACTCGCCCCCGACCAGGGCGGCGATCACCTCGCCAAGCCACAGAGCGGCCGCCGGCGCCAGCACGATCAAGGCGACGACCGCGAGGATCTGGTCGCGGCCGGCCCGGTGATACAGAAAGAAGTCGGGTGCCTTGCCGGTGACGTCCAGCAGCGGCTGCGCGATCGCCAAGCCGGCCAGGGCGAGCAGCTCGAGCAGTGCCCACCACAGCCCCTTGGGGAACTTGCCCAAGAGCCCAGCGGCGCCGCTTGCCGGCGCGAGGGAGGCGTCCTCCGCGGCGTCGCTCACCTGCGGCCGTCCCGGGTGCGCTGAAGCTGCATGAGCCCGGCATGTTCGCACACGCCCACGGCCGGTTCCGAATCCAGGATCCGGGTCCGCGACCAGCGCCGGGGGCGGCTGCGCCGTGCCCGCCTGGCTCCTACCTCACTCAACCGCCCGGGCTGACGATGCGTGCTGAACGGCTACTCGACCGCCCAGTTCGGCAAGTGCCACGAGGTCCCCATGTGGGAGAACAGCTCGATGGGGCCGTTCCACCAGTGGCCAACCGGCTCAGGGTTCGAGCACTTCTACGGCTTCATCGGCGGCGAAGCCAACCAGTACTACCCGGGCATCTACCTGGGAACCGCACCCGTCGAGCCGCCAAGAACCCCGGAAGAGGGCTACCACCTCACCGAGGACCTGGCCGACAAGGCGATCAGCTGGGTGCGCCAGCAGAAGGCCTTGATGGCGGACAAGCCGTTCTTCATGTACTTCGCTCCGGGTGCCACCCACGCCCCCCACCACGTGCCGACCGAGTGGGCGGACAAGTACAAGGGCCGCTTCGACCAGGGTTGGGACCGGCTGCGAGAGGAGACCTTCGCCCGCCAGAAGCAGCTCGGCGTGATTCCCGAAGACGCCGAGCTGACAGCGCGGCACGCCGAGATCCCCGCCTGGGACGACATGCCCGACGACCTGAAGCCGGTGCTGAGCCGCCAGATGGAGATCTACGCCGGGTTCCTGGAGCACACCGACCACCACATCGGACGGCTGATCGACGCCATCGACGACCTCGGCGTGCTCGGCGACACCCTGATCTACTACATCATCGGCGACAACGGGGCGTCGGCCGAGGGCACGCTGCAAGGCTGCTTCAACGAGATGACCACGTTGAACGGCATGCCCGGGATCGAGACCACCGAGTTCCTCCAGAGCAGGATCGCCGACTTCGGCACCCCGCGCGCCTACAACCACTACGCCGTCGGCTGGGCGCACGCGCTCTGCACCCCGTATCAGTGGACCAAGCAGATCGCCTCCCACTGGGGTGGGACTCGCAACGGCACGATCGTCCACTGGCCCAACGGCATCGACGGCAAGGGCGAGATCCGCCACCAGTTCCACCACGTCATCGACGTCGCCCCGACCGTCCTGGAGGCGGCCAACCTGCCGGCCCCGGCCATGGTCAACAGCATCGCCCAGGCACCATTGGAGGGCGTCAGCATGACCGGGTCGTTCGCCCGCGCCGACGCCCCGGAAGCCCACGACGTGCAGTACTTCGAGATGTTCGGCAACCGCGGGCTGTACCACCAGGGCTGGACCGCCGTCACCCGCCATAACATCCCCTGGACGACCGACAAGCCGCCTGCGTTCGACGACGACGTATGGGAGCTGTACGGGCCCGACGACTGGACCCAGGCCCGCAACATCGCCGCCGACCATCCCGACAAGCTGGCCGAGCTGCAGCGCCTGTGGCTGATCGAGGCGACCAAGTACAACGTCCTCCCGCTGGATGACCGCCGCTACCAGCGGATCAACCCGGAGCTGGCCGGCCGGCCCCAGCTCGTGACCGGCAACACCCAGCTGCTGTTCGACGGCATGCGGGTCACCGAGGCCTCGGTCCTCAACGTCAAGAACAAGTCCCACTCGGTCACGGCCCAGCTCGTGGTCCCGGACAGCGGCGCCAAGGGCGTGATCGTCACCCAGGGCGGGCAGGCCGGCGGCTGGACCCTCTACACCCTCAACGGCCGGCTCAAGTACTGCTACAACTTCTTCGGCCTCCAGCACTTCTTCGCCGAGTCCACCGACCCCCTGCCTGCCGGTGAGCACCAGGTCCGCATGGAGTTCGCCTACGACGGCGGCGGCCTGGCCAAGGGCGGCGCCATCAGCCTCTTCGTCGACGGCCATCAGGTCGGCCAAGGACGCGCCGACCACACCATCCCGATGGGCTTCTCAGCCGACGAGACCCTCGAGGTCGGATCCGACATGGGCTCGCCGGCATCGCCCGACTACGGCCCCCAAGACAACGCCTTCAACGGTGACATCGCCTGGGTCCAGATCGACGTCGGTGACGACGACCATGACCACCTCATCACGCCAGAGGAGCGGTTCAACCTCGCGATGGCCCGTCACTAGGGCGTAAGGGCGGACTGGAAAGCCGAACCGATCTCGCACATCGAGCGCTGCGCCTCATCCGCCCGGTGCCACCACCAGCGCCTCGGCGCCGGTCAACAGGTCCGCAAGCTGCCGGGCGTTCGTGACCGCCTGGTCCCGATAGCAGTTGTCTGCGCTCGACCGGGCGCTGTGCTGACCTGCGCTTTCGCAGCTCGGTCCTGAGCGTTCCGCCGAAGTTATCGGAACATCACCCGGCACCGGGTCACCGGCCGGGCTCAACGATACTGCCAGACGCCGGGAGCTCCCCGGTGCAGGTTGCCGAGATGCCGCCCCACGAGCGGGGCCGGGTACGCTCCGGCGAGCCGGGGGTCGGGCGAGACGGTTGGATGTTGGATGCCACGAGGCCATCGTGTGGTGTGCTGCTCGTGCCGCTACCGCGGACGTGGGACCGCCGGTGGCCGCAGCCACAGCCACGCCTGGGTGGGTTGCATGGTCTGGTCGAGCACCGAGAGCAGCTCGCCGTGCAGGGCGTCCAGGTCGACCTGGTCGCGCAGGCGCACGGCGAAGGCGTCCACGGTGCGGGCGGCGTCGTAGCGACGGCGGTTGAAGCGCCGGTCGACCAGCTCCTGGACCCGGCGGCGCAGCGGCTGAAACAGCGCCGCGGCGGCCAGGGTGGCGGCGGCTACGGCCAGGCTGCCCGAGTTGCCGGCCAGTCGGGTGGTGGCCGGGAGGATCAGCAGGTAGGGGACCAGCAGCAGGGCGGTGACCACGGTGTAGGTGACAGTGCGGGAGACGAGGCGGTCCAGATCCCACAGTCGGTAGCGCAGCACCGCCACCGCCACCCCCACTGGCGGGCATATCAGCCCCGCGAACAGGATGTAGGTGGTCGGGCCGGGCAGCCACCCGAGTGCCCCCGGGACGGCCAGCAACAGCCCGATCACCGCTGCGGCGGCGCCGGCGCCGACCCAGCGCATCTGCTGACGCTCGGTTCCGCGTGAGGCCCGGAAGCGCAGCACCACACAGACCAGCGCTGCCACCAGGCTGGTCCAGTGCAAGGCCACGCCGGTGTAGACGACCGCCCAGGCAACAGCCCCGGCCACCCCTCCGAGCCCGAAGGGATTGTCGATGGGCAGGTCCTGAAGTGGCCCTGGGGCCACGCTTCCACCTACCAGGATCAGGACGATGCCGATCGCGCTGGCCGCTGCGACCGGCCGCCAGCGGCGTGAGCGCAGCCGTCCGTCGGGCAGCAGCAGCGCCGGCAAAGTCACGCCCAGGGCGATGGGCATGACCCAGATCAGGTCGCCGATCACGGCGTTCAGCTGGGCGGCCAGCGGCAGCGGGCGGTGCTCGACGAGCAGCTGGTCGACCCAGGGCGCCAAGGGCGTGGTCAGGGAGCCGGCCAGGCCGGCGCCCGCGTACAGCCAGCCAATCGGGTTGGCGGGTCGCCGCAAGGTCAGGATCAGCCCGATGGTGGCGAAACCGAGGGAGAAGGTGACCGCGTCCACGCAGGTTCATGGCTGGCATCCTCGACTCGGCCAGGGCTGGCGCCGCCCAGGATGAGCCGGCCGCGATACGGAAACGTTACGGCCACCACCCCCGGATGTGGCCCTCTCGTACGGCGCTGTCAGCCCAGCAACCAGGTCGCTGTCAGGCAGCTGGACCGCTCAACAGGTCCGCGAGCTGCCTGGCGTTGGTGACCGCGTCATCGCTGTGGCAGTTGTCTACACTCGACTGAACGCTGCGCTGACCTGCGTCTTCGCAGGTCGGTCCCGAGCGTCCCGGCGAAGTTATCGGAACATCATCCTGCCTTCCGACCAAGAGCACGCCGGGGCCCTTCTCCGGCTGACCGGCTGTAGCGTATGAGCGGTCTCAGTAGATTGTCATTGGCTCCTGCTACCAAGCTGGCACCTGACCTCTGACGGACTGGAAGGGCGGTGGGCTGGATGGGACGCAAACGGGCTGCCTTCCCTGAAGGCATCGCCGAGGAGCAGGCGCGGTATGCCCAGGTCCTCCGGGATATCCGCGACCTGCGCGGTGAGACACAGCAGGCGCTCGGGAACCTGCTCGGTTGGAGCGTGTCGATGGTGTCCAGATTCGAGGCCGCCGCCGAGCGTCCTGACGAGGCCACCCACCGACGCTACTGTGCGCTGGCGCCGACCGAGGAGCTGCGCGAACGGGCAATGGCGGCCTACGAGGCCCTGCCGGCACCGCCAGAACGACATGCTGCACCCATCCGAAGGTCGCCCGAGGAGTGGCACGGTCGCGCCCTGGACGGTCCTGGGCTCTACCAGTTCTTCGCCGCTGCATATCCCGAGGACCCAGTCCTAAGACTGTTCAATGACGCGGCCAAGCCCTTGCCGGTGTGGGCCGAGCCGGCACCGCCCGAGCAGTGGCAGGACGTCGAGGCCCCACTCGGGACGCTCGACCTCTCACAGCCACCGCCCAATGTGCGCCGCTGGGACTACTGGGAGCGGTGCGACCCCCGGGGAAAGCGGGACTTCGAGCGGCGCCTGGAGGACTGGGACCGCCAGCTCCGCGAAATCCACGCGGGCACGCGGGCCCATCTGGACACGTGGAACCAGCTCACCTACGACCTCGCCGCCATGACCAGGGACGACCACGGCCGTCTGCGACTCGACTGCAGGCTGGGAACCTACTTCCACTCGCTCAGTAGCTCTGAGGCGCTCGACCCAGAGTTGCTGGAGGCCTTCGCGGCATGGCCGGACTCGGAGCCGGCGACGGTCTGGCCGAGGCTGGAGCGGCGGGCCTGGCTGCACGAGCGCGTTCCCGATCCGGTGGCCGATGGCCGGCGGCGCTCGACCGCCCTTGGGGTGTCGACCCTGACCATCGTTCGGGTCCGCAACCGGTCCTTTGATGGCTACAAGATGTTCCTCTCGCCTCGCTCCTGCACCGTCGCCACGCAGCGGCGCCGCTACCACGTCGTGCCCTCCGGGATGTTCCAGCCTTTCATCCCGGGCGAGTCTGCCGATCTCCTGGAAGGACAGTTTTCGGTGTTCGCGACCGTGGTGCGTGAGTTCGTGGAGGAGCTCTATGGCGTCGAGGAGCTGGAGACGGGCGACGGCCGGGTCGACCCCCAGGCCATCTACCGGCGGCGGGAGGCCCGCCTGCTCAGCGACATGCTCGAGCATGGCACTGCGGCCCTGCTCTACACCGGGGTGGGGGTCAACCTGTTGGCGCTGCGCCCCGAGGTCTGCACGGTGCTCGTGATCGACGATCCCGGCTGGTACGAGCGTGAGTGCGGGGAGCTTCGGATCTGCGATGAGTACCTCCAGCAGTGCGAGCAGACCGACCTGCTACCAGACCAGCGGTGGGTGCAGCTCATCAGCCTGGACCGCCACGGCCTCGAGATGGAGCCGAGATGGCGGGATGATCTCAGCGCCCGCAACATCGTTGCTCCGGGGGCCGCCGCTATCGACCTAGGCCTCCGCGTCGCCCGGGCCGTCACTTCATGACTCTGCTTATGCCTGAGATGGCCGACTGGGAGTGGCTGCGACGCAGGATCGACGGGGGTGTCGTGCTTCCCGGCTCGCCGGCCTACCAGGCAGCGCCGCCAGCGTTCAACGCCCGGTTCCGCGAGGTCCGGCCGTCGGCCATCGTGTCCTGCGCCGGCCCCCAGGACGCCGCGGAGGCGATCTCGTTCGCTCGCCGGTACGGCCTGGAGCTCGCGACCCGCGCCGGGGGGCACAGCTTCGCGGCCCAGGCCTCGACCCGGGGCGTGCTCGTCGACGTCACACCGATGCGGTCAGTGACGGTCGCCGGAGGCGTGGCCACGGTGGGCGCCGGCGCGCGCCTGGGCGAGGTCTACGAGGCCCTGCAGGACCACGAGCTCACCATCCCCGGCGGCACCTGCCCGCCGGTGGGGGTGGCCGGGCTGACCCTGGGCGGCGGCCTCGGGATCCTCGGGAGGAAGTACGGCGTCACCTCCGACCACCTCATCGGGGCCGAGGTGGTGCTCGCCGACGGCCGCATCCTCCAGTGCGACGAGCATCACGAGGCCGACCTGTTCTGGGCGCTCCGCGGCGCCGGCGCCGGCAACTTCGGCGTCGTGACAACGCTCGTCTTCCGGGCCGTGCCCGCGCCCCCGACCACCACCAATGTGCACCTGGCCTGGCCGTACGCCCACGCCGCCGCCGTCATCGGCGCCTGGCAGGGGTGGGCACCGACCGGGCCCGACGAGCTGGCCGCGAGCCTCAAGATCACCGCCGGCGACGACCCCGACCGTCCCCCTGCCGTGGACGTCTACGCCGCCTTCCACGGCTCCCGGGGTGATGCCGCCCGGCTGGTCGAGGAGCTGGTCGGCCGGGTGGGCTCGGACCCCGTCGCGGCCCGCCTGACACCCATGACGTGGCCACAGACCCGGAGGTTCTGGGCGCAGCTGGGCGACACCGGGGAGGAGTCCGGCGGGGTGGTCGATCCCGAATCGTCCGATGAGCTCTGCCTCTACGCCAGGTCGGAGTTCTTTGCGCGCCCCCTGCCGGCCGAGGCCATCGGGGCGCTACTGGACGCCTTCGTGGAGGGACGCAACTTCGGGGAGGCCCGCGAGCTGGACTTCATGCCGTGGGGCGGCGCCTACAACCGCCGGCCCGCCGACGCCAGCGCCTTCGTCCACCGCGACCAGCTCTTCCAGCTCAAGCATGCCGTGGTGCTGCACCCCGACGCACCTCCAGGGAACCAGGCCGCGGCCCATGCGGCGGCCACCCGATCGTGGGCGTCGGTCCATCCCTGGGGCTCGGGACGGGTGTTCCAGAACTTCGCCGATCCCGACCTGAAGGCTTGGGCCGCGGCCTACTATGGCCCGAATTACGACCGGTTGGTTCGGGTCAAGACACGGTACGATCCATCCAACCTGTTCCAGTTTCATCAGTCGATACCTCCACGCCCATGAGCGAGTTGCCGTCGGGGTCCGACTAGGCAAGTCGGCAGAAGACGACCGTCGCGTCGTCGCTGCGCTTGTACCGCCGCGGCCACCGAGAACCCGCATCGGTCGGCCTGCGGGCTGCAGCGGGGCCCTTCAATGCCCGCACAGGAGTCTTCAGCGGTGCGCCCGTATCCCGACTTTCGAGCGTGTGCGACTGATGGTGGCTGCTTACACCCGGGTCTGGGTTCGCTGCTTGAGTCTTTCATAGGGGTCTGGCCGCCCAGGCCGCCGTGGGGCCGGTGGTAGTTGTAGAAGTCCTCCCACTCGCGCAGCTTGTCGTTGAAGACCTGGGCGTCGTCGATCACGACGCCATCCAAGAGGCGGTAGAACTCTTCGGCGTCGATGCGATGGGAGCGCTCCACCTTGCCGTTCAGCCGGGGCGTGTGGGGCCTGATGTAGACGTGGCCAGCGCCCTTGTCCAGCACATGCCAGTGGAAGCTGGCGCCGAACTCGACCCCGTTGTCGGTCTGGATGACCTCCACCCGGAACGGCAGGCGCTCCAGCACATAGTCGAGGAACTGGATGGCCGTCTGCTGGTTGAGCTTGGGATAGATGCGCAGCACGCGCAGGCGGGTGCAGTCGTCGATGGCGGTGAACTGGTAGTACTTCTTGGGCCTGGGGGCACCGGCCAGCGGCCCGATGAACTTCACGTCGATCTGGACCCGGTGGCCGGGCAGGGGCTTCTCATAGCGCTTCCAGCGTTTGTCGTAGCGCTTGTGCCGCTGGGAGGCCGGCAGGCGGTTGAGTTCCAGCCGCTTCAGGATGCGCCACACGCCAGAGTTGCTGATCTGGATGTCGTGGTAGCGCTTGAGGTACATCGCGATCCTGGCCGGGCCGAAGTGGTCGTGCTGGCGCAGGTAGATGATCTTGCCGACCACCTCGGTTCGGGTGGCGTTGGGGCTGAGGTGGGGGCGGTGGGAACGGTCCCGGAGCCCGTCCAGGCCGTGGGCGTCATAGCGGCGGCGCCACTTGTAGAACACCTGGCGGCTGATGCCGGAGTAGCGGCAGGGGAGGGCGGGGGTGGCGG
>Ga0081538_10006529_pt1 | contig 10246 bp, 9 predicted proteins | sample TabmetS5T2R1_FD_71022 | JGI IMG/M metagenome (GOLD analysis project Ga0081538, IMG submission 71022) | Tabebuia heterophylla rhizosphere microbial communities from the University of Puerto Rico - S5T2R1 | ecosystem: Host-associated > Plants > Roots > Rhizosphere ...
CGTGCCCACGAGCGCGCCCCAGTCGCCCACGTAGCCGACAGCGAGGCCGAGGCCGGGCGCCACGATGAACCCCACGCCGATCATGGCCGTCGCGGAGAAGCGGCCCAGCGCCGCCGGCGGCAGCGGCGTCCGCCACGAGCGCGCCAGATGCATCAGCCCGCCGAGCCAGAGCACCGCACCCGCCTGATGCAGCACGGTCACCGTCATGAGCGCGGCCCGGTCCTGGAGCCGGCTCACCGCGTGGGCGAGCCACGCCGAGTTGACGAGGATGGCGAGGCCAAGCGCCAGGGCCAGGAGCCAGCCGGCCCGGTGCTCCGGGCGCGGCCGCAGGCGCGCCGCCGCCGCCGCGAGCGCGACGACGAGCGCGATGCCCACCACGCTGGCCTGCCCGAAGCTCGTGGCCACGAACTCGCCCACCGGCCAGCGCCCCGCGGCGTCCGCCAGCACCCACGGATGGAGGATGAGCAGCACGACGGCGCGCGAGACCGCGAGCACGGCGGCGCCGCGCGCGATCAGCCCGAGGAGCCGGCGGAGGGCGTCCGTCGCCCAGGCCGGCGGCGGCCCCGGCGCGAGCACGCGCAGCACCACCACCGCGTAGGTGAGGCCGCCCACCGCGGCGCAGAGCGCGATCAGGCCTACACCGCGCAGGAGGACGTCGAGGAAGCCGGCGAGGAGCGCCATGCCGCTCAGGGCGCCTTGACGGTGAAGCGGAGGGCCCCTTCCGTCACGTGGCCGTCGGCGGCGAGCACGCGGTATCGAACGATGTAGATGCCGGGGGCCAGCGGCTGGAGCGGCACCACCAGGCGGTCCGCCGCGCTCGCCGCCTCGGCGGCCACGGGGAGAGCGACGGGGCGCCCGGCCGAGGGCTCGATGGTGACGCGGCTCAGCGCCGCCTCGATGCGGCTGTTGAACCGCAGCACGAGGCGCGACGGCGCCTCCGGCAGGACGGCGTCGTGCTTGGGCGAGGACTCGAGCACGATGGCATGCGCGGCGGCGGGCGCGGGCGCGCCCGGCAGCGCGAGGAGGAAGGTCAGGACGGCGACGGCCGCGCGAACGGCGGCGCGGGACACGGGATCAGCGCCAGTCGTCGAGCACCAGGTCGCTGGGGTCTTCGTCCTCGATCTGCTTGCCCCGTTTCATCCGGACCATGGTGAAGTCGATGTGGTAGCCGCGCTCCACCAGGACCTGGTGCGCGTTCCAGTAATAGGTGTAGACCGGCACCAGCATGCGCGAGAGCTGCGCCTCGTACGCGATGTCCTCGATGGCGCCCAGGAAGAAATGCAGGTTCTCCGGCTTGCGGTGTCGCGGGTCGATGGCGAGGTACTTCACGTAGAGACAGCCCTGGGGCGCCTCGCTGACGCCCGGCATGTGGTAGATGGCGAAGCCGATCACCTCACGGCCCTTCTCGAGCAGCAGGGTGTCGCCGAGCGCGAGGCCGTCGACGATCTCGACCTCCTTGCCCACGTCCATCCCGCGGGACACCGCGTTGGTGATCCGATGCAGCTTGAGGAGGGTGGCCTTCTTCTTCGCCTCCTCGAGCGAAGAGTAGCGGCGCACGGCAAGCCCCGGCTTCACCGCCTTCACCGCCTGGACGATCTCGCGCCGGTCCAGCGGCTTGGCGTTGATGGTGACGAGCCCGCGTGGCCGGTACCCGAAGCGCCCGTAGAAGGACAGATGCTTGGCGCTCGAGGGATAGGTGACCAGCCCCTGCAGGGCCGCCTTGTTCTCGTCGAAGAAGTCCTGGCAGGCGGCGACCAGCTGCTGCCCGATGTCCTGATTCTGGTAGTTGGGCAGCACCGCCACCGGCCCGACGAGCCCCAGCGTGCCCCACATCACCGCCACCGCCGCGCCCACGATCTTGCCGTCGCCCTCCTCCGCCACGAAGCAGCCCCATGGCTCCATGAGCCAGCGGTGGTGCACGTACTGGGCGCCGCCGAAGACCTGCCGTGGCCGCGTGCCCATCTGGCGCTCGAAGAAGTCGGCGAACGACTGCTCGATGACGTCGCGCACCTTGGACAGGTCACCCTTGCGCACCCGGCGAATCTTGATCAGTGGGGAACGGCCCTGCGAGTCGAGGCCCGGCCGGTCGACGGTCGCTCTCATTTGGTGTCCGGCAACCCCGCGAGCTCCTCGAGCAGCGTGATCACGCCGGAGTGATCGAAGCCCCCCTTGCCCTTCACCCGCATGGCGTTGAAGAGCTCCTGCACCACCGCGGTGGCGGGCAGCGGCACACCCAGGGCGCGAGAGGACTCCATGATGAGGCCGAGATCCTTGAAGTGCAGGTCGATCTTGAATCCGGGCTTGTACGTCCCGCTCACGTAGTTGGGCGTCTTCTGCTCGAGGCACTTGGACCCGGCGAGCCCGCCGCCCAGCGCCTTCAGCGTGAGCTCGCGGTCGAGCCCCGCCTTGCGCGCGAGCGTGAGCGCCTCGCCGAGCGCGGTGAGGTTCACCGCGACGATGATCTGGTTGGCGAGCTTGGTGAAGCCGCCCGCGCCGAGCGGACCCAGGTGGGTGATGGTCTTTCCCATGGCCTGGAAGATCGGGAGCGCGGCGTCGAAGTCCGCCTTGTCGCCGCCGACCATGATGCTGAGCGCGGCGTCGATGGCCCCCTTCTCCCCGCCGGATACCGGGGCATCGAGGGTGCGCACCCCCTTGGCGGCCAGTGCCTTGCCCACCTTCTGCGAGACCAGTGGCGAGATGGTGGACATGTCGAGGTAGAGCAGACCGCGGCGCGCGCCGTCCTGTATGCCGTCGGGACCGAGCGCGACCAGCTCCACGTCGGCAGAATTGGGGAGCATGGTGATGAGGACATCCACCTGCCCGGCGACTTCGCGGGGCGAGCCTGCGCCCTTGGCGCCTGCCCCGACCAGCTCCTGTACCGGGCCCTGGCTCCGGCTGTGGACAACCAGTGGATAGCCGGCCTTCAGGAGGTTCTTGGCCATGGGCCGGCCCATGATTCCGAGCCCAATGAATCCAACGGTTTGCGCCATCCGTACTCCTCGGGCGACTGATTGGGAAGGAAGCGACTCAGGCCCTAAAGGCGCAAATTAGCAGAGGCTGACTCGGCGAGTCAAGCGCCGGGGCTATTTGGGGTCGGGAAGGCGGTAAATCGCGGTGTGGAAAACCTGGGCGACCGGGCGATCGTCCGCGCTGATCAGGAGGTCCAGCTCCACGAACTCCCGGCCCTTTTTCTCGAAGAGCGACCGCACCCGCCCGCGGGTGACCAGGGTCTCGCCCAGCCGGGCGGCCGAGAAGTGCTGGATCACACTGCCCGCGTGTATCCAGGGCCCCAGCCGGACATTGAGCGACAGAGCCTTGTTGGCCTGGTCGAGGTAGTAGGCCGGGTGCACGAAGGCGTCGCGTCCGCGGTAGAGCGAGAGCCCATCGCTCACCTTGTCCAGCCACTCGGCCGCGCGGACCTCGTCGTAGCGATTCACCGGCGAGCCCATCACCTTGCCCGGCGCGAGATTGGCGGCGATGGCAGGCGGGCGCTCCGCCGGCAACGGCGCCTCGGCATACGCGGCGGGATCCGGCGCGGCGCCGGGCGCCTCGGGGAGCGTGGCGGTGGCGGTGGAGCAGTCGCCCGCGCCGGTCCGCACCGTCACGGTGGCGGTGATGCCCTGCCCTCCCCGATCCATCGCGCCCGCCACCTGCGTGTCCTCGCCATCCAGCACGGGCCGGGTGAAGCGCACCGAGGCGGTGCCGCGCTCGAGCCACGCAGGGCCCCACGCCTCCACCAGCGGGCGCGTGACGTAGGCGTAGACGGTGACACCGGGCACCAGGCCGCCGCCGAAGCCGTAGCGCCGGGCCACGTCGTCGTGGTGGATGGCGTTCTCGCTCTGCGTCGACGTGTTGCGGGCCTTGAGCCGATACTCGGGCAGCGCGCCCCCTCGCTCCGCTCGGGTCCCCTTCATGGATTCGCTCGCCTCGCCTTCGGCTGCGGCTCGCCAATCATCGCCCGCCCATGAACTGGCCGAGCAGGGTGATGCGCTCACCGCCCTCGAGGGGGGAGTCGAGCTGATGATGCACGCCGAGCACGGCATCGTTCACCACCACCTCGATGGACTCTCCGAGCTCGGTGCGGGTGGGGTTCCACAGGGCGTCGTCCAGCTCGGGGAAGCGGCGCGAGAAGCGGCGGAGCATCGTCCGCACCGTATCGCCGGAGGCGAGCGGCTCCTCGAAGAGCCTGGATCCGCCGCCGTCGCCACCGACGTGCTTGGTGACCCAGGTCGTGACCTCGAGCTGGACCGGAAGCGCGCGCGTTACTTGCCCCATAGCTCCCGCGCGAGCCAGTCCAGGCCCAGCGCCTTCAGGGTCTCCTTCTTCGGCTTGCCGGTCTTCCGGTCGTAGCCGACGGTCTCGTACCACACGTCCAGCATACGCTCCCACTGCGCCATCACGTTGTGCTCCTTGGCCGGCCCGTCCACCGGCTGGGAGCCGTAGCGCTCGGAGGGATACTCCACGTCGGTGCCGATCCCGCAGCGCAGGTTGAAGGCGCGCAGGATGGCGGCGGTGCGCCGGCCGAAGCGCAGCGCCTCGGGCAGCGAGTAGTTCCAGCCGGTGGCCGCGGACAGCGCCCGTGCCAGGTTCTCGATGCGGGTGCGGAAGGTGAACGAGCACCCGCCGAGGGAATCCTCGAAGTGCCGGCGCCCCAGGATGCCGCCGGTGAGCTTGGCCACCTGCTCGCCATCGAACGGCGTGATGCGGCCGGGCAGCCCGATCTCGGTCTGGAAGGTGGGGTTGGCGCTCTCCATGGTGCCGTTGGACGAGGTGCAGGTGTCGAGCATCTCGTCCCAGCGCCCGCGGTGATCGTGGCCGCGTGGAGACGCGCCCTTCTTGGTGTAGACGGCGCACTTGGCCGCCTCGCCGCCCACCTTCTCGGAGGCGCGCTTGACGCCCTCGGCGAGGATGTCGCCGAAGCCCTCGCGATTGGTGATCATCTGCAGCAGGCGGTAGGCGCCGTTCACGTCGCCGAAGCCGAGGCGGAAGCCCACCTGCTTCTCGGTGAGATAGCCCTTCTCCATGCACTCCATGACCCAGCCGCATACCCAGCCGAACTCGTTGATGTCCACGCAGGCGCGATCGATGCGCGTGTTGAGCCAGCTCACCGCTTCCTTGTCGGTGAGGCCGATGGTCCACCCCGCTCCCGACCAGCCCTCGTACTCCGGCTCGTCCACCCGCTCGCCCTGGAACTGGCCCCGCCCGATCACCTGGATGTGGCAGTGGTGCATGCCGCAGGCATTGCACTGATGCCCGCGATGATCGAACCCGCTGCGCAGCTTCGCCGGCTCCCACTCCGCCATGTCCACCGTGGTGACATTGGTGGTGTAGTTCTTGATGGGCAGCACGCCCAGCTTGTAGAGGTTGGTCACGCCGGGTAGCGTGCCGAAGTTGTAGAGGGTGGACGTGGCGGGGTCGGTCTTGAGGTCGTGGGCGATGTCGTCGGCGGCCTGGACGAGCCCGCGCGGGTCGTGGGCGCGCAGGGCGCCGGTGCCGCGCACGATGCAGACCGCCTTGAGGCGCTTCTTCCCCATGACGGCGCCGCAGCCGTTCTTCGACGCCACGTGCCCGTAGTCACCGTGGATGGCGGCGAAGCGCACGCACTTCTCCCCGGCCACGCCCACGCAGTAGACGCTCATGCGATGGCCGGTCAGGCCATGCTCGACCTCCAGCGCCTGCTGGGTCTCCCACGTGTCCTTGCCGAGCAGGTGCGAGGCGTCGCGCACCTCGACCACGTCGTCGTTGATGTAGAGGTACGACCACTTCTTGGCCTGCCCCTGGATGATGATGCTGTCGTAGCCGGAATACTTGAGCGCGGCGCCAAAGAAGCCATTGGCATTGGTGGAGGTGGCGCCATCGGTCATCGCCCCCCGCGTCACCACGGTCAGGCCGCCGGTGCCCCAGACGGGCAGGCCGGCCAGGGGTCCGGTGCCGAGGATCAGGCGATTCTCCGGATGATCCCAGTGCGTCTTGGCCGGCACTTCGTTCCAGAGGATGTGCGCGCCGAGGCCGATGCCGCCGAGGCGCTCACGCATGGCCTCCGGGCTCCACTCCTCGTTCCACACCTTGCCGGTGGAGAGGTTCACGCGCAGCAGCTTGCCGGTGTAGCCGCCGGGAATCGGCGGGGCCGCCTTCTTGGCGGCGGGACGCTTGGTCGTCGCAGTCGGGCTCATCGTGTCGCCACCGATTGGGGAAGTGAAGGTGAATGGGAAGGCCGGCCGAGCACCGTCTGCGGCAACAGCGTCGCCGTGGTGCGCGTCGCCATGAAGGCGGGCTTTACGTCGAAGGGATCGGCGGCGAGATGCCGCTTCCAGGCCGAGAGATCCACGCCGGTCTGGACGAGCCCCTTCAAGATGCCCACGTCGTTGGTGGTCCAGATGTCCTCGGAGGGCCCGCAGATCATGGCGCCGGTGAGTCGGCCGCCGCGGAAGAGCAGCTTCCGGTACTGCGAGCGCGCGGGTCGGAGGCCGGTGAAGATCTCGGCGCCGGCGTCGTCCCACTGGCCGAAGGAGGCCACGTCGAGGTGACACACTTCCACGATGTTCATGAGCAGGCTGCCGCGATACGCCACGTCGCGTCCCGCCATGTTGGCGCCGGCCACCCGGCCGTGCTCCTGGGCGGTGGGCTCGATGGCGTGCACCTCGGCCGCGCCGGTGACGAGGTTGCGCCCGCGGGCGACGTCGCCGGCGGCGTAGACGTTGGGCACGGTGGTGCGGAGATGGTCGTCGACCAGGATGCCCCCCTGTCCGTCCTGCGCCATCTCCACGCCCGAGCCCTTCAGCCACTCGAGATTGGTGCGGATGCCGGTGGCCATGATGACCGCATCGGCGACGATGGGGTCGCCCTTCTTGAAGGTGAGCTTGCGGCGCCCCTTCTGCTCCTCGATCTTGGTCAGGGTCGCCCCGGCCCGGATAGTGACCCCGTGCTTGCGGAGCCAGTCCGCGACGATGCTTGCGCACGCTTCGTCCACCATGCGGGGCAGGATGCGGGGCGCCACCTCCACGATGGTCAGCTGGGCGCGGCGCGAGAGGATCGCGTTCAGGATGGTGAAGGAGATGAAGCCGGCGCCGACCATGACCACCTTGCTGCCGGGCTTCACGTCGGCGATCACCTTCCGCGCCTCGTCGAGCGTCCAGAACGAGTGCACGCCGGGACCGTCCGCCCCCGGCACGGGGGCCCGCGCGGCGCGCGAGCCGGTGGCGATGAGGCAGTCGTCGTACTCCACCGCGCTGCCGTCGTCGAGGGTGAGGACGCGCCCCCCGGTGTCCAGCGTGGTCGCCTTGCGGCCGATGAGCGTCTTCACCTTCCAGGCCGCGAGCGACGCGGGCGTGGCGGTGAAGACGTGGGACTCCGAGATGGTCTCCCCGAGGTAGTAGGGCAGCACCATCCGGGAATAGGGACGCTCGGCGGAGACGAGCGTGATCTCCGATCCACCTCCATCTTCTTCCCGAATGGTCCGGATCGCGTTCAGCCCGGCGGTGCCGCCGCCGATGACGAGATGGCGCGCCGGCATCACGCCACCTCGCGCGCGAGCACGTACGCCGACCGCTGGGCGGCGTAGTCGCCGATCCAGTCGCGCTGGGGGACGTCCTCGTAGGTGATGGCCTGGGTGGGGCACGCCTCCGCGCACGCGGGCGCGCCGTCGCAGAGGTTGCACTTGTAGGCCTTGTAGCGCTCGGCGTCGAAGAACATGGTGCCGTAGGGGCACGCGATGGTGCAGAGCTTGCAGCCCACGCACTTGTCGTCGAGCACGTCCTTGGCCCCGACGGCGCTGATCTGGATGGCGCCCACCGGGCAGGCGGTCATGCACCAGCCTTCGGCGCACTGGGTGCAGGTGTACGGGGCGTAGGACGTGTACCCCTCGAAGGGGGAGACGCGGATCACCGACTTCGCCGGCTGGTACGCGCCGGTCTGCATGTACGAGCAGGCCAGCTCGCAGCGGAGGCAGCCGGTGCACTTCTCTGGGTGGAGCGCCAGGACTTTCATGAATGCCTTAGCGGCGGGCCCTCCGGCCGGGGCCGGGCTTCTTGCGCCCGGCCAGCCTGTTGATGAACGTATCGAGCGGAATGGCGGGCATCGTCATCATCTGGACGGAGCCGCGCGCGCCCATCTCCATGGAGATCGCAGAGACCGTCTCGTTGTCGGGCGCCTCGAGGATGGTGACGAAGTCGTACGGGCCCAGCACCGCGAACTGCGCGCGCACCCGCGCGCCCTTGGCTTCCAGCTCCCGATTGACCTTGCGGACCCAGCCCGGCCTCTCGCGCAACACCTTGCGTCCGGACTCCGTCAATGTGCTCAGCATGACATAGTGGGGCACCGTTTCCTCCTCGATCGAGCGCGCGAACGCGGGCGATTATAGCAAAGGGGCGCGCGCGTCCGGCCCCCGCGCGCCGTCATTCCGCGGTGATGGCGAAGTCGATGCGCCCGTCGCCGGTGTCGCTCGCCACCACGTGGGGCTCGCCGGGCAGCAGGCGGTCGGGGACGACGTTCTCGGTCTTCACCAGCCGGTCGCGCGTGGCGGCGACCCGCCGGTCGAGCAGCTCCTTGATGCGCGCCTCGGGCAGCGGCTCGCGCTCCTGCAGCGCCTTGAGCTGCTCGTCGGCGCTCTGGGGCACCGGACCGGGCAGGTTCTGCATCAGGTAGTAGATGCTCACGGCGGAGGGGTAGTCGGCGATCCCTCGCTCGCGCTGCAGCCGCTGGATCTTCGTGGTGACTTCCTGGCCTCGCAGGCGGTCGAAATCCTTGGCCGTCACCACCGGTGAGAGCGACAGGGAGACCGCCGGCGTGTCCTTCAGGAACTGGCCGACCCGATTGAGATGGCCCTCCATGGCGGGGCCGATGACGCTCGAGCCCGCCGCGAACACCACCGGATCGACCTTGACCTCCTCCACCTTGTCGTCGCTGCCCGTCGCCATGCGCCCGATGGAGCGAAAGGGCGAGGCGAGCACCTTCACGACCACCTGCTTCACCGCCGCCCAGATCGTTTCGCCCCAGTCCAGATTGCGGTCGGTCACCTTTCCCGAGATGGGGATGTCGAAGTTGATGTCCCCCCGCGAGTCCTTCATCAGCGCCACGATGAGGCCCAGCGGCAGGCCGAGCCGCTTCTTCACCTCGTCGGACTCGGCGCCCTTGGCGACCTGGAGATTCTTCACCGTGATCTCGTTCTCGCCGGTGAGCCGATCCTCTTCGATGCGGTAGTGCACCTTCACGCCGAGCTTGCCCTGCTTCACGACCCAGGCGAGAAAGGTGTTGGCGTAGGGATTGGCGCTGGCCACCGTGAAGTCGCGCAGCTCGCCCACGAGGTCCGCGGAAAAGCGGTCGCCCAGGCGCGACATCTCGCCGCGGAGGTCGAGGGTGGCGTCGCCGCCCACGACCCCTTGAAGCGTCATGGTGGACCGCCGCCCGGGCGCGTTCGAGAGATTGCGGATGGTGACGGCCAGCCGCCCCAGATCCTGGGAGAACGGCGGCTTGGTGGTCTGGTCGAGGAAGCGGTTGTAGCCCTCCTCGATGACGATGCGATCGAAGTCCAGGACCATCTCCTCGAGGAGATTGGGCGCCTTGGGCTCGGCGCGCGCCGTGGCGAGCACGGCCTCCGGCGCCTGGTCCTGGTCGTCCTTCTTCTTCTCGTCCTTGCTCCCGTCCGGACGCGCGTCGTCCTTCGGCTTCTTGGTCGGCGTGAACATGCGGCGCACGTTCATGGTCCCGTCGGGCGCGCGCTCGATCCGGACCTCCGGCCGCAGGAAGTACGCGAGGTTGACGAAGGCGTAGTTGGGCCAGGAGAAGTCGATCCCGCGGATCTCCATCTTCTCGAGCGTCATGGCGGGGCTCGCCGCTCCCGGCTCCCACACCTCGATCTGCTTGGCGAAGGCATTGCCCTGCGAGGCGGCCAGGAACTTGCCGTTCTCGATCTTGATGGTGTTGAGGCTGTCGCCGCTGAAGAAGCCCTTGAACCGAGCCGGGAACGGGAAGTAGGCCTGGTAGGGCTCGATGGGGACGTCGAGGGACGAGACCTGGAAGGTGATGTCCAGCGGCTCGAGCGAGGCCGTGCCCTGGACGAGGAAGAGGCCGCCGCCCGGGAGCCCGGCCGTGATCTCCAGGGTGCCCGGCGGCGCGCCGGCCACCGTGGGCCATAGAAGCCTCTGCGCCGTCAGGATGATGTCGGTCACCGTGTGCGTGGTGACGGGCGAGACGAACTCGTCCTCGAAATGCCCCGTGTGGTTGCGAACGGCGAGGCGGTCGAGCGACA
>Ga0081538_10006530_pt1 | contig 10246 bp, 10 predicted proteins | sample TabmetS5T2R1_FD_71022 | JGI IMG/M metagenome (GOLD analysis project Ga0081538, IMG submission 71022) | Tabebuia heterophylla rhizosphere microbial communities from the University of Puerto Rico - S5T2R1 | ecosystem: Host-associated > Plants > Roots > Rhizosphere ...
CACGATGGCCGGGACCAGGCGGGAGTCGACCTCGGTGCCGTCGCCGGCGCCGAGCGCCAGGATCAGCAGCCCGAGGATCCCCGGCGCGAACGCGAGCAACAGCACCAGGCCGAGCTCCAGCCGCAGGACCTGCGGCGGCCCGGCGGGTCTGGGGAGTGGGGTCCGTTCGGGACGGTCGACGCGCGGCGCCCCGGTCCCGGGGCCACCCGGCGTCCACGGCCCACCCGCGGGCTGCCCCGGCGTCCACGTCCCACCCGGTGCCTGCTGCCCACCGGTCCAGCCGCCCGGCTGCCGGCCGGCGCCCGGCCAGGCGCCAGGGCCGGGCGGGGTGCTCCAGGCGCCCGGCGCGCCGACCGGCCGCGAGCCCGGGCCGGGCGGCGGCCATGGCTCCGCGGGCGGGGGCGCCGAATGGGGCTGGCGTGCGGGAGGGTCGGGCTCGGGGGTTGGCGGGTCGGTCGGGTCGGCCACAGGGCTCCTCGCGCGTCGGCGCTCGAAAGCCCCAGCGTACCGCACACTGCGCAGTTTACCGGTTTGACATGCTTGTTTCGCGTTGCGGCCAGGAGCCGGTAACTCGTGGTATCGTGCCGGACGATCTGCACCGAACCACGTCGTCCGGCGCTGGGGCCGCGCTGGCGACGGGAAGGAGACACTTTCTGATGCTCGCCTACCTCGATGCCGGATCGGCCAGCCTGATCGTGCAGGCGATTGTGGCCGGCGCCGCGGGTGCGGCGGTCTTCCTCAAGCTCGGCTGGCGCCGGATCACCTCGCCGTTCCGCCGTCGCACGGCCACCGCCGAGGTCGGCGACCAGCGCGACGAGCGCTGAGCTTGGCCGACCCGAACACCTCGGTAGGGCATCGATGAGCGATCTGGAGCTGGAGCCTGCGTCGTTCCGGGACCCGGCCAGCACGGTGGTGTACCTGGACGGCCGGGTGCTCCGTGGCCTGACCAAGGAGGGCGCCGAGGACTTCGCCGCGCTCGCGTCCGCGCCCTTCTTCGAGGCGGCGATGACCGAGGGCCGCCTGGTCAGGACCACCGAGGTGCCGCTCGCGGAGCTACCGCAGAGCGTCCGCGGGGACGCCTGGGTGCAGGCCCTCGAGCACGAGCGGATCCCGTTCGTCACCTACCCGTACGAGTGGACCTTCTCGATGCTCAAGGATGCCGCGCTGGTCCACCTGGACCTGCTGCTGGCCGCCCTCGACGCGGACCTGACCATGAAGGACGGGTACGCCTACAACCTCGCGTTCGTCGGCGCCCGCCCGGTCTTCATCGACGTCGGGTCGTTCGAGCGGGTCCGCCCCGGCGAGCCGTGGGCCGGCTACCGGCAGTTCTGCCAGACGATGCTGTACCCGCTGCTGCTTCAGGCGCACAAGGACATCCGCTTCCAGCCGTGGCTCCGCGGCCAGGTCCAGGGCATCCAGCCGCAGGAGCTGGCCCGGCTGTTCTCCGGCACCGACCGGCTGCGCTCGGGCGTGCTCAAGCACGTCACCCTCCACGGCGCCATGGACCAGCGGCTGTCCGGCTCCCGCACCCAGGACACCCGCAAGGAGCTGAAGGCCGCCGGGTTCTCGACCGAGCTCCAGAAGGCCACGGTCGCCGCCATCCGCAAGCTGGTGAGCAAGCTGGAGTGGTCGCGGTCGGCGTCGGAGTGGAAGGACTACCAGCAGACCAGCACCTACACCGACGCCGAGCGGCAGATCAAGGCCGCCTTCGTGGAGCGCGCCCTGGAGGGCCGTGGCGCCGGGCTGGTGTTCGACCTGGGCGGCAACGACGGCACCTACTCGCGGGTCGCCGCCCGCCACGCCGACTACGTGGTCTGCGCCGACGGCGACGACCTGTGCCTCGACGGGCTGTACCGGGCGCTCAAGCAGGAGGGCAACAGGCAGATCCTGCCCGCCTACCTGGACCTCTCCGACCCGTCGCCGAGCCTCGGCTGGCGGGGGAGGGAGCGCGCCGGCTTCTTCGACCGCAGCCGCCCGGACGCGGTGCTGGCCCTGGCGCTGCTGCACCACCTCGCCATCACCGGCAACGTCCCCCTGGCCGAGCTGGTCGACTGGCTGCACGGCCTGGGCGGGCGGCTGGTGGTCGAGTTCGTCGACCCGACCGACCCGATGGCGGACCGCCTGCTGGCCAACAAGCCGGCCGGGATGCACGGCGACTACCGGCGCGAGGTCTTCGAGCGTCTCCTGGAGGCCCGCTTCGACGTGGTCGACCGCGAGGAGTTCCCGTCCGGCACCCGGACGCTGTACCACGCGACCCCGCGCCGCACCCCCTAGCCCACCGCCGAGGCCGACGTGGAGACCTGGGACGCGATCCGCTCCCGGCGGAACGTGCGGTCCTTCGCCGACCGCCCGATCGCCGGCGAGGACCTGGACCGGATCCTGGAGGCGGCGCGGCGGACGCCGTCGTCCACCAACCAGCAGCGCTGGGACTTCGTGGTCTGCACCGACCGGGAGCAGCTCCAGGCGCTGTCCAAGGTCTGGCAGTACGCCACGCACGTCGCCAGCTCGGCCGCCACCGTCTGCCTGGTCGCGCCCATGGGCGGGGACGAGCGTGAGCGTGAGTCGATCCAGTACGACCTCGGCCAGGCGACGATGAGCATCATGCTGGCAGCGGCCGACCTTGGCATCGGCAGCGGCCACGCGTCGGTCCGGGACCAGGAGCTCGCGCGTCGCCTCCTCGGCCTCCCCGAGGACCGGTTCTGCGCGTGGCTGATCGCGCTCGGCTACCCGGCCGACCGCCCGCTGGCGCCGATCGCGCGCCCGGCGCGGCGCCCGTTCGACTCGGTGGTCCACCGCGGCGGCTGGTAGCACAGGGCCGCAGCCGGTCCGTTCTTCGGGACGCCGGTAGGTAGTAGGTTAGGTGGGTAGCAGCAGGGCTCCGGCAGCCCGCCGGAGCCGAGAACCCAGCCAGGGCCCGTAGCTCAGTCGGTCAGAGCAGCGGACTCATAATCCGCCGGTCGCAGGTTCGAGGCCTGCCGGGCCCACCCAAACACCCAGCTCAGCCGCCTACGATGCTTGTCTTGCTGGCGCTCGTGGTAACCCCTTGGCAATCTCATGCATGCAGTAGGACTGCGTGGGGGCGCCATGATCTACAAGCGCGGCAAGCGGTGGCGGGTGATCGTCTACGCCGGCCGGGACCCGATCACCGGCCGCAAGCGCCAGAAGAGCGTCACCGTCGCCACCCGCGCCGAGGCCAAGCAGGCAGAGGCACGTCTGGTCACCGAGGTCGGCGCGGGCCAGCATCGCGGCACCCGCAGCAAGACCGTCGCCGAGCTGATCGAGCGCTGGCTGGAGTGGCGGCAGAGCGTCCGGCCGATCTCACCCACAACCGTCGCCACCTATCGGAGCTACCTGGACCGACTGATCCTGCCGGCCCTGGGCAAGCTCCCGGTCGGCCGGCTCGACGCCGCCACCCTGGACGCCTTCTACGCCCAGCTCCGCAAGCAAGGCGGCAAGGGCGGCCGCCCGATGGCGGCCAGCAGCGTCCGCCAGGTCCACGCGATCCTGTCGGGCGCCCTCGGCCGCGCGGTCGTCTGGGGTTGGATCGGCCAGAATCCAGCGCGGCTCGCCACGCCGCCCTCGGTTGAGAAGGCCGACGTCGCCCCACCAGCCGTTGAGGATGCCGCCCGGCTGCTCGATGTCGCCCAGCAGGAGGACGCCGAGCTGGGCCTGTTCGTCCGCCTGGCCGTGGTGCTCGGCGCCCGCCGCGGCGAGCTGTGCGCGCTGCGCTGGTCGGATGTGGACTTCCAACGCGGTGAGGTCCTGATCGCCGGCGGCGTTGTGCGGGTCCACGGCCAGCCGCTGCTCGACAAGCCCACCAAGACGCACGCCAAACGTCGTGTGGCGGTCGGGGCCGGCACGTTGGAGCTCCTTCGAGCCCACCGGCTGGCCCAGGCCGAGGACGCGCTCGCCTGCGGCGCGGCGATTGGAGCCGACGCCTACGTGTTCTCCCACGCGCCAGACGCAACGGCACCAATTGACCCGGACGGCATCTCGCATCGCTTCCACCGTCTCGCCCAGCGCCTGGGCATCACCTGCCGGCTGCATGACCTGCGGCACTTCATGGTGACCCAGCTCGTGGCGGGCGGGGTGGACTGGCGCACCGTCTCTGGTCGGGCCGGGCACGCGGACGGCCACATGACGCTTGGCACTTACGCGCACTTCCAGCAGGCCCAAGATCGCCAGGCCGCCGAGTTCATGGATGAACTATTAGTGGCGGCTGCTACGGACTCCCGGTAGAGGAGCTGCGGGAGGAGCAAGACGGCATGGCTGAACCACCGATCGGCGCCAACCTCAGGACCGCCCTGGAGGAGCGGGGCTGGTCCTACACCAGGCTCATCGCAGAGATGCGGCGGGTGGCGGCTCGCGAGCATGTAACCCTGCCCACCACCCAAAGCTTGGTCGTGATGCTGAGTCGGTGGTGCAACGACCACGAGCGGCCCAGCGAGTTCTACCGGTCCATCCTGAGCATGGCTCTTGGCCGCCCATCCGCGACGCTCGGCTTCATCGACTCGCCTGAGCCCACCCGGCCCGGCACGCCTCCGAGCAGGTTCGTGGAGGACGGCATCGCCGCCTGGGGCCAGCTCCTTGGTGGTGATGACGTGAACGGCGCCGCCCTCTCGACGGCGGAGCTGCTGTCGGGCGCGTCCTGGCGACGCCCGCAGCAGAAGCCAAGCGCCCACCCCATGGCGGGGTCCGGCAGGGTTGGCGCGGAGCTGCTCGATGCCCTGGACGCGATGACGGAGAGTTACCGGCGGCTTGATCGCCAGCTCGGCGCCGCCAGCGTCTTTGACGACAGCACCCATCACCTCCAGCGCATCGCCAGGTTGAGGGACGCCTCGAGACCACGGAGCATCGCCGGCGCCTGGCAGCGGCCGCCGGGGAGGTCGCGTCGCTAGCGGCATGGCAGGCGCTGGACCTCGGGCGCCCGGGCGCCGCCTGGTCCTACTACAGCCTGGCGACCAGGGCGGCGCGCGAGGCTGGCGACCGCGAGCTGCACGCCTACGTCGTGGCCGAGATGAGCTACGTGCTGCTATTCGGCGGGCAGGTCCGCGAAGCCCTCTCGCTGATCAAACGGGCGCGCCATCTGGCGCGAGGGACGAGCCCACGGCTTCAGGCATGGCTGGCCTCCGCCCACGCGGAGGCGTCCGCCATCGCCGGCAACGCAGCAGAGACCCTCCGCGCCCTTGACCAGGCCGAAGAGGCGTTCCAGCAGGTCGAGCCGGGCAGCGGGCCACGATGGCTGGCCTACTTCGACCAGACGCACCTGGTTCGGTGGAAGGGCCACTGCCTGGTGGCCGTGGGACAGCCCGAGACTGCCTTGGCGGTCCTGCAAGCGGCGCTCGGCTCCGTTGATGCGTCGTTCGTGCGGGCGCGAGCTGGGGCGCTGGTCGACCTGGCCACGCTGCACCTGCGGCAGGGGGAGATCGACGCGACCTGCGACGTGCTCGCGCGGGCGTTCCGCCTGGCCCGGGAGACGCAGTCCACCAAGAACCAACGGCGCATCATCGAAGTGCGCCGACACCTGCGGCCCTGGAAAACGACGGCCGCCGTCAGGGACCTGGACGAGCTACTCGACTGGTTCGCCGCCTAATCTACCTGGTGCCTTCGCGTCCCGGTCGACCTCGGCGGCGAGGGTGTAGAGCAGCGCCGTGAGCGTCGGGCCGTCCACGATCTCGCGCTTGTCGATGAGCCTGCGGACCTCGGTCAGCGGGACCCACTCGATGCGATCCGATTCGTTGGTGTCGAACGGCGGCCCCAGGTAGGTGGCGCCGTCGGCGCGGAAAAGGTAGTGCTCCGAGTTGCTAATGCCATTGCTGGGCTGGGAGTAGACGATCGGCCGAAGCGGACCCGGCCGCCAGCCGGTCTCCTCCTCGACCTCCCGAGCTGCGGTCTCCTGGGGGGTCTCGCCATCCTCCACGATGCCGGTCGGAAGCTCCCAGCCCCAGGTATCGGTGATGAAGCGGTGGCGCCACAGCATGAGCACTCGCGCTTGGTCGTCAACAACCGCCGCCGCCGCGACGGGCGCCATGCGAACTACGTGGTGCTCGAACCGTTGGCCGTCCGGGAGCTCCACGTCCACGAGCCAGAGGCTCACCCACTTGCTGGTGTAGATCGGCCGCTCGCCGTGGACCTTCCACTGCATCGTGCGCTCCCTTGCCCGTGGACGGGTCTCCAGTCTGCCCGAGCAGGGCGGCTCGTGACAGGCCCGGGCCACCGCCTGCTCACTTGACCCGCGTGGGTCAAGTGCCGTTAAGGGTCGTCAACTCCCGCCCGTGCTGCTTGGACGGCACCCTACGCAGTGTCATCTGAAGCAACCGGGTAGGCGTGCCAGCGCCTCCCGGGGCCAGGCAGCAACGGAAGGAGCCCCCGCATGCTGGACGAGGCAAGCGCCAGCACCTTCGCCACCGAGCAGCCGCGCACCAGCCAGGACGACGGCCGTCTGACCTGGACGGTCCCTGAGGCGGCCGCACTGCTGGGCATCTCCCGGGCCAGCGCCTACGAGGCGGCCCACCGGGGTGAGCTGCCGGTCCGCGTGATCGGCCGGCGGCTGCTGGTGCCCCGGGTCGCCCTGCTCCGCCTGCTCGGCGAGCAGTCCTAGTCCCCATCAGCTAGGCGGGTCCTTGCGGCCCGCCTCTCCCACTTGCGCGTGAAGCGGCCCCGGCGGCGTGCCAGCGCCCCGGGGCCAGGCACCAAAGGATGGAGCCCCCTTGATGCACGACGAGCGTAGCAACGTCGGTCTCCCCACGACCGTTGAGCGTCCGAGGATTCGACGCCGCCGGCGGGCCGAGGGCCGAGCCGGCCGTTGGGATGCCCAACCCGAGTTGACCACCCGGGACGCGACCGCGCTGCGGTTCGTCGGCGAGCACTACGCGGTCCGCACCGACCTGCTGGCAGTGGTGCTGGGCCGCCTGTCGCCGGCCATGCCACAGGCACCCGGCACGCTCGGAGCGCGGACCCTGCGGCAGCGGCTTGGCCGCTGGCAGCAGGCCGGCTGGGTCCAGCGCCGCCGCCTGCTCGGCCACACCTGGGTGCTGCCCACCCGGGCCGGCCTGCGGCTGGCGGGGCTGGAGTTTGACTGCTGGGAACCAGCCGAGACCCGCCTGGCCCATCACCACGCGGTCGCGCTGGTGCGCCTTGCCCGCGAGCCCATCCCCGGCCAGGGCGGCTGGATGTGCGAGCGGGAGCTGTGGCGCCGCCGCGGCCGCGCCTCTTGGCATCTGGCTGACGGCGCCCTCCCCGCCCCGGTCCCCGCCGGCTGGCAGCAGCAAGGGATCAGCGAGGCGTGGGAGCTGGTCGAGGTCGAGCTCCACCAGAAGGCCCGCCCCCGCCTGCTGGCCGCCATCAAGACCCGCGCACCCCACACGGCCCGGGTCACCTACTACGTCCCTGCCGCGCTGCATGCGGCGCTGTCGGCGCAGCTTGCCCGGGTGGTGCGGGAGCTGGGCGGCCGCCCCCAAGTCACCGTCGAACCGCTGCCCCTGGTCCCTGGCCTGGGGTATCTGCCGGTGCGGGGTGGTGCAGCATGAGCTGGCACCCGCAGGACCCGCGGAGCTGGGGCGGCTGGACACCCCATGACCCCCGCTGGGGCCGCCACCAGCCCACCTGGGGCTGGGGCCACCCGGCGCGGCCGCTGTTCGACAACCAGCTCGGCCATCGCCTGCCCACCGGCGGCCCACCCGCCCGCGGTGAGCTGTCCATGCTGGTCGCCCTGAGCCTGTTCCTGCTCAGCCCCATCACGCTGCTCGCCTGGGCGGTCGGCCAGGCGCTGTTGCGGGTCACCGGGCTGCGCTGGTGGAAGCTCGCCCTCGCCGCGCTCGCAGCGCTCGCTGGCGTGGTCGTGGTACAGGGCGGCCCGGGGCCGGCGCTCGCCCATCACTTCTCCGGCTACGTCCAGTGGCTGCGCCAGTACGGCGCGGCCGAGGTCCACCTGCCGATGCCGGGCGCGTTCCTGTGGCCCCAGCTTCCCCTGGCCATCCCGGTCGGCCTGCTCGCCGCGGCGTTGAACTTGGCGGGTCGGCGGCAGGCCATCGACCCTGCCGAGGTCCGCCGCCGGCAGCGCGAGACGCAGCGGCGCATGACGGCGGCCGTGCGGCGGGCCGCCCTGGTGCGCGACGACCATTGGAACGTCCCGGCCCTCGGCGTGCAGGTCGATGGCGACCTCGGCTGGACCGACCGCCGCGGCCTGGTCACCGTCCCCCGGAGCATGCAGGGCCGCTCCCGGCTGATCGTCGGCACCAGCGGCATGGGCAAGACCGTGGACGCCGAACGCGAAGCGTTCATCGCCGCCCGAGCCGGGCGCAAGTTCTTCCTGGTCGACGGCAAAGGCACCGACCCCGGCTTCGTCGAACGTGCCCTGGCCGGCTACCTGTGGGGCAACCCCCACGCCAAGGTCGCCCTGTGGCCCGAGCTGCCCATGGACGGCTGGCGCGGCACCCCCGCCGCCATCCACAACCGCCTGGTCGCCATGCTCGGCTGGACCGAGCCCTACTACAAAGACGTCGCCTCCCTCCTGCTGCGCCTGGCCCTGAACGCGCCCGGCGAGGACGGCCCCATCCGCAGCTCAGCGGCGCTGATGGCGCGGCTGGACCCAGAAGTCCTGGTCCGCCTCTACGAGCACGACCCCGACCGCAGAAGAGAAGCCGAATCGCTGGTGGGCCGCGACCAGGCCCGCGCCGTCAAGGGGGCCATCGGGCGGTTCGCCAACTTCTTCGCTGCCGTGCAAGGCGGCTTCGACGCCGCCGAGCAGGGCTGGTCGTTCGAGGACGTCGACTTCGCCTACCTGCGCGCCCCCTACCTGGCAGGCCGGGAGGACGCCGACGCGTGCATGCGGCTGCTGCTGGAGGACTTCGCCCATTACGCCACCTTGCGCAAACCCCGCAAGGGGGAGGACGCCACCCTGCTGGTGGACGAGTTCTCCGCCATCACCGGCGGCCGGGAGACCGCCATCCAGCTCACCGAACGGGTCCGCGACGCCGGCTGCGCCGTCTACCTCTCGGCGCAGAGCGCTGACGGGCTGGGGGATCAGCGCCAGCAGGCCCGCCTGGTCGGTGCCAGCTCCGGCGGCCTGCTGCTGCATGCCATGCCCGACCCCGAGCCGCTGCTGCGCGCCGCCGGGGTGGTCAAGGTGGTGGAGCAGACCTGGCGGCTGGATCCCGACGGCCCCACCGGCAACAGCTCGGCGCGGATCGGGGAGCGCCCCAAGATCGAGCCAGGGGCGGTGCAGCAGGCCCGCGAGGGTGAGGCGTGGCTGATCGCCCGCGGCCGCTACGAGCACCTGATGGTGGCCCGCACCCGGATCTCGGACGGCTACCGCGCCCGCGCCCACGCCATCGTCGCCCTGGCGCGCTCCTGGCGACCCTCCGAGCTGCTGCCGGGTGCCCGCACCTGGGTCGAGGCCCAGGCGGCCGGCGTGGAGGCCCTGGCTGGGCTGGCGGGGCACCTGGCGATCCAGCCACCCCCCGACAGCGAGCCGGTCGGCCCGGACGGCGGGCCGCCACCGGGCGACCACAGCGACGGCGCGCTGGCCGAGCCCGAGCCGGCCGATGCTCCGCTGCTTGTGGTCGGCTACCGGCTACGGCTGGCGGTGGCCGCCGCGGCCCGCGACGGCGACCAGGCCGCCACCATCGCCCTGCTCCATGAGGGCCGCTGCTGCGGGCTGGATGCGACCGTGCTGCTGGCGGTGGCCGCCCGCCACTGGCCCACGCCGCGGCTGCGGACCCGCGTCCGCCAGGCGGGGCAGCGGTGGGTGGTCGGCTGCGTCCGCGGGGCCTGGGCGCGCCGACCCCACCGCCGCGCGGCGGTCGTCGTGGCCGAGCGGGAGGGCCGGTCGTGACCGGCCTGGCGGGCTGGGCTCAGCGGCGCCGGGCAAGCATCACCACGGCGAACAGCGCAACGACCACGAGGGCGACCCAGAGGGCGGCCCAGATCCACTCCGGCCCCATCACGCGACTCCTTCGCAGCGTGGCGGCTTGTAGGCGGGATGTTGCCACACCGGCCCCTGCGTGGCCCGGGCCGCGCCTGCCGGGTGGTGCTGGGGGTGGGCCTGCCTGGCCCTTCGAGGGTCGTGCCACCCCGCGGCCTGCAAGGCCGGTCCGTTCCTCCCTGCGGTCCGGTACTCCCGTCGCTGCGCGACTCGCTCCGCTCGGCCTTTCCGGTCCCAGGGACCCCGGCACGGACCGGGAGGGGACCGGCAGGCCCGACCGGAAGGAGCCGTCATGCGTTCGCACGTCCAGGGGACCGTGTA
>Ga0081538_10006531_pt1 | contig 10246 bp, 9 predicted proteins | sample TabmetS5T2R1_FD_71022 | JGI IMG/M metagenome (GOLD analysis project Ga0081538, IMG submission 71022) | Tabebuia heterophylla rhizosphere microbial communities from the University of Puerto Rico - S5T2R1 | ecosystem: Host-associated > Plants > Roots > Rhizosphere ...
CGTATTTTTAACCCTTTGATACCTATACGCTTCTCAGCATGTGTGACATAGCGTTCTCGATGCCGTCCCTCACAGCCTGCCGGTCGTCTGCATCACGTGATGGTCGCGCGTGATGTGGAGGGCTGGATAGTGCCAATGCCAGCGACTTCAGTCACCTGTGGTCATGTGCATGTTGTCCGTCCAGAGCACTCCCCCGGGAGTCTTGTGCGTAAAATCTCTGGAATATACCCTATCGGGGGGTTGGGCAAATAACCCCAGGATAAGCAGCGTGATGGCAATGGCAAAGACGCCATCGCTAAAGGCCTCAACCCGTGCGGTGTCTCGTGCAGGCATTCCGGTCACCTCCGGCCATGGACCACATCAATGTGCCTCGCGTGCCGCGCTCTGTGACGCCGGGTGCCAGGCGTAGGCGACGGTGGCAAGTAAGATGCACGCGCCGGTGACGACGAGCGGCAGAGCCAGTCCCCCCTTGGACATGAGCACGGCACCGATGGCGGACCCGGCAAATATCGACGCGACCGACGCAACGCGACGTCCCCACCGGGGATTGCTGCCGCCCGCGAGCGGAGAGTCAGCGGCGATGCCGGTCAGCGTGAGTGTGAGGACGGTGGTGGTGAGGTCGGGGACCGCCAGCCGCCGCACGGTGGCGTTGCGCAACCCCATCGCCACTGCGGTCAACACAATCATGGCGTAGAGTCCGGTGATGGGGGTGGCGGTGTCCATGTCGTACCCGGTGGCGACCATTGCGGCGGCGCAGAGCAGTACGGCTTCCACGACGGCAACCGTGAGGAGCCAGCGGCGCCGGGAGACGCCGGACAGGGCGGCGCCGAAACGTCCGCCGATAATCGCGCCGACCAGAAATCCGGCGAGGGATACCACCGAGCGGGCGACCGAGAACTCGGGAACACCCGCGATGGCGAACCCCAGAAAGACGACGTTCCCGGTCATGTTGGCGGTGAAGACCCGTCCCAATCCGAGGACGCTGACCGCGTCAACCAGCCCCGTGGTGACGGTCAGCACCACGAGGACGATTGGGAGTGGATCGTGCGGAGTCGTTGGTGCCATACTCTCTGTCTCCTTCTCACATCATGACGCTACGCGTGTGCAGACGCCTGGAATCCCGTCCTCTCACCCCCGCCCGCACGGGCTCTCGTGCCCACAGCGTGTCATGCACGCATGTCCAAATGTGCGGAGTGAACGCGACCGTATCGGGGAAATCGCAGTTCAACGAGCAAATATGCGGTTCAGCGGTAAAACATGCGCTGAACGGTGAAGAAACGATGTGTTGATAGAGCAGGGCTTACGCTGATCCAATACGGTCGGCTCACCTCCGCACTGGTGTAAACAAAACGATGACGCGGTTTGCTCGTGCAAGCCTGTCTGTCCCCCAGGCCCTCACGCCGCGCACTGTCTTCCCCTCCTCGGCTCAGAAGCGAAACAGCAGGGTGAGCTCGATAAAGTCGATCGCCGCATGGGGGCCAGTCTCTCGCAGAAACGCTCCCGGAAAGAAGTGCTCGTAAATGGTGGTGAGCGTCACATGGCGCTGCATATGCCACTCCGCCTTCACCGCGAGATTGCTGCCCACGAACCGCGCCGTGCTCCCACCAGCAGGGCGCAGGAGCTGTCCGCTAGGACTATACACGCCATCGGCGGTCTGCAGCCGCCAGAACCAGTTGACGTCCACCGTCACCGACACGTCTGCAAGGGGGGTAAGCGTCAGTGAGGGCTGGATGTTGAAGAAGTTCCGGGGCCCGAGGAGGGCCGTCTCGGAGAAGTAGCTGCCGCGCGGGAAGAGCGGGTTAAAGGTCTGGAGATCACGGGCAGTGGGATCGCGGTCGCCGCTGGCGATATTCGTGCTCACCCCGACGCGCGGGCGCAGGGGCACGGTGGTCCACGTGTACCCAGTGACTACGGCGACCGTCCACGCCTGAATCTCCCCGGCCCCAAACTCGCCCCATTGGTACACGAATTCCCCGTTATAGTCCCAGGCCCCCGGCTGCCCCCATAGGCGCACGCCGAGCGAGTGACGGGACTCTGCGCCGGTGCCCTGGTCATAGACGGCCTGGTCGTCCTGGAATCCCAGGTAGTACAGGTCGAGGCTACCAGGGGCCAGGATTGGCAGCGTGCCAACGCTGTAGACCCCCCAGAGCGCCTGGGTCGTGTCGGAACCGTCGTCGAACACGCCGCGTTCGTCCTCCGCTGGGCGCGTCACGAACCCCTCGACGCGCCAGGCTGGTGTCTGCAAGAGGACGCGCCCCCCGTCGAAGGTGCGTCGGACGTTCGGTCCTTCCCGCACGTCGACCAACCGACCAGAGCCAAACGCCATCTCCTGCCGCCCAGCGCGTAGGGTCAAGGCACCTTTGCCGCCCACCGGGAGGCGCAGATCCAGGAACGCCTGTTGCAGGTCAAGCGTATCTTTATCGACCGGACTGGCCCCGCCCGCCCGGCCGTCGGCCAGGGCGCTGAGCAGTTGGGCGAAAATCCGCACGGACGAAGTGAGATGCAGGTCTCCGTGCAGGCTGTACCGTTGCAGGAACACGCCGTAGTCATCCTGCGCGTCCTGGCCCCAGGCGGGGTTGTGCGTGTACTCATAGCGTGCGCGGATTTCCCCACCAAGCGAGAGGTAGATTGCCCCGTTTGGGGCGAGCGGGATATATTTGAGCGGGTCGAACACGTCTCCCCGCTGGCGGGGATCCCGGAGGTACGTATACTCCTCTTCGTACCGCAGTTTCCGATAGGCAGGCGGCTCAGCCTCACGCACCTCTTGCGCCATGAGCGAGGGTACCCGGATCAGCACGACTACCGTGACGAGACTCCACAGGACCGCTCCAGTCATTCCTCGCATGGTTCCTCCACCACCTGTCGGTACGCTGGTAGGACGCACGACGCAACCTGCGTCCTCATTCGTTTCTCCCCGTGCGGATTCTCGCCAACCGTGTTGGCGCCTCTCAGTTCTGAAATATCCGCATCACCCTGTGCCTTGCTTTGGCGCCTATGAGCCGTCTGCACCGCATGGTTGCTTGCTCACATGGGATTTGTCAGCCACGGTCGAGTGCACTCCGCGTCTTCTGGAAAGAAAGGTATGACGGACTGTGCACGACGCCTCGCGCATGCTCACCGACTGTCCATGCATGATGCTCTCGGCGTCTTCTACGCCCGTCCCGTCGGCGCCAGCGTGATGCGTCATCATGTCGATCACTGCGTCGCCCATGTCACGGCGTGACCAGTCCTGTGAGAACTCCCGCAGCACTTGCATAGAGAATGCGCTGATGCGCATAACACGGTCATTTAGAATGCAAAACACGCACAGCCCAGACGCCACACCCCGGCGGGACCGCGCACCCAGCGGTGCACGTGGTCGGAGAGTACCTCGTGGGCATACGCCCATCTCGGCATGTTCCTCCCTGGTGCCTCTGCACGTTGTGCCGCGTAGCCGCCATAGTGTATGACCGGCGACCAGTCCGGGCGCACTGGCAACGGCGGCGGTGCCAGCGGAGCAAAAGCGTCTGTGGCGTAGACGACCTTACCGCCTACAATGGTCAATACCGATTCCAGCCGCTTGATCTCCTCGTCAGGAATCGCAAAGTAATCGGCGGAGAGGACTGCCAGGTCGGCCAGTTGTCCCGGGACCATCGCCCCTTTCGTGCCCTCTTCACTCGAAAACCAGGCACTCCCCACTGTATAGAGCCGGAGGGCTTCCAGACGGTCCAGGCGGTTCTGTGACGGGTAGAGCGGGAGGCCCCCGACCGTCTTACCAGTAATGAGCCAGTAGAGGGACACAAACGGATTGTAACTCGACACCCGCGTCCCATCCGTCCCGGCCCCAACCGGGACGCCCATCTCCAGCATCCGGCGGATGGGCGGGGTGCGCGCTGCCTGCTGGGCGCCGTAGCGCTCCACGAAGTATTCCCCTTGAAAGGCCATGCGGTCCTGTACGGCGATGCCGCCACCAAGGGCCTTGATGCGCTCGATATTCCGGTCAGAGATGGTCTCGCAGTGGTCGAAAAACCAGTGTAACCCGGTGAACGGCACCTCACGATTGACGGTCTCATAGACGTTGAGGGCCCGGGTGATCGTCTCGTCATAGGTGGCATGCAGACGAAACGGCCAGCGATGGGCCACCAGGTGGCGGATGACCGCCTGGAGTTCCTCCTCCATCACCGCCTGGAGTTCCGGGCGCGGCGCAAGAAAGTCCTCGAAGTCCGCCGCCGAGAAGGCGAGCTGCTCTCCAGCACCGTTCATGCGGTAGACGTCGTCTCCAGCCCCTGGATGGGTCATCTGCGTCCAGCGCTGGAAGTCGCGCAGCTCCTGCGTGGGTTTTTGCGTAAACAGATTATACGCGAGCCGCACCGTCAGCTCACCCTGCTTGTGTAAGGTCTCGATGACCTCGTAATCGTCCGGGTAGTTCTGAAATCCGCCGCCGGCATCAATGACGCTGGTGATGCCAAAGCGGTTGAGTTCCCGCAGAAAGAGCCGGGTCGAGTGCATCTGGTCCTCGCGTGCGAGCTTTGGCCCGTTGGCCAGCGTCGCATAGAGCAGCATGGCGTTGGGTTTGGCAATGAGCAGGCCCGTCGGATTGCCGTGCCGATCGCGTTGCACCTCCCCGCCTGGCGGATCCGGCGTGTCTTTGGTGTAGCCCACGGCACGCAGGGCCGCCTGGTTCAAGAACGCCCGGTCATAGAGATGGAGCACAAACACGGGCGTATCCGGTGACACGGCGTTGATTTCGTCGAGCGTCGGCAGACGCCGTTCGGTGAATTGAAACTCCGTCCACCCGCCCACAACGCGCACCCACTGCGGCGGCGGTGTGCGTCGGGCCTGCTCCTGTAACATGCGCAGGGCATCGGCGAGGCTCGGCACGCCGTCCCAGCGCAGTTCCAGCGTGTAGTTGAGCCCGCCGCGAATCGGGTGCATATGTGAATCATTGAGTCCCGGGATGACGGTGCGGCCGCCAACATCAATCACCCGGGTCCGGTCCCCCCGATACGCCATGACTTCGGTGTCAGTCCCGACGGCCACAAAGCGCCCGTCTGTGATGGCGGCAGCCGTGGCAGACGGGCGGTGCGCATCAAGCGTCGCGAGACGACCACGGAGGAGAATCAGATCGGCGGGCTGGGGTCTGTCAGTGCGTGGTTGTGCGTCCATACGCGTGTCTCCAAACGCGATGGCGAGCCCGGCAACAGCCCCGCCTCGCAAGATAGTCCGACGTGTATACTCACCCGGCATATGTTGTACTCCTTCGCGCCTCATCGCGCTCGCGAGGAAGGTTGGAGAAGACGCCTCACGTATTGTGTGAGGAAGGATAAGGCCTCCGCGGCCACACATCTCCGTTGATGGCGGTAAGGAAAGGGCAGGGGCTATCCCCTGCCCAAGCCTTTACGTGTGTGCAGCAGCGGCGGCCGGAACGTCGTACGCTGGGAATTGTGTCGCCGGAGCGCCATGCACCATCGTGTAGGCGTACTCTACCCCCACGCCGTATGCCCCAAAATGGGTCTTCGCAATGTCCATGACCGCGTCGTAGGTGTCGCGTGCGGCCCAATCGCGCTGCCACTCGAGCATGACCGAGAGCGCGGTGACCGGCTTCGCGCCCGCCTGGATCACCCGCTGCATGGCGTTCTCATGCGCGAGTTGACTCACATCGCCGCAGCAGTCTTCGACGACATAGACGTCGTAGCTGTCGTGAATGGCCTGCACCGTCGGGAGCGCGACACAGGTTTCCGTCCACAGTCCGGCCAACACGATCTTTTTTCGACCGGTCTTCTCGATGGCGGCAACGAAGTTCTGGTCATCCCAAGAGTTCATGGAAGAGCGTTCGATGGGGACCTGGTTCGGAAAGATGGCCTGGATCTGCGGCCATATATTCCCGCTGAAGCTCTGAGTCTCTACCGTGCTGAGCACGACGGGAACCTCGAAAACCCGGGCGGCTTTCGAGAGCGCGACGTTGTTATTGATGATCGCTTGGCGGTCAAAGTTGGCAACGCCAAAGAGCATCTGGGGCTGCAGATCAATGAGCGTGACCACGCAATTGTCCGGGGTCAGTAGTCCTTTTTCGCTACGCTTCGCACGACCAGTGTTGTGAGCCATGGCTTCCTCCTTTTGCCATTGTGTGCACTCGTATGCACAAACACTTGAGATCAGAGCCTCTGCCAGCCGAACCTAGGCTGGGCCGCGGCAGTTTTGCCTGGACATGCCCCGCTCGCTCCTTGGGGGACCTCCAGACACTACAGGTTTCATCCAGGCCGCCGGCCCTGTCGACATCCCTTGTATGGGTGACGGCGTCCATTCCGTGTGTCGCCTCCGTCTGCTCGACATACGTTCCCCTTTCTTTCGAGCATCAGCGGGTGATTGCCTGACCACTTCGCACCATACATATAGGAGATGGTGCCGGGGGCTGCCGCGCCAATGGCACGCGTCGCCGTGGTGTCGACGGCGTCCACCAGCACTCTCGTCCCGTCCTCATGTCCATCGCCCTCCTCGAAGATGACGCCAGGTCGAACAGCAGGTGTGCTGCCTTCCTCCCTGTCCTCACCGCCTGCCAGTTCAGCCCTTGATGAAGGCGAAAAGGTCGGCATTGACCACGTCGGCGTGCGTTGTGCACATGCCATGTGGGAATGCCTTGTAGACCTTCAGCGTGCCGTTCTTCAACAGTTTCACCGACAGCAGCGCGGAGGCGGCGATCGGCACGATCTGGTCGTCGTCGCCGTGCATGACGAGCGTTGGGACATCGATCACCTTCAGGTCCTCAGTGAAGTCCGTCTCCGAGAAGGCCTTGATGCCGTCGTAATGCGCCTTCGCGCCGCCCATCATCCCCTGGCGCCACCAGTTCTGGATCACGCCTTGCGAGATTGTCGCGCCGGCCCGGTTGTAGCTGTAGAAGGGACCGCTCGCGATATCGAGGTAGAACTGCGCGCGATTGGCGGCGAGCTGCTGGCGGAAACCGTCGAACACCTCGATCGGCAGACCGCCCGGATTGGCCGGTGTCTGCACCATGATCGGCGGCACGGCACCGATGAGCACCAGCTTGGCGACGCGGCCCTGGCCGTGGCGGGCGACATAGCGGGTCGCCTCGCCGCCGCCGGTGGAGTGGCCGATGTGGATGGCGTTGCGCAAGTCGAGATGCTCGACGACGGCGGCGACGTCGGCGGCGTAGTGGTCCATGTCGTGGCCGCTGCCGACCTGGCTCGACCGCCCATGGCCGCGCCGGTCATGGGCGATGACGCGGTAGCCCTTCTCGACGAAGTGGAGCAACTGCGCATCCCAGTCGTCACTGCTCAGGGGCCAGCCATGATGAAAGACGATCGGCTGACCGGAGCCCCAGTCCTTGTAATAGATCTCCGTTCTGTCTCTGGTCGTGATTATAGCCATGAGATCACCCTCTTTCTTGTGATTGAGAAATGTTTGCCTGCTTGGGCCGTCCTTCGGCGAGCCACCGACCATCATCTTCGCGTGCGCATTCCAGGGTGAACCGCATACGTGCCGCTCCTATCGGGCGTGGAGATTCTACTCCGGCGTCCTCTTCGTCGCCCAACGACCCAGCTCAGCAGCGGCGGGGGCCGAGTGAGCCATGAACTTCAGAAAGCCTACGTGCCCCCGCCGTCTGCTGCAGCGCCTGGTTCGGCGTTTGCGACTGGGGGCAACCGCCGCCGCGCCTCCGCCTGGAACCACGCCTCCACTTCGGGCGGCACGTCGGCCCGGTAGCGGGTGACCTCGAACGACCCGTCGGCGTCCGAGAAGAACGCCCACAGGGCCAGTTCGTTGGACGGGCGGTCCCACAACTCCAGGAACAAGCCGTCCCGGGCCACATCGCTGCCCATGATCGTCTCGTACCGTCCGTCGTGCCAGTGCCCCTCCGCCGCCGAACGACCCAACTCACCTGCCGGGGCCGGCTTTGCGACCCCGGTCTGGTGCGGCGCCTCGTTCGGCCCTCACCCAACAAGCGGTCAGTAGTCCCAGAAGGCCGGTACCCAACGAAAGACGTCGCCGGCGACCGCCACGTGGCCGACGGATGGGAACGGCAGGTGACAGGCCACCAGCACCTCACCGGTCTCCGCCAGCTCCCGCAAAAGACCGACCCGGACGCGGGCCGCCTCCTCGGGGTCGTGTTCGAAGGCGTTGTACCAGTCGGGGTGGTCGAAACTGGCCGGTAACACGGCGTCGCCGGCGAACGTCAGCCGGTCGCCGCCGGACGCCAGGCGGACCACGCTGTGCCCGACGGTGTGGCCGCCGGTGCGACGGACGACCACCCCCGGCGCCACCTCGGACTCCGCCTCGAACAGCCGCAGCTGGCTACCGTACTCGGCCAAGAACCGATCGGCGGCCGACTGAGCCGCGACCGGAAACCACGCCGGCATGGAGATGCTGCGGGAGAAATCGGGCGACGCCCAGAACTTGGCCTCGGCGGCCGACGCGTGGATCGGCAGGTCCGGACGCCGCAGCCGGTCCTTCACCTCGTCGACGAGCAGCCCGCCAACGTGGTCGAAGTGCATGTGGGTAAGCACCACGTCGGTCACGGACGCGAGATCGATGCCGGCGGCCTCCAGTCGCAGGGCCCACCGCCCGGCCCGCGCGAAGTCCGGGTGCTCCTCCCCGAGCCCAGAGTCGATGAGTATGGTCCGGCCGCCGCTACGCACCACGGCCGCGTTCAGCGGGAACACGATCTCGTCCGTCGGCAGGCACATGTGGTCCAGCCAGGCCGCCCGGACGGCCGGGTCGGCGTTGGTGGCCAAATTCGGGGTTTTCATCGATAGCGGCCCATCGCTGACCACCAGCACGTCAATCTCGCCGACCCGCAGCGCGTAGCGCGACGGAACCAACTCGGAGGTCCCCGGTCGACCGGGGTGTGAGGTGTTGTCCAAGCTCATGTTTGTCTCCTTCTGCTGACTTCCTTGCCCACGCCTTCCTTGATCGTACCGGTCGTCCAACGCCTATCAGGTGATGGTACCAGCACGCGTGTTGACACACGCTCAGACCAGCAAGAGAAAGGCGAGGATGCCCATCACCGCCAGGGCTGTCATCGCTTCAGGCCATGTCGTCTCGACGTATTCTTTGTGCATCGGTCTTTTGCCTCCCGTGCCCTGTCGCCAAGACCATCGATCCCACGCGCTACCCTGCATCTCCCGCCGGCGACAGGCGACACGCGAGGTGGGATGAGGCAACCATGGGCCGCGCTCGCCTCCTGTCGCCCGCGGCCTCGCCCCACGCCCCGCCTCAGGGGCAGCAGCCGGCCGGCCAGCGAGCCTGCGGCGCGCGGCAGGCGCCGTTAAGCGCGTTGCGGTTACAAGGGAGTCTAAGCAAGGGCGGTGCCAGACCCTCGCCGGTCGGGGAACACGCCGGTCATGAGCCGGAAGTCGGGACGTTCCACCCCTCCCCTCCTCGAGCGGTGAGACACGAGTGACGACACGGGGCTGCCGACTGATCGGCAGGTGCCCAAATGTCGGCAGCAGCGCGGCCGAAACAGGCCCCATCGTTGCACCAGGGGCTGCCGCGTGGGACGTGCACGTGTTCGAGTGCGCGCACGTGGCCGGGCCAGTGGTCTGCCGAGCGTGGGGTGGGCTACCTGCGCTGCCGTGCGTCTGTCTCGGGAGGGGGAGTCTGCGCACGCGCGGTGTCAGACCCCAGCCAGTCCGGGGACACGCCCGTCAGTCGCCGGAAGCAGGGGGTTTATGCCCTGTTCCGGCTTGGGCTGTGTGAGACGGGTGACGAAGCACGCCCGACGGCTACTCGGCAGGCACCGAGACGTTGGCCTGAGCGCTTGGCCGCTCGAGGCCCAGCCGCTTCACCATGGCCTGCAGCGTCGTGCGTTTCAGGCCGAGTCGCGCGGCGGCGCCCGCGGCACCGCCCATCACCCAGCGGGTCTCCTCGAGCGTGCGCCGGATGTGGTCCCGTTCGGCGTCTCTGAGAGTCACGGCATGGTGGGCCGCGCGGGCCACGGCCGACGAGGATGGCCTGGGGTGCGGCAATGCCGCCAGGGGCGGTTGCAGTTCCGGTTCCTGTGAAAGAATCACGGCGCGCTCGATGACGTGTTCGAGCTCGCGCACATTGCCGGGCCAGTGATAGGCCGTCAGCGCGGCCATCACCGGCGCTGGGATGGTCTCAATCCGTTTGTGCAGGCGGTGCGCATATGTGTGCACAAAGTACTGCACGAGGAGCGGGATGTCGTCGCGTCGCTCGCGCAGCGGCGGGATCACAATGGGGAAGACGTTGAGGCGGTAATAGAGGTCGCTGCGAAAGTGTTTTGAGGCGACCA
>Ga0081538_10006532_pt1 | contig 10245 bp, 7 predicted proteins | sample TabmetS5T2R1_FD_71022 | JGI IMG/M metagenome (GOLD analysis project Ga0081538, IMG submission 71022) | Tabebuia heterophylla rhizosphere microbial communities from the University of Puerto Rico - S5T2R1 | ecosystem: Host-associated > Plants > Roots > Rhizosphere ...
ATCAACCTGTCCGCCAACCGGCTGACCTTCTACGACGGCCTCAAGGTGCGCAAGGTCTACCCGGTGGCGACCGGCCAGCCGAGCTTCCCCACCCCGCAGGGGACCTGGGAGGTCGTGTACAAGCGGGTCAACCCGACCTGGACCAACCCGGCCCCGGACGGCTGGGGCGCCGACATGCCGGCCTTCATCCCGCCCGGCCCCGGCAACCCGCTCGGCACCAGGGCGATGTCGCTGAACGCCTCCGGGATCCTGATCCACGGCACCTACGCCAGCTACTCGGTCGGCACCTACGCCTCCCACGGCTGCATCCGCATGCTGCTGTCGGACGTCGAGGCCCTCTACCCGCAGGTGCCGATCGGCACCCCGGTGCTGATCCACCGCTAGCACCCAACGCCGAGGCGCTCAGGTCGGCGGCCCGGTCAGGGTCGGGTCAGGTAGCGGCTGGGCACGGCGATGACCGCGCGCATGTCGGTCCAGCCGCCCTCCAGGTCGAACAGGTAGGCCGGGAGCAGGTAGGCGACGTCGGCGGGACGGCCCGGCTGGGGGATGGCCGGGGCGAGCTGGAGGCCGAGCCGGACCCCGGTGACCCTCGCGACCCGCGCCGGCAGGGGCTTGGCGGTGCAGGGGTTGGCGCCCGGGCCGCCGGCCGGCAGGCAGGGGCGGCGCACGGGGGTGGGCACGTCCACCCGCGACATCGGCCCCAGCGGCCTGGCCTTCTTGAGCTGCTCGAAGCCGGCCTGGACCCCGATCAGGGGGTAGGTGTCGCCCGGCCGCGGGGTGGCCAGCCAGCCGGAGGCGTACCGGATCGCTCCTCCGGCGCCGACCGTCACCGTCCAGGAGATCCCGGAGGTCGGCGTCCCCTCCACCGCCGGGTCGATGGTGACGATGCGTGCCGCCCAGGAGTCGACGACCCGCACCCGGGCCCCGGCCAGCCCCAGCCCGGCCCTGGCGGCCAGGTCGCGGGCGATCCGCTCGGCCTCGGCCGGGCTCGGCAGGTCCACCGGCCGCGACGGGCTGGCCACCTGGGCGTTGGGGTCGAGGCACTGGATGCCGGGGCCGGGACGGTAGGGGCCGCCGCCGACCCTGGTCCCGCAGACGCCCAGGTCGGTGCCGTAGGTCCAGGGCACCCCGGCCGCCCGGGTCACCACCAGGGCCCGGCGGCCGTTCTGGACCGTCCAGCCGGTCGGCCCCTGCCTGGGCCTGCCGGCCAGCCCGAGGGCGGCGGCCAGGTCGGCCACCCGGTCGGGGTCGGTGGTGTTCCCCAGCGTCCACGCCTTGGCCCGGTCGGGCAGGGAGGGCAGGGGGCCCTTGAGCCGGTAGGTCACCGGCGGCCAGGGCCGGGGGAGGTCGGGCGGGTCGGTCTGCCGGGCCGGGGCGACCGCGCCCGCGGCCGGGGCCGGCTCGGCGGCGGCGCGCGCGCCGGCGCCGCCGGCGGCCGGCGGCCCGGCCGCGTCCGGGTCCAGGGCCGGGAGGACGGCCGGCGACCGGTCGGGCCGGTCCCGGGCGATCAGCACCCCGCCGGCGACCAGCCCGACCGTGACCACCGCCGCCACCACCCATGCCACGACCCGCCTGCCCACATGCATCACCGCCCCGTCGCCGTCGGACGTCATTGTGTTGGACGCGGGCGGTGCCGCGCCGGTTCCCGCAACGGCGTGGAGTCGGCCCTCGGCCGACGTTCCGTCGGTTCCGACCGGCGGATTCGCCGGTCCGCTAGGCCAGGCGGCGGGCGCCGTCGGAGGGGACGACCGGGCTGACCTCGGGTGGGCCGAACCCGGCGGCGGCGAAGGCCTCCCGGACCCGCTCGTCCACCCGTTCGCTCTCCTCGCGGGGGACCAGGGCGATGGCGCTGCCCCCGAAGCCGGCGCCGGTCATGCGGGCCCCCACCGCCCCGGCGGCCACGGCCGCCTCCACGGCGGTGTCGAGCTCGGGCGAGGACACCTCGTAGTCGTCGCGCAGGGAGGCGTGGGAGGCGGCCAGCAGCGGGCCCAGCCGGTCCAGCTCGCCGGCCCGGAGCAGCGCCACCGCCTCCAGCACCCGGGCGTTCTCGGTGACCACGTGGCGGGCCCGGCGCAGGCCGGGGTCGCCGAGCGCGGCCGCGGCCGCCTCGACCTGCTCGGGGGTGGCGTCGCGGAGGGCGGGCACGCCCAGGACGGCCGCGGCGGCCTGGCAGGCGGCCCGGCGGTCGGCGTAGGCGCCGTCGACCAGCCGGTGGCCGGCCCTGGTGTCGATCACCACCAGGCACAGGCCGGCCGCCTCCAGCGGCAGGGGGACCTGCTCGGCGGCCAGCGACCGGGTGTCCAGGAACAGGGCGTGGCCGGCCCGGCCGAGCATGGACGCCATCTGGTCCATGACCCCCGACGGCACCCCGACGACCTCGTTCTCGGCCCGGCGGGCCAGGGCGGCCAGGGTCGGCCGGTCCAGGCCGGCGCCGTGCAGGTCGGCCAGGGCGGTGGCGGTCGCGCACTCCAGGGCGGCGCTGGACGACAGGCCGGACCCGGCGGGCACGTTCCCGTCGACGACCAGGTCGGCCCCGCCGACCTCGACCCCGGCCTGGCCGAGGGCCCAGGCGACCCCGGCCGGATAGGCGGCCCAGCCCTCGACCCGCCCCGGCCCGACCTCGGCCAGGTCCAGGTCGGCCGGCGGGCCCGTCTGGAGCGACCACAGCCGCAGCCGGCCCCCCGCCCCCCGCCCGGCCGCGACCAGCACCAGCCGGTCGATCGCGGCCGGGAGCACGAACCCGTCGTTGTAGTCGGTGTGCTCCCCGATCAGGTTCACCCGCCCCGGGGCGGCCCAGACGCCGTCCGGGTCGCGCCCGGTGCGTTCCCGGAACGCCGCCGCCACCCGCGAGGCCGGCCCGCTCACCTCGCCCCTCCGGCGGCCCACGCCAGCAGGTCCCCGAGGATGGCCAGGGCGGCCGGGTCGCCCCGCCGGGCCGGCTCGGCCAGCCGGTACTGGCAGGTCACCAGCTGCCCCGGCCCCACCGGCAGGGCCCCGACCACCGGCCCGGCCAGCGGGTCGGGCACCGGCTTGAACGCCCCCACCACGGTGGTCGCCGGCCAGCTCGCGGCGCCGACCCTGGTCAGCAGGTGGGCCGGGACCACGGTGGCGTCCTCGCCGGCCAGCACCGCCCGCTCCGGCAGCGACGGCAGCACCCGCTGGTCACAGGTGAAATGGAACACCGTCGACCCCCACGCCGTCCCCACCTCGGCCACCTCCACCGGCACCGGGTAGCAGCCCGCCGCCTCCCCCTCCTGGGCCAGCACGACCACCGTCCCCCCAGCCCCCAACCGCTCCCGGACCAGCTCCCCCACCGCCTCGTCCAGCCGCCCCTCCCCCACCACCAGCACGCCCGACCCAACCTCGCCCACGTCCCACGCAGCCTCGTCTGCGGCCCGCGCAGCCTCGTCTGCGCCCCGTGCGTGCCGGGGCCCCCGGTGGGGGAGCGTAGCCCACCGGGAAGCGGAGGGCGCGGGGCTGTCCACAGGGGTGCCGGAGCGCACCGCGGGCACCGGGATCGGGGTCAGGGAGGGCACGGGCCGAGGGGTGACCGCCCGGAGCGGGTACGAATTCCCGGCGGCCTGGCGGCCCCCGGTGAACAGCCGGACCACGACCTCGTAGGGGCCCGGGGCCGGGGGGACGGGGAGGTTGACGGTGCCGGCCGCGGTCGCGGACCAGCCGGCGAGGGAGCCGACGTCGACCACCTCCTCGGCACCGGCGAGGGCGACCCGGACGGTCACCCCGGCCAGCGGCGGGCCGTCGTTGGCGACGTGGAGGGGGGCGACCAGGCGCCCCCCGGCGGCCACGGCCAGGCTGGTGAGCTCCAGCATGGGCAGGACCACCTGGCAGGCCCGCGACAGCTCGGCCAGGGTGGCCGGCTTCGGCCGGCGCTCCAGGTCGAACAGGCCGTTGAGCTCCCAGGGGACGTCGGTCAGCTCGGTCACGCACCAGCCGCCGAGGTGGTCGTGGCGGCGGAACACCTCGGCCTGGAGGCGGTCGGACAGGCCCTGGTGGCGCTGGGTGCCGGCGATCAGCTCGGCGGCCGGCCCGGGCCAGGGCAGGGCGGCGATCGCCTCCCGGTACCAGCCGGCCGGCGACCAGAACGGCCGGTCGTCGCCGTCGGCGGCCAGCTCGGGCAGGCCCCAGTCGCCGAACTCGGTCACGAACAGGGGCCGGCCCAGCCCGGCCCAGCGGCGGGCCTTGGCGTCCAGCTCCTCCAGCCAGGCGCTGTGGAGCCGGCCGTACCAGTGGGCGGTCAGCACCGGGGTGGTGAGCACCCGGCCCGGGTCGGGCTCGACCCAGTCGTTCTCGATCAGCGGCCGGGTCGGGTCGGCGGCGCGGACCGCCCCGGCGACCCGCCGCACGAACGCCTCGTAGCCCGGCCGGTCCCGGGCCGGCGGGTGGTCAAGGCAGAGCTCGTTCATGGCCGACCACAGGATCACGCTGGGGTGGTTGGCGTCCCGGCCGACCTGGGCGGCGGCGGCCCGGGCGCAGCGGTCGGCCAGCTCGCCGTGGCCGTCCAGCTCCTCGTGGGCGATCGGCTCGGCCACCGGCACGTCGCAGTGCAGCAGCATCCCCAGCTCGTCGCAGACCTCCAGGTAGGCCGGGTCGAACGCCTTGATGTGGAGGCGCAGGGTGTTGAGCCCGGCCGCCTTGGCCGCCGCCACCTCCCGTCGGATCGCCTCCCGGGCCCCTTCGGCGTACAGGGTGTCGGCCCGGAACCCCTGGACCAGGGCGCCGCGCATCCGGTAGGGCACGCCGTCCAGCAGCAGCCGGTCCCCCTCGACCCGGACCCGGCGCAGCCCGTAGCGGACGGTCCGGGCGTCGCTGGGGACGCCGCCGGCCCCGGCCTGGACGGTCAGCTCGTGGAGCACGGGATGCTCCGGGCGCCAGCGGGCGGCCCCGGTCCGGCCCAGCCGCAGCGTCGTCTCGCCCTCGGCCCCCGGGCCCAGGTCCAGGCGGGCCTCGGCGGCCAGCCCGACGCTGGCCGCGGCCAGCCGGGCGGCCACCGGGTCGCCGCTCAGGTTGCGGGCCCGCACGGCCACGGTCAGGTCGTCGGGGTCGAGCGAGCAGCGCACGCCGCGGATGGCCACCGGCCCGTGCCGGCGCAGGGTGACCGGCTGCCAGATGCCGCCGTAGGTCAGGTACAGGCTGGGCGGGCTGGGGAAGACGTGGTTGGCCCAGCCCTGCTTGCCGTGGGGCAGCCGCCGGTGCTCGGGGTCGCCGGCCGGCGGGTCGGTGACCCGCACCAGCAGCTCGTTGGCCCCGGCGCCAAGGGCCGCCGAGGGGTCCAGCTCGAAGGGGGTGAACGGCAGGTCGTTGCCGCCGAGCCGGCGGCCGTTGAGGTGCACCTCGGCCAGGTCCATGACCGCCCCGAAGCGCAGCGTCCAGAACCCGCCCGGGTCGTCCAGGGCGAAGCGGCGCCGGTACCAGGCGACCCCGTCCAGCTCCAGCAGGCCCTGGGCCTCCCACAGCCCGGGCACCCGCACCTGCCGGGCGGCCGGCCCGTCCAGCGCCGCCGGCCGGTGGTCGCCACCGAACAGCTCCCAGACGCCGTCCAGGCTCCAGGTCTGCTCGCCGGCCGCCTCCAGGGCGGGGGCGCCGGGGGCGGCCGCCCGGTCAGGCACCGCGCTCGTCCGCGCCGGCCAGCTTGGCGAACTCCTCGACCAGGTCGGTCGGCACCCGGCGCAGCACGCCGGCGCCGTCGGGCTCCAGCTCGAGCAGGCCCATGGGCAGCAGCCAGCGCTCCACCGGGTCGGTCGTCTCCCGGTACTTCCAGTCGACCAGCGGGAACAGCGGCCACCAGGTGTAGCCGACCAGCGGGAACCCCTCGGCCCGGAGGCGCCGGACCAGGGCCACGCTGTCGCGCAGCCACCGGCGGCGGGCCTGGAGGTCGCCGGCCCGGCTCGTCTCGGTGAGGAACACCGGGCGCCGGTACCGTTCCTGGAACTCGCGCAGGACCTCCTCCAGCCCGGCCGTGCCGGCCTCGACCGGGACCGGCTCGGGGTCGCCGGGCCGGAACCGGGAGGTGGTGAACGCCGGGTAGTAGTTGACCCCGACCACGTCGGGGACGACCGCCTGGGACCGGAGCCAGCCCAGGTCGTCGTCGCCCACCCCGTGGCCGGCGAGGTAGCCGTACAGCTCGTGGTCGGGGCCGACCCCTCCCGTGACCAGGTCCAGGACCACGAACCGGCGCCGCCGCACCAGCTCCGGGTCGAACGGGAACCACTCCCCCACGTACCGGAAGCTGGCCTCGACGTGCACGAAGGTCGCCTCCGGCTGGACCTCGGCGATGCGGCGCTGGGTCAGCACGATCCCCCTGGCCAGCTGCACGGCCAGCTTGACGAAGCCGTCGTCCCCGGTCAGGCCGGGCGGCCAGGTGCCGCGTTCGCCGCAGTAGATGGCGTTGACCATGGGCTCGTTGAGCGGCGTCCAGACCGACAGCCGGCCCCGGTAGCGCTCGGCCACCCGGGCCGCGTACTCGGCCACCCGCACCGGGTAGGCGGCGTTGAGGAACTGGTTGTCCAGCCACAGCGGCGTGCCGTAGTGCATCAGGTCGACCACGCAGGTCAGGCCGAGCTCCTCCAGGCGGTCGACCACCCGGTCCAGCCAGTCCCAGCGGAACCGGCCCGGGGACGGCTCCAGCCGGTACCAGGGCACGCCCCAGCGGACCAGCTCGGCCCCGGTGGCCGCGGCGTGGCCCAGGTCCTCGTGCCACAGGTGGTAGTGCTGGGTGAGCTCGTACTCGTCCAGCCGCCGGCGGCCCGGGGACTCCTGGGGCACGAAGGTGTCCTCGATGCCGACCGCGAACCGGAGCCGTCCGTCCTCGAACCAGCGGGGCATGTCGTCGCCTGCCTGCCGGGCCGGCCTATCCGCGGATCCCGGTGGTGGCGATGCCCTCGACGAAGCGGCGCTGGATGACCAGGAAGAACAGCACCACCGGGATCAGGGCCAGCACCGAGGCGGCCATCAGGATGCCGAACTCGACCACGTGCTGGCCCATGAACAGGGCCAGGCCGGCCGGGAGGGTCTGGTGGCTCTGGTCCTGGTTGATGATCAGCGGCCACAGCAGGTCGTTCCAGTTGTACATGAAGTGGAACAGGCCGAGGGTCAGCAGGGCCGGCGCGGCCAGCGGCATGATGACCTTGCGGTAGATGGTGAACTCCGACGCGCCGTCGATCCGGGCCGCCTCCTCCAGGTCCCTTGGCAGCGACAGCAGGAACTGGCGCAGGAAGAAGATCCCGAAGGCGTTGGTGGCCCGGGGCACGATCAGCCCCTGGAGGGTGTTGGTCCAGCCGAGGCCGACCAGCAGGTCGTACAGGGGGATGAGGGTGACCTGGAACGGCAGCATGAGCATGACCAGGATGGCCACGAAGACCACGTTGCGGCCCGGGAACCGCAGCCGGGCCAGGGCGTAGGCGGTCATGGAGTCCAGCAGCAGCGAGATCAGGGTCACCCCGCCGGCGAAGATGATGGTGTTGAGGTACAGCCGGGCGAACGGGATGCGCTGCCAGACCTCCCGGTAGTGCTCGAAGGTCACCCGGTCGGGCAGCAGGGCCGGCGGGAACTTGACGATGTCGGCCTCGGGCTTGAAGGAGGTCGCCACCATCCAGATGAGTGGCAGCAGCATCACCGCGGCGATGGCCAGCACGCCGACCAGGGTCAGGGCCCGCCAGGCGCGGACCACGCCCGGGCTGCGCCCGACCGGGGCCGGGGCGGCGGTCGCCGCCATCAGTAGGTCACCGTCCGCTTCCGGAAGTACGCCATCTGGGCCATGCTCAGGCCGAAGATGAGCAGGACCAGCACCCACGACATGGCCGAGGCATAGCCGAACCCGAACTCGGTGAAGCCGACGCGGTAGATCATCATCACCACCGTCTCGGTCGAGAAGAAGGGCCCGCCGCGGGTCATCACGTAGATCTGGTCGAACGCCTGCAGGGTGGCGATGGCGGCCAGGATGGTGATGAGCATGGTCTGGTTGGCCAGCAGCGGCCAGGTGATCCGGCGGAAGCGCTTCCACGGGCCGGCCCCGTCGATGCTGGCCGCCTCGTGCAACTCCCGCGGGATCGACTGCAGCCCGGCCAGGTACATGACCATGTAGAAGCCGACGTTCTTCCAGATGCCGACCGCCATCACCGCCGGCATGGCCAGGGCGGGGTCGCGCAGCCAGCCCTGCTCGCTGACGATCCCGACCTTGCTCAGCCAGTAGCTGAGCAGCCCGATGTTGGGGTCGAGCAGGAAGTTCCAGGCGATGGCCACGATCGCCAGCGACAGCACCACCGGCAGGAACACCGAGGTGCGCAGGAACCCGCGCAGCGGCAGCCGGCGGTTGAGCAGGATGGCCAGCCCGAGGGCCAGGGCGACCGACACCGGGGTGGTCACGGCCGCGTAGTAGAGGGTGTTGAGTAGGGCGTTGTGGAAGGCGGGGTCGCTGACCAGGCGCTGGTAGTTCTCCAGCCCGACCCAGCGGGCCGGCTGGAGGACGTTGTACTCGGTGAACGACAGGTACAGGGCCTGGGTCATCGGGTAGACGACGAAGACGGCCAGGACGACCAGGCTGGGCAGCATGAACGCCCAGGCCGCCAGCGCCTGCCGCCGGGCCAGGCTGCCCCGCGCCCGGCCCGGCCGCCGCGGGGGCGGCGGCACGGTCGGGGGCGCGGGGAGCTCGGTGGCGGTGCTCATGACCCTCTCCCGGCTAGCTGCCGTCGAGCACGGTCTGGATGTCGGAGCTGGCCTTTCCGAAGGCGTCCTGGACGTTCGCCTTGCCGTTCAGGACCCGCTGGAGGGCCGGCTCGAACAGGGTCTCGTTGACCTTCTGGAACTCCTGGACGTTGGACAGGTAGAAGCGGGACTTGTCGGCCGGGGCGGCGAAGGCGGCGACGTACGGGTTCTCCTTGAGCTCGGCGGCCGAGATGTCGGTCCGGTTGGGCGGGAACCCGGAGTGCACCGACCAGTAGACCTGGGACTCCTTGCTGTTCCAGAACTTGAAGAACTCGTAGGCGGCCTCGGTCTTGCGCTGGTCGGCCTTGGCGCTGACGGTGAAGCCGACGCTGGTGCCGAGGGTCACGGCCTCCTTGGGCCCGGCCGGCGGCATGGCCAGCCCGAAGTCGATCCCGGCGTCCTTGAAGCCGGTGGTCATCCAGGGGCCGACGATCTCCATGGCCGCCTTCTTGCTCTGGAACAGCTTGTCGGCGTCGGCCCCGCCGAGCCCGATGGGGGCGATCTTGTCGTTGCGGACCAGGTCGACCCAGTGGTTGGCGGCCTGGATGGTGGCCGGGTCGCCGAGCATGGCCTTCTTGCCGTCCTCGGAGACCACGCCGCCGCCGTTCTGCCAGAACAGGATCGGCCACATGGCGATGGTCTCGTGATCGGCGATGGCCAGCCCGTACTGCTCGGGCTTGCCGTCGCCGTTGGTGTCCTTGGTCAGCTTCTTGGCGTAGTCGGCGAACTGGTCCCAGTTGGCCGGCGGCCTCTCCGGGTCCAGCCCGGCCTCCTTGAACATGCCCTTGTTCCAGTACAGCAGCAGGGTGGTGAAGTTCATCGGCACCGAGTACTTCGTGCCCTCGAAGGTCGCCCCCTGGACCGCCGCCGGGATCAGCTTGTCGGCCTCGTTGCCGGACTGGGTGTAGTAGTCGTCCACCGGCTTGAGGGCCTTCTTGACCGCGTACTGCGGCACCTGGGCGGTGTCCATGCCGGCGATGTCGGGGCCGGTCCCCGAGCTCAGGCTGGGCAGCAGCTTGTCGAAGAACACGTCCCAGGGCATGATCTCCATCTGGATCTTGGCCTGGTCCTGGGACTCGTTGAACCGCTTGACGAGCTCCTCGACGGCCGGGCGGTCGGGCCCGGTGAACCCGTTCCAGAACTTCAGCGTCACCGGCCCGGACGCGTTGCTCTCCTCGCTCTGCTGGCCACGGCCGGCGCAGCCGGCCAGGACCAGCATGCCGGCCACCGCCAGGACGGCCAGTGCTCGACGAACCATGGTGCTGCCCACCTTTCTCGCCCCGGGCGCCCGGGGCGGCGGTCCCTAGGGTCGGTAGATGCGGACGTAGTCGAACTCGGCGACGGCCCCGGCGCCGCCGTGGGAGATCAGCCCGACGCGGGGCCGGGTGCCGGCGGGCAGGGTCCAGACCCCGCCCCAGGTCCAGTGGCGGCCGTCGCGGCTGGAGGCGGCCCGGAACTCGTGCTCGCCGTCGGCCGCGTCGATCCGGTGGCTGAGGCGCAGCCAGGACACCGGGGCCGGGGTGC
>Ga0081538_10006533_pt1 | contig 10244 bp, 5 predicted proteins | sample TabmetS5T2R1_FD_71022 | JGI IMG/M metagenome (GOLD analysis project Ga0081538, IMG submission 71022) | Tabebuia heterophylla rhizosphere microbial communities from the University of Puerto Rico - S5T2R1 | ecosystem: Host-associated > Plants > Roots > Rhizosphere ...
CACGGTAGGGGTCACAGGTTCGAACCCTGTATCGCGCACCAGTATAAGTATGTTAGCTATAATAACTTATCTCGTAAGATAGGTCTGGGTAATGGAAGCACTGTAGCATTTTCACTGCTACGATTTGGCGTGCTTTGCCCGTTCGTCGGCGTTCCGCAATCAGGGAGGCGCGCGACCAAAGACACTGACGCCACTATCGTTGCACGGTAGAGTCACGGGTTGGAGACCCCCTGCAGCTGCGGAGGCTCCGGCCTCGCGCCATCGGCGCCAGCACTAGCGATTACTGGCCAATCCGCAGCAGAGCGAAGATAGCGGCAGAAATGGCGTGCAAAGGTAGACCTAGTCAAAGCAAAGCACGCAGCCATTCGGGAACCGGCTCAGCAACGAAAGAGGGCTTTCCGTTACGGCACTCAGCGACTTTTCGGAAGGGGATAGCGAGATCGTCGTTCGACGAATTTGATTGAGAGCTGTTTTGCCCGCACCCAATCTTGGACCAGCCGCGTGAAACGCTGGCGCTGCCACGATGGTGCTGCGTTGGGGAGCCGCCGCCCTGCTCTTCGCTGAGAAAGGCTTTCGCCGCATCAAAGGATGCGACTATATCAGCCAACTCATCCACGCTCTTCAAAAGCATCATTGCAAACTTGCCCCAATGGAGAACGTCGCGTAATCAACCTCCCTACCCGCCGCTTTTCAACTAAATGCGGGACAAAACCCACCTGAAAGGAACACAACTATGCAACTCGGCATGATCGGACTTGGGCGCATGGGCGCAAACATGGTGCGTCGATTGATCAGAAAGGGCCACGAATGTGTGGTCTATGACAGCCCAGCTGATGAAGTAAATGATTTGGTGAAGGATAAGGCGGCGGGGTCGCCCTCGCTCGCCGACTTCGCAAAAAAACTGCAGAAGCCGCGCGCGATTTGGCTCATGGTGCCAGCCGCCGTCGTGGATAAATCCATCACCGATCTGCTCCCGCTCCTGGAGCCTGGCGACATGCTGATTGACGGCGGAAATTCCTATTACGTGGACGACATCCGGCGCGCCAAGGAACTTGCCCCGAGGAAAATCCACTATGTGGACGTCGGCACGAGCGGCGGGGTGTGGGGACTGGCGCGTGGTTATTGCATGATGATCGGCGGCGAGAAGGACGTTGTGCAGCGGCTGGATCCGATTTTTGCCGCGCTCGCTCCCGGCTCCGGCGACATTCCGCGCACGCCCGATAGGCCCAAGAACAAAGGCACGGCCGAAAACGGCTACCTGCACTGCGGCCCCAATGGCGCCGGCCATTTCGTAAAAATGGTTCACAACGGCATCGAGTACGGAATCATGGCCGCTTATGCTGAGGGGCTCGGAGTCCTGCGCGATGCGAACGTCGGCAAGAAGCAAGCCGAAGTTGATGCGGAGACGACGCCGTTGCGCGTCCCCGAACATTATCAATACGACCTCGACCTCGGCGAAATCGCAGAAGTGTGGCGCCGGGGAAGTGTGATCGCCTCCTGGTTGCTCGACCTGACGGCAACCGCACTGGTCAAAGACGCCAATCTTTCCGAGTTTGCGGGCCGCGTCTCCGACTCCGGCGAAGGCCGTTGGACAATCAAGGCCGCAATTGATGAAGGCGTGCCGGTACCGGTGCTGACCACGGCGCTGTACGAACGCTTCTCTTCCCGTGGCGAGGCTGATTACCAGGACAAGCTGCTATCCGCAATGCGTTTTGGATTTGGCGGTCACTTAGAGAAGAAAGCGAAATGAGATTCCATTATGATCGCGGTCCATTCTGACGCATTGGTTTTCTTCGGAGCCACCGGCGATCTTGCCTACAAGAAGATCTTCCCGTCGCTTCAAGCCATGGTAAAGCGGGGAAGCCTTAACGTCCCCGTCATCGGCGTTGCCAAGGCCGGCTGGAATCTTGACCAACTCAAAACCCGCGCCAAAGACAGTTTGGAGAAGCACGGCGGCCTGGACCCGGCCGCCTTCACTAAGCTCTCCGGGCTGTTACGCTACGTAGACGGCGCCTACGAGGATGCGGCGATATTTCAGGCCATTCGAAAAGAACTTGGTTTGGCTCAGCGCCCTGCGCACTACCTTGCCATCCCGCCCGTCCTATTCGGCACGGTCGTGGAGCAACTCGGCAAATCGGGATGCGCTCCGGCCGGGGCGCGTGTGGTCGTGGAGAAACCTTTCGGCCGTGACCTTGAGTCAGCGCGGCAACTGAATCAGATCCTGCTTCAAACCTTCGACGAAAAGCGAATTTTCCGAATTGATCATTATCTCGGCAAGCGGCCCGTGCACAACATGCTGTTCTTTCGATTTGCCAATGGCTTCACCGAGCCGTTCTGGAACCGTGAGCACATCGAGAGCGTCCAAATCACGATGGCGGAGGACTTCGGTGTCCAGGGCCGCGGCGCTTTTTACGATGAAGTCGGCACGATACGCGACGTGATCCAGAACCACCTGTTTCAGGTGCTGGCCAATCTGGCGATGGAGCCACCAGTGCGAACGGACAGTGAATCCATCCGCGACGAGAAAGTGAAGGTTCTCAAAGCGATGTTGCCGCTGGCTCCGGAAAACCTCATACGGGGACAGTTCCGCGGTTACCTCAAGGAACCCGGGGTCAAGCCCGACTCCAAGGTTGAAACCTTTGCGGCTTTGAAACTTGACGTTGACTCATGGCGCTGGCGCGGAGTGCCGTTCTACATCCGGGCCGGTAAGCTGCTGCCGGTGACCTGCACGGAAGTCGTCGTCCGTTTGCGGCAACCGCCCACGATGTATCAGGGCTTTGGCCTGAAGTCGAACTACGTCCGGCTGCGCATCAGCCCGGACATTACCATTGCGTTGGGTTTGAACAGAATGGCGCCCCTAACCGAATCGGCGGGTGAACTCACAGAGATTGTTGGTGTCACGCACCCGCCGGCAGGCGAGATGGATGCTTATGAGCGTGTGCTTAGCGATGCCATGGCAGGTGATGCCACGCTCTTTGCCCGCGAAGATTATGTCGAAGAGGCATGGCGAATCGTGGATCCAGCGCTGAAAGCGGGCACGCCGATTTATGAGTATGAACCAAATACCTGGGGGCCGGCTCAAATCGCGGAAAAGATGACGCCGCCCGATGGCTGGCAAAATCCCGTCGTCACTCAGTGAAATCCAATGAAGGTTGAGGTTTACGCTGATGCCGATGCGGTCGCAAACAAGGCCGCAGGTTTGATCGCTACGACGGCGCGGGATGCCGTGGCCGATCGCGGGCGTTTTGTCCTGGCTGTCAGCGGCGGCCACACTCCATGGCAAATGCTGCGCGCGCTCGCCCGGGAAGAGGTCCCATGGAAGGGTGTTCACGTGGTGCAAGTGGACGAGCGCATTGCGCCCGCCGGTGATCCCGATCGGAACTTTACACACCTGCGCGAGAGTTTGCTTGAACATGCACCCTTACCGGAAACCCAGATTTACGCCATGCCCGTCGAGGAATCGGATATCGAAGCCGCCGCCCGCCGATATGCGCGCACGCTCGAAGAAATTGCCGGGACGCCACCGGTACTCGACCTCGCGCATTTGGGACTTGGACCGGATGGGCACACGGCCTCGCTCGTTCCCAACGATCCCGTTTTGAGCGTCTCCGACCGGGATGTGGCCGTGACCGGTATCTATATGGAGCGGCGACGTATGACGTTGACCTATCCGATGCTGAATCGTTCCCGGCGCGTTCTGTGGCTGGTGACAGGCGCGGAGAAAGTCGCCACGTTGCCCCGGCTGCTCGCCGCCGATCCGACGATCCCGGCCGGCCGTGTGCGACAGGATCAAGCGTTGGTGATCGCCGACACAGCCGCCGCGGGAAAATAGCAAGAAGGAATTTTATGCGCATAGGTATTGCCACCGATCATGGTGGGTTTGGATTGAAGGAGGAATTGATCGCCCGCATCCGGGCGGCGGGGCACGAAGTCGTGGATTTCGGCGCGCACAGTTTGAATCCCGACGACGATTATCCCGACTACGTTGTCCCACTAGGTGAAGCGGTCATGGCCGGCAAGGTGGATCGCGGCGTGGCGATTTGCGGCAGCGGCGTCGGCGCGTCGGTTTGCGCGAACAAAGTGAACGGCGTCCGCGCCTGTCTAATTCACGATCATTTTTCCGCGAAGCAAGGTGTCGAGGACGATCACATGAACATCCTTTGCATGGGCGGACGAACCGTCGGCCCGGAAGTCGCTTGGGATCTCGTCCAAACTTATCTGGCCGCCGAATATAGCAGCGCCCCGCGACATCTTCGCCGCTTGGGCAAGGTCGCCGCGCTTGAATCAGAAAGGAGAACTCCATGAACAACGACAAAATGGTTCAGCTCGCCGTGAACACAATCCGCACGCTCTCGATTGACGCGGTCCAAGCCGCCAAGTCCGGCCATCCTGGCACGCCAATGGCGCTCGCGCCGCTAGTGTACACGATCTGGAACCGGGCGATGAATTTCGATCCACAACATCCGATCTGGCCCAACCGGGATCGCTTCGTCCTTTCCAACGGCCACGCTTCGATGCTGCTCTGGTCGATCCTGCACCTCACCAAAGTTCAGGCAGTCAATGCTGACTACGAGGAGCTCGGTAAGCCCTCCGTTTCGCTCGAGGATATTCGCCGATTTCGTCAGCTCGACAGCAAGGCCCCGGGCCATCCGGAGTACCATTGGGTTTCCGGCGTCGAGACGACGACCGGTCCGCTCGGCCAAGGCGTCGCCACCAGTGTCGGCATGGCCATCGCCCAGAAATGGCTCGCCAACCGATACAACAAACCGGGCTTCGACATCTTCAACTACAACATCTACGCCGTCTGCGGTGACGGCTGCATGATGGAAGGCATCGCGTCCGAAGCTGCCTCGCTGGCAGGCCATCTCGGCCTCGATAACCTCTGTTGGGTTTGGGACAACAACCACATCACCATCGAAGGCAATACCAGCATCACGTTTACCGAAGATGTCGCCGCCCGATTCCTCGCCTACGGTTGGAATGTCCTGCGGGTCGGCGACGCCAACGACATTGAGCGCATCGATAACGCCCTCGCGGTGTTCCGCCGGACCCAGGGCCGGCCGACGTTCATTGTGCTCGACAGCCACATCGGATACGGTTCGCCGCACAAACAAGACACCTCCGCAGCCCACGGCGAACCCCTCGGCGAGGAAGAAGTCAAACTCACCAAGCGTGATTACGATTGGCCGGAAGACGCGCAGTTTCTCGTGCCGGACGGCGTGTACGACCACTTTGCTGCCGGCATCGGTCAGCGCGGCGCGCAGGGGAGGCAGGACTGGACGAAACTTTTCACAGCGTATCGCGCCCAATATCCCGACTTGGCGAAGGAAATTGACCAGATACAGCGCCGAGAATTGCCGGAGGGTTGGGATCGCAATCTCCCGTCGTTCCCGGCGGATCCGAAAGGAGTGGCTGGGCGCGAGGCATCCGGCAAGACGCTGAACGTCCTCGCGCAGAACGTCCCGTGGTTACTCGGCGGCTCGGCCGATCTCGGCCCGTCAAACAAGACCGCGTTAACATACGAAGGCGCCGGCAATTTCCAAGCCGGCACGCCCGGCGGCAAGAACCTGCATTATGGCATCCGCGAACACGCAATGGGCGCGGTGGTGAACGGCTTGTCGTTGTCGAAGATTCGCGGCTACGGCTCGACGTTTTTCATCTTCAGCGACTACGCGCGCCCCGCGATCCGGCTCTCTGCGTTGATGGAATTGCCCGCGATCTTCATCTTCACACACGATGCGATGGGGGACGGCGAAGACGGCCCGACACACCAGCCGGTGGAGCATCTCGCCTCGCTGCGTGCCATTCCCGGTCTTGTCACGATCCGACCCGCCGACGCCAACGAAGTCGTCGAAGCTTATCGATACGTCATGCAACTGCGCCACAAGCCAGCAATCCTCGCGTTGTCGCGGCAGCCATTGCCCACGTTGGATCGCACGAAATACGCCTCGGCGGCCGGCGTCGCCAAGGGAGCGTACGTGCTCGCCGACGCTCTCGGCAAAAATCCGGAAGTGATCCTCATCGCTTCCGGCAGCGAAGTCAGTCTGGCCGTCCAAGCACACGAGAAATTGGTTGCCGAGGAAATCCTGTCACGTGTGGTTTCAATGCCATCGTGGGACATCTTCGAGCACCAGTCGAAGGAATACCGGGACAGCGTTTTGCCGCCTGGCGTAAAAGCGCGCCTTGCCATCGAACAGGCCTCGACTTTTGGATGGGAGCGGTATGTCGGCGATGCCGGTCGCGTCATCGGTATGGAGACGTTCGGTGCGTCCGCTCCGCTCAAAGAACTGCAGAACAAGTTCGGGTTTGAGCCTGACCGGGTCGTAGCCACCGTAAAAGAAATGCTCGGCAAGAAGTAAGCGCATCCTTTGTCGCCAACAATGGAGTCGTAAGACATGCCTTGATGCGGTTCGCCGCCCGTGCAGACGTCCAGCACGCCGATGCGGCACGAGCGGTGATGAAACATCTGCCGACCGGGGTGTAAGCGGCGGGGCCACGGCGCGGTTCAGGCCGAGAAAGCTCTTGAAGGCGGGGCTCGCCTCACGCTGAGTTGGATGAAAAGAGCTTGGCAGCGCTTCCTACGAACGCCTCTCGAAAAGTCGCACTAACACGCTTGCTGTGCAAGAAGACCACGGGCGTCCCAAGCCTAAATCGTCTAACGGCTGCAATGCGTACCCCGCCAACGCGAGCCTTGAGCTTCGCCGCACTATGCAGAGACCAAAAGCATTGCCAGCAGAGTTGCTAGAATTTATCAAATGAATCAGATGCGCAGTGACGCCAAGTTTCTCATGAGCGACACGATGCTCCCCCGGCCACTCACTTGCTTTCCAAACCAATAGATTTCGCCGCGCAGATAGATCTTTGACTTTGCCGTTGAGCATTCAGAATGCTCGGGAAGGATGATATGTTAGTAGCTCTGCGGAAGAGCAAGGTTGGCACAAAGGAGCGACCTGAACTTTCAAGACATAGCGCCGGCGATACGTTTCAAAACAGCGTGGCGCCCCGCCGTTCGGCAACCGATATCTTGGTTCCCGCTGCTTTTGAACTTCGCGCTGACCTTGCGAGCCGGCTAGTCGCCAATCACTCGAATTTGAGAGCCGCGAGCGCGGCGTGTCCGCAGTGGCGAAAACGGCGGCGACGCTCCGCGGAACGATTGAAGGGAGTTCGCTTAATTCGATGGGCCGCTGGTCCGTGCCACCGAGGTTCGCGTGCAGGAACCGGTGCAGTTTGATGGCTGCCCGCTCAAGCCGAATTGTGCTCCTAGTCACATCTGACGGCCAAAAGATGTCAGCTAAAGTTCGGAAGCCGACGCTTACAAGAGTCTGGCTATCATCAAAGTTGATGTCTCAGGAGGACCGCATCTGATACTTGGACGGTCGGACGATGTTAAGTCCTCGACCCGGTACTCGCGGTGACTATGACAAGGCCAGCTCGGCCTTCCACTCGTCTTCTTTGCTATCAAAATGCAGCTTAAAGCCAACCTTCTTCGAGACGTGCTGCATCACGCTGTTGCCGGGAAGAATGTGCGCGATGAGACGGCTGAGCTTTTCCTTACGACCGATCTCAACGAGAAGGCGCAGCAGCTTTGTGCCGAGACCGTGGCCTTGCCATTGATCGCTGATGATGATTGCCCATTCCGCTTCATCTAGCCCGTGCAACTTGCTGAGTCGGCCGACCCCAAGAATCTCGTGGCGGGCCGTTTGTGGATTTTTGTAATCAATGACCAGCGCGATCTCGCGGTCATAATCGTTAAAGCAAATTCGCGTGAGCCGCTCGTGGGCGATACGCGTCTCGAGCTTGAGCAGGCTAAAATAGCGAAACCGCACGCTCTGCTCGGATAGCGTTTTGTGGAATTCGATCATCAACGGCTCGTCTTCCGGCCGAATCGGCCGAAGGATGGCGACGGTGTTGTCGCGGAGCCGGCAACGCGCAACGTACTGTGAAGGATACGGTCGGATTGCCGCGCGCGGGAGCCCATCTTCACGCACCTCGGCGCTGTGCAGAACCATCCGCGCGTCAAGGGCGATGAGGCCGCTAGCTGAGGCCACAAGCGGGTTGATGTCGATCTCTTTGATCCAGCGCTGCTCGGCAACGAGTTGGCTGAACCGGACGAGCAATTGATCGAGCGCTGCAAGGTCGAACGGACCGCGGCCGCGCACGCCTTTAAGCGCGGCGAAGATGCGGGTCTGCTCGATTACTCGACGGGCAAGCGTGGCGTTCAGCGGTGGCAGCGCGAGCGCGCGATCCTTGAAAACCTCGACCAGCGTTCCGCCAGCGCCGAAAAGCAGGACCGGCCCGAACTGCGGATCAAGCCTGCTTCCGAGAATGAGCTCGCAGCCGTCGAACGCGATCATTGGCTCCACCGTGACGCCAAGGAAATCCTCGCCTCGATTATGTTTGGTTACAGCTAACTGGATTTGGCGGTATGCCCGCCGGACAGCCCCTGCGCCGCGCAGATTCAACTTCACGCCACCCACGTCGGTCTTGTGTGTGATCGTCGCGGAGTAAACCTTAAGCACGACAGAGCTGCCAATGTTCTCTGCTATCTTGACTGCTTCCTCTTCACTAAATGCGATGTGGGTCTCGACAATGGAAATGCCATAGGCGGCGAGAATTTCCTTCGATTCGACCTCCGTGAGAAGATTGCGCTTTCCTCTGCGCGCCGTTCGGATGATCTTGGCCACTTGGGAACGCTTAGCAAACGGGTTGTCGGGGTCTGCACCGACGGCCGGCGTTTCGTAGAGGCTGCGTAGATTGTCGGCGTAACGCCACATGTAAGCAAACGCGCGCATGGCCGTATCCGGATAGGGGAATGTCGGGATGCCGGCATTGTTGAGGATCTCTTCGCCAACTCGCACTTGATCGCCGCCCATCCAACTCGCAAGGATCGGTTTCCCGTTAAACTTTGCGAAGCGTTTGAGCTGCTCAGCGGTAGCCGTGGGTTCGGTCATTGCCTGTGGCGTCAGAATGACGAGCACACCGTCGTTGTTCGGATCTTTCGAGACGATCTCGAGCGCTTTCGCGTAACGTTCTGCACCGGCATCACCAAGGAGGTCTACGGGATTGTTCCGGCTCCCGTGCGCCGGAAGGAGTTTGTCGAATGCATCGAATGACTCGCGGGAGAGCTGGGCAATCTGGCCGCCGCCCGTTACAAGCATGTCGGTGGCGAGTGCGGCCGGTCCGCCAGCATTCGTCACGATGACCAGGCGCGGAGTGCGCGGGCGTGGTTGCTTGGCGAGCACCTCCGCCATGTTGAAGAGTTCGGGAATCGTATTTACGCGTAGGACGCCCACGCGCCGAAACGCGGCGTCGAGCACCTCGTCATTACCGGTAAGGGCGCCTGTGTGCGAAGCCGCCGCTTTCGATGCGGCTTCAGAGCGACCGACCTTGATGACAATAATGGGCTTGGTGAGCGCCACTTCGCGCGCAGCAGAGAGAAACGAGCGCGCATCGCCAATGCTCTCCATGTAGATCACGATGCTTTTCGTGCTTGGATCGTCGCCTAAATAGTAAATCAGGTCGCCCCAGTTCACATCGAGCATCGAACCGACCGAGACAAAGGCGCTGAAGCCAACCTTCTCGCGCAGGCCCCAATCCAGGATGGCAGTACACAACCCGACACTTTGGCTAATGAATCCTACGCTTCCGGGCAGCGCCATATCGGCCGCGAAGGTCGCATTCAGCGCAATCCGCGGTCGCATCACGCCGAGGCAATTCGGCCCAATAATCCGCATTTTACTGCCTCGCAGTTCCTTGAGAACTTGCTTCTCCAGCTGACGGCCTGCTTGGCCGCGCTCTTCGAACCCGGCCGAAATAATTATCGCACCCTTCACACCCGCCTCGATGCATTCGCCGATCAAAGCAGGTACGGTGGGCGCCGGCGTGGCAACTACCGCTAAGTCGACAGGATGCTGGGCCGCGCTGATCCTTGGAAAAGCAGTGATGCCGAATACTCGCCTGCGCCTGGGATTCACCGGGATGAGCGTGCCGCCAAAGTTGCCGGCTTTTAGATTTTCCATCAGCGTTCGTCCGACGCTTCCTTCGGTCTCCGTTGCGCCGATCACAGCCACCGACCGCGGAGCGAGCATCATGTCCAGTGCGGGCCGGCGCTCACGGAGGATATCGTGAACGCGCTCAAGTTTCGGCAGAGCGATGGCTCTCACGGCCTTAATGAAGCTGCGGCCGCGCGCGGGCATGGGCGTCGGGCGTCTGGCTTTTCCCGGCTTGGGTGCAAGCCCGTCTTT
>Ga0081538_10006534_pt1 | contig 10243 bp, 8 predicted proteins | sample TabmetS5T2R1_FD_71022 | JGI IMG/M metagenome (GOLD analysis project Ga0081538, IMG submission 71022) | Tabebuia heterophylla rhizosphere microbial communities from the University of Puerto Rico - S5T2R1 | ecosystem: Host-associated > Plants > Roots > Rhizosphere ...
GTGAGGCCGGCCCCGTCGACCTCCAGGACGGTTCTGGTCGCCTCGGCCACCCGGACCAGCCCGGCCAGCAGGTCATCAGCTCCAGGCAACGCCGCCCGGAGTTCGGTGACGGTCCGGGCGATCATCTGGCAATCAACAGCCACACCGTCGTTCCTAGACGACCGGCGGTTCAACCGGCATTGGGAGCAGGGATCGCTGGCCCATCCCGGTCTCGGCGGCAACTCGCCCTCGTTTTGGCGGCGTGGAAGGATGCCAGGGTGGATGTGACACGTGCACAGGACCTGGCGGTTCTCAGGCGTCGGACGAGTGAGAAGTGGCGCACCTATCCCGAGGATGTGCTGCCCTTGTTCGTGGCCGAGATGGATTACCCACTCGCACCGTCGATCAAGGACGTGCTGTCGAGGGCGATCGAGCACGGCGATAGCGGGTACGTCGACGTGGAGGAGTTGCCGGCCCGGGAGGCGTTGGCGGGCTACGCCCGGGACGCCTGGGGTTGGTCGCCGTCCCCGGAGCGGATGGGGATCACCACCGATGTGAGCGTGGTGATCGTGGAGTCCTTGCGGCGACTGATCTCCGGCGGCGAGGGCGTGATCATCATGCCGCCGGTCTATCCACCCTTCTACGAGCTGGTCCCTGAAGCCGGTGGAACCGTGGTCGAGGTGCCGTTGGTCGACGACGCTGAGCGGTTCGCGCTCGACCTGGGCGGTATCGATCGGGCCTTGGCCGTGGGTGCCAAGGGGGTGTTGCTGTGCAGCCCGCACAACCCGGTCGGCCTGGTTCACCCCGCCGAGCAGCTGCGCGAGTTGTCATCGATCGTGGATCGCCACGGCGGATTCGTCGTCAGCGACGAGATCCATGGGCCGCTGACGTTCCGTGGTCACAGGTTCATCCCGTATCTGACGGTGTCCGACGCTGCCCGCGAGCACGGCCTGGCGGCGGCGTCAGCGAGTAAGGCATTCAACTTGGCTGGCCTGAAGTGCGGGTTCTTCGTGGCCGAGTCCGACCGGATGGCGTCGTTGATCCGGTCGCTTCCGCAAGAAGTCACCTCCCGTGCCGGGCTGTTTGGAGTGCTCGCGACCTATGCGGGCCTCACCCATGGTCGTGATTGGTTGGCGGCAACGATCGCGGCGGTCGAGGCGAACGTCACCCTGTTGCGGGAACAGCTCGCCCAGAAGCTGCCGAACGCCCGTCTGCGGACAGCGGCCGCGACTTACCTGGCGTGGGTGGACCTGTCGGGGTACGGGTGGGGCAATGATCCTGCCGGGTACTTGCTGGAGGCGGCGAAGGTGGCCCTGTCCAGCGGCCCAGCCTTCGGTTCGCCTGGCGCCGGGTATGTACGCGTCAACATCGCCTGTGCGCCCGAAGTGCTGATCGAGGCGATCGATCGGATCGCCGCCGTCGTTTGAGGCGGGAACTACAGCCGCATCCTCTACGAGTGTCTTCCCCGTGCAGGCCAGTCAGGGATCCTAAGGGTTCTAGCCAACGGGGAGCGCTAATACGGATGCGGTCGCAAGGTCGATTTTCCCTAAACCTGCACTCGGCAAAGGCCAGCGCCCCTGGCGAGGGGGCCAGGGGCGCCGACAGAAGCTGAGGTGGTCAGAAGGGCGGAGCGTCGTTGAAGTTGCCGCTGCGCTCGGCCGGCCGCTCCCGGCCGGAGCTGCGGTCGCCGTGCCGCGCTGGCTGGAGCGTTCGACCTTGGCCGTGGCCCACTTGAGGCTGGCCCCGACCTCGTCGGCCTCCAGCTCGGTCACCGACCGCTTGTCACCCTCCGGGGTCTCCAGCTGCGCTGGCGCAGCCGGCCGGTGACCATGACCCGGTCCCCCTTGCCCAGGGAGTCGGCCAGGTAGTCGGCGCTGATCGGGTGCAGATCATGACGGCAGGGTGCCTTGAGAAGCAGGCGGCTCGATAGTGTGATCATGGAAATCCAGTGGAACTGGATGGTGGTATGAGCGGAGAGATGGTGTTCACCGTCAGTGGCTCGGCCGCCACGGTGGCCCAGCCGATCAGCCTGGCCGACGCCGGGGCTCACCGAGCGCGGGCACCTGCAGGAGTGGGTGCTGGTCCACCCCGAGATGCTGGGCCCCGACGTCAAGGTGGTCGCCTTCGAGTTCGGCCGCTGGACCGCCACCTCCGGAGCGCTAGCCCGTGACCGGCTGGACGTGCTCGGCCTGGACCGCGACGGCCGGCTGGTGGTGGTGGAGCTGAAGCGGGACCAGGCCCCCGACACCGTCGACATGCAGGCGCTCACAAGCCGGAGCTGGCGGGGCGAGGGAGCGCGGCGCCGCCACATGAAGAACCCGGAGGCAGCCACGCCCAGGATGCGGCAGCATCGCTTGGCCGACAGGCCCTGGCTGGCCAGCTCAGCGATGACCGGGTGCTTGGCTTTGGGCGCACCCCCTCCTCGAACAGCGCCGCGGCCTGGGTGACCAAGGCCAGTTCGGTCTCCAACTCCTTGATCCGTCGCCTGGCCGCCGCCAGCTCGCCACGCTCGCTGGCCAAGGTCCCCGGCTTGATCCCACGGTTGATGAGGTCCTGGGCCTTCCACCGGTCCACGGTCGCCTCGGCCAGCCCCAACTCGGCGGCGACCGCCCGCACCGGCCGCCCGGCACTGACCAGTTCCACCACTCGCCGGCGGAACTCCGGATCGTAGGTTCGGGGCACGCGTCCTCCTCGGCGTCGGGACGCGCCAGTCTCACATGACCAGGTCAAGCAACGGGGGCCAGATCCGATGGACCAATCTCAAGGGCCAGGTCAACCGACTGAGGCTGCTGGGCTTGTCGGTGTTAATGGGACCGCGTGCCAGGCAATCGTTAGAAATCCTCGTCGTCTGCTTACGATGAGTGCCGCTCGTGCTTCACGTCGTCGGTACCAGGTTGAAGATGAACTCGCTGCCGCCGATCAGGCGCCGCTCCACGTACTGGGTAACCTCGAACCGGGGCGGCGACCCCGCCTTGGTTGCCTCGGGGGGGCAGGCCATCGTCAGTACCGCGGGAATCCGCTTGCCGGGCGGAATCAGGACTCCGCGCACCTCGGCCATCGCGTTTCCCGGTATCACCTCGAGCAGGATCGGGTTGGGGAGTGTCGTGGCGAGCTTGGCGACGTAGTCACTGACGACCCCCTCCTCCCGCGCGATTTTGACAAGTCGTCGCAGCTCGTCCTTGCGCAGCTTCCGAGCCCGGAACCCGGCGAGCGCCTTGTCGAGGTCCTCCCGCAGCTGGACCGCGGGCAGGATCATGCGCAACTCGCAGCGTGGCTCCGTAATGTTCTCGACCCGAAGGTCGAAGAATTTGTGCTCGGTCATCCCGTTGTTGAAGTACAGCGAGGTCCAGGCGATCGGCACCCCGCCGCCGCTCGGGGTCGGCGCGTCCATCGGCTGTACGTTGCGGTGCGTCACGCGCTTGTTCCCTAGCGTGAGGTTGTCCACGTTCAGCTCGGTCTGCGGCAGCAGCGGGTCCTGTGGGCTGTCGATCATCGCCAGCAGGCAGACGTGGTCGGACGTGGTCGCGGGCGGCGACCAGTCCCAGGAGAGCACGCGCGGCACGTTCGGTAGGAGGTCGGTGATGGTGGTGGTCCCGATCGGCTTCCAGTGGGTCTGGTTGAAGGCGTCGCCGGGGAACGCTGGCCAGAAGTCATTCGGCAGCGCGGGTAGTCCGGCGCCCGCGTCGGCGTAGAGGACCTTGACCGTCACTGAGCTGGCGACCTTCCAACCGCGGTTGTGGACCTGGACGTAGACGCGGTTGGTCTGGGTGCGGATCGGTCGATTATGCGTGATGCCGGCGATATCCTCGATCTTGACCCCGAAACCGGTGTAAGGGTGCTCCGGATCGTCGAACTCGACGCCGTCGACAAGCGCATCGATCGGGTCGAACGGTGGGGCGTCCACCTTGATGTCAGCGCTCTTGTAATGACGGACGAGGCTGCCGACCGTGGTCGGGTCTGGTGCCCCGGACGGTGAGGGCGTGACCTCGCCCGTGTCGAGGATGTTGTCCCGGAGGTAGATGTCCACATCGGGGCATGCGCCGTTCAACGCGATCTGGTACATCCCGCGGCCGTGGGTGGCGGCGCGCAGCACATTGCCGACGGGGTCGAGCGCGAGGTCGATAACCGCCGTGTTGGGGAGGCCAACTTCGAACGGCGACCAGCTGACACCGTCATCGGTCGACCGGAAGACCCCGACGTCGGTGGCCACGAAGAGGTTGCTCGTGGCCGGGTCGAAGGCGAGGGCGCCGACCGGCACGTCCGGCAGCCCGCCGGCCCTGAGGGTCCAGGTCCAGGCCGACGTCGCCGTATCAAAGCTGCCCTTCCAGACGTGGTCGGAGGCGTTGGCGGCCGACCCGTTGAAGCCGAGGAACGTCACGTAGACGGTGTTGGCGTCGGTCGGATGCACCGTGACCCCGGAGAGCCAGCGGGTCGGGAAGCCGGTCACCGTGGGCGTGACATCGACAAAGCTGGTGGGGGTTATGCCGCCGTCGGTCGCCCGGTAGAGACGGCCGGCGAGGGTGCCGGCGTAGATCACCGCCGAGCTGCTCGGGGCGATCGCGATTTCGGTGACCGTGCCGATCGCCGCGCTTGCTGGGGACCAAGCCCCGAGGCCGACACCACCGTTCGTCGTGCGGAAGACACGATCGGTCCCGGCGAAAAGGACGAGCGGGTTGCCGGGGTCGATCGCCAAGACGGTGGCCGGGAAGACGCCGCTCCCCGAAATGCCGCTCCTGGCGCTGATGAAGGTGGCCCCACCGTCGGTCGTGCGCTGGATGTTCGCGTTCTGGGACTGAACGTAGAAGGTATAGGGATCGCTCGGGTGGAAGGCGACGTAGCCCCCGTCGCCGCCGAAGACGTGTCGCCAGGACTGACCGCCGGTGCTGACCATCGAGCCGTTGTCCTGGGCGCCGCCGCCGAGCATCGACCGCACCACCGGTGAGGCATGGAGGTCGTAGAACTGGGTGGCGAGGAGACCGCTGCTCACCTTCGTCCAGGTCACCGGCAACGCGCCACCGGTGAACACCCCCCGAAAGACGCCGCCGTCGTTGGCGATGTAGACCGTGTTGCTGTCGCTGGGATCGAAGACGAGTGCGTGCTGGTCGGGATGGGTCGGCGGCCGGGTGCCGTTGTACGCATCGCTGACCAGGTTCCAGGTGGTACCACCGTCGCCGCTGCGGGCCACGTTGACACCTCCCGCCCAGACGATGTTGCCGGTTGCGTCCGTCGGATCGGCCGCGATGTACGAGCACCACCACAGGAAGCCCCCATCGACGCCAGGGTCGCCGACCAAGGACCACCCTGGGGCTTCGGCGGCGCTTGCCGTACGGTAAACACCCACCAGATCACCTGTCGCGTCATCCTCAATCTTCGCGTAGAGGACATTGGCGTTGGCGTTGGCGATCGAGAGGCTGACCCGGCCGATCACGGCGACCGCCGGTAGCCCGGTGTTGCGGGCGGTCCAGGTTGTGCCGCCGTCGCTCGATTTCAGCACGCCGCCGTTGTACTTTCCGGCGTAGACCCGCCCGCTGGTATTGGGATCGAAGAGGACATCGGTGAAGATGCCGGTCGCCACGGTTGTCCAAGTGGCGCCGCCGTTCTGTGACCGAGCGAGGCCGCCGGTACCGGCGGTGGTCGCGTAGCCGGCGCACAGGACGTTCTGCGAGTCGGATGGGTCGACGGCGATGCGGTAGATGAAGTCGTTCGGATGCGCTCCGGTGGGAGACCAGCTGTTGCCGCCGTCGGTCGACTTGAAGACACCGACCCCCTCGTAGAACCATGCGAGCCTCGACGAACCGGGAGGCAAAGGGCCGCCACCGCTGAACAGATAAACGGCTTCGCCGGTTCCAGCGTAAACAGTGTCAGGGGCGTTGGGGTCGATGGCGATGGCGCCGATTGCGAGCGAACCCTCGTCGTGCATCATCGCCCGCCAGCTCTGTCCGCCGTCGGTCGTCTTCCAGACGCCGCCATCGGCACCGCCGGCGTACAGCACCTGATTGTTGGTTGGGTGGATCGCCAGGCTCTTGATCCGGCCGTTAATGTTGCGCGGCCCGACCGAAAGCCAGTTGCAGCCAGGGCCGGCCGGGGCGGTGTTGATGAACGCCGCGTCCTTGAAGCGTTCGGCCTTGGCACGGCGGGCGCGGGACTGGCCATCCAGCAGGAGCTGCCCGTCGTCCGTGGTGCGTCGCTGGAGGAGGAAGCGACCGCGACTCGACAGGGACAGGCGTCCAAAGGCTCTGATCTCCTTCTCGGTCAGTTGTCGGTCCAGTTTGGCTCTAACTCCCGGCGCTTTCTCGACGCCGCTGGCTTCCAGTAATGGTGAGAGGGGGACAGTGCGAATCCCCTTGGATATGTGGTTCATGAAACCTCCCGGCCGAGGCGACCGTCGCGAGGACAGGACAGAAGAAGGACAGCATGCAAGGAGGAGCGATGACCATCTCTTGAAGCGCGACTACGACGAGTTGGGGTCGATGACCCCGCGGCGGATCATCTGGCCAGGCCATCCCGTACGCGACGAACCTTCTGCTGCCTCGCTGGCAAGCCGTATGAGGCCGATCTACGACTTACCACCAGAGGTCATCCGTTGCAGAGTAATGAGCCCGCATGTTGGAAGCGGCTAGTGGTTCAGGTCCCGACGTCGCCGGGCGCGAGCCCAGCCGCCGATACGGCGCCGGAAGACGAACGCTGCGGTGCCCAAGGCCGCGACAGCGAGGTAGACAACTTCGAGCGTTCCACTGCCGCCATCCGGTGACACGCCGAAGATGCGCTCGATCCAATCCATGAACCCCCCTCCGGGCACTGTACCCGAATATGACAAGGTGAAGTAATAGAGTTACTAGCTGACAACGAGCATATATCGCTAGTGGATCGACATGGCCCGATTGTGCTCGGTTTGGTCGTGTCCCGTCAATAGGCACTCAGAAGCCCGCGGCGGGTTGGTCGCTCCTCCGTTACGTGTCTTAGCTACTTCCCCCGGATAAACGGGCGGAAGTGAGACCGTTAGGTCGCCGTGGCCTGTGGGCAGCGACTGCTCAGCGCGGTATCGGGTGCGGTCAGGTGGTGTGGATGGCGAGGGTGTCGAGGTTGTAGGCCAGGATCGCCCAGCCGCTCCAGATGCGCTGGCCCTGGTCGCCCTTGAGGCGGCTGCGGCGCAGTCCGTAGCCACGCTTGAGGTGGCTGATACGGCCCTCGCAGCCGGTGCGGTAGCGGGCCAGGCGCCGGCGGGTGCGCCGGGAGCCGGGCTCGGCCCGTCCCGAGATGAACGTCCTGGTCGGTGCGAGCGCGGCCAGGGTCTGGGCGGTCGGGCCGGGCAGGAACCCGCCGTCGAGGGCGACCTCGCGGGGTCGAAGCCCCAGGCGGTCCAGCTCGGCAGCGGTCTGGCCGAGCAGGCGGTTCTCGCCCGGGTTGCCAGGCGCGGTGGCCGCCGGCAGCACATAGCCGCGGGCGCCGCGGCGAGTGTTGGCCGTCACCTCGGCCAGCTGAGCGACATAGCCGAATTGGTTGGGCGTGCCGAGCTTGCCCTTGCGGATCGGACGGGCATCCGGGTCGGCCAGCGACACCAGCCGGTCAACGATCGGTTCGCCGCGTTGCCGCTGCTGGATCTGGGTGGTGATGCGCTGGCAGCGGTCGGCCAGCTCCTCCAGCTGCCGGACGGCCTGCAGCTTGGCTCGGGCCCCCCGGCCACGCGCCGAAGCCCGGGCCTGGGCGGCCAGCGCGCGGGCCTCACCGACCGAGCGGGCTAGCACCCGTCCCGCCTTGGCGTTCAGCTCCATGACGGCCGCTCGCCGCTGGTCGGTGCGCCGGACCAGGGTCCGGGAGATCGCCCGCACCGTCCTGCCCAGCTGCCGGGATCGATCCACCACCCGCCTGGTCGAGCGACCCAGCCGACCGGTCAGCTTGCGGCCCTCGCGGGCCAGCGCTCGGGTGCCCTGCCAGGCCAGCCCCGCATCGGTCGGATAGCGGATGTCGGCCTCGATCACCGTGGCGTCGATCCGCACCGCCCGGGCGGCAAAGCGGGTCTCGCGTTGGGCCTTGCCGATCACCGCCCGGGTCAGCTCGGCGACGACTTCGGGACCCAGCCGGCGGACCAGCTTGCGCACCGTCGACTCCTCCGGCACCCGCTGGGTCAGCGGCAGCCGGCAGAACCGGCGCAGGTGTAGCGAGTCCGACACCTCCCGGACCAGGGTCTCGTAGCCCCAGCCGGTGCGCTGCTTGACCACCATCAGCCGCACGAAGCAGGTCATCGGGATGGTCGGCCGGCCGTGCCGGCGGGCGGTCTGCGCCCAGGCCTGGGTGATCGGTGCCAGCAGCCGCGGATCGGCCAGCAGCCGGTCCAGCACGGCCAGATCCGCCGGCAGCTCGCGCACCTCTAGCGGCAACAGCTCATCGAACAACGACTCGACCTGCCCGCCCGTCAACCGCAGCATCACGCCTCCCACCGCCCAGTCCCGACGGCCGGATTCTCCCTCTGACCAGGGACGCAGCAGGAACGCAACGGCCACTATTTCCGGGGGAAGTAGCTAGTCTCGATCGCGCTGCACCGTCCTGATAGATCACGCGGCGGCAAACTGATTGCCGCTGAAGGCGCCGTGGGCCGGAGCCAAGATCGCGGATGCGCCGATCAAATCAATCGCGAAGCGCTCCTTGCGACGCGCGTAGGGTGCGCAAACTCCGATATGGCGTCTGAGCTGCCGATCCGCTCAGTTATGGTGGGGTAGTGTGCCGTCTCCGCTGACCGTCTCGGAGGCCACTCGGGTGTTTTGAAGCTCGCCTACCTGACGTTGTGCCGGTCCATTCAGGCGCTCGCGCTGCTGGCTCGAGGCGACGCTGCCAGGACCTGGAAATCCTGGTGCTCCGCCACCAGCGCACCGTGTTACGCCGCCACGTCGCAGGTCCCAGGCTCGAGCCCACCGACTGTGCCCGCTCGCGGCGGTGAGCCGGACACTACCCCGAAGTCGCTGGTCGTGCTTCTTCCTCAAACCCGAGACGCTGCTGCGCTGGCACCGCCGCCTCGTCGCGGGCGCGTGGACCTACCCGCACCGCCAGACCGGCCGGCCACCGCTGGATCAGGGCACCCGGGAGCCGATCATCCGCCTGGCCAGGGAGAACCCTACTGGGGTCATCGCTCCCGGTTGGGTTGGACACCGGATAGGCAAGGGTGAAGATGACCTCATGACGGTGAACAACCACAACCCCAGGGCAAGGACCATCGGGCCCAGCTGCGCTGTCGCCGGGAAGAAGACCGAGGCGGTGCTCAGGTTGCTGCGCGTGAGTCGCTGGAGGAGCTGTCACGAGAGCTGCAGGTCGAGGCGCACCGGCTGGCCGCCTGGCGTGATGACTTCCTGGCCGCCGGCAAGCAAGGCCTCAAAGGACAGCGGCCCGATCGCAGCCCCGATGATCGGGCGCTCAAGCAGGCTGAGCGCAGGGTCGGTCAGCTGACCATGGAGAACGAGGTGCTGCGGGCGGCGGCCGAAACAAGGGGTGGCTTTGTCGATCCCGCCGGTGAAGCGGCCCAGATAGCCATGGACCACCAGCTGCCGGTCACGGGTGGTCTGCCGGGTGCTTGGTGCGCCTCGCTCGACCATCTACGCCTGCCGGTCCGGTGGGCAGCCAGGCCGGACCGGGCCGATGCCGCCGATCGACGACGCCGAGTTGGTACGGCGCACCCTCAAGGAGCAATGCCTGTGGGTCCAGCTACACGACGCCACCGACCAGCTCCGGCAGGCCGTGGCCAGCTTCGTTGCTACCTCCAACAGCCAGTAGCTGATCCACCGGCACGGCCATCCCAAAGGAGGCTTACCAGGACGCCATCACGACCGCAGCGGCATGATCAGATAGAGCCAGAAGCTGTCCAACCAACCAGGCGCTGTTCACGGCGTGCACAACGCCGCGCGAGAGCACGTTGCATTACTGGTCGTAGTGGCTTGGTGAGAGGGTGCCATGTCAGGCCAGGATGCCTATGGTGGAGGCCCAGGCGGGTCTCGCGGATGGCCATGGCACGTTCGTATAGGCGGCGGGCACCGGGCGGGTCGCCCATATCGTGGAGGACGTTGGCGAGGCCGCTGAGGCTGTGGGAGGTAAGGGGTCGTCGGCGCGAGGCGGGCCTGGGGGATTGACGGGACCCCGAGGATCGGTCCAGGTGCTGTGAGAGCCGATTAGTGCGTACAGATCGCAGGATAGGCCCGTGGGAGCCTGACCCGGTTTCCCGGACACGGTTGGTGTGGTGATCATGACCGGGGAGCTCCTGGGTGTTCGGTAGGGACTG
>Ga0081538_10006535_pt1 | contig 10243 bp, 10 predicted proteins | sample TabmetS5T2R1_FD_71022 | JGI IMG/M metagenome (GOLD analysis project Ga0081538, IMG submission 71022) | Tabebuia heterophylla rhizosphere microbial communities from the University of Puerto Rico - S5T2R1 | ecosystem: Host-associated > Plants > Roots > Rhizosphere ...
ATCTCATCGGGGCGCAGCTCGCCCCCAACCTCCAGGGGCGCTCCCTCGAGGTCTCCGATCAGCTGTTAAAAGGGGTCCGGGGCGGGCAAAATCAACCCGACGTGGTGCGGGTCGTCCTCGACCTCAAGACCTTACGCGACTACCACGTGTTCACCATGAGCGATCCCTATCGCCTGGTGATCGATATCAAAGGGACTGGCGGCGGCACGACCGTGCTGCACCCGTTGCCGCCTCCCTCACCGCGCCAAGAGGCATCCGAGGCGCAGCGCCCCCGCGCCCGTGCCAACCCTCCGGCCACGCCAAAGAACCTTTCGTCTGCCCGTGAGCCCCGCTGGCATGTCGTCATCGACGCGGGGCACGGCGGCAAGGATCCTGGCGCGATTGGCCCTTCAGGGCTCATGGAGAAGGACGTGGTCCTGGACATGGCGAAACGGCTGCGGGATCTGATGCAACAAGGACTGCAATGGCGTGTGACCTTGACACGTGACGCCGATGTCTTTATCCCGCTGGAGGAGCGTACGGCGATCGCCAACGCCAAAGCGGCCGACCTGTTTGTCTCGATCCACGCCAATGCGGCCGAACGCCAGGACGCCCAAGGGATCGAGACCTATTTCCTCGACCTCGGCACCGATGAACAGTCAATGCGCGTCGCCGCCCGAGAGAACGCGACGACACTGAGCAAGGTCAGCGCCCTGCAGGTCATTTTGCGCGACCTGCTGATGACTTCGAAGCGCAATGAGTCCAGCCTGCTGGCGGGCTCGGTGCAACAGGCGCTGGTACAGGCGCCGGGCGGCGGGAAGACCGGCCGTGACTTGGGTGTGAAGCATGCCCCCTTCCTGGTCTTGATGGGGGCGGAGATGCCCTCTATTCTCGTCGAAACGGGGTTTGTGAGCAATCCGGCAGAGGAGCGCCGACTCGCCGACCCGAAGTATCGGGCGCAGGCCGCCCGGGCTATTTTCGAGGGCATCAAGGAATATTTCGCCAGCACCAACGGCAGCGGCGCCCGTCAAGTTCAGCGCTGAGGGCCACGGATGAAACCGATCATCGCCATTGTCGGTCGACCCAATGTCGGGAAGTCCACACTGTTCAATCGGCTCGTGGGGACGCGCCAGGCCATCGTGGACCCAACGCCGGGGGTGACGCGCGACCGGCTGTATGCCGATGCTGAATGGCGCGGACAGGGCTTCACACTGGTCGATACCGGTGGGTTCGAGCCGTTGCTCGCGGAAGAAATCCCGCGCAAGGTGCGCGAACAAGCCGAGCAGGCCATCGGTGAGGCCGACCTGATCGTGTTCGTGGTCGACGGCAGGGCCGGCCTCGTGGCCACTGACGTCGAGGTCGCCGCGGTCCTGCGCCGCGCCCGCAAGCCGTTGCTCCTGGCGGTGAATAAACTCGATCATCACGAGCATGAGCCGTACGCCGCGGAATTTTATGCGTTGGGCATTGAGCCATTGCTGCCGATATCGGCCGAACATGGACGGGGCGTGGGAGAACTCCTCGATGCCCTCGTCGAGCGCCTGCCTGGGATGCATGAGGCCATGGCCTCTGAGGCGCCGATCCGGGTCGCTGTGGTGGGACGGCCGAACGTCGGGAAATCCACCTTGATCAATGCCTTGTTGGGAACGCCACGGCTCATCGTCAGTCCGGTCCCTGGCACGACGCGCGATGCGGTGGACACCCTGGTCAGCTGGGGGACGCAGGCTTTTGTGTTAATCGATACCGCCGGCGTGCGCCGCAAGACCCGCATCGGTGCCCGCCTGGAATGGCGCAGCGTTGCCCAGAGCTTGCGGGGCATCCGGCGCTGCCAGGTGGCCCTCCTAATGCTCGATGCGCAGGAGGGGCTCACCGATCAAGATGCGCGCCTGGCCAGCTATATCCACCGCATGGGCCGAAGCTCGCTGATTCTGGTCAACAAAGCCGATCTGATCCCGGGGAGCGGACCGCGATTTTCCTTCGCTCAACGCGAAACCACGGTCCGGCAACGTCTGGGGTCACTGGGATACAGCCCGGTCTTGTTCGTGTCGGCGCTCACCGGCCAGCGCTTGGAGCGCATCTTTCCGACGCTGCAAAGCGTCATGCAAGCCTATCAAAAGCGTCTTCTCACATCCGCCATCAACGATTGCCTGCAGCAAGCCTGGTCGCGCCGCCCGCCGCACGATCGGCGGGGGCGGGAGCTCAAGCTGTTCTATGCCACCCAGATCGATGTTGAACCGCCGACCTTCATTGGCTTCGTGAACTATCCCGAAAGCCTCACGCCGGCGTTTGTGCGCTATTTGGAAAATCAACTGCGCGACAAATTCGGGTTCGAGGGCTCCCCGCTCAAACTCTTGTTCAAACCCCGCCACCGCCCTTGATGGGAGTCGCTGTCGTGCCGGCGTGGCCTCTCCGGCCCGCGTCATCTGTGCCCTGACGGGCGACGAGTGGCGATGGCCTTGCTTGACAAATATCTACGGAGGTGTTATGTTGGTCACCCATAATTGCCGACACGCCCTGTTTTTTCAAGGACTTGGACTGGTTTTTTGAGGTCTTGCCACACCGCTGAATTCGGAGGGTGCGCCTAGGGAGGTGATTATGAAAAGCAAAGATTTCGAACGGACCCACGTGCGAAACGTCGGCCTGTTATCCCACAGTGGAGGCGGCAAAACCTCACTAGCGGAGGCGATTCTGTTCGACACCGGCGAGATCTCACGCCTGGGCACGGTGAACGATGGCACCACCACCATGGACTACGATCCCGATGAAACGAAGCGCCACATCAGCATCAATGCCGCGTTCGGGTTTTGCGAATGGCGGCGGCATCGGGTCACGCTCATCGATACCCCCGGCGCCGCCAATTTTATCGCCGATACCTACAGCGCGCTGCGGGTCATGGACGGCGCCATTCTGCTCGTCAGCGCCGAATCCGGCGTCAAGGCGCAAACGGAGCGGGTCTGGCAATGGGTCGAGCAATACGGCCTGCCGTGCCTCGTGCTCATGAACGAAATGGACCATGAGCGGGCGAATTTCGCCCAGGCGCTCGCCGTCACCCAGAAAGCCTTCAGCAATAAGCTGGTCCCTGTTCAGGTGCCGCTGGGTGAGGGAGGACATTTGCAAGGGGTGATCGATCTGATTCGCATGCGCGCCCTGGTCTACCGCAATGACCTCAGCGGTACCGTCGAGGAAACCGCCATTCCTGAGGCCCACCAAGAGCTGGCCTATCAATATCACAGCCAGCTCATCGAGCGCGTCGCCGAGAGCAATGACGAGCTTCTGGAGAAGTATTTGGAGCAGGGAGAACTCTCGACCGAAGAGCTGAGCCTCGCCTTGCGCGCGGCCACTGGGCGGGGAGACCTGGCCCCATTGGCGGTGGGGTCGGCACTGCGCAACATCGGCATCCAACCGCTGCTCGACTTAGTGGTGGATTTCCTGCCTTCACCGCTGGAGCGTCCGGCTGTCGAGGGTACACGCCCGCGATCCACGGATCCCGTGGTGCGTCAGCCCTCGGAGAAGGAGCCCCTGGCGGCGCTCGTGTTCAAAACCATCGCCGACCCGTATGCTGGTAAATTGAATCTGTTCCGCGTGTTCTCCGGCCAGTTAACCTCGGATTCAACCGTCTATAACTCGACCCGGGACGAGCGTGAGCGCATCGGCCAGGTCTTCATGTTGCAGGGCAAGACGCAAACCCCAGTGGGGGTTGCCGCCGTCGGCGATATCGTCGCGGTGGCCAAGCTGAAGACCACGGCTACGGGCGACACGCTGTGCGATGAGAAGGATCCTATCGTCCTCCCGGCGATCGAATTCCCCAAGCCGTCGATCTCGTTTGCCGTCGAACCGAAATCGAAGGCGGACGAGGAAAAGGTCAGCCAGGGGCTGGCCAGATTGATCGAGGAGGACCCGACGCTGCACGTGGGGCGCGATGCACAGACGCGGGAGCTGTTGGTGTCGGGCTTGGGCGAGCAGCACCTCGAAGTGGTCGTGGATCGGCTACGGCGGAAGTTCGGCTGTGACGTGGAGATGAAGACGCCGCGGGTCCCCTATAAGGAGACTATCCGCTCCTCAACCAAGGTGCAAGGGCGCTATAAGCGCCAATCCGGTGGGCGCGGGCAGTATGGCGACTGCTGGTTAGAACTCGAACCGCTGGCGCGCAGTGGCGGCTTTGAATTCGTCGATAAGATCGTGGGCGGTGTGATCCCGCGCAATTACATCCCGTCGGTGGAAAAGGGCGTGCAGGAGGCGATGGAACGCGGACCACTGGCTGGATATCCCGTGGTGGATATGAGGGTCACGGTGTACGATGGTTCGTTCCACCCGGTCGACTCATCGGATATGGCCTTCAAGATTGCGGGGTCCATGGGCTTCAAGAAGGGGGTGATACAGGCTGATCCCGTGCTCCTAGAACCCATCATGACGATGGAAATCGCCGTGCCCGAGGAAAATATGGGCGATGTCATCGGCGATCTAAACGCACGGCGCGGGCGTGTATTAGGGATGGACGGCGGGGGTAACACCAAAGTGATCCGGGCCCAGGTCCCGATGGCGGAGGTGCTGCGCTACGCCTCCAACCTGCGGTCGATGACCGGCGGCCGTGGCAATTTTACGATGGAGTTCTCGCATTACGAAGAGGTTCCCCCTCATCTTGCTGAACGCATCATCGCCGAGACTGCCCGAGAGAAGGAGGAGAAAGAATAGCGCACCGGTGCTCACGTCGCGCTAGGCGAGATTCTCTCCGCGGAGCGTTCTCCGCGTGGCACGCTCCCGAGCCCGTCAGCGGGGTCCCCGTGTGTGGTGAGGGGAGAGACGCGGAAGCCTTGAGGTAGTGCAGGTGAGGATTGACGTTCGGGGTGGAAGAGCAAGCGCTGAGAGGAGGACCTGAGAGGGGGGAGGATCGATGATTAAGGCGGATATCATCGATTTGGTGCATGAAAAGATTGGATTCTCGCGGCATGAGTCGGCGGAGGTTGTCGAGGCCGCCTTGGATGTGCTGAAGGAAGCGCTACAGAAAGGGGAGCGGGTCCAGATCGTCGGCTTTGGGAGCTTCATCGTGCGCCCCAAGAAGGAACGGGTGGGGAGAAACCCCAAAACCGGCGAAGAGATTATCATCGCCCCCCGGAAGGTCCTGACGTTTAAGCCCAGCAAGATCCTCCGGGATGTGGTGAATGATGGAGGGGCTGCATAGGGCCGCAAGGAGGAGGTCATACTCCTCCTTGCGGCAAGCTCCGAACTGGAGTATGATCATTTCCCACGCCGCGTGGATGCAAGAGGGTGTTCCCGAGGCTGCGGTTAGCCCGATGGGCAAACGCATATGGACAGCCGATTTCCGGATAAGCTCTTCTATCGCATCGGAGACGTGTCGGAAATCACCGGGATCAAACCGCATGTGCTGCGTTATTGGGAATCTGAATTCCATGGCTTGCACCCACGAAAGAATCGCGCCGGCCAGCGGATCTATGAACGGCGCGATGTCGAGCTGGTCCTAGAGATTAAGAAGTTGCTCTACGAGCAACGTTATACGATCTCGGGGGCGAAGAAATTTCTGACTCGGCAGCACACGCGAGTGCTCAAGAAGCCCGCGGCGGTCAAATCGCCTGGCGACCTGTCGGCGGCGTTGAGCATGTGTCGTCAAGAATTACGTGGCCTTCTGGCGCTGCTGGAACATGACGGGAGCGGGTCGCGTCGAATAACAGGGATGAGTGCGGAGTGATGAGTGCGGAAAGTCCTCAGGACTCATCACGCAGTACTGCTTTTTCGGCCGGGGCGTAGCGCAGCCTGGTAGCGCACCTGAATGGGGTTCAGGTGGTCGGAGGTTCAAATCCTCTCGCCCCGACCATCACGACAGCGATGAGTGCTGAGTGAGAGCATCTACTCTGCATTACTCAGTCCTCAGCACTCACCACTCAGCACTAGTTTACGTCGGGGCGTAGCGCAGTCTGGTTGAGCGCGCCTGCTTCGGGAGCAGGAGGTCGGAGGTTCAAATCCTCTCGCCCCGACCAAAGATAAAATTGGGTGCTGAGGACTGAGCGATGAATCTCGTAGGAGTGGCCCTCCAGGCTCGCTGCTCCTCAGTCCTCAGCACCCAGCGCTTTCCTTGGGGATCGTGCTGTGCGGCCACGCATCGTGGGCGTGATTGGTGCGAGCGAGCTACCCAGCGAGCTCTATCACGCCGCCGAATTGATCGGCCATGGGGTCGCCGCGCGTCAGGCTGTGCTGATGACCGGTGGCTTGACCGGTGCCATGGAAGCCGCCGCAAAGGGCGCTAAAGCCGCGGGTGGCCTGACGATCGGGATTCTCCCTGGATTCTCGCCGCAAGACGCCAACCCCTATATCGATCTTTCCATCGTCACGGGAATGAGCGAAGCCCGCAACCTCATCATCGTTCGCACCGCTGAGGTCCTGATCGCGGTGGGCGGTGGCTCTGGGACTCTTTCTGAAATCGCTTTTGCCCTCAAATTACATAAACCGGTGATCAGCCTCGATTCTTGGAACGTAGCCGACGAGATCATCCGCGTGCAAACGCCGCAGGAGGCGGTGGCACGGGCGTTTGAGCTGCTAGATTCCAAGGGCACCCGGGGGCGATGAGGCGCCGATGTTACTCCTCCGCCAGAGTCTGGTGGTTAGTGCTCCCGTGCGCCCTCAGTCTGCTGAGCTGCTCGGCAGGGCGCTCTCCCACTCCCACAGCATCCATGCCTTTCGGGATCCAGCATTTGGTGCGTCCCGGTGAGACCCTCGCCGCCGTTGGGCGTTTGTATGGGATCAGCTGGCAGACCTTGGCCAAGGTGAACCAACTCGTTGACCCGCATCGCATCGAGGTCGGACAGACGATTTGGATCCCTTCTCAACCGGGGACGGAGCGTAACGGCGTCCCGTCGCTTGCGGTGCCTAGCCGATTCGTTCCCGACAGCTACCTGCAATGGCCGACCGATGGGGTGCTCAGCTCAAGTTTTGGCACGCGAGGCGGACGGTTTCATGGTGGTATCGATATCTCGGGCGAGCGTGGGACACCGATTGTGGCGGCGGATGGAGGGGTGGTGATGTTTAGCGGACGTGGGCCAGACGGCTATGGGAATGCAGTGATGGTTGACCACGGCAATGGCCTGATGACTCTCTACGCCCATAACGAACGCAATGTCGTACGACAGGGAGAGCGGGTACGGCGGGGGCAAACCATTGCCTTGATGGGAGATACCGGACGTGCGTCGGGAACGCACGTGCACTTCGAGGTCCATCAGCATGGGCGGCTCGTCGATCCCCGGCGTTGGCTGCGCTGAGCGGCTCCGAAACCTGGGAGAACGATGACGAAAGGGTACCTATGGGCACGGGCATCATAGCAGAACTCGCGCAGAAGATTCGGGATATCCCAGATTTCCCACACAAAGGCATCGTCTTCAAGGATATCACGCCGCTCCTCAACGACCCACGCACCTTCAGGATGGCGGTCGATGCCATGGCCCATCAGTACGTGGGACGCCATATCGACCTCGTCGTCGGTATCGAGGCCCGGGGCTTCATCATTGGCTCGGCGCTGGCCTATATTCTCAACACCGGTTTGATCCCCTTGCGCAAGCCGGGCAAATTGCCGTTTCTGACCCATCGCATGAGCTATAACCTGGAGTACGGCAGCGCTGAATTGGAGATCCACCGCGATGCCATCAAACCGGGCCAGCGGGTCGTCATTGTCGACGATCTCCTGGCCACCGGGGGCACCATGCGGGCCTCGGTCGATCTGGTGAAAACCCTCCAGGCTGAGATCGTCGGAGTCTCGTTTCTGGTGGAGCTCGGCTTTCTCGAGGGACGCAACCGATTGCCCGGCTACAATGTCACTTCGTTAATCACCTATTGATCGACACGCCGATTCGGATGCTGCGCTTCTGGATGCCGCGAGTGATCGCGGCATCCAGAAGCGGGACGGGAGGGCCATTGTCTGCGGTTAAAAGGGTTTGTTGAGGGCAAGATAGGCGGCAATGGCCGCCAGCACGATGGTGCTCCACCACAGTGGCTTGGCCAGGGTCGGCGTCCGCCCAATGAGGGCGACGAGGACTCCAAACACGAGCCAGATGATAATCTTGCCGACCACCCATCCCGGCCATGGCCAAAAAATATTCATCCGCGCCAGCATCCCAAACCCGCCGACGAGCGCCAGTACCATCCCGATACCATGCGTGATGGCCACAGGCCTTCGCCAAACCTGCTCGCGAGTCGTCGCCTGAATCTGCTGCAGGATGAGCCCACCCAATGCCACAAGGATCATGAACACGCCGATCAGGTGAAGGTTTTTATAGATCGTTACCGGAATCATCGCGCTCTCCCCCGGTCTGCAGGTCGGCATCTGTCATCGTGAAGTCGCCTTTGGGCACTACACGCTTCTACGCACGAACGCACCTCCGGATAATAACCGAAAACGCCGCAGATGACTACTGGCGGGCGCGAGGCCGCTCGGACTCGATTCCGTCGTACCGCTCCCGGAGCGCGGCGCCCTGGTGATTCCCCTGGAATGCTTGAATGCGATGCTGGGGCGGACCTTAGCCAACCCCCTGGCAAGCCATTGGCGCGAGCACTCGATGGACCTTAGACCCCCCTGGAGCTTTTTTTTGTTGCACTCGGTAACAGCCTGACGTATGGTAGGAGGTACACGAGAAAGGAGGTGATCCAGTGACAATAATCCCTGGGACACGTGAGGTGATTGTAACGTAGGCGGGATCTCAGGACCGCTGCAACGTGGGCTGGGAATCACGTCTGCGGAATCCCAGCAATCACCGAGCCCCGAAGCTCCCGACCTTGTCCTGCGGGCTGTCGTTCCGACAGCATCGCTTCGGGGCTTTTTCCTCTGCCATAGCCATCTTCTCCTGATTTCTCCCGTGCTGCTTTCGACTAACACCGTGTTCGAGGGGCTCTTAAGGCCTCTCGACAGGTGTCTTACTGCCGCGCGAGCGCACGAAGTGGCCCATGCCAGTCCAGACTGACCAAGGTCCGCAGTGCGGTTCCCGTTTGGACGTCCCATACCCACACCGAGTTGTCCTCGCTGCCACTGGCGACGGCTTTGCCGTCAGGCGAGAACGCCACTGACGTCACCCCACCCTTAGGCCCCGTCAGCGTGCGCACCGCGGTTCCCGTCGCGACCTCCCACAGACGCGCCGTGTTATCCCGGCTGCCGCTCGCCAGGTGTTTCCTGTCGGGCGAGAAGGCTACCGACGAGACACGCCCCGTGTGTCCTGTCAGGGTGCGGACGGCAGCTCCCGTTTCGACGTCCCACAGGCGCACCGTGTTATCCCGGCTGCCGCTGGCGACGAGTGCTCCATCTGGTGAAAACGCCACCGCTGTGGCCCCACTGCGATGCCCCGTCAGGGTGCGTAGGGGCGCACCGGAGTGGACATCCCACAGCCGTATCGTCTTGTCCCAGCTTGCGCTGGCGAGCATCTTTCCGTCGGGGGAGAACGCAATGGCATCGATCCCGCTGTTGTGCTCGGTGAGCGTCCGCAATGCCTCGCCGGTCTGGACCTGCCACACGCGTACCGTATTATCGCCGCTGCCGCTGGCTACCAGTTTGCCATCGGGCGAAAAGGCCACCGATGACACCAGGTTGTCGTGCCCCGTCAAGGTTCGTAGCACCGCACCGGTCTGGACCTGCCACACGCGCGCCGTGCCATCCCAACTCCCGCTCGCCACCAGCGCGCTGTCGGGTGAAAACGCCACCGAGGTTACTCCGCTGCTGTGCCCCGTCAAGGTCCGCCATACCTTGCCTGTCTGCAACTGCCACAGGCGCACCAGATTGTCGACGTTGCCGCTGGCGATGAGGGCGCCATCCGGCGCGAACGCCACGGCGTCCACCCCGACGCCATGTCCGATCGGGAGGATCGCTGTGGGCCGCTCGGCGGATACGCTTGGATCGGCGCCCACACTGGCACTCCCTGAGGCGCGACCGCGTGCAGCGGTCACATCGAGGGCATTCAGGGCTGTGACCATCAACGTGACCAAGATGCCCAGATACCTGCCAGTCCACAGCCGTCGATTCATCCGCATGCCCCACTCCTCCTCTGAGGGCAACAAACCATCCCAGGCCTAACCCAGTGCGCTGCGGTTGGCGGGTCATCGCGCCGCCGGCAAGGGGGGTAGCCGTCGGCTCAAGCCCCATGCGCTCGCCCCAAGCCCCGCAGACACCAGCCGCAGAGGCGGGATCACCTTGGCCCGAGTGTATCGATGTCGGAGCGTTGTGTCAACGGCCCTCCTGGCCCTGCGCGCGACTGCGCCCGATGGCGACTCTGCAGGCACA
>Ga0081538_10006536_pt1 | contig 10241 bp, 6 predicted proteins | sample TabmetS5T2R1_FD_71022 | JGI IMG/M metagenome (GOLD analysis project Ga0081538, IMG submission 71022) | Tabebuia heterophylla rhizosphere microbial communities from the University of Puerto Rico - S5T2R1 | ecosystem: Host-associated > Plants > Roots > Rhizosphere ...
GGGGTGATCGACTCCCGCCACACCGACGGCTCCAACCAGCTCAACGGCTATGCCGACACCACCGGCTACAAGCCGGTCAACACCGGCGACGTGGTGGTCGACCCCTGGCGCTGGCAGCCGCTGCGGGTGCCGCTCGGCACCGGCCCCCAGCAGGTGGCCACCACCCCCCAATGGTCCAAGGTCAAGGGGTTCGCGCTCCAGTCCCCGAACCAGTTCGCCGTCCCCGGTCCCGACCGGCTCCAGAGCGGGTTCGACCCCAAGCACATCGACAACCTGCTGGCGCTGACCTCGAACCTGACCGACCGGCAGAAGGTCACCGCCGAGTACTGGGCCGACGGCCCCCGCTCGGAGTTCCCCCCTGGCCACTGGGCGCTGATCACCCAGGTCCTGTCCCGCCGGCGCGGCCACAGCCTCGACACCGACGCCAAGTTGTTCTTCGCCCTCGGCAACGCCCTCATGGACGCCAGCATCGCCGCCTGGGCGGCCAAGTACCGCTGGGACTTCGTCCGCCCCATCACCGCCATCCGCCACCGCTACAAGGGCAAGCCGGTCACCTCCTGGCTGGGCCCCTACCAAGGCTACGGGCAGGTCCCCGGGGAGCGGTGGATCCCTTACCAGTCCCCCAACGTGGTCACGCCGCCGTTCCCCGAGTACGTGTCCGGGCACAGCACCTTCAGCTCGGCCGCCGCGGCCATCCTGGCCAGGTTCACCGGCAGCGACAGCTTCGGCGCCAGCGTGACCATCGAGGCCGGCACCTCCCTGTTCGAGCCGCGGACCGACACCCAGGTCGGCACCCCGGCCAGCAACATCGTGCTGAGCTGGCCCACCCTGACCGCGGCGGCCAAGGACGCCGGGCTGTCACGCCGTCTGGGCGGCATCCACTTCCAGGACGGCGACGAGCACGGCTACAACCTCGGCCAGCGCGTCGGCGGCAACGTCCTCGCCAGGACCATGGGCTACATCAACGGCACCGTGACCGGATGACCCCGCCCCAAATCGCTGTAACGCCGACGACCTGTTCCTCGCTCTTCTTGAGAACAAGACCGTGCTGATGAGGGGGGCACCCACGTGCTACGAAGACTTGCCGTGCTCGTCGCCCTGGGACTGGCGGTCGCCGTCCCGGCCGCTGCGCAGACCGATCCAGCCCGCCTGGCGGTGACCGCCACCTCCGACCGCTGCGCCGCGGGGGTGCCGGTGGTCGACTACACCGTGACCAACCAGTCGTCCACCCCGGTGTCGGTCCAGAGCTGGTGGGTGGCTGACGCTTCGGTCTACGGCATCGTGGCGAGCCACGACCTCGGGCCGGCCCCGGACGCCGCCGCCGGGTCGTTCAGCCTGCCGTTCGCGTTCTATTCCACCGTGACCGTGTACGCCACCGCCCACTGGCCGGACGGCAAGGTCACGACGAATGCCTCCTGGGCGATCCCCGTGGCCGACTGTGCCGCGCCAACCTCCCCGCCCACCACGGTCGCCCCGCCGCCGCCCACCTCCCCCACCCCGACCACGATCGACGACGGCGGCAACGGCAACGGCAACGGGCACGGGAACGGGAACGGCAACGGGCACGGCAACCGCAACACGACGACCCAGCTCGGCTGAGGGCCCGGCTCTCGGGGGGTGGGTGACTCCCATCGGTTTGGGGTCCTTGGGTACCCTCGGCGCGTGGACCCGCAGATCAGCCAGCGCAGCCATCGCCGTGTCCAGCGACTCGTCGCCCTCTTGACCGCTGGCCTGTTGTCGGCCGCATGTTCGAGCGATGGCCGGTCAACCGCCAGCCCACCACCTGCCGGCCTCGCCAGCGCCACCACGGCGAGGACCGCCCCACCTGCTCCGGACGGGCCGACGACCGCCCCACCCAGGTCGGCGGCGGCCACCACCACCGCCGCCGACCGGCTGGCCGCCCAGCTCACGACGGCGGAGTCCGCCATCCGCGACCCGGCCACCCCCGCCACGAAGCTGCCCACCCTGGGCCGCACCCAGCAGCAGGCCTACCGCGCGCTGGTCCGCCACCCGCGGCTCCTCCCCGGGGTCCTGGCCCAGCTCCCGCCCAAGCTGCGCCGGGTCGCGCGGGCCAACGCGCTCGCCGGCAGCGAGCTGCGCAAGCTCAACGGGCCCGCCGGTCGGCTGCCGCGGTGGCGGATCGTCGCGCCCGCCCCGGCCGGCCAGCTGCTGGCCGCCTACCGGACCGGCCAAGCCAAGCTGGGTGTGCCCTGGGAGTATCTGGCCGCCATCCATCTGGTCGAGACCAGACTGGGGCGGATCCGGGGGACCAGCGTGGCCGGCGCCCAGGGGCCGATGCAGTTCCTGCCCTCCACCTGGCAGCGGTACGGCCGCGGCGGCGACATCCAGGCCACCGGCGATTCCATCCTGGCCGCGGCCCGGCTGCTGCGCGCCAACGGCGCCCCCGCCGACATGGCTCGGGCCCTGTATGCCTACAACCCCAGCCACCGCTATGTGCGCGCGGTCAGCGCCTACGCCAACCAGCTGCGCGCCAACCAGCGGGCGTTCCTCGGCTACTACCACTGGCAGGTCTTCTACGGCGACACCCTCCTGCCCGAGGGCTACCCCGCCCGGCCACCCGTTCCAGCCCCAGGCTGACCGGCGGCCGGGTCATGCCGGTCGCTCGGTGATCCGGCGACGTGGTCGGCCACATAGGCGCCCCGGCGCCCGAGCGGCTGAGGCGGGCCGACGGTCGTGTCCCGCCGGGTCTGCAGCTCCAGCTCGGAATTCAGCTCCGCCCCCAGCAGCACCGCGAAGGCGCTCAGGAACAGCCAGAACAGCAACACGATGACCCCGAAGAAGGTCCCGTAGGTCTTGTTCTGGGCGGGCGCATAGCTGGCATACAGCGAGCAGAGCATGGAGGCGACCAGGAGCAGGGCAGTGGCCGCCACCGACCCCCAGCTCAGCCACTGCCAGCGGGCATCCTTGCGGCTCGGGGCGACCTTGTACACGACAGCCAGGCCAACGATCAACACCGCGGCCAGCAACGGCCAGCGCAGCACCGAGATCAGCAGCCCGGCCGGTCCGGGCAGCCGCCTGGCCGCCACCGGCAGGGCCACGATCACCGCCAGGGCCAGCACGGTGACCAGACTCCCTCCCGCCGTGAGGACGACGGCGAGCCCCCGCAGGCGCACGAACCCGCGCGTCTCGGCCTCCGAGTAGGCGGCGTTCACGCCGGTCACCAGCGCCCGCATCCCGGCCGAGGCGCTCCACAGGGCAACAAGCACCCCAAAGGCCAGGCTCAGGCTGAGCCGGCCGCTGGGGGCCCGGGCCAGCGCGTCGAGCTGGCCGGTGAGGATCGAGCGGACATCGCTGGGGAGGACGGCCAAGGCGCGGACCTGGGCGGCGATCTGTTCGGGGTCCATGACCAGCCCGTAGATCGACACCACCACGATCATGGCCGGAAACAGGGCAAACATCGCATAGAAGGCGACCCCGGCCGCGATCAGGGTGATGCGGTCCTCGCGGATGGCGTCCTTGAGCCGCAGCAGGACGTCCCGCCAGCCCGACCGGGGGATCTCGGAGGGGGCCTCAGCCCCCCGACCCCGCTCCTGCTCGTCCCCGGTTGGCGTCGACATCACGGCATCCTCGCGTCCCCCGGCGCTCGCGCTCCTCCAAGGTGAGCGCTACGGGTTGGGCCTGGCGGGCCGGGAAGCGGGAAGCTGGCGGTCGCGCTGGCCCACCCCGAGCTCGCCGTACGGATAGTCATCCACGATCGGCCTGCTGGCCTCATCCAGCCCGGCTGTCTCCTCGGCCGACAGGTGCAGCCCGGCCGCGCCCAGGTTGTCCTCCAGCTGCTCCAGCGTCCGCGCCCCCAGGATGACCGAGGTCACCGCCGGACGGTCGACCAGCCAGGCCAGCGCCACCTGAGCCAGCGAGACCCCTCGCGCCTCCGCGACCGATCGGACGGCCTCGATGACCCGCCAGGTGCGCTCCTCGGGGTTACGCCGCGAGTAGGCCTCCATCCCCCGCTCCGGGTCCTCACCCAGACGAGTCGCGCCGGTCGGCGGAGCATCGCGCTGGTACTTGCCGGTCAGCCAGCCGCCCCCCAGCGGCGACCAGGGCAGGATGCCGATGTGCTCGTTGACACAGACCTGGGTGAGCTCGAGCTCGACACCCCGCTGCAGCAGGTTGTACTGCGGCTGCAGCGTGACGACTGGCGCCAGGCCGAGGTGCCGGGTCATCAGGGCCGCCTTCTGCAGCTGCCAGCCGATGAAGTTGCTGACCCCCACGTACTGGATCTTGCCCGCCCGCACCGCATCGTCGAAGAACCGCAAGGTCTCCTCGAGCGGGGTCAACGGGTCCCAGGCATGCGCCTGATAGAGGTCGATCGTCTCGACGCCCAGCCGCCGCAGGCTTCCCTCCAGGGCACGGGTCAGGCCGACCCGGGACAGCCCGACGTCGTTGGGTCCGCTGTCCCTGGCGAAGCGAGCCTTGGTGGCGAGCACCACCCGGTCGCGCACCCCTTGCCGGGCGGCGATCCAGCGCCCGATGACCGCCTCCGACTCCCCGTCGGCGTAGACGTCGGCGGTATCGAGGAAGTTGCCCCCCTCCTCCAGGAAACCGTCGAGCTGCTCGCAGGCGACGGGCTCGTCGCTCTCGGCCCCGAAGGTCATCGTGCCCAGGCACAGCGTCGACACCACCGCGCCGGTGTTCCCGAGCGTCCGGTACTCCATCCCTGCGCGCCTCCACCGAGTCAGTCGCCCTGCTACCCGTCGCGGGTGAGATCCTGCCCAGAGGCCAGCGGCGTCCCGACAGCCGATCCTCAGGGTCAGGCCAGCGTAGCGATTCCACCCATCTATCGGCCGATGACGCTCTGGGCCGCCGATTCTGGGGAGGGCGAAAGCCCGCCGTGATGGGACCGCTGAGGTTGGTCGACGAGCCGCCCCAAGGCATTGGCGCTCATCGGCTTGGCGAAGTAGTAGCCCTGGCCGTAGCCGCAGCCCAGCTCGCGCAGGACGGCGGCTTGCTCCGCGGTCTCGATGCCTTCGGCCACCGTGGCCAGCCCCATGGCCTGTCCGAGCTGCACGATCGCTCTGGCCAGGGCGGACTCCCGCAGCCCGCCGGTGACGCGGTCGATGAACACCTTGTCGATCTTGATCGAGTCCACGGGGAAACGCCGCAGGTGCTCCAGGGAAGAGTAGCCGGTGCCGAAGTCGTCCAGCGCGATCCGGACCCCCGCCTCCCGCAGTCCCGCCAGCACCCGGTCGGGCGCACTGTTCAGCAGGGCCGTCTCGGTGATCTCGAGCACCAGTCGCTCGGCCGGCAGCCCGGTCGCCGACAGCGTCGCAACGACCTGGTCGACCAGATCGGGGTCGGTGAGCTGGCGGGCCGAGAGGTTGACCCCCAGCATCAGCTCCGCCGGGCAGCCGTGGACGGCCTGGCGGCAGGCCTTGTCCAGGATGGATCGTCCGAGATCGACGATGAGGCCGGTCGTCTCGGCCAATGGGATGAACTCGCTGGGCGCGAGCAGGCCCCGGGCGGGGTGTTGCCAGCGAACCAGCGCCTCCACCCCGACGATGCGGCCGCTGGCCAGCTCGACGACCGGCTGGTAGCGCAGGATGAACTGGTCCTGGTCGATCGCCTCGCGCAGGTCGTGTTCCTGCTCGATGAGGTCCAGCGCGCGAGTGTGCATGCCGGGTTCAAAGATGGCGAAGCGCCCTTTGCCGGCTTCCTTGGCCGCGTACATGGCGACGTCGGCGTTTCGCAGCACCTCCCCCACGCTGGTCCCAGGGGAGGCCACGGCGATCCCCACGCTGGCGCGCAAGGGGATGGTCGCCCCGCCAAGCGCCAGCGGCATCCCGAGGGCGTCGATCAGCCGTTCGGCCGTCTGCACCGCGGCCCGCTCGTCCGCGCCCTCCAGCAGGACGGCGAACTCGTCACCGCCGAGTCGGGCCACGACGTCTCCCGAGCGCATGCACGCCGCCAGCCGAGCCGACACGGCGACCAGCAGGTCGTCCCCGACCGCGTGACCGAAGCCGTCGTTCACGGCCTTGAAGTCATCAAGGTCGACGAACAGGACGGCCACACCAACGCCCTCCTCGAGCGTGGCCTGCAGCCGGTCGCTGAACAGCGCCCGGTTTGCCAGGCCGGTGAGGGCGTCGTGGGCGGCCTGGTGCTTGACCTGGGCCTCGCTGCGGCGAAGCTCGGCCAAGGTGGCCCGCTCCTGGGCCAGCAGACGGGCGTTGGACAGCGCGACCGCCGCCTGGTTGGCCAGGCCGACCAGGCGGGCCTCGGTGTCGTCGCGGAGCTCCAGCGGCGGCCGGCCGTCGGTGGTGGCCGCCGTGACGACGCCGAGGAACTCGCCGCGGGTGACGATTGGCACGACGACGATCGAAGGCAGGCCGAACCGGGCCAGGGCGTCCTCGACGAGAGGATCGTCGGTCGAGCCGCGTCGATAGCAGCGCGGCCGGGCGTTGGTGAGCATGTCGACGAGCTCGGGCGTGTCGCTGGGACGAACCGAGAACACCTCGATCAACGGCTCCAGCTCGGGCGGCCAGCCGTGGGTGGCGACGGTCGAGAGGCGCTGCGCCCCGGAGTCCCAGAGGCTGACAGTGGATCGGTCGGCCGCGACCACACCGGGGACGGCGGCCGCGATACGCGCCGCGACCTCGTCTGGTGTGGCGAGATTGGCCAGGGCCTGGGCCAGCTGAAGAAGCGCACGCGAGGTCGCGTGCCGGCCCCGCGCCTCCTCCAGGGCGGTGGCGGCATCCAGGGCAGCGGCGGCCTGTCGGGCGTAGGCGACGAGCAGCTGCCGCTCCTCCGGGAAGAAGGGCTCCTGCTGGATGTAGACCGCGCCGAGCTTGCCGTAGTGGCATCTGGCCGAGGCGATGTCGGCCACCAGCCAGGAGCCGACGTGCTCCAGCGGCTCGCCCCGGATCAGCCGCTCGCCCAGGGCCGATGCCTCCTCCTCGGTGAAGCCCTGGTGGTAGACCTGCAACGGAGACGCCTGGTTCGCTCTGGCGGCCAGCAGATAGCGGGGGGCGCGCACGGCATGCGAGGCCTTGGTGGCGATCCTGGCCAGAACGGTGGAGACGTCCTCGGTCGACACCAGGTCCGCCGCGACCGACTGCAGCTCCTGGAACCGCTGGGTGATCGCGTCCAGCTGGTCGCGCAGATGGGCGCTCTCGGCCCGCACCCGTCGGCCCCATCGGTGACGAGGACGCCAGCTGAGCCGGTACAGGCAGGCCGGCGCCCCATGCACCTGGCACTCCTCGTGCTGGACGGTGGCCGCCGGGAGCCCGAATATCTCAGGGACCAGCGACAACAGTCCTTCGGTGTACTGGCAATCCAACTGATCGGGGACATAGCCCTCGTGAAGGCGGTAGCTGACCACGGCGCGCCCGTTGCCGATCTCAAGCGCCTGCACGGTGCTGTTGGTCGAGAACCGCGAGTTGGCCTTGGCCACGTTCCGCAGCACCTGCTCCGGAGACCCGAGGGCGCGCAACAGCACCAGCAGCGGGAGCGCGATGCGGGACCGCAGCATGAACTGCCCGATCTTGCGGACCGCCCCGGGGTCGCCCAGTACCGCGACGGCCGCTCGGAACAGGCGGATCTTCTGCTCGTAGCTCGACCAGCCGTGCTCGTCGAGCAACTCCTCCACGGTGCGGGACTCATTGGCATGGTCCAGCATGGCGGCCACCGCCTGGTCGCCACCGTGCTCCCTGACGTAGAGCACGACAACCCGCGTGGTCGCGCCCGACGTGTCATAGCCCGGTTCCCCCATGTCAAACTATCTCGGGCGGCGAGCCCGGCAACTTAGGGCGACAACGAAACCGACCGAGACGCCGGGCGACCCCTGCTGCCAGACCCCGGGCGATGCCACCGGTCAAGCCGCAGTGGGCCGTGTCGATGAAGAACGACATGCGAGCCAGCCTGTGGCGGATCTACCTGGCGACCGGAACGGCGGCGGTCACCGGGTACTTCCTGGTGCCCGACAACTGGTGGCAGACGGCCACCGGTGCCGCCATCGGCCTCGCCGCCGTGGCCGGCCTCCTGGTCGGGGTCAGGATGCACCGGCCACGCCGCCCCGGGCTGTGGTGGATGCTGACGACCGGGCTGTCCTGCATCGCCGCCGGCGACTTCACCTACGCGCTGTACGAACGGGTCCTGCACCAGTCGGCCCCGTTCCCGTCCCTGGCCGACGTCCTGTACCTGGCCGGCTGCCCACTGATCGGTTTCAGCCTCATCGGGATCGTGCGCACACGCACCGCCGGACGCGACCGGGTCAGCTGGATCGACGCGACCATCGTGGCCAGCGGGTTCGGGCTGCTCTCGTGGGTCTTTCTGATGGTCCCGACCGCCAGCAGCAACGACCTCCCCTGGTTCGGTCGGCTCGTCGCCCTGGCCTACCCGGTGTGGGACGTCCTGTTCCTGGCGCTGCTGGTACGCCTCCTGGCCGGCCTGGGGGCGCGCCTCCCGGCGCTGCGGCTGCTGGCGGGCGCGTCCGCGCTGTGGCTCGCCTACGACACCGTCTATGCCCTGGTGCTGCAGTACGGCAGCTACGACCAGGGACTCCTCATCGACATCCCCTGGCTGCTCGGGTTCATCCTGTTCGGCGCCACCGGGCTGCACCCGTCCATGGCCGAGCTGACCCAGCCCGTGGTCCAACCGAGCACCCGACTCAGCCGGCGGCGGCTCGCCCTCCTCACCGGGGCCTCCCTGATCGCTCCGATCCTGCTCCTGTCCCAGAGCCTGCTGGCCCGCGGGCGGGTGGACGGGGTCGCCATCGGCGCCGCCTCGACGTTGCTGTTCCTGCTGGTGGTCCTGCGGATCGTCGGCCTGGTCCGGCAGGTGGAGGAGCAGTCCGAGCAGCTCGCCGCGCTGGCCCGCCGCGACGGGCTGACCGGCATCCCCAACCGCCGCACCTGGGACAGCGAACTGCCGGTGGCCATGGACCGGGCCCGGCGCGACGGCGTGCCCCTCTCGGTGGCCATCCTCGACCTGGACCACTTCAAGGACTTCAACGACCAGTACGGCCACCAAGCCGGTGACCGGCTCCTCAAGAGCGCCACCGCCGCCTGGAGCAGGATGCTGCGAACCACCGACCTGCTCTGCCGCTACGGCGGCGAGGAGTTCAGCCTGCTCCTACCTGCCGCCACCACCGACAAGGCCGTCGAGGTCCTCGAGCGGCTCCGCGCCGTCACGCCCCTGGGCCAGACCTTCTCCGCCGGCCTCGCCGGCTGGGATGGCGAAGAGGTCTCCGACGAGCTGGTCGCCCGCGCCGACCGCGCCGTGTACGCCGCCAAGGCGGCCGGCCGTGACCGCATCGTCGTCGGCGACCACCAGCCAACCGCCAGAGACCACCAGGCGGCCGCGGCCGACCCCCGTTGACGCCGTCGTCAGAGCGGTGGTCGCGCGGCGGATGCTCTCGATCGGTGCTCAGAACGGGATGCGGAGGAACGGGGAGCTGTAGTCGCCGGCGTCGGCCAGCACCTGCTCAGCCTCGGCCAGGTTGGTCTCAACCAGGCGCTGCTCGGCCTCGATGAGCAGGGGCAGCAGGCGGACGTCGCCGGGCGTGGCGATCCCGGTCACCTCCGGATGCGCCAGCACCCAGGCCACCGCGGCCGAGATCCGCCGCTGGTCGTCGAACGGCTCATACCAGGTGCTGTAGCCGCGCTCGACCGGCCCCTCGGGCCAGTTCCGCCGCGACACCGTCTTGATGATCATCAGCCCGACGTCCTGGGCCTGGACCTCGGCGACCAGGGCCTGGTAGTCCGCCAGGTACGCCGGGTCCTGACCGAGCACGAAGTTGAGCGGGGTGAGGACGGTGGCGAACGGGAACCGGGCCAGCGCCTCCAGGTGGGTCGCCGGGGCCTGGTGGCCGTGGCCGGTGATCCCCACCCAGGTCGCCAGGCCCTCCTCCTGGGCCCGGGCCACCGCCTCCAGCGACCCGCCGGACCGGGTGACCAGGTCCAGCTCCTCGAGGTCGCCGACGGCGTGGATCTGGATCAGGTCGAGGTGGTCGGTCTGGAGCCGCTCCAGGCTGTGGTTGAGCTGGGCCCAGGCGGCCTCGCGGTCGCGGAGCCCGGTCTTGGTGGCCAGGAAGATCCGGTCCCTGATGGTCGGCATCCACGGGCCCAGCCGCAGCTCGGCGTCGCCGTAGCTGGCCGCGACATCGAAGTGATTGATCCCGGCATCCAGGCCCAGCTGGATCGAGGCGTCGGCGGTGTCCTGGTCGACCTCGCTCAGGGCGGCCGCGCCATAGATCAGGACCGAGCTCTGATGGCCAAGACGACCCA
>Ga0081538_10006537_pt1 | contig 10240 bp, 12 predicted proteins | sample TabmetS5T2R1_FD_71022 | JGI IMG/M metagenome (GOLD analysis project Ga0081538, IMG submission 71022) | Tabebuia heterophylla rhizosphere microbial communities from the University of Puerto Rico - S5T2R1 | ecosystem: Host-associated > Plants > Roots > Rhizosphere ...
CCAACTCCAGGTCCCGGGCTAGCACCCGCCACGCCTCCCCGCGCGCCCGCTCGAGCGAAACCGCCGGGTCGCGGACGAGCGCGCGAACTCCGAGCCCATCGAGCAGCGCGATCACGCGATCGGCCAGCGTGTCGACGTCGCAGTCGACGAACTCCCCCGCCGCTATCCCGGCCCGGATCGCCTCGGCGAACCAGCGATGCATGCGCTCATACAGCCGGGCCGCGGTCTCCCGCAGCTCCGGCCGGCGCGCGGCCCGCAGCCACAGCTCGACCCACAGGATCCAGTCGCGCTCCGGCGTGCCGGGGTAGGGCAGGCACTGGTCGATCATGGCGGCGAGACGATGCGCGTGCGAGGGCGCATCTCCGTTGTCCTCGTTGATTCGGACGTCGCCCGCGAGCTCGAACGAGTGCACGAGCGCCTCGGCCAGGAGCGCCTCCCGGCTCTCGAAGTGGTAGTGGACGAGCGAGGTCGAGACGCGCGCGTCCATCGCGATGCGCGCGATCCGCACCCCGTCGATCCCCTCGCTCGCGATCCGCTCCACGGCGGCGTCGAGGATCTGGTCCCGCGCGCTGCGGTCCGTGGTGGCGGCGGGGCTCACGCGACTGCGCCCGCTGACCCGGCGGGCTCGGACTCCGCCTCGCTGACCTCGCCGAGGTCCCTGCGGACCCGCTCGGCGAACCATCCAACCGCGGCCTCGCGGCCCGACAGGGGGCCGAGCGTGAAGCCGCGGGTCGCGAGACCGGCCTGGACGTTTTCCACCAGGTCGACGTCCTCCTCGTGCACCAGGGCGTTGAGCCTCGTGTTCATCCTTTGCACGAGCCGGTTGCGCAGCCCCGGCCGCTCGGGGCGGTAAGCGGTGAACGAGTCGCGCGTCCCCAGCACCCCGTCGGGGGTGATCTGCCACGTCATCACCTGGTCGGGGTAGAGATCGATCGCCGTGTTCGGGTAGATGAACACGTAGTGCCATGCGCGGACGTCCTCCGGCTCCAGCCCGGGCATCGGCTTGACGAGCCGACGGTAGGCTCGCTCCAGCCGGGTCCCGGCGGGCCTGTCGCGAAGCGGTGCCTCGAACCACGCGTAGTTATCCCCCAGCTCGAGCTGGTAGCGCTTGTAGTCGAGCAGGCGCATCAGCCCCGGGTGCGCGATCGGCACGTGATACCCCTCGAGGTAGTTGTCGATCACGATCTTCCAGTTCACCGACTGATGACCCTCCGTCGACGCGAACGGCACGAGCGAGGGGATCCGGTAGGGAGCGAGATGCTCCTCGAGCTCGCGGAGCTGCTCGGAGAGCGGGACCGCCTCCACATCGAGGTTGACGAACAGGAGCCCGCAGAACTCGTTCACGTTCGCGGGATGCAGCCCGAGCGCCGACTTGTCGATCTCGCCGAAGCTACGCACCTCCGGCATCCCGATCAGCGAGCCGTCGAGACGGTAGGTCCAGCCGTGATAGCGGCAGCGGATCGCCTTCCCGCACTGCCCCGAGCCGCTCAGCACCCGCGAGCCGCGATGGAGGCAGGTGTTACGAAAGGCGCGCAGCTTGCCGTCCTTTCCTCGCACCACCAGCACCGGTTGCGTTCCGGCCTTGGTGGTCAGGTAGCTGCCCGGCTCGGGAAGCTGTGAGACGTGGCCCGCGAGCTGCCAGTTGCGCTCCAGGATCCTCTCGTGCTCGGCCTCGAGCACCGCGGGATCGCTGTACAGGCGCGGCTCCAGGGCTGTTCCTGACTTTGTGATCAGTTGATGTTATCATCCCGCCGCGTGTCAGGCACGAGCGGACGCGAGGCGTGGCTGTCGCTGACCCCGGAGCCCGAGCGCGAGCTTCCGGCCAGCGTGGCGACCCTGCGCGCCGGGGGCGCGCCCGCGGCGGATGCCGTGGAGCGGGAGCGCGCCCGGGTTGAGCGGCTGGTCGTTCGCGCCCGTTCCCGCGCCTGGCTCGAGTACCTGCGCGAGGTCGTGGAGCTGATCGAGCGCGGCGGCCGCAGCAACGATCCGCAGGTGGGGCGCGCGCGGGCGGTGGCGCTCGAGGTGGTCCGCAACCACCACGACCTGCTGGTGGGCCTGCCGGGGCCTGCCGCGGACAGGACGGAGGGTGAGCGCTCGAGGCTCGAAGCCGCGGCCGACCACCGAGAGAACTCGAACGGAGGACAATGATGAGCATCGACACCCCCACGCTGACCGACCCCGGAACCGCGACCGAGCTGACGCGGGAGCAGCAGGACCTGCGCGAGCGCGCCACTCGCTTCGTGGACGAGGTCCTGATCCCCAACGAGGAGTTGGCGGAACGCGGGGGCGGGCAGGTTCCCGACGAGCTCGCGCAGCGGATCAAGCGCGAGGCGATCGAGGCCGGCCTGAGCGGCGGCCTGCACGCGCGCGAGCACGGCGGACAGGGCTGGTCGAGGCTCGAGTGGTTCCTCGTTGAAGAGCAGCTGGGGCGCTCCACGAACGCTCTCTCCTGGCACATGCCGGGCGCCTACAACGTGCTCGCGAGCGGCACCGACGAGCAGATCGAGCGATATCTGAAGCCCGCGCTGCGGGGCGAGCTGCACGACGCGTACGCCGTCACCGAGGCCGAGGCGGGCTCCGACCCGTCGCGGATCGAGACCACCGCAGCGCGCCGCGACGGAGGCTGGGTGATCAACGGGGAGAAGTGGTTCGTCACCTATGGCGACATTGCCTCGGTCTACATCGTGATGGCGAATGCGAGCGAGGACGGGGAGCGGCTCCCCACCCTGTTCCTGGTCGACCGCGAGACGGCCGGGATCGAGATCGTCGACGACCCGCCCTTCACCCACACCTACCCGCACGGCCACCCCACGATCCGGTTCTCGGACGTCGAGGTCTCCGACGACGCGGTGATCGGCGGTCTCGGGGGTGGAGACGACCTGCAGCGCAAGTGGTTCACCGAGGAGCGAATCGGGATCGCGGCGCGAGGGGTCGGCTCGATGTGGCGGCTGCTCGAGGAGGCGGTCGCCTGGGCGATCGAGCGCGAGCAGGGAGGCAACCGGATCATCGACTACCAGGGCGTGTCGTTCCCGCTCGCGGACTCGGCGGCGGACGCGGCCGCGGGGAGACTGCTGACAATAGACGTGGCCCGCCTCGTCGACGCCGGCGCGGATCCCAAGGTCGTGCACGCGAAGGCCTCGATGGCGAAGCTGTTCGTCAGCGAAGCGGCATGCCGGTGCGCGGACCGCGCCGTGCAGATCTTCGGCGGCCGCGGATACATGCGCACGAACGTCGCCGAGCGCTTCCTGCGGGAGTTGCGCGTGGATCGAATCTGGGAGGGCACGAGCGAGATCCAGAGGCTGATCGTCGCTCGGGCGCTGGAGCGTCGCGGCGTGGAGCGGACGCTTCACTAGAGCAGAGCTCGTTGGACCGTGGACCTGAAGCGTCTCTTCGATCCGCGTTCGGTGGCGGTCGTCGGGGCCAGCGACCGCGAGGGCTCCTACGGGGGACAGTCCCTTGTCAACCTCGAGACGATCGGGTACCAGGGTGACGTCTGGGGCGTAAACCCGCGCCGCGAGCGGGTCTACGGATTCGAGTGCTTCCCCTCGCTCCGCGAGCTCCCTGCGGCCCCGGACGCGGTCGTGGTCGCGGTGCCGGCGGCGGCCGTGCCCGACGTGATCGCGGAGGCGGGCGAGACCGGGTGCGGCGGCGCGGTCGTCTACGGGGCCGGCTTCGGCGAGGTCGAGGGCGGCCGCGCCCTGGAGAGCGCGCTGGTGGCCGCGGCGCGCCGGCACGACGTCCCGGTGTGCGGCCCGAACGGCAACGGGATCGTGTCGTACCCGCGGCGCGTCGCACTATGGGGCGACGCCCTTTACGCGCGCGAGCCCGGCGAGGTGGCGATCGTCTCCCAGAGTGGCAACCAGGCCGTCAACGCGATCTCGGTGCGGCGCGGCCTGCGCTTCCACACCGTGGTCTCGAACGGGAACGGCGCGGTGCTCGAGGCCGCGGACTTCCTCCATCACCTGGCGAGTGAGGACGGGGTGCGCTCGGTGGCGCTCAACCTCGAGGACGACGGGGACGGTGCCCGTCTGTGCGAGGCGCTCGCGGCGTGCGCCGACGCCGGGGTCGGAGTCGCGGTGCTGAAGGTGGGCTCTTCCGAAGCGGGGGCCTCGGCGGCCGCGGCCCACACCGGCGCCGTGGCGGGCGACCAGCGCGTGTTCCGGGCGCTGCTCGAGGAGGCGGGGGCGGCGGTCGCGGACGACTTTCACGACCTGCTCGAGCTGGCCAAGGCGCTCGCCCTGCGGCGGAAGAACCAGGCGCGCGATCTGCGAGCAGATCGCGCGGTCTCCGATAAGCACGGCGGACTCGCGGTGATGACGTGCTCCGGGGGCGACTCGAGCGCTGCGGGCGACGAGGCGCAGCGACGGGGGCTCGATTTCCCGGAGTTCGCCGCACGCACCCGCGCTCGGCTGGACGAGCTCGTGCCTTCGGCCGCCACGGTCCAGAACCCGCTCGATTACACGTCGTTCGTCTGGGGAGACCGGGAGAAGCTTCGAGACATGATCGCCACGGTCGCCGGGGACCCGGCGATCGAGCACGTGTTGATCTTCTATGACGAGCCGCTCGGGCTCGAGGGGGACCCGAAGCAGTCCTGGGAGGCGGTGCTCGACGGAATCCTCGCCGGCGCGACGGTCGCGAGCGTCCCCGTGATCGTCTCCTCGACCCTGCCCGAGCTGCTCCAGGACTCGAGCTCCGCGCGGTTGGTCGATGCGGGGGTGCCCGCGATCGCCGGGCTGCGCACTGGCGTGGCCTGCGCGGCTGCCCTGGCGAGAGCGCCCGGCGACCCCGCGAGGCTGCGCGAGATCGCGACGATCGCGCGGCGGCGGGCGGGCGGAGCGCATCCGCAGCGCGGCGCGACCGGCGGGTGGCTGGCCGAACACGAGGCGAAGCGCCTGCTGCGCGAGGCGGGCGTGACCGTCGTCGACGGGCGGATCGCGCGCGACGAGGACGACGCGGCCGCGATCCTCGCCGAGCTGGGGCCCCCGGTGGTCGCCAAGCTGAGCGACGAGGAGCTGCGGCACAAGACGGAGCTCGGCGCGCTCGTGCTCGACCTCGGGACCGAGGCCCAGGTGCGCGCCGCGCACGGGCGGCTGCGCTCGTTGGGGGCCGGCGCCGTGCTGGTCGAGCGCCACGTCGAGCCCGGGATCGAGCTGCTGGTGGCGGCGCGGCGAGACGGCGTCGTGCCCTCGCTCGTCGCCGGGCTGGGAGGGGTGTGGACCGAGGTGCTCGACGACGCGGCGATCGTCCCCCTCCCGGCGAACGCCGGGCGGGTGGAAAGGGCGCTGCGGGATCTTCGCGGGGCAGCGCTGCTGACGGGAGGGCGCGGCCAGTCCGAGCTGGATCTCGGCGCCGCGGCCCGGCTTGCCGCGGCCGCGGGCGAGGTGCTGCTCGACGCCAACCTCGAGCTGGTGGAGCTGAACCCGGTGGTCGTCTACGAGGACGGGGCCGTGGTGGTCGACGCCCTCGCCCAGGCCAGCACCGCGGCGGCCCCGACAGCCAGCACGCCGGCCGTCAGCAGGTAGGCGGCGTCCGCGCTTCCCAGCTCGAGCACCACCCCGCCGAACAGCGGACCGATCGCGTAACCGGCGGCGTACAGCAGGTTGAGCAGCCCGTAGCCCAGCCCCCGCTCCACCGCCCCGAAGGCTTCGTCCAGCCATGGGACGGCGGCCGCGAAGGAGAGGCTGAACCCGGCCCCGAACAGCGCCAGTGCGATCGCCGCTCCCAGCGTTCCCGCGAACGCCGCGAGCAGGGCCACCGAGATCGCCAGCGTCGCCAGCCCGGTGACCGCGGGGCCCTGACGGCCCCGCCGATCTCCCCACCGCCCGCCGATCGGCGCGAGCGGAGCGTCGACCGCGATCGAGAGAGCGAACAGGAGGCCGATCGCCGAGCTCGAGAGGCCGAGGCGGGAATCGAGGTCGAGTGGCGCGACCAGCTCCACGACCCCGAGAACTCCCGCTCCCGCGAGCGTTATCGCCGTGGCGATTGCGCCGATCCCCGATCTCGTGGCTCGGACGATGGTCCGCAAAGCCGGGCTCCCCGCAGGCTCCCGTTCACCTTCGTGTGGAAACACGGCCGTGACCGCAGCGGCGAGCGCAGTGGACGTCGCGCAAACGATCAGGAACGGCGCCGCGAACCCGAGCAGATCGGCGGTCACGCCGCCCAGCGCCGGGCCCGCGATCGAACCGATGCTGTTCGCAGCGAACGCGACACCGAGCGCCTCACCCCGCTTCCCCGGTGGCGCGAGGTCGGAGACCACGGCGAGCGCCGCGATCCAGCTCGCCGCGGCCCCGACGCCCTGGACCGCCCGACCCGCCATCAAGACTGCGAGCGAGTCGGAGACGGCGATCAGGGCGGAGCCGCCGGCGGTTAGCAGCAGGCCCGCGATCAGCAGCGGACGCCTTCCGATCTCGTCGGCGGCCCGGCCCAACGGCAGCGAGAACAGCACGACCGGCGCGGCGTAGACCGCGAGCGAGATGCCGAGGGCGGCGTCGCCGGCACCGGTTCGCTCCTCGATCTCGGGAAGCAGCGGGGCGATCAGCCCCAGCAGGGCGGTGTCGATCGTCACCGCCCCGATCGCCGCGGCGACCATCAACCGCCGACGTCTCGCCGGAGGGTTGGGCGCGGGAGGTTGTGAGGACGAGTGGTCGTTCATGCGCCGGGACATGATGAGTACTGTGAGCGATCGTGGACGAGCGGCTGAGCCGACGCCGGTTCCTCGAGCTCTCCGCCACGGCGACGATTCCGATCGTGCTCGGCGGCTGTGGCGAGCAGGACGAGCCGACCGGAACCGCGGGCGAGGACCCCGGCGGGACGGACCGGCGCCTCGCCCCGACGCCGGCCTGTGACGACGGCGACGAGCCAACCGTCGAGCAGACCGAGGGACCGTTCTTCACCCCGAGCTCCCCGGAGCGGAGCTCCGTGCTCGCGCCCGGCCTCGAGGGCGTCGCCCTGGTGGTGTCAGGAACGGTCCTGAGCACGGCGTGCGAGCCGATCGCCGGCGCCATGCTCGACTTCTGGCAAGCGAACGCAAGCGGCGAGTACGACAACGTTGGCTTCACCCTCCGCGGCCACCAGTTCGCCGACTCAAAGGGCCGCTACCGCCTGGAGACCATCGTGCCCGGCGTCTACACCGGTCGCACCCGACACATCCACGTCAAGGCACAGCCCGAGGATGGGACCGTGCTCACCACACAGCTCTACTTTCCCGGCGAGCCCGGCAACGACACCGATGCGATCTTCGATCCCCGGCTGGTTATGGACGTCGACACCGCAGGCTCGAAGCGCCGGGCCCGGTTCGACTTCGTGCTCGAGGCCTGAGCGGCTACCCGGGTTCGACCACGAACGCCGCCTCGTCCACGTAGCACCACGACCAGTCCTCCCCCGGCTCCAGCGAGGTCACGATGGGATGCCCGCTCGCGGCGGCGTGCGCGCTTGCGTGCTTGTTGGGAGAGGAGTCGCAGCACCCCACGTGGCCGCAGCTCCGGCACACCCGCAGGTGGAGCCACCGATCGCCCGTCCGCAGGCAGTCCTCGCAGCCCGGCACCGAGTCGGGTACCTCCACCTGGATCTGCTCGAGGTGCGTGCAGACAGCGATGGCCAAAGTCTCGCACGCCCGTACCGGCGGCCCCGATCGGCGCCTGCTATGCGGCGGAGATGTCGACGCCGACGGCGACCAGGACGCAGGCGAGGATCGCGAGGGCCGCGAGCAGCACGGCCGTCTCGCCGCGGGGCGCGACCGACCAGCGGTTGAATCCGCCGCGATTCATGCGGCGCGGTGCACGGACTCGACGATCAGGACCTGCTCGCCGGGCGCGAGCTCGGATCCTGCGAGGAACATGCGCCCGACCCGCCTGCGTCGCGCCTCGGTCCGAGCGAGGTCAACGGCCGACTCGCGCTTCAGGCCCCGGACCAGCGGCGTCGAGCTCCCGGTCCGATTCATGAGGAGGACGTCGTACATGGCTTCCTTTCCCGGACGCCGGGATCCGCCCGGCGTTGTCTCTACACCGAACAACGCCCGTACCGGACGCTCCGTGACAACTTGTTCGCGGCGCCCGATCCGAGCCGAGCCTGGATCGGCGGGCTCGAAATCGATCTAGGCGCTCATGGCACGAGAACTATCTTCAGCGCCTCGCGGCGGTCGTACACGGCGTACGCGTCGGCGGCCTCGTCGAGCGGCATGTGGTGGGTGACCAGCGGCGTCGGATCGAGCACCCCCGAGGCAAGCATCGCGAGCACCCGGTCGAGGTGGCCGATCACGTTGGCATGACCCGTGCGAAGGGTCAGAGCCTTGATCCACACCACGCCCATGTGAACCTCGGTCCGCTCCGCGTACACCCCGGTCACCGACACGGTCCCTGCCTTGCGCGCGAGCCGGCAGGCGAGGTCGAGCGCCTCGGGGTGGCCGACCGCGTCGATTGCCAGATCGACTCCGCGCCCGGTCAGCCGCTTGACCGCGCCGCGGGGGTCCTCGTCGGTGAGATGGACCGGTGTGGCGCCGAGCGACTCGGCCACTCGCAACCGCTCGGCGACCGAATCCACGGCCACGATCAGCGCCGCGCCTGCCGCGCGCGCGACCTGGACGGCGCACAGCCCGACCGGACCGAGCCCCAGCACAGCGACGCTGCCACCGGGCTCCAGCCCGGCCTCGACGATCGCGTGGTAGGCGGTGCCCGCCACGTCACCCGCGAACAGGGCGGCGTCGTCGGAGATCCCCTCGGGCACGCGACGCAGCACCAGGTTGGCGTGCGGGACCAGCAGCAGCTCCGCCTGCGCGCCCTGCAACGAGCCGAGCGTGGCGCCGTGCCCGAACACCCGGCTCTCGTCGCACTTGTGGTACTCGCCGCGGCGGCAGAAGAAGCAGCCGCCGCACGCGGTCCCGTAGGTGCCGAGCACGCGGTCGCCGACCGCCACCTCGCTGACCGCGTCGCCCGCGTTTGCGACCGTGCCCACGTACTCGTGGCCGATCACGAACCCGGGCTCGATTTGCACCCGCCCGTGGTAGATGTGGAGATCGGAGCCGCAGATCCCGGTCGACTCGACGCGCACGATTGCGTCGTCCGGAGCCTGCAGCGACGGATCCGGACGCTCCTCGATCCGAACCTCGCCGGGCGCCTGGAAGGTCACGGCCCGCACGAGCCGGGAGGATAAAGTCCACCCACCTGCTCGGCTTCGCCTCCGCGGCGGCGGGGTGGCGCGACATGAGCGAAATCTCCAAGGCCGTCCTCATCACCGGTTGCTCCTCCGGTATCGGGCGCGCGACCGCGGAGCACCTCGCGACACGGAGATGGACGGTGTACGCGACTGCGCGGCGCACCGAGTCGATCCAGGACCTGGCCGAGCGCGGGTGCAGGACGCTGGCCCTGGACGTCACCGACGAGGACTCGATGCGCGACGCGGTTGCGGCCGTTCAGGAGGCCGAGGGCGCGGTCGGCGTGCTGGTCAACAACGCCGGCTACAGCCAGAGCGGCGCCGTCGAGACGGTGCCCGTGGAGAAGGTGCGGCGCCAGTTCGAGACCAACGTGTTCGGGCTGATCCGGATGTGCCAGCTGGTCTTGCGGGGATGCGGCGCCGGGGCTGGGGACGGATCGTCAACCTGAGCTCGATGGGCGGCCGCCTCACCTTCCCGGGCGGCGGCGCCTACCACGCGACCAAGCACGCGGTGGAGGCGTTCTCGGACGCGCTGCGGTTCGAGGTGCGGGGCTTCGGGATCGACGTCGTGCTGATCGAGCCCGGCCTGATCAGGACCCGGTTCGGCGAGACGGCCGCCGGCACGCTCGAGGCGGCAGAGGAGGAAGGCCCGTACGGCGAGTTCAACGCGGTCGTCGTCAAGGGGACGGCGGAGGTTTACGAGGGCCCGCTGGCGCGCCTCGGAGCCGGTCCCGAGGCCGTCGCGCGGAAGATCGAGCACGCGATCACGGCGCGCCGGCCGCGGGCCCGCTACCCGGTGACCGCCTCCGCGCGCCTGGCGCTGACCCAGCGCGCGCTGCTGCCCGACCGCGCCTGGGACGCGGTCATGCGCGTCCAGTTCCCGCAGCCCGGGAAGTAAGCGATCCGGGCCGCAAGTTCCGTCGGTTTCGCGGAAGCAGATCGCGCGGGATGACCGCCAGCGGGCGCTTAGCCCTGACGATGGGACAGCACGTTGACGACGGTGCCGCTCGGCTCGCGAAGCATGAAGCGCCGGACTCCCCACTCCTCGTCGCGCAGGGAGTAGGCGATCTCGAAACCGTGCTCCACGGCCTTG